>Ga0209652_1002477_pt1 | contig 14247 bp, 11 predicted proteins | sample SaaInl74LU_5_DNA_FD_184641 | JGI IMG/M metagenome (GOLD analysis project Ga0209652, IMG submission 184641) | Marine microbial communities from expanding oxygen minimum zones in the Saanich Inlet - ESP_74LU_5_DNA (SPAdes) (version 2) | ecosystem: Environmental > Aquatic > Marine > Intertidal zone...
TCAACGTTATAACCACGCTGCGAAAATACGCCTACGATACGAGATAATGCGCCCGGGGCGTTTTCCATTAATACTGAAATAATACGTTTCATCAGGTTCGCTCCGTCTTGCTCAAGCGCATATCGTCCATTGCGCCGTACTTAATTTGCATTGGATATACATGTTCATTTTGATCAACCGCAATGTCCATAAACACGAGGCGGTCGGTGTAGCTAAAGCATTTTTCCATCGCGGCATCGAGTTCATCTAGCTTGTCTACTTTAATACCAATATGGCCATAAGCTTCCGCTAGCTTCACAAAGTCAGGCATAGAATCCATATAGGAATGCGAATGACGCCCCTTATAAATCATATCTTGCCACTGCCTTACCATGCCTAATGCACGGTTGTTCAGCGTTATAATTTTAATCGGTAGGTTGTACTGTAAGCACGTAGACAGCTCTTGGATATTCATTTGAATACTGCCATCACCGGTTACCACGACAGAAGTTGATTTAGGGTGTGCAACTTGCACGCCCATTGCAGCAGGTAAGCCAAAGCCCATGGTACCCAGACCACCAGAGTTAATCCATTGACGTGGCTTGTCATAGGCGTAATAAAGCGCTGCAAACATTTGGTGCTGACCTACGTCAGAACTTATATAGGCCTTACCGTCAGTGTGCTTATATAACGCTTCAATAACGCGCTGCGGTTTAATAACCTCTTCGCCTTGGTCGTAGTTTAAGCACTGACGAGCACGCCATGTATTAATTTGCTGCCACCAGTCAGTTAATTTCTCTTTCTGGCCAGATAGGTCGTGTTTATCAACATGACTTAAGATTTGATCTAACACTTTGTCGACCGAACCAACAACAGGGATATGCGCGTTAACCGTTTTTGAAATAGACGCTGGGTCGATATCAACATGGATAATATCCGCATGCGGGCAGAACTTATCAACATTGTTGGTAACACGGTCATCAAAACGTGCTCCTAGCGCAATGATGCAGTCGGCATTATGCATGCTTTTATTCGCTTCAAGCGTACCGTGCATGCCTAACATACCAATGAACTGCTCGTGTGTACCAGGCATCGCCCCTAAGCCCATCAAGGTGCATGTTACTGGCGCGTTCAGCTTTTCGGCAAGCTCGATAACTTTTAATGAGGCGTCACTTAGTACTGCGCCACCACCAACGTAAAGCACCGGACGCTCAGCTTTAAGTAGCGCGGTTACCGCTTTCTTAATTTGCTTTGGATGCCCTTTTTCTGTTGGGTTGTATGAGCGCATTGTGACATCACTAGGATAAACATAGGGATGTTCTTCGGCTACGTTCACAATATCTTTGGGAAGGTCAACCACCACTGGGCCGGGTCGCCCTGTGTTGGCAATGTAATACGCCTTTGCAATCGCTTCAGGAATATCGACAGCACGTTTCACCAAGAAACTGTGCTTAACGATTGGACGAGAACACCCAACCATATCCGTTTCTTGAAACGCATCTTCACCAATATGCTTAGAAGGCACCTGACCTGACAATATCACCATTGGAATAGAGTCCATGTACGCGGTGGCAATACCTGTGATGGTATTCGTTGCGCCAGGACCTGAAGTGACGAGTACTGTGCCGGTTTTACCTGTTGAACGTGCATAACCATCCGCCATGTGTGCGGCTGCCTGTTCATGACGTACGAGGACGTGCTTGACATCATCTTGCGCAAATAGTGCGTCATAAATGTCTAGTACGGCACCACCTGGGTAACCGAACACGTGTGTCACTCCTACATCTTTTAGCGCTTCTACCACCATGGCTGCGCCCGACATCATTTTCACAGTACTTTCTCCTGTAATAGGTTGGGGTTTGTCAGCGTACGTTGACGATGACCGGACTATAACGAAGCTAGTAGGAAGATAAAACAGCAAAACGCACAAAAGTGAGATATATATCCCAATAATCGCTATAATTAGGATAAATGTTTCGTTTGGTTGGATTTAAATACAGATATTAGGATGAAATTTTACATTGGATTAACATTTCAATCATCCTCTATCTCAATATCTAAGTCGCTGTTGTCATCGATATCCTCATCGGCAGCATCTTCTATGATTGAACGCTTCGAACCGTAAATACTTGCCGCTTTTGGCCTGTTGATTCGTGCTTGATATTTAAGCCAGGTTTTTTCTTGAGGCGTCGACGGCGCTCTGTGTCCGAGGGCAGACTCTAAGTACGTTTGTTCTTCTTCGTTCTCTGGTGAGATTTTGCCATCGACTAATGCAGCAAAAAGACTACCATATGACTGAAGTAGTTTACTTTCTGTAATCGAAAAGTCGCCTGAACGAGCAAATCCATACGGATAATGTTTGCTATCGGAAAACGGTCTACTAATAACCTGCTGCCGAGTTAATGTTGTCATCTTAACCTCTTGCTAAACGAATTGCTTTTAAAAAACACGTAACACAGCGCGGGTATGAAATAGACTTCACATTGGCTGTGATAATGACATCACAGATTATGTTTAGTTGGGTTTTGAAAAGGTGTCAAACACAAAGTTGGCAGTCGCAAAAACTTAATATTGAGCAGTGTGGATAAGACAGTAGAAAGGCCGCATAGCGACCTTTTTCAGAGAAGATATAGTGAGCGTTGTCTAGCGTTTTTCACTTACCCACACCGTAATGGTTCCGTCTACCACAACCACGCCATCTTGGTTATAGGCTTTAACCGGAATAGGAAGGTCTCCTGACTTCCATGCATCGGCAGGTACTTCGGCGACACAACGAATATCAGAGTCTGCCTTAGCGGGATACTTCACTTCCATACCTTTGGGTATCCATCGCAAATGCTTAGGAATAGACGCTTCGCACATAAACCCCATTGCCATTTCAAGCCCGTTGCAGATAGCAATGACATGAACAGTACCAATATGGTTTTGCACCGCCTTATGCTTTTTTATTTCAACTTCGCAGTAGTTAGGGCGCACATCGGTGATCACAGGCGACACGGTTGAGAAGTAAGGTGCTCGACGAGCAGAGTACCAGCTAAATAGTTTCTTTCCGAAAGGAAGCTTCAGAAATTTGTTGTAAGTATTGAGTACGTAGTTATTAGACATAGTTATCCTAGAAACGGCGTAACCCTCTTAGCTTATGTTCTAAACATCGAACTTGAAGGTAATAGCAATCTGGTTAGACCAGTAAGAGTAGCGATAGATTAACGTAAAATCAATTGTGATAAATACAAAAAAGGCGGTCAATCATGACCGCCTCTTATCTCTATGCTAAAGCAATAGACGTATTAGTTGAATTGCATATCAAAACCAACGAAATAGAATCGCCCACGTGCACTTGCTGGGTAAGCAAAGTTCGTCAGGAATGGTTCTTCATTCGTAATGTTTTTCACGCCGCCATATACACGTACAATTTCTGTCGCATTGTAAGCAAAGCTAATGTCATGCTGCCAGAATTCATCCATGACGACAGAGTCGTCATAGTCGCCACGCTCGTAGTCTTCAATTTCAACAAAAGAAACGAGTTGCTCATCCATGTATTGGGTTTGCCATGCAATTTGTAAATCACCCCATTTCCAGCCTAGGTTAATGTTTCCAGCTAGCTCAGGACGATTCACTTCACCAAGCTCTGGGTTTACTTCGCTTAAATCGTTTGGATTAGTATATAAATCTAATTTGTTTACGCGTGTACCAGAGATCTTCGTCGTGAAGGCGTGATCTTCTATTTCGAAATCATAACCAATGCTGAAGTCGACCCCTGCGGTTTCCGTTCTTGCAAAGTTTACTTGCGTTGAGCGTAAGAAGTTTAAACCGCCAAACTGTGGCGAGTTACTGTCTGTGTTTCGAGTAAATAGAGAACAGAAATTCTCATTTAAACTCTCTCCAACATAACAGCCGTTAACAATATCGTTTGAGCTTACTGCACTAATCGCCGACTCAATTTCAATGCTCCAGTAATCTGCTGTTACTGAGAAACCTTCTAGCCAGCTAGACTGATAAACGAAACCAATTGTGGTGGTGTCTGCCGTTTCTTCTTGTAGCTCAGCATTACCCCCTGTTACACCAGGGAACGCAGCTGAAAGTGGATCAGTATACGTGTACTCACCTGCATCGTTGAACGGGTTAAATCCGATTGACTGAAGGTCAGCAACACAGTTTGCTTGGATTTGATCGGCCGCAGCTGGATCATTACCGCGAATACCAGATATCACACTTGCATTACACGGGTCTGTTGGACGGAATGTGGTACCCACTTCTGGACCAAACAATTCGGTGATATTAGGTGCACGTACTGCTTGTGATTGCGATAAACGAATCATAAGGTCTGTGTGCGGTGCATAAAGTACGTTAGCACGCCATGTTGTTGTATCGCCAATGGTTGAGTAATCAGAATAGCGCGCTGCTAGGTCTACAGATAGTTCCTCAGCAAATTCTTCGGCTACAATCAATGGAATTGATAATTCCATAAAGACTTCACTTACATCAAATTTACCGGTTTCGTTGGCCGTCTTGATAGAAGGTTGGAAAACCAATGAGTTATTCGTTGAGTAATCTGATACCAGTGTGCCCGCTTGATATTGAGACCCTTGCGGTATAATACCTAGCTGCCAATCATCAAAAATAGCTTCAGATTTTTCTTCTCTGTATTCACCACCTACCGCAAAAGCAATAGGTCCATATGGCAATTCGAAGTAGTCTGCCGAGTCACCCGCAATTGAACCAGTTATTACGAATTGCTCAATTGTCGTTTTCGCGTAGCTGTCCTGCGTAACCCAATCAACCGCTTCTTGCGATATGCCAGCTGCGCCAGACCAGATATTTAATGGCACACAACTGCCATCGCCTGGCGTGAATGAGAAATATCCAGGGTCGTATACTGGAATATTAAATGCTGTCGTTACCTGAGGCGTGTTCGCGTCAAGGTTCACACGGCAGTTTGCGGCGCCCGTTGATGGGTCTGTCACGGCATCAATGGCAGAGAAGAAACGGTCTACGACAACAATATTTTCGGTGCCTTGCTGTTCAAACTCAAATTGGCCGTAGTTTGCTGATAGATTGTATTCCCAATCGTTTTCAAAAAACCCTTCGATTCCAATTACACCGCGCACGGTGGTACGTTCGTTATCAATCTTACCTCTACCTATACCGATAGGATCGGCTGTGATCGCTACACCGCCAATTTCAGTTGCTAAAGGCTGGATAAACGATGGCAAATAGGGATTATCAGGCGCACCAAATAATAAGTCCCAGTATGATGTGGGTTGACTCTCATTCTCGGTGGTTTGCACAACATACTTAAGCTCGCCATATACGGTCATATCGTCGTTTACGTCGTAATGACCAAGCAGGTTAACCGACACTTTATCGTTAGGGGTTATTAAATAGCCGCGCGGCTGTTGGATGGTATTGTATGAATCGCCACCAAACCCTTCAAAGTTACCCGATACCAAACCATCTTGAATAGGACGATACGACCCATCTTCTGTTACATTCCAGCACCCACCTAACACACCGAAAGACGCTGCACCAAATGAACTGTTATAGCCAGAAAAAGAATCTAAACAGTCTGGAGTACCGTTGCCGTCTAAATCGATATTAGTGGCTGGGTCAAACCCTTCAAACGTATAAGGGTTGCCAGGAATGATGTACCCATACCCTGAGGTGAACGGGAATGTTCTGTAAGGCAATACTGCACGTGGTGGTGCTGTGCTAGCGCGGTTAAATAATGCTAACTCTGCTTCTGTGAGCGTCGGCGTTGTGCCGAACGTGTCGATATAGTTAGCAATAAACGCTTCTTGGCTTGGGATAGACAAACCAAAGTTAAACAACCCAGTGTTGTCGTAATTGTAGTATTGAGAAAGGTTCGGCGTGCTAGCGCCTAAGTCGCCTTGTTGGAATCGTAACGCCGGGTTAGTCCAGTCTCTTGCCGAACCAATTATTAAACCGTTATCACGCTCGCTTACACGTAAGCCTTCATCTCGTTGGTACTCAACGTTGATAGCAAAATTACCTTTATCATCGTCAAAATTAGTACCGTATAGTGCCGACAAACTGATTTGCTCACCGTCACCTTCAGAGGAAATACCGGTGTTTACATCAACTTCAAACCCTTCGTAATCGTCACGAAGAATAAAGTTAACCACACCTGTAACCGCATCAGCACCGTATACTGCCGATGCACCGCCAGTTAACACTTCTACCGATTTAATAAGTTTTACAGGGATAGAGCCTACATCTACCGCAGCAGAACCCGCAACACCGCCGACGTGGCGTCGACCGTTGACCAAGGTCAATGTACGGTTAGACCCAAGCCCACGTAAATTCAAAATATTAGCACCGTCTGCGAAACCAGAGTCTATTGAACTTTCAGCAGTGGTAGAGGAAAAAAGCGCAGGAATATCGTTTATCACATCGGTAACCGAGAACTCACCAGACAATTGGATATCTTCTTCAGATATTGCCTGGACAGGTGACGGCGATGCTAGATTAGGATCTCGGGCGATTCTCGACCCCGTGACCACTACTTTTTCTACATCCTTTTCTTCTATCACTGGCTCTTCCTGAGCCTGAACTACTGAAGCATTTAGCGTTAACGCTGAGGCGACGGCGAACGCTAGAGCTGATACGTTGTAACGCCTTGATGAATCAAAAGCCATGTGTGTTTCTCCGAGTGATACTATTGTTATGCTCTCGTCTCACTTTTCTTATTGAAAGTGTTTTACAGCGACGAGTTGCTTTTATTTTGATGGTGTAAAACTGCAAGCTTTATGCCCGATTTGGCAACCGAAATACATCGAGTCGGGGCAAAAGAGCGCGAATTATGCATATTTATTCACAAAAATCCATTTAATATTCTACCTCATCAAATTTTTTGCCATTTATTGCACAATTACTGTGCAATATTAGACGACAATACCAATATCAGCCTGATTTGCACCACATTTATTCGCTTAGCGCACCATAATGATTCAATTAGCAGTAACTTAAGAGTGAATAATATTTTGTAGAAATAATGAACGCACTAACTGCTTGCCGTGGTGGCTGAGATAAATAATGTAATAGTCGCTGCGAGAAGAACAGAAGCGGGAAACGAGATTTGCTAATTCGTTATGAAGCAATGGCCGACACTCGGTCGCGGGCCCACAGGGGTCGCACTGCTATTTCAGGTGATATTGTTTATTGAAGATAAGAATTTGGAGCGGGAAACGAGATTCGAACTCGCGACCCCGACCTTGGCAAGGTCGTGCTCTACCAACTGAGCTATTCCCGCATAGAGTCGATGCTGTTGCATCTTTTTGAACACTAATGTTGTTGATCAGACATTAGATTTGAATTTGGAGCGGGAAACGAGATTTGCCAACTGGCCGACACTCGGTCGTGACCCCTCGGGGTCGCGTTTTCACGCTCACTAACTCACGTTTTGACGAAAGTTAGATTTAAATTTGGAGCGGGAAACGAGATTCGAACTCGCGACCCCGACCTTGGCAAGGTCGTGCTCTACCAACTGAGCTATTCCCGCAACAAAAAGGCACTTCGTTTGAAGTGGTGCGCATTTTACAAAAATTTTGGTGTAACGCAACCTTTAATTGTGTTTTTTTGGCACCTCAGTACCCATTCGATTAAATCGTAAACACTTTTTCTCTGTAATAACGCATTTCTTCAATTGACTCACGAATATCGTCAAGTGCCAAGTGAACGCCCTTCTTGTTAAACCCATCGAGCACTTCTGGCTTCCAGCGTCTTGCGAGCTCTTTTATTGTACTAACGTCAATGCTTCTATAATGAAAATAGTCTTCAAGCTCTGGCATGTATTTCACCATAAAACGTCGGTCTTGCCCTATGGTATTGCCGCAAAGCGGTGACTTACCTTTGCCCACCCACTGTTCAAGAAAAGCGATGGTTTGCTGTGCAGCTTCACCTTCGCTAACCGTACTTGCCCTACACCGTTCTGTTAAGCCTGTTTCACCATGAACGCGAGTACACCACTCGTCCATGTTATCAAGCACAGAGTCAGGCTGATGTACTGCAATAACAGGGCCTTCAGCCAAGATATTAAGCTGCGGGTCGGTGACAATGGTTGCAATTTCCATTACTACACAAGTTTCAGGATCAAGGCCGGTCATTTCCATATCAATCCACACAAGATTATTGTCGTTCTTACTCATATCTTTCCTCTTGTCATTGAAGCATGGCAACCATGCTCTACAAACGTTATTATTACCTTAGTATACGTGAACTAGAAAAGAATCGTGGCGAAAAAACCAAAACTTACACACAGACAGAAACGCCAAGTTGCAGCAAATAGAAACAAGCGACTTCAGGGCAAAGACGGCGAGCCTGCTAAAAACAAGCTAGACGAAAGCAGCCTTGAGAGTGGAACGGTAATTGGTCGGTTTGGTAAACATGCCGATGTAGAAGATGTCCATGGCGAAGTATCACGTTGCCATATACGCAGGACCATTGATTCTGTGGTGTGCGGCGATAAAGTATTTTATAGCAAAGGCGATACGACGGATGCCGGCAGCGGTATTGGTGTTAGTGGTGTTATTGAAATTGTAAAAGACCGCCACTCTGTATTAACCCGGCCCGACTTTTATGACGGTATTAAACCTATTGCAGCAAATATCGACCGCATCATCGTGGTTAGTGCCATTCTGCCCTCGCTATCGACCAATATAATCGACCGTTATCTTGTTGCTTGTGAAGATATTGGCATTACCCCGCTTATCGTGCTGAACAAAGTTGAGTTGCTGAGTGATGCTGAAAAAGCCGTTGTCGATGAGCAGCTAACCACATACAAAAACCTCGGATACGATGTGCTTTATACAAGCTGCAAAACCGGGGAAGGAATTCATGCGCTGAATACGTATTTGGATAATAGTATCAGTGTATTTGTCGGGCAATCGGGCGTCGGAAAATCCAGCCTTATCAATCAAGTATTACCCGATGCTGATGAATTGACAGGCGAAATTTCGGATAACTCAGGATTAGGCCAACATACAACAACTGCGGCGAAACTACTTCACCTGCCCGCAGGAGGCGACCTAATTGATTCACCCGGTGTGCGTGAATTTGGTTTATGGCACATTCCAACGGAACGTATTACATGGGGCTTTATAGAGTTCCGAGACTTTTTAGGCGGCTGTAAATTCCGTGACTGTAAACACCTCAATGATCCAGGATGTTTGCTACGAGAAGCAGTAGAAAACGGGAATATTAGCGCGGCTCGGTTTGAAAGCTACCATAAAATACTAGCAACGATGGAAGACCAACGTCCTAGCCACAGTCAACCACCAGGTATGGGATAACGGCGCACCTTATTACGAAAGCAGTTGTTCTTTTGCAACTGCTTTTTTCTTTACACACCTTACTTATATCGAGTTGATTGCACTCATAATGTTTAAGTTACATGCGTGCAACTAAGTTAAGGTAAACTATTACTATTGCATAAACGGAGATGTTTCTGTGCTGGATTGGCTAAAAGTTAACTTACAATATATTACCCCTAAACACCTGTTGTCTCGCCTTATAGGCAAGCTCGCCGCGGCAGAGATGGGCAGCGTAACGACCTTTTTTATTAAAGCATTTATCAAGCAATATAATGTTGATATGAGCGAGGCGCTTTATAGTGAGCCTGAACATTATCGCAGCTTTAATGCCTTTTTTACTCGCCCACTTAAACCTGAAGCCCGCACGATTAACAACGACGAGAGCGTACTTATCCACGCCGTTGACGGAACGGTAAGCCAATTCGGAGATATTAACAGCGATAGTATTTTTCAAGCGAAAGGCCACGATTTTAGCCTGACAACATTACTTGGTGGCAAACCAGACATTGCAGCGCCATTTAAAAGTGGGAAGTTCGCTACCATTTATTTGGCTCCTCGTGATTACCACCGCATACACATGCCTATAGAAGGCACACTTACTGACATGCTTTATATCCCGGGTGAGTTGTTTTCGGTAAACCCACTGACCGCACAAAATATTCCTGGCCTATTTGCACGTAACGAACGCGTTGTCGCGCTATTTGATACGCCTGTTGGAAGAATGGCGATGGTGTTGGTAGGCGCAACCATTGTCGCAAGTATTGAAACCGTTTGGGCCGGAACAGTAACGCCACCTGCAGGTAAAAATGTTCAACATTGGTCTTACGAGCAAGACAGCGAAGCGAGTGTGAAACTTAATAAAGGCGATGAATTAGGGCGCTTTAAATTAGGCTCGACCATTGTGGTTTGTTTTGAAAAAGATACGATTGATTTTGAAGACTTATTTTCAGGTCAGGTAACACGCTTGGGTGATGCGATGGCGAAAAAAGCTGAAAGCGACGCGGCTACTAGCTAGCTTATGAACCCAGTAAAGCGAAGCCTTATTTCGTTACACCTCACCATAATTTTATTAGGTGGCACGGCGTTATTCTCTCGGCTGGTACCCTTGAGTGCCGGCGATATTACGTTGGTCCGTTCCGTTTTGGCGTGTGTGGCGCTGTTTGCTTTTCTAACCATGGCAAAAGAGAGTCTTAGGCTTAACAATAAGAAAGATTACCTTGTTGCGCTGGGTCTTGGCATATTGATGGCATTGCACTGGGTCACCTATTTTTCTGCAATGCAGTTCGCTAGTGTGTCGGTTGGTATGATTGCACTGTTTACCTTTCCGGTAATAACCGTATTAATAGAACCATTTTTTGAAAAAGTGAGTCTCGTTTGGCAAGACATTGTGTCTGCACTGGCAGTGTTGGTGGGTGTGTATTTCATCGTGCCCGTCGCGTCGCTTGAAAACAATATAACACTGGGTGTATTGATTGGGATCGTATCAGCTATTTTGTATGCGTTTAGAAATCTTATTCACCGCAATCATTTCAAACACTACAGCGGTGCAAAAGCCATGGCATGGCAAACGTTGGTCATTGCCCTACTTCTCGCCCCGTTTGGTAGCTCAGAATTACGTACCGCATCTTCAAATACTTGGGTCTTATTATTACTTTTAGGAACTGTATTTACTGCCCTACCTCACGCACTTATTGCAGCAAGTTTGCGGCATTTACGCGCAAAAACCTTTTCGTTAATAGCTTGTATGCAGCCCCTTTATGGTGTGATTTTAGCGGTAATTTTGCTTAACGAAAAACCCACGTGGCAAACGTTGCTCGGTGGCATACTTATCACGTCGGCGTCTGTCTATGAAACACTAAACACCCACAAACTGCATACGAAATCTAATCACGAAGAGTAAACACAATGCTTATTTTCGCTCACCGCGGGGCCAGTAAATACGCGCCTGAAAATACCGTATTGGCATTCAATCTTGCCTTTACACAACAGGCCGACGGCATCGAGTTTGACACCTATCAGCATGATGACGCTATCGTGGTTTTCCATGACCGCAGGCTAACGCGAACTACGGGCGCAGATGGCTTTCTTCTTGATACAACGCTTTCTTCGCTTCGCGCGCTTGATGCGGGACAAGGTGAGCGGATCCCGGTTTTAACGGAAGCACTGTGTACCATTCCCAAAGGAAAGTGGTGCAATATTGAAGTTAAACACCTCATTGATGCCGATAAATGGGTACGTGAAGCAAAAAAAGCGGCAGCGCTGGCCCGTATCGATACAGGTAAGCTATTGATATCGTCGTTCAACCACCATTGGTTACGTGATATTGCGCAACGTTGGCCAGAAGTAAAAATAGGGGCGTTAACTGCAACCTATGCAATAGCCGCAACACAGGGCGCACAAGCACTCCAAGCACACTCTATTAATGTAGATTTAGACGTTATCAATAAAGCGTTTGTCGATGAGGCACATCAACATGGGTTGGCGGTTTATGTTTATACAGTTGATTATCGCGACGATATGCTGAAGCTAAAAGATTGGGGTGTGGACGGTATTTTTACTAATGTACCTGATATCGCCGTATCGACACTGGCATAGTATACGGCGTTTACTTACCAGCTTGTGATGATAGATGGTGGCTAAACACTGTATTTTTGCAGCATTTACACTGCCTGCATAACCGCATATTCACCCAATGACCAGCAACAATCAACAGGGCGCCAACGGCTATCGTGAAAGGCTCATATGCCTCACCGAAAATGTCTTTATGCCAATAAATTGCCCCACCCGTAAATAACAGCACCAACGGATAGTACTGGCCATGGTAGCGTGACGCACCACTAAATAAGGCAACACCACCAATAATCAATGAAATGGATAAAATGACCCTCTCAAACCACACTTGGGCAAAAAAGGTTGACCCAATGAGCGGCAGTAGTGGGATAAGCACCGGCAATGCCAGACAATGCAACGCACACAAGCTCGACACCCAAATGCCAAGTTTGTCTAATTTCGTTGGATTGTCATCAATCGGATTCATTACTACTGTACCATAACCATTTCAGAGACGTTATATTATAACATTGAAGCGATAAATGAAAAATTAATTGCTCAAATTTTTTTCTCTTATAGAGAATAGCAACGGGTACATGGATAAGTTGTGGAGAAGTTAAGGTTATTCGTTGGGGGCAGCAATGGCCATATCAGGCATGCTAGCAGACACTGGTTTTACCTTTTTCATCAAATAATCAGATGCAGAGGTTAGCGTGAACCCTTCGTCTTTAAGTAATGGCAAATGTTGCTTTAAAAAGTTAAGCGTAACTTGATGAGGATGAGCAATAACAACAACGCTTCCCTCTTCTTGGGCAATGCGCTTCATACGTTCAAACTGTGACGCAATAAACGGTGTTGTTCTAACATGGTCAAGAAACACATGCCTGCTTGCATTAGGCACGCCCACTTGTTTTGCTACTTGCTGGGCGGTGGTGTAAACGCTCGTTCTGCTATCAATAAAAAACAGTCCTTGGCGCTTTATTTCTAGCATTAACGCCGTCATTGATGCTTCTTGCCCCGTAAACGCACTGCCCATATGGTTGTTCACACCAACAACATTTGGAATGCTTTTAATGGCTTTTCTCAGTGTATGGGTAATGGCGGCAGGATACATATCGGTTGTCAGCCCAAGGGGCCCCATTGTTTCTCCACTTTCCGCCTGCATGGGCATATGTAACATAACCGCTCTACCTTGCTGTTCAGCTTTTTCAGCAATTGTTTTGGCCAACGGTGTCTCAGGAAGAATAGAGAACGTTATTTCGCTGGGAAGCGATAACGCATTTAAATCAGTCGGTTTATACCCCAGGTCGTCAAGAATAATCACGACGCTCGGCTTAGCGACCGATACGTTACTGACAAGCAGGCATAACATTGTTGTACACGCGAATAGTAGACGCCCTAGCATCTTGTAATTCCATTTTATGGTTATTTTTATTTTAAGCGCATGCGAGTATGTTTGTACTCAACGTTTACAGCATACCAAGTAATCTTGGTTATTCAAGGGTATAGCACGTTTTAGTCAAGCCAAGACGAGGGATTAAGTGCTTTACCTTTATGACGTATTTCAAAATATAGATTGGGATACTCTTGCCCCCCGCTTCTCCCGACAAGCGCCAAGCGTTCGCCTTCACGTATATCGTCGCCCGCCTGCTTTAAAAGCGCTTGATTATGCCCGTAAACTGTCATGTAGCCTTCACCGTGATCGACAATCGCCACTAATCCGAATCCTCTCAGCCAATCGGCGTACAATACTCGCCCTGGTGCAATACTGGTTACCGGGTCGCCCTCTGAGCCATCAAAAATAACACCTTTCCAGCGCACTTGCCCTTGGCGACGACTTCCAAATAGCTTGCGCATACGACCATCGACGGGTGACGTAAGTTTGCCTTTAGACTTGGCCAGCCCGTTCAATGTAATTTGTGCATTCTCTGCAGCGCGCTGTGCCGCCAAACGAGCAACCTCTATGGCATCAAGTAACGCTTTTTCGTTTTCAAGTAACACCGCTATTCGCTGATTTTCTGATGCAATCGTTCTGTTTATTTTTTTCAGCGTATTTTTTCGATCGCTCTGTCGAGTGATTAGCACAGCACGTTGATTTTCTTGATTTTGACGTAACGTTACGAGTTCTTCCGCTTTTTTTACCAATGAAGCCGTAACAGCCTCTAAGCGAGCCACGTTATCTTTAAACGTGGTAATTTCTTGTTGGCGGGCCCTGGCCACATACTGATAATAGGTAATAGTGCGTTCAAACGTACGAGCATCTTCTTGATAAAACAACATTTTTGCGTAGTCGTAATGCCCTGCCATAAAGGCACTCTTTAACTGGCTGGCCAACAAACTTTGTTGCTTTCTAATGGCCTCTTTTATCGTCTCCTGCTCTTGTTTAAGC
>Ga0209652_1002481_pt1 | contig 14232 bp, 14 predicted proteins | sample SaaInl74LU_5_DNA_FD_184641 | JGI IMG/M metagenome (GOLD analysis project Ga0209652, IMG submission 184641) | Marine microbial communities from expanding oxygen minimum zones in the Saanich Inlet - ESP_74LU_5_DNA (SPAdes) (version 2) | ecosystem: Environmental > Aquatic > Marine > Intertidal zone...
CAGGCCTACGACAGCGCGGTGCACCATTTCAGCCAAGCCATCGAAGCATTGCCGTACTACCACCAGGCCTTCTTCAATCGAGGACTCGCTTTGGAGAGCTTGAACCAGCCCGACCAAGCCGAACTGGACTACCGTGAAGCTTTGCGCATCCGCCCAGACTACACCGCAGCGGCCATCGCCCTTGAACGCGTCTTGGACCGCTGAGCTGGAATCGCATCTGAACACACGAAAAAGGGCGGTCCACTTGGACCGCCCTTCTTATGCACCCACCACAGGTGTTGAAGTCTTATTTTTTGATCTGATCCACCACAGCCTTGAAGGCGTCGGGGTGGTTCATGGCGAGGTCAGCGAGGACCTTGCGGTTGAGTTCGATGCCCGACTTGGACAACTGACCCATGAATGCACTGTAGGACATGCCGTGAGCGCGGGCGCCAGCGTTGATGCGCTGAATCCACAGGCTGCGGAATTGACGCTTGCGAAGCTTACGTCCTACGTATGCGTATTGGAGGCCTTTTTCGACGGCGTTCTTTGCGACCGTCCAAACGTTCTTGCGGGCACCGTAGTACCCCTTGGCCATCTTGAGGACCTTCTTGCGCCGAGCGCGTGAGGCCACTGAATTTTTTGATCTTGGCATTTTTGTGTTCTTGTTTGGTGGTTGGCGGCAAACTGTCGTTCACACTTGCAGGACCAAACACCGGGTGAAACAAACCAGCGTATTTGGTTGGTCGATCAGACCAACAACTGACGCTTGATGTTGGGCACGTCCGCCTTGTCGACGGTGGTTGCGTGCGTGAGGTTGCGCTTCTGCTTGGTCCCCTTCTTGGTCAAGATGTGACTCTTGAAGGCGTGCTTGCGCTTGATTTTGCCAGTTCCCGTCAGCTTAAAACGCTTCTTGGCGCTGGATTTGGTTTTCATCTTTGGCATGGCCTCAGATTTTTAGAGTGGTGGGTTATTTCTTCTTCGGATTAAACATCACGGTCATCCGCTTGCCTTCCAATTTGGGCATCTGCTCCAAGGCGCCCAAATCTTCGAGCTCTTGAGCAAACTTCAGGAGGAGGATTTCTCCGCGCTCCTTGAAGACAATCGTGCGGCCACGGAAGAACACGTAGGCTTTCACCTTCGAGCCCTCCTCCAAGAATTTGCGGGCATGCTTCAGCTTGAACTGGAAGTCGTGCTCGTCGGTGTTGGGTCCAAAGCGGATTTCCTTCACCGAAACCTTGGCTTGGTTGGCCTTGATTTCCTTTTGCTTCTTCTTTTGGGCATAGAGGAACTTCCGGTATTCAACAAGACGGCACACAGGAGGGTCAGCATTGGGGCTGATTTCGACCAAATCGAGTTCCATCTCCTGAGCCAGAGCCAAAGCGGCACGGGTCTTCATGATGGCCGGTTCCACGTTGTCACCGACAAGGCGAACGGAATCGACCGTGATTTTCTCGTTGATCCGGTGCGGATCCTCCTTGATGACCCTGCCACGAAAGCCGGTCCTTCTTCTACGTATTGCGATGACTATGGTGTTTAATGAGACTCAAATGTTGTTCGCCAGCATCTCGGCCACTTCACGCTGAACGCGCTCTGCAAACGCTTCGATGCTGACACTGCCCAAGTCCCCTTCTCCCTGCTTGCGCACGGAAACGGTTCCTTCAGCAGCTTCGTTTTCCCCGACAATCAGCATGTAAGGCACTTTGTCAAGCTCCGCTTCGCGGATTTTCTTGCCGACCTTTTCTGACCGCGCGTCTACGAGGGCGCGAATATCGCCATTTTCCAGCACATTTGAAATCTTTTCAGCGTAATCGTTGAAACGGTCGCTGATGGGCAGGATTCGCGCCTGCTCTGGAGTGAGCCACAGGGGGAACTTCCCGGCGCAGTGCTCAATGAGAATGGCGACGAATCGCTCCATGGATCCAAACGGCGCGCGGTGGATCATCACAGGGCGATGCTTTCCGTTGTCCGCCCCAACGTATTCGAGTTCGAAACGCTCGGGCAAGTTGTAGTCAATTTGGACCGTTCCGAGCTGCCAACGACGTCCGATGGCGTCGCGCACCATGAAGTCCAACTTGGGCCCGTAGAACGCTGCCTCGCCCAATTCCACTACGGTCTCAAGCCCCTTCTCCTCGGCCACTTCTTGGATGGCCTTTTCCGCTTTGTCCCAGTTTTCCTGGGCGCCGATGTACTTGTCGGGGTTGTCGGGGTCGCGCAAGCTGACTTGGGCGACGAAGTTTTGGAAATCCAACGTCTTGAAGATGTACAGCACGAGATCAATGACCTTGCCGACCTCTTCCTTCACCTGGTCTTGCGTGCAAAAGATGTGCGCGTCGTCTTGCGTGAAGCCGCGCACGCGGGTCAAGCCGTGAAGCTCACCGCTCTGCTCGTACCGGTACACCGTCCCAAACTCCGCCAAACGCACCGGCAAATCGCGGTACGAACGAGGCCGCGCCTTGAAGATTTCACAATGGTGCGGGCAGTTCATCGGCTTCAAGAGGTACTCTTCTCCTTCCGCCGGCGTGTGGATCGGCTGGAAACTGTCCTCGCCGTACTTGGCGTAGTGACCCGAGGTCACGTAAAGCTCTTTGTTGCCGATGTGAGGCGTGATCACCGGCTCGTAACCCGACTTGCGTTGCGCTTCTTTGAGGAAGTTTTCCAACCGCATCCGGAGGTCCGCTCCTTTGGGCAACCAAAGTGGCAGCCCCTGCCCCACCTTTTCTGAGAAATGGAAGAGATCCAGCTCCTTGCCCAGCTTGCGGTGATCTCGCGCACGAGCTTGCTCGAGCAATTCGAGGTGATCAGTGAGTTCACTCTTTTTTGTGAAGGTCACCCCATAAACGCGGGTGAGTTGCTTCTGAGTCTCATCCCCCTTCCAGTACGCCCCTGCGATGGCCATGATTTTCGCCGCCTTCACATGTCCCGTGTGAGGGATGTGCGGGCCGCGGCACAGGTCCGTGAAGTCGCCCTGAGTGTAAAAGGTGATGGTGCCGTCCTCCAAGTTCTCGAGCAAATCGAGTTTGTACTCGTCGCCCTTGCCCTTGAAGTACGCGATCGCTTCCGCCTTGGACATTTCCTTCCGCACGAAGGGGTTTTTGGCCTTGGCCAACTCGAGCATCTTCTTCTCCACTGCGGGGATGTCGCCGTCCGTGAACGTGTGGTCGCCAAAGTCCACGTCGTAGTAAAAGCCGTTCTCGACGGGAGGCCCCACCCAAAACTTGATGCCCGGATACAACGATTCAAGCGCCTCGGCCATCAAGTGCGCAGAGCTGTGCCACAACGTGGACATGCCCTGCTCGTCCCGAGAGGTCAGCAGCTTGAGGCTGCAATCGCTCGTCAGCGGTCGCTGCGGGTCCCAAACCTCCCCATTCACCTCCGCGGCCAACACGTTGCGCGCCAAGCCCTCGCTGATGGAGGTGGCCACATCCAGGGACGTGGTTCCTTCAGATACTTCTTTGACGGTGCCGTCGGGCAGGGTGATTGCAATCATGAGGTTTTGTTCAGGCCCCCAAAGATAAGCGGCGCTGCGCCTCGTCCTGCGTCATCCCCGAAGGTCAATCGTCCCAGTCGTCCGAGTCGTCACTTCCGCCGTCGTCGTTTCCACCCTCCAAGTCGAGGTCGTCCCCATCGATGCTGAAGTCGTCCCCCGTCTCTTCCTCCAACATTTGGATCATGCCGTCGTCCATGCGGAACAGGTAAACAATCTCGTCCGTCTTCACCTCCAAGCACGACAAGTATTTGCCGCCTGGCATCCGAAGGGAGATGATGTCCTCCTGATTGATCCCCAAGGGGTAAGCCTCCTCAATCAGGGCAATGTGATGCGCCTGAATGGTGTTGTAGTTCTTGATCACACGTTTCATGCCATGTCATCGTTTTTGAGTTACCAATCCAAAAGCCAGCCAAACACCAAAGGAGCAACAATCGTCGCATCACTTTCAATGATGAATTTGGGCGTTTCTACACCAAGTTTTCCCCAGGTGATCTTCTCGTTGGGTACGGCTCCGCTGTACGAACCAAAGCTCGTTGTGGAGTCGGAGATTTGGCAGAAGTAAGCCCAAAGCGGCACCTCGCCACGCTCCAAGTCCTGATGCAACATGGGCACCACGCAAATCGGAAAATCACCAGCAATGCCTCCGCCGATCTGGAAGAACCCAATCGACGATTTGCGTGTGGTTTCCGTGTACCAGTCCGCGAGCCACGTCATGTACTCAATGCCGCTCTTCGTGGTTCCGGGCACCACGTCGCCAGAAATGCAATGCGCCGCAAAAATGTTGCCCAACGTGCTGTCTTCCCACCCCGGAACGACCATCGGCAAGTTCTTTTCCGCGGCCGCCACCATCCAGCTGTCCTTGGGGTCGATTTCGTAGTGTTGCTCCAGCGCCCCCGACAAAATGGCTTGGTAGAACCATTCGTGCGGGAAGTGCCGACGTCCTTCGGCTTCCGCCTTGACCCACAAGTCGACCATCACTCCTTCCAAGCGGCGGAAAGCCTCTTCTTCCGGGATGCAGGTGTCCGTGACTCGGTTCATGCCACGATCCAAAAGGTCCTGTTCTTCTTGAGGCGTGAGGTCGCGGTAGTGGGGCACGCGAGCGTAGTGTGTGTGCGCCACGAGGTTCATGACGTCCTCTTCCAAGTTGGCGCCGGTGCACGAAATCGCGTGAACCTTGTCCTGGCGAATCATTTCCGCCAAGCTTTTCCCAAGCTCGGCCGTGCTCATCGCTCCAGCGAGCGTGATCATCATCTTGCCACCTGCCGTCAAGTGTGCTTCGTAGCCTTTGGCTGCGTCTTCCACGACCGCCGCGTTGAAGTGGTTGTAGTGGCGCGCCATGAAGGGGCGCAAAAATCCTGTTGAGTTCATGACAGAGGGGTTGGGTTGAGGGCGTACGTCAACATTTTGTAGACCAGTTTGGCGGCCAAAAAATCACTCGGAGCGCTGTGCTCGTTGGCCGCGAGCTCCACCACGTCCATGCCCACGACGGTACCGTGTTGGCTGGCCAGGCGAATCAATCCCGTCACTTGGTGCCAGTCCAGGCCGCCTGGTTCAGGCGTCCCCGTGTGAGGGACAAACGCCGGATCAAAGGCATCGAGGTCCACGGTGACGTACAGCGGCACGCCACGCTTCCCCAAGGCCGCCAACGCCTCCGCCATCCAATCCTCATCCGAGCGGTGATGGCAGTCGTCCCCCGTAAACAAACATCCGGGCTGAATGAACTCACGCTCGGATGCGTCCATGCTGCGGATTCCGACCTGCACCAGGGTGCAATTCCGCGACGCCCAGTGCACCGCGCAAGCGTGGTTGCACTCAGAACCGTGAAAGCTCTCTCGCAAATCCGCGTGAGCGTCGATGTGCAGCACCGCCAAGTCCGGATAAACGGCGTGGCATGCCTGGATGGCACCGATGCTCACGCTGTGCTCTCCCCCGAGAATGAAGGGCATTTTGCCTTCCGTGAGGACCTGAGACACAGCGTCGCGCACTGCTGCGGTCATCGCTTCAGGAGACGATGCTTCCGTGATGGCCGGAGCCACCCAAATCCCCTCGCGATGAACCTCCGTGCCGGTCTCGATGTCGTAAACCTCCATGTTGTCAGTGGCGTCAAGCAAGGCTTCTGGACCGCGGTCCGCCCCCTTGCCCCATGTGCTCGTACCGTCGTACGGCACGGGCAGGATGGCCACGCGGGCATCCTCGAAGTTCACCTTGGCCTCGGGCAGGTCCGAGTACACTCGGGCACCAAGGGCATTGAATTTTGTCATGACGGTTCAGTTTGGGCTGCAGGCGCAGCGTAACCCAACAAGGACAACACTTGTTCAGAGGGCTGAGCAGGACAAAATTCCCTGCATTCGAAACCACCTTCTTCGGTATCGTCAATCAAAATGTGGCGGAGGCCCGGCATCAAGCAATGGTGCACCCCACCGTGCCCACCGATGTTGTCTTGGTACGCCCCCGTGTGGAAAAAGCCGAGGTAAATCGGATCGTTCTCCTTGAACGTCGGGAGGTAGATGGCGTTGAGGTGCTGCTCCGAATTGTAGTAGTCGTCGCTGTCGCACGTCAATCCGCCGAGGAACACGCGCTCGTAGGGATCCATCCACCGGTTGAGCGGAAGCATCAAGAAGCGGTGGTTGACCGCCCACGAATCGGGAAGCGTCGTCATGAAGGACGAGTCAATCATGTTCCAGCGCTCCCGGTCGTTTTGGCGTTTTTGGTGAAGCACCTTGAACAAGGTCGCACCCGACTCCCCCACCGTGAACGACCCAAACTCCGTGAAGATGTCCGGATGGGGAACCCCCGCAGCGTTGCAGCGCATGGCCACTTGCTCGAGGATGGCCTCAAACATGTACGCGTAGTCGTACTCAAAGGCCAAGCTGTTCTTCGTCGGCAACCCCCCTCCAATGTTCAAAGCCGTAAGCGTGGGGCAAATCTGGCGCATGGCCACATAGAGGTCCAGCGCCTTGTTCAATTCGTTCCAATAGTACGCCGTGTCTCGAATGCCCGTGTTCACAAAAAAGTGAAGCATGCGCAGCGTCAAGTGCGGGTGGTCCTTGATGGCCTCATTGTACAACGGCATGATGCGGCTGTAGCCCAAACCCAAGCGCGACGTGTAGAACGCAAACTTGGGCTCTTCCTCCGTGGCAATGCGAATTCCGATGTCCATGGGCTCTGTGGAATTGGCGCTCAAGCGCTTCCACTCGTCGAGGTTGTCCAAAATTGGCGTCAGGCCTGACAATCCTTGATCGCGGAGTTCCAAGATCCGGCTCATGTATGCGTCGGTCTTGAATCCGTTGCAAATGACCCGGGCGTCTTGCTTCATGTCGCCGCTCTTGACCAAGTGGCTGACGATGTCCAAATCGTACGCCGAGGACGTTTCGATCAACGCACCGTGGCTCAACACCTCCTTCGTGACGTGGTGAAAGTGGTTGCTCTTGGTGACGTAGCAGTAGTGGTAATCGCCTTCGAATTGGGTCTTGGCTGCAGCCTCGCGAAACCAACCTTTCGCGCGAGCGATGTTTTGCCCAATCTTGGGCAGGTAAGTGATCCGCAGAGGGGTGCCAAACTCCTCCACCAAATCCATCATGGGAATGCCGTGAAAGGCCAGTTCACCCTCGCTCAACTGGAACTCCTCTTGAGGCCAATCAAAGCTCTGGTCAATGAGGTCAAAGTATTTGATTTTCATTTTTGTAGGCTATCTAAATTCAACAAACAAATGAACTCGGAACCCACTGGATTCCTTCGTGTTTTGTTGTTGACTCAGAGCCTGCGCGCAAAAGCTCGACGAGCCGCATGGCGGCGTGCCCGCTTCCAGAGAAGCGATTCTTCGTGGGCAAAATCGAGTGCGCGTGTCATGAGAATCAAGGGCCTAGCACATCGCTTAGGCGGAGCAAACATGAAACGACTTTTTTCAAAGTCAAGCCCCCGAAGGCCTTTTTTTTTCTCGCGTGGATTCAATCACCTTTTCGTGAGCTTCACGTGCCATGTGATTTTGGCGTCTGCCACCACTTCGCCTTTCGCATCTCGCACCGTCGAATGCAAGACAAATGAGCCTCGTCCTTCACGCTCCAGTTCCGCTTTCAGCACCTCCAAATCACCTTGGGGAAGCAGCGCCGTTGCCAAACAAGCCGACTCGGCGCGTCTTCGGTACGTCATGGCCAAGTCGGACATGATCAACCGTTTGTTTTCGATCCCGAGGGCACTCAACACACACAAGCCTGAAGCATACTCCGCGGCCGTGGCGAGGGCGCATGCATGCATCGTTCGAACGTGATTGAGGTTCCGACGACGCCAAGGCAAGGACACCTGGCATTCTTCCTCGCTGATTTTGACCACGCCGAGGCGATGCGGACGGTTGAACGGAATCACCTCTTGCATCAGGCGGCTGACCCACCCGACGCGCCCCCCCTTCGCGGCGTTGAGCTGGCGCTGCAGCCACGCCATATGTCTTGCCGACCCGCTCACGTCAAAACGCCGAGGCGACCTCTTCTTCCCGCAACTCAGCTGACTCCTGCACTTCTGCGTGGGTTAAGCGGTCGAAGGCGGGCTCGTTTTTCACGCTCCAGGCCAGCTTTTCAAAGCGTGCATCGCCCTCCCGTGTGGTTGCACGAGCGCGTCGGTCCGCCTCAAGGATCCCCGCAATGTCCGGGCGGAAATAATCGGGGCCCTTCATGACCTTGCCGTCTTCGCGCAGGATGGGTTCACCGTTGGGTCCGAGTTTGGACATGTTGCTTGCTTGAATCTCGCGAAACACCTTGGCGATTACGTCTTGCATGCCGTGACGCATCATGGTTCCCGCCAAGATGTACAACTGGTCTCCCAACGCATCAGCCACTTCCACCACATCCCCTTGGCAAGCGGCCTCGAGGTATTCGTCGTTCTCTTCCGCCATCAACCGGTGACGCAACAAGGCTTCATCCGCCGTCAATGCCGCATGAGGCGTGTCGGCGTTGGGAATGCGAAAGGCAGTGTGGAACTCGGCCACGTTTGAGAGGACGTCGGAAAGAAGCATGGGCGCCAAATTCAGTCAAACCTTTCCGCTGTGCCAAGCGGAACGCCGAAAGGTTTCCCACGCGCTATTCACACAATTTTGAGAACCCCATTTCTCCCCCGCAACCTCCTCCAATATCTTCGCGTGCTATGGACTCCTTGAACCCCATTGAACCGACCACTCCCGTCGTCGTCCCATCGTCCCCCTCCACGCCGAGCCAGGGTGCGCCGGACATCCAAGAACTGAACGCGCGGATTGCGCAAAAGAGTCAGTTTGTCGATGCGCTTCGTGCCGAAATGTCCCGAACCATCGTGGGGCAATCGGACATGGTGGACCGCCTGATGATCGGGTTGCTGGCCAACGGGCACGTCTTGTTGGAGGGTGTTCCGGGGCTGGCAAAGACCTTGGCCATCCGCAGCTTGAGCGAGACCGTGGCCGGAGAATTCAGCCGCATTCAATTCACCCCTGACTTGCTCCCGGCGGATGTCGTGGGTACGTTGGTGTACAACCCGCAGTCCCAGGAATTCTCCGTCAAGAAGGGGCCCATCTTCGCCAACTTCGTGTTGGCCGACGAAATCAATCGCGCTCCAGCTAAAGTTCAGAGCGCCTTGCTTGAAGCCATGCAAGAGCGGCAGGTGACCATCGGAGGTGAAACCCACGCCCTGCCGCAGCCTTTTTTGGTCTTGGCCACCCAAAACCCGGTCGAACAGGAAGGCACGTACCCCCTGCCAGAGGCGCAAGTCGACCGATTCCTGCTGAAGGTGGTCATCGGCTACCCTACCAAAGACGAAGAACGGGCCATCGTTCGGGCCAATTTGCAACAAGACGGCCTTCCTAAGCCGCAGCAAGTGGTGAGTCATTCCGACATCCTGGAAGCACGCGAACTCGTGCGTTCCATCTACATGGACGAAAAAATTGAACGCTACATCGTGGATCTCGTATTCGCGACGCGCAACCCTGAAGATTGCGGGCTCGGCCATCTAAAAGACCTCATTTCGTTTGGGGCGTCGCCACGCGCAAGCATTGGACTTGGCTTGGCTGCAAAGGCCCACGCCTTTTTGAAGCACCGTGGGTTTGTGACGCCTGAAGACGTGCGTGCCGTGGCGATGGACGTCATGAGGCACCGCATCGGCACAACGTTTGAAGCTGAGGCTGAAAACATTGGCTCCGCCCAAATTTTGACGGAGCTCATGGACCACGTCGAAGTCCCCTGATTCACGCCCGATGGACGCTGCCGAATTGCTACGAAGGGTTCGAAGGGTGGAAATTTCCACCCGAGGGCTGAGCGACAAAATCTTTGCGGGTGAATACCACAGCGCGTTCAAGGGACGCGGCATGGCGTTCAGCGAAAACCGCGAGTACCAGCCTGGGGATGAAGTACGCACCATCGACTGGAACGTCACCGCCCGCACGGGAACCCCCCACGTGAAGGTCTTCGAAGAAGAGCGGGAGTTGACTGTGTTCCTTCTCGTCGACGTAAGCCCTTCCGTTCAAGGCGGTACCCGAGAACGGACGCAGATGGACCTTTTGACGGAACTCTCTGCCGTGCTGGCGTTCAGCGCCATGGGGAACAACGACAAAGTGGGGGCCATCCTCTTCACGGACCGCATCGAAAAATTCATTCCGCCGAGCAAAGGCCGAAGCCACGTCCTTCGCATCGTCCGCGACATCTTGGACTGCGAGCCGGAAGGTTCCGGCAGCGACGTCGTCAAGGCCCTCGGTCATTTTTCGTCGGCGATGCGAAAGCGGACCGTGGCCTTTTTGATGTCGGACTTCAAGGAAACCCGAAGCCACACCGAATTGGAAACCATGTTGAAGCGCGTTGGAAAACGCCACGACATGGCGGCCTTGCACGTCGACGACCGGCTGAACATGGACCTGCCTTCGCTTGGCTGGATGCGCCTCGAAGACCCTGAAACGGGTCAAATTCGCTGGTGCAACACGTCGTCGCGCAACGTGCGAAAAGCCTGGCGCAAGCAAGGCCAGGAGCACCGCGAGGAATTGGCCAAACTGATGGCGCGTTCCGGCATGGACTTCACGTCCATCCCCACCGAAGGCTCCCTTGTCTCACCCCTGCTCAAGCTCTTTCATGCACGGGCCTGAAGCCAAGATCACAGCCGCCTGCGTTGTCGCGATGCTCACCGCGGCAACCACCTGGTCACAGGTGGAATGGTCCGTGGACACCACGCGCATCCAATGGGGCGAGCCCTTGACGCTTACGGCCGAATGGATGCTCACCCTCGAAGAACTGAACTCCGGGGTGGCCGCCCCTTCAAGTTGGCCCGCCTGGACCGACACGACAGATGGTGGTTTTGAGGTGCTCGCCACCCTGCCCACCGACACGATGCCAGCACCTTCCGGGCTGAATGCAGACATCCTTTTGAGCAAATCGTGGGTGCTGACGAGCTGGGATTCTGGGTTCGTGGTGATGCCTCCCGCCACGTTTGGCCCCCATGAAACCTCCCCTTTGTTGATCCAAGTGATCACGCCAACCTTGGAAGCCGACACCCAACCTGCTCCGCCCGCGGCGCTTTGGGATGTCCGTTGGACGTTTTGGGAGCGGTTGCTTCTCGCCCGCAAATGGTTGGGTGGCGTCCTCGCTTTGATTCTTCTCGCAGGTGGTTTGTGGTGGGCGCGGCGCTTCTGGAAAACCAAGGAAGGGGTGGACGTCCCGGCCGCAGCGGCAGCTCGCCCTGATGTCCCCGCGCATGTGACGGCCTTGAAAACCCTGCAACGGTTGCTGGACGAAGAAGGCTGGAAGCACGGAAAAGCCAAAGAGGTGCAAGCGCAAGCTTCGCTGGCGGTCAGGCATTACTTGGAAGGCCAATTCGCCCTCCCTGCCGCAGAACGCACGACGAGAGAAATTGAATCGCTCCTCCCCGCTTCGGCCGTGCCACGAGCTTGGCACGATCGTTTGGCCCAAGCTCTCGAGCAAGCGGATGCCGTGAAATTCGCCAAAGGACAGCTCCCTGACCTCACGCATCGAGCGTTGCTGGATGCGTACATCAGCTTCGTTTTGGAAACCCAACCACGAGACGATGAAAGGGCGCAGTGAACACCTTTGGATGACCGTTGCTCGAGCTGTCCCGCACGTCCTGGTGCTGCTCGGCTGCACGGTGGCTTGGCTGTCGTTTCGCGGCGGCATTGAATGGGCTTCGCTTTGGGGCTGGCTCGGGGCCTGTGCCCTGTTCGTTCACCTGGTGCTTCGAGGCGTTCGTCGGGGGGCCTACCGCGCCCCGCACTTGAGCTGGTCCGCCTCCCGCACGGACGTTCCGAACCAAGACAACACCGACCGCAAGCAAGTGCTTGCCGCGCTTTGGATGGAGGTTCCCGCTGCCTTGCGAACCGCGGCGCTTGTCGGCCTCGCCGTGGCGCTGTTCCGTCCGCAAACCGCCTCGACCGTTGAGAACATGACGCGAGAGGGCATCGATTTGGTCTTGTCCCTGGATTTGAGTGCCTCCATGCTTTCCAAAGACTTTCGCCCCAACCGCTTGGAAAGTGCTAAAGACGTGGCCATCGACTTTGTCGACAGCCGCCCCTTCGATCGAATTGGCATTGTGGCTTACGAAGGCGAGGCATTCACCCAGGTGCCCATCACCTCAGACCACATCGTCGTGAAGAACGGCCTTGCCACGCTCGAAACCGGACAACTTCAGGGAGGCACGGCCATCGGCACAGGCCTGGCAGTCGCCGTAAACCGACTTCGTGAATCCGAAGCAGCAAGCAAGGTCATCGTCCTCCTCACGGACGGAGAAAACAACGCAGGCCAAATCGAACCGATGGACGCCGCCCAATTGGCCAAGCTCAACAACATTCGGGTGTACACCATCGGGGTCGGAACCGTGGGCAAAGCAAAAAGCCCTGTGGCCATCCGCCCTGACGGGAGCTACCAATACGATTGGGTCGACGTCCGAATCGACGAAGATGTGCTGCAAGGAATTGCCGAGGTGACCGGTGCACGTTACTTCCGAGCCACAAATGCGGACAAACTCGAGGAAATCTACCGAGAAATCGACGCCCTCGAGAAAACGCAATTCAATGTGCTTCGCTACCAGCGCAAATCGGAAGCAAGCGCTGGTTGGATTGCATTTGCGTTGTTGAGCCTCGTGTTCGAGTTTCTGCTCAAAACCACGTTCCTCAAATCCGTCGCCGAATGAAGAATTGGCCTTCCCTCCGACCGGCGCTTGGGCTCCTTGCGTTTCTGGAGTTCCTGTTTTGGGCTTTGGCGGCCTCGGCTTGGTTCACCGCCCAAGCCCTCGTGCCAAGTTTGACGCTTCACCGACTGGAGTTTTGGCCGCTGTTGATGCTATCCGGACTGCTGACCTTGGTCATGGTCGCCCACTTGCGTTGGCGCCACAAGGCCGTGCAATCGTTGGCGGACGCCTCCCGGTTGGATTCGGTGTTTGAAGGCTATCGGCTGTTCCTTCCCACGTGGAAATTTGTGTTGGTGCGACTTGCTTTAGGTGCCCTGCTTGTGGCCTGGCTCGACCCCAAAATGGGAAGCAAGCTTCAAGAAGTGGAGTCGGAGGGTGTGGACATGATGGTGGCGCTCGACGTGAGCAACAGCATGCTTGCAGAAGACGTGGGCATGCCTCGACTTGATTTGGCCAAACGCACGGTCGAACGCCTGCTCTCCGCCACGGCAGGAGACCGTATCGGCTTGGTGGTCTTCGCCGGCGAAGCGTACGTGCAATGTCCGCTGACCACCGACATCGAAGCCGTCAAGATGTTCCTCGAATCGGTTCACCCCGGCATGATCCCAACCCAAGGAACGGCTGTGGGTCGCGCCGTGGATGCGTGTTGGAACGGATTTGACAGCAACAGCGAAGCCTCGCGGGTTGTGGTGGTCCTCACGGACGGCGAAAACCACGAAGACGACGTTGTGCTCGCCGCGCGAAACGTCGTCGACGAGGGAGGATCGGTGCACTTGCTCGGCTTCGCAACGCTCGATGGAGGCCCCATCCCGTCCTTCGACGTTCGTGGAAGACCTTCAGGTTTCCGCACCGACAAGGACGGACAACCTGTGGTCTCGCGCCTCGACGAGGCGACCTTGATCGAAGCGGCACAAGCCGGAGGCGGCACCTACACCCGTGCCGCGAAAGGCTACGTCGAACTGGCCCCGCTTCTGGAATTCAAAAGCAGCCTCGACCGCGCCCAAGTTTCTTCGGTGAGCTACGTCGACTACGAACACCTTTTGCTCCCCTGGCTCGTGTTGGCCGCGTTCCTCTTGCTGTTGGAATCCTTGCTGCCGAAAAAACCCTTCCGGCGTCACGCCCTTGTGGCGCTGTTGCTCCCTCTTGCGATGGGCCTGCACCAGACAGCTTCAGCCCAAACCTCGGCGCGCGAGCACCTCATTCGAGGCACCGAGGCCTTCTACGAAGGACAAACCGACGAGGCCATCGTTGAATTTGGTGGCGCCACAACCGATTCTGAATCTGCACCCCTTGCCCATTACAACCAAGGTTGCGCCTACCTCGCCGAACAGGATTTTGCCTCGGCTAGCGAGGCGTTTGGACGGGCCCTACAGCAAACCGAGGAACCCGCCTTGCAAGAGAGGGCGCATTACAATGCCTCACTGAGCGCCTTGATGCAAGGCGATGCTGGCAAGGCCATTGAACACGCCAAGTCCACCCTTCGAATCAACCCGAGCAACGACGACGCGCGGCGCAATTTGGCCCTCGCCAAGAGGCTCGAGCAGCAGCAGCAGCAACAACAACAACAACAACAACAACAACAACAACAACAACAGCAGCAGCAAGACCAAGATTCGGAGCAAGAC
>Ga0209652_1002482_pt1 | contig 14226 bp, 16 predicted proteins | sample SaaInl74LU_5_DNA_FD_184641 | JGI IMG/M metagenome (GOLD analysis project Ga0209652, IMG submission 184641) | Marine microbial communities from expanding oxygen minimum zones in the Saanich Inlet - ESP_74LU_5_DNA (SPAdes) (version 2) | ecosystem: Environmental > Aquatic > Marine > Intertidal zone...
ACGGTGTCCAAGGACGATGCGACGGGATACAAACGTGCTCTGCAGAGGAGGCAGAGGGGAAAGAGGCGGAGGAAAGAAGCAGAGGCAAAAGAGGCGCGCCCCCAAAAGGGGGCGCACAGTGTGAGTTAGTCGATAAGCCGGGTTCTGTCGCGGACGATCATTCATCTGCGACGAGCGTCACCGCTCGCCTGTAGCAACCTACCCGAATCCGCCGGAGATCACGGCTAATGGATTCCTATTTGGTCTTGCTCCGAGTGGGGTTTACCATCGCCATACTTGTTACCAAGCATGCGGTGCGCTCTTACCGCACCTTTTCACCCTTACCCGATCGAAATCGGGCGGTTCCCTTTCTGTTGCACTTTCCGTAGGCTCGCGCCCCCCAGGCGTTACCTGGCACTCTGATCTCTGGAGCCCGGACTTTCCTCCGTCGAAAAATCGACAGCGATCGTCTGACCAACTCGCGTGCCACTGTAGTCGTGCAGTACAAAATACTCAAGCACTAGCGTACAGCTTCAGAACATTGAATGAGCGCAGACTATCCTCAGTCCTTAAGTTCTAGCAGGCGCTCATAAACCTCGCGCGCCTTTAACCCGTGAATATCCGCAACCAGTGCCGCCGCTTTACGCGGTGGCAACTCAGCACCCAAGCGGATCAACAGGGCGTCGACAGACGCATCGAAACTTCCGGTGGCTTTAGGCGGTGGCCCAACCATGAGAACGTGCTCACCGCGCTGCTGATTGGTGTCCTCGCTCACCCACTGAGCCAACTCTCCAAGAGGCGCACGCCGAATAGTTTCAAAAGACTTGGTCAACTCACGAGCCATCACAACCTCGCGCTCACCGCCAAAAATGGGAAGCATTGCATTGAGGGTATCTACAATCCGATGCGGTGCCTCGTAGAAGACTAGCGTTTGGTCGGATAGTTTGAGTCGCCGCAAGCGTTCGTCACGGGGCCCTGCCTTGGCGGGCAGGAAGCCTTCGAACGCGAATCGATCAGTGGGCAATCCGGACGCGCTCAATGCAGCAATAGCGGCACAGGGGCCGGGCAGCGGTATGACTGTGCAGCCAGCATCCTGAGCGGCACGCACCAAGCGAAACCCAGGGTCAGATACCAATGGGGTGCCCGCATCACTGATTAGCGCGATCGACTTGCCATCAACAATTTGCGCGACCAATCGGTCGGTAATCGCATTATCAACATGCTCATGATAGGCACACATGGGCGTGTCGATATCCAAATGCGTCAAAAGTTTTCGGCTATGTCGTGTATCCTCAGCAGCAATCAGATCAACACTGGCTAATATTTCTCGCGCTCTGATCGTGATATCAGCGAGATTACCAATTGGCGTTGGTACAATGTACAAACAGCGTTCCAAGATGGCGACTCCCCTCTATACTGCGACCATGACATTACGTTTCAAAACACAAAGTATACGCTGCCAACTCGCCTTACGGGGGGTCGGCGTAGTAACGGTTGCGCTACTCGCCGGCTGCGCAAGCGCACCGGGCGATAAAGGCAACTCGGCCCGATCGACTATTGATCCTACCGAGATTCCTGCCCCACTACCGGCCAGCCCCGAGCAAGCGCTCGACTTTGAAGCACGCAACACCGTACTTAACACGGCATTTTCTGAAGGAACGCTTGCAGCGCGAGCCGAGCGTAATGCGCTGCTCATCAAAGGCACCGATGCGTTTACCGCCACACTGATTGAATCAGATATAGCGTGGTTGGAGGGTGAGCGTAAAAAAGCCAATGTCCTGCTTGACGGCCTTACCAGCACCGATCCAAAAAGTTATGACACGCTCCTCGCCGAGCGCCAGAAGCGCGCAAGTCAGCAAAGCCTGTGGTTAAAAAGTGCGCGCCTTGCTCATCAGCGATTGCAGCTTGCTCGGGACATCACGACTCAAGCCGAACTCAAGAATGTACTGTGGTCGCAGCTGATGCAGCTCGATGACGACCAACTGCGAGCCGCATTGCGCAGATCGGGTACCGGCGACTGGCGCGACTGGCTTGCGCTCCTTCAAGCCTATCGAGAGGATCGCGGCTCGGTGAATCGCTGGCTTGCTAGTCACAACAACCATTCCGCGCTTAACCCCCTCCCCTCGGGCTTATCTGAATGGCTGAATACCGAAACACCCCATACAGTCGCGGTTCTGTTGCCTCTCAGCGGCAAGCTTGCGAGTGTTGGGCTCGCGGTACTGGAAGGCACCATTGACAACCTGTATCGGACTTATCCCAATCCCAATGAAAGACCACAGCTACTTACCATTGATACGGATGAGTACAGCGATGCGGTGAGCGCCTACCAAAGCGCCGTAGATCGCGGCGCTGAATTCGTCATTGGACCTCTCACGAAGAGCCAAGCGCAAGTGCTAGGCAACCTGCCTCAGCGACCGATACCCATTATCGCGCTCAATAGACCCGAAGCACTCGCTCCTCGCCAAGCGGACAATTGGCTGTCGCTGAGTCTTGCGCCTGAAGATGAAGCGAGACAAGTTGCTCGCATTGCTTTTGGTAAAGGATTGCGTCGCAGCGTAATCATCCGGCCTGACAATGACTGGGGCCGGCGCATGGAAGCGGCCCTACAGCAGACATGGCGACAACTCGGGGGCACCGTGCGAGGAAGCGTTGCACTGACGGCAACCACACCGGCCTCTGAGCAAATAAGTCGCGCGGTCGGTGCGTTTGCCTCTGAAACTCGGATCAAGGCCGTTGAGCGAGCTTTTGAAACGCCTGTTGAAGCGAGGGCTCGACGCCACGAAGATTTCGATAGCCTATTTTTGCTGACTCAAACGCCTGACGAAGCGCGCAGCATAAGACCTCTGCTCGTCTTTCATTACAGCGGCGACATCCCCGTTTTCTCCCCATCGTCCATTTACAGCGGGCACCAACAACTCCAAAACCGCGATCTCAATGACGTCATCTTTGTCGAAACGCCGGCGATTATAAATTCCCCAGATACCGACCGCTTCACTCGATTGAAAGCGCTTGGTCATGATGCCGTACTGCTTCTCGATCACTGGCAACAAGCGCTACATACTCAAACACCGTTTGCCTGGGGTGACACCGGATTGCTGTCGCGACTACCCAATGGCGAGGTCACACGCGAGCTGATTCCGGTCGAATTTGCTGGCGACAAAGTCCGCAGGTTAAGGCTACCCTAGCCACTTTCGGTAGAAGCTTAGGGTGGAGGCATTGGGTGGAGACGACTGCTGGGCGCCGCGCCGAGCGCAAAGCGCAAGCGTTTTTAGAGTTACAGGGCTTAGTGACGGTAACCAATAATTATCATTGTGCTATGGGTGAGATAGACATCATCATGCTTCACAACAACACTCTGGTGTTTGTTGAAGTAAGGCTTCGACGACCAAGTCGGTTTGGCGGCGCAGAACACAGTATTACCCAGGCAAAACAACAAAAGATCAGACGCACCGCAGAACATTTTCGAAAAAAATATCCACATTTTGCCTCACAGCCCTGCCGTTTTGATATTGTCGCTTTCAACGATAAAGATCCGGAATCGACAAAACCCAACTGGCTGTCACAGGCCTTTTAAATGCGATAACTTGCGGCAATTTGGATGATCAACATGCATTACGACACCACTGCTCATCATTTTCAGCTACTCATAGAGCAGCTCAGCCTATCGGTCGACGCTATCGCCGATATCGCAGGCGTTGCCGCCGACCAAATCGTGCAAACCTTCGTCAACGAGCAAAAGCTCCTGTGTTGCGGTATTGGTATTGATGGTCCCAGCGCCGGACTCATGGCCGCTTTACTGCACAAGGGGATGAGCCGTGAACGTCCATCGCTGCCCGCAATAGAGCTGACAACAGCGACTAGCGAGCCTCAAGAAGGCGCCTCTCACTGGCTGTGCGAGCAACTCGGCGCCCTCGGACAACCGGGCGATATGGCCGTGATATTTGCCTCTGAACTCGAACAAGCCAGTCTTGAAAAAATCCAACAAGCCCTTACCAAAAGGCAGTGCACAGCCGTGTGGATTGGCGCACAGGGCCCAGGCCCAAGCTTAACGTTCCCCGGCGCTGAACCACTCACCAACTTATCTCTTTGCCAAACCAGTGCGATTTGTTTGGCAGAATTAATTGATGTCGCAATGTTCGGCCCAATGGAGGCTACACCCTTATGAAACTCTACTCACGACTACTCGCTGCAAGTCTTTTCAGTCTGTTAACGGGATGCGGCTCGATTATGGCCACCTTCGAGGCCGATGCCATTGAGGATGACCCCGGCGAGCGCACCGTTGCACAAAAAGTGCTCGACGAGAGCATTGAAACCAAAGCCGTGGTCAATATTCGAGCGGCTCGCGATGCCTTCGATGATGCCAAGTTTACTGTGGTGGCCTACAACGGCTACGTTTTAATCTGCGGGCAAGTGCCTACCAAGGATATGATTGGCGAGGCGGCCGATATCGTGCGCGAGATCGAAGGCGTGCGCCGAATCTACAACGAGCTGACCGACAGCCCCAACTCGACAACAGAGGCTGACGCCACTGATGCATGGCTCACCACCAAAGTTAAAACTGCATTGCTCACCCACTCAGGCACACCGTCACTACGGGTGAAAGTCGTTACTGAAAATAGCATTGTGTACTTAATGGGACTGCTAACACCTGAAGAGGCCCAGCGCGTTAAGGAAGTTGCCGCTGAAGTGAGTGACGTGAAAAAGATCGTCGGCTTATTTGAGCTGATCTGATAATTAAGAGCACGCGGGCGCTAAGCGCAGGCCGGCGTGAATCTTTACGCCACCGGTTTATTTTACCACTTTAAGCGAGGGTCTAATACGCTCAGGAGGCTCAGGGCTATGGGGTGGCTGCGGCTCGGGCTCCGCGTCGAATATCATGCCTTGACCGTTTTCACGGGCATAAATACCCATGACTGACGCAATCGGCACAAAAATATCGATAGGCTGACCGCCAAAGCGACCGTTGAAAGTGATCGAATGATTGCCCATCTGCAGGCTAACCACTGCGGTAGGTGAAATATTTAAAACAATTTGACCATCACTGACATAGGCCGTCGGCACCACGACATCGGCACCGTTGGCATCTACTAAAAGGTGAGGCGTGCAGTCGTTATCAACAATCCACTCGTAGATTGCGCGGACGATGTATGGACGGCTAGGAGTCACGGCGTCGCCTCTACCCTAGGGGCGCATCTCACGCTCTTGGATAGACAGACTCTCCATGAACGCCTCACGCCTAAAGAGACTGTCCATATAATCCAGTAAAGGCTTTGCCTGCTTGCTTGGGCGAATATCAACGCCAAGCGATGGCAAGCGCCACAAGATAGGAGCAATGCAGCAGTCTACCAACGTGAACTCCTCACTCATGAAGAAAGGCTTTTCGTTGAAGATGGGGGCAATCGCCATGAGACTTTCACGCAATTCTTTCGCCGACTTTTTGACAACGTTATCCGACCGCGAGTTTTGGATCGCATCGACCAATGAACACCAATCTCGCTCAATGCGATACATCAGTTGGCGACTCTCAGCACGAGCAACAGGGTACACAGGCAACAACGGTGGATGCGGGAATCGCTCATCCAAGTATTCCATCATTACTTTACTCTCATAGAGAGCTAGATCGCGGTCGACCAGTGTGGGCATCGTATTGTAAGGATTGAAGTCTGCGAGCTCATTAGGCGCAATACCATTCTCTGACTCGATCAGATCGACAGTGACGCCTTTCTCGGCGAGAACAATACGCACACGGTGACTGTAGTGGCTGCAACTGTCTGAGAAGAGGGTCATTGATGACCGCTTGGACACAACCGCAGAGTTGTCGTCAGATTTCATTCGGTTTCTCCGGGTGCCCAAAGGCAACAAAATCGAGGCGCGTCATCGCGCCCCGCGTAAAACATTGATCAGTCAACATCTTTCCAGTATTCACGGCTCAAGAGCCAGGCAAATATAAAGAAGATGGCAAGGAATAGCATGACATACATACCAATCCGCTGGCGCTCTAATTTGATAGGCTCGGAGGTGTAGGCGAGAAAATTCACCACGTCGTAAATGGCCGCGTCATAGTCAGCAGGCGCCATCATACCAGCGGTGGCAATTTCAAGACGACCGCAGGGCGCGTTCATATCACCGGCAGCCATCGACTCACCCTGGTCCGTGCCAGCATCTTGAGCACACACAGGCATTCCCTGAAGTTCCATAAGTACATGGGGCATGCCCACCTCAGGATATACCTTATTATTCACGCCGTAAGGGCGGCTGTCGTCTTGGTAGAACGTACGCAGGTAGGTGTACAACCACTCGGGCTGACGAGCGCGAGAAATGAGCGTCAAATCCGGTGGCGTAGCGCCAAACCAAGTTTTCGCATTGGCTTTGTCCATGGAGTTATCCATGAGCGCGCCAATTTTCATGCCGGGGTCAAACATGAGGTTCGCTTTGTAAAGATCCTCGGGCACTTCCAAATCCCGTGCTACTCGGTTGTAACGCGAGTACTGGAGTGAGTGACAGCCCATGCAGTAGTTCATGTACAGCGCGGCACCGCGCTGCAAGGACGGCTTATCGGCGGGGTCGGCTGTAAACTCATCGCACGGAATAGTGCCACAGTCGAATGCCGACTCAGCGCCCACGGCTTTAAGTGGCAGTACCGTCAACAGACCAATAATGACCAACGTACCCACGCTCTGCCACCACTTCAGACCACCGTCCATAGTGACGCGCTCTGGCACTGGCTTGTTCTTGTCCATCTTCGACCAAATTGGCATTGCCAAGAAGAACATGAAGTAGAAGATAGAACAGATTTGTGCAAGGAAAGTCCGCTCAGGCGTCGGGCTCTTGACACCCAACACACCCAGGATCAAGAAGCTGGCAAAAAACAGCATCAGCATGACCCGGTTGATCATTCCTCGGTAGCGCCATGATTTCACTTCACAGCGATCAAGCCATGGTAGCGCAAAGGGAATCGCCACTGATGCCGCAAAGAATACGAAGCCCCAGAACTTATCGGGTACCGCACGAAGCACTGAATAAAACGGCGTAAAATACCAAACCGGTGCGATATGCGCAGGCGTCTTGAGTGCGTTGGCTTCCTCGAAGTTAGCAAACTCTAAGAAGTAACCCGACATCTCAGGCGCAAAGAAGATCACACCACAAAAGAAGAATAAAAATACTGCGATACCTTGAATATCGTGTACCGAGTAGTAAGGGTGGAACCTAATGCCGTCGAGGGGTATGCCGTTCTCGTCTTTCTTCTTCTTGATCTCTACGCCATCGGGGTTGTTTGAACCCACTTCATGGAGAGCCAGAATGTGCAACACAACAAGCGCCAACAGTACGATGGGCAGCGCGACCACGTGCAGCGCAAAGAATCGGTTCAAGGTAATACCGGAGATCAGATAATCACCACGGATCCACGTGACGATGTCTTCACCCACCACGGGGATTGCTCCAAACAACGAAATAATCACCTGGGCGCCCCAGTAGGACATTTGTCCCCAGGGAAGTACGTAGCCTACGAACGCTTCGGCCATCAGGACAACGAAGATCAGCATGCCGAAAATCCAGATCAACTCTCGGGGCTTTTTGTAGGATCCGTACAGCAGCGCGCGCGTCATGTGCAGGTAGACGACGACGAAGAAGGCCGAGGCACCCGTAGAGTGCATGTAGCGAAGCAACCAGCCGTAATCGACATCACGCATGATGTATTCGACGGAGGCGAAGGCCTCTTCCGCTGAAGGCGTGTAGTTCATGGTGAGCCAGATACCCGTCAGTAGCTGGTTAACCAGCACCAACAGAGAGAACACACCGAAGAAATACCACATGTTGAAATTCTTGGGCGCGTAGTACTTGCCCATGTGGGTGTCCCACGCTCGAGTAACGGGCAGACGAGCGTCAAGCCAACCTACAAGTCCGGTCAATGCCTTTTCCATTACACAGCCTCCGCGTCAACGCCGACGACGAGTACGTTGTCGCCTTCAAAAGTATAGGGGGGTACGATCAGGTTCGCAGATGCTGGCACGCCTTTGTAAACGCGTCCTGCTAGATCGAACTTTGAACCGTGACAGGGGCAGAAAAATCCGCCGAGCCATTCATCACCACCCATGTCAGTCGCACCGACCTCTGGGCGGAACTTTGGTGCGCAGCCTAGGTGCGTGCAAAGTCCGACAACAACAAGAAGTTCGGGCTTTAACGAGCGACCCTCACCCTGAATGTAATCAGGCTGGTCTGAAATCTCTGACATAGGGTCTTTCAGCTGATCATCTAATTTCGGCAAATCGGCGGTCTGAGATTCACTGCGATGAAGGACGTAGACCGGCTTACCGCGCCATTCAACAACAATCATCTGGCCAGGTTCTAGCTTACCAATATCGGCTTTGACAGGTGCGCCAGCCGCCTTGGCTTTCTCGGAAGGATTCCAAGAGCCTATGAACGGCGTTGCGACACCAACAACGCCTGCGACGCCAACAGCAGAAGTTGCGGCGGTCAGGAATCGACGGCGCGTTTGGCTAGCTGCAAGCTCGCTGGCCTGAGCATCAGTAGAAGAGTTGCTTTCGCTCATCTAAGTGGTCTCCGGATGAGTGGGAAAAACCTTGTCGACCGTTTAGAACGCTCTCGAAGGGCAATGGCTCTGGGCTGCCACGTAGACAACCCGCAAAAATTTCGAGGTGAATAATAATGGTCTGGGCCCTAAGCGGCAACCCAAACCCGGCAACCCTGCGACAAAACCTTAATTTTGTCGCTTAAAATTTTGGCAAAAACGGAACACGCTGCCAAAGGGTCAACAACTACTGCCGTGAGCGCTAAAAAAAAGCCGGCAACAGGCCGGCTTCTTCACATCCAGCGTTGTGATTAACGCTTCGAGAACTGAGGACGACGACGCGCTTTACGCAGGCCGACTTTCTTACGCTCAACTTCACGTGCATCACGTGTAACAAATCCTGCGGCCCGCAGTGCTGGACGTAATGACTCATCGTAGTCCATCAAGGCACGCGTCAAACCGTGACGAATCGCGCCCGCCTGACCAAAGCTGCCACCACCGGCAACTGTGATGTTGGCATCAAACTTGTCGTTCATCTCGGCCAACTCGAGGGGCTGACGAACGATCATGCGCGCGACTTCGCGACCAAAGTACTCGTCAAGAGCACGGCCATTCACCGTAATTGCACCGCTACCACTCTTCAAAAAAACGCGTGCTGTAGAAGTCTTACGACGACCGGTACCGTAATATTGTGCTGTAGCCATCTTAATCTCCTCAGATGCTCAGTGACTGCGGCTGTTGCGCAGTGTGCGGATGCTCAGGACCCACGTAAACTTTAAGCTTCTTGAACATCGCTCGACCCAGTGGGTTGCGAGGCAGCATGCCCTTCACTGCACGCTGAAGAATACGCTCTGGCGCGCGCTCTAACAACTTTTCAAAGCTATATGACTTCAAACCACCGGGGTAACCCGTGTGGTGGTGATACATTTTATCGGTCTGCTTCTTACCGGTAACCCGGATTTTTTCGCAGTTAACGACCACAATGTAGTCACCCATATCCATGTGGGGCGTGTATTCGGGCTTGTGCTTGCCGCGGAGACGATGTGCGATCTCGGCAGATAAGCGACCCAATGTCTTGTTGTCGGCGTCGACGACGAACCAGTCGTGGTGAACGTCGCCAGCTTTGGCGCTAAAGGTTTTCATAGTTCAATAGCCTGTATAGGGGCCGGATTAAAAGGAGCGCGGATGTTACTGGAAGGAATCCGCAGTTTCAACACCGAATTTTCACCGATCACGGCCGATGCTCTCTCGCTAAATACTCAGTCGATTGCATTTCCTGCAAGCGCGACAGGGTTCTCTCAAACTCAAACGCAAGGCGATTCCCCCTGTAAAGCCGCTCTGCAGGGGCTTCTGCGGTCACTATGAGCTTCACGGAGCGGTCGTAGAACTCATCAACAAGGTTAATAAAACGGCGTGCCGCATCCTCCGATGAGCCATCCATAACGGGAATATTTTGTAACAAAATAGTATGAAAAACTCGACCCAACTCGATGAAATCGCTCGCGCTGCGAGGTTTCTGACACAATTCTTCAAAATCTAGCCAGGCAATGCCCTCAACGGTCTTATGCAAAATAACGGGCCGATGGTTAATTTCGATCGTCGCCCCCTCTGCCTCCATGCCATTGGCCAACGCCGTGAAGGCACTACTGAGCGCTTGATCGGCCTCCGCATCGAGGGGGCAATGAAATAATTCAGCTTGCTCTAGGGTGCGCAAGCGGTAATCCACCCCAGAGTCAACATTGACGATCTCTGTGAATTGCTCAACGAGGGCAATCGCAGGTAAAAATCGGCCGCGCTGTAGCCCGCCTTTATACAAGTTCTTAGGCTCGATATTTGACGTCGCCACAAGGGTGACTCCTCGTGCAAATAACGCCTCCATTAAGCTTCCGAGCAGCATGGCGTCAGCAATATCGCTCACAAAAAACTCATCAAAACAAACGACTCGCGCCTCCGCTGCCAGTCGATCGGCAACAATGTCTAAGGGGTTTTTTTCCCCCGTCAACTGGGTCAGCTCATCGTGGACTCTTTGCATGAAGCGATGAAAATGGACTCTTAACTTGCGCGTGATGGGCAAACTCTCGAAAAAAGTATCCACCAGGTACGTCTTACCACGACCGACACCACCCCAAAAATAAAGCCCTCGCTCCGGCACCACTTTGGCACCTAACAAACGCTTGAGACGTGCGCCCCTGCTCGCCTCTCGCGCTTCTCGTGCGATGAGTCGATCATGGAGATCCTGTAACAGAGCGACGGCATGCGCTTGTGCCGTATCGGCAACAAAGTCAGGGCGCTCTAAGTCATTGTGGTATCTCTCAAGCGGCGTCAGTGTGGAACTACTGTTCACGGCGGTCTCCTTGGACAAGGCCGCAGACTGTAGCGATACTGCCAGCATTGCGCAAATGGATCCCGAACAAACGGTAAACGGCTTGGTAGAACTGAGTGCGGAGGGTTACAATCAACGTTCTTTGGCGCTAATCACATGGAGTGACAAACATGCCTTCAGCCCTCGTTTTGGTTGCCGTAGCCCTTATTGCATTGGCGGCGGGCCTCGCTCTTGGCTGGACCCTTGCGGGCCGTAAACGCAGTAAACGCGACGTGATCATTGATTTGGAGACGCGCTTAGAACGCGCCCTCGAGAGTCGCGCAGACTATGAAGCTGACGTCGCCGAGCACTTTGCGGAAACTGCACAGCTGCTGCACAAACTCACCAATGACTACCGCGCTGTTTATAGTCACTTAGCATCGGGCGCGGACAAGCTGTGCGACGGCGAAGTGACTATTTCACCAGCGGCACTTGAAAATGTCACCGAGGCAGCAGACATTCCAGCGCAGCTGGTCGATGTCATGCAGCCGTTAGACTACGCCCCGCGAAAAACACCGGATGAGCAAGGGCAATTGTCGGAGACGTTCGGCCTCGAAAAAACCCATGAGGACTCACTTGTGCTCGGGGAGACCAAGAAAGCAGGATAATCGCGCGACGTGAGCCGCCGAGTCTTACACTCTGGCCTAACAATGCGTTGAGAACCGTCTGAATTTAAGCAGGATTATCGATATCGATAAACTGATGCTCAATGCCCAAATGCTGAGCGAGCCACTCACCCACGGACCTCACACCAAAACGTTCTGTGGCGTGGTGCCCTGCGGCAATAAAGCCTATTCCTCGCTCGCGTGCGCTGTGAATGGTTTGTTCGGACACCTCGCCTGTCACGAATAAATCAGCGCCGAGATCTGCCGCCATATCTATGTAGCCCTGCCCACCGCCGGTACACCAAGCAATAGTTTGCACCGTTTTTTCACCCTCAGACAACACAATCCGACCTAGCACCTCACCCAACTGATGAGCGATATCAGCCTGATTACGGGGCTGATCGAGCGTCCCCATAAATAGGGGCAGGCTCGGGTTTAAAGCATCTACCGTGGCAAAGGTCTCGATACCCATAGCCCGCCCTAGTCCAGCGTTATTACCCAGCTCAGGATGGCTATCGAGAGGCAGGTGATAAGCATAAAGATTGAGATCGGCCCGAATTAAGGTGCGAATACGCCGTCCCTTCATACCGACGATACTGGGCGCTTCAGACTTCCAAAAGTATCCATGATGAACCAAGATGGCGTCGGCTTTTTCCACCACTGCGGCGTCGAGCAGCGCTTGGCAGGCTGTAACGCCTGTCACTAACCGATGAATGACGTCACACCCTTCAACCTGCAAGCCATTGGGGCAGTAGTCCTGAAAGCGGCTGGGTTCTAATAATTCATTCAGTGTAGCGAGCAACTGTTCACGAGATACTGGCATGGTGGTCTCCTCAAAAAAACAACATCCAATGTTGTCGTTATAAACTCTGCAATCTGTTTTACAATGCCGCAAAAGGAGCATTGTTTTGAAGTATTATTTGACAACACTCGTCTGGCCCGTGCTTGTTGGCGTTTTAGCCGCCGTGCTCATTCTGGACCGCTGGATACTGCACGAGCCGCTGTTACAAAGTCGTCACAGCAGTGTCACCAGTTACAGCGATGCCGTAGCGCGCGGGACACCCTCAGTTGTCAATATATATACCGCTAAACTTGTACCCGAGCGTCGCTCCCTGCGCTTAAACGATCCCCTACTCCGGCGTTTTCTGGGCACCACCGCCGGCAGTCAACGCCTTGAGCGATCCCTTGGCTCAGGCGTTATTATGTCGGAACAGGGCCATATCATCACCAACAATCACGTGATCGCGGATGCAGACGCCATTCAGGTTCTCCTCCACGATGGTCGGTCTACTAACGCAATGGTCATCGGCTCAGATCCCGACACCGATCTTGCTGTTCTTAAAATTGATCTGCCTGACTTAACGCCCGCGACACCGGCTAACTCAGATAAAATTCGCGTGGGTGACGTTGTACTCGCAATCGGCAACCCGTTTGGATTTGGTCATTCTGTCACGCAAGGCATCGTCTCTGGGCTTGGACGCTACGGTTTACAGCTGAGCGCCTACGAAAACTATATTCAGACTGATGCCAGCATTCACTTGGGCAATTCTGGCGGCGCGTTGATTGATTCCCAAGGACGTCTCGTGGGTATTAACACTCTGATCTACACGGCGGGCACTGAAAATACGTCGAACAATGCCATCGGCATCAATCTCGCCACCCCCTCTAACTTGGCTACCTTTGTCATGGAGGACATTATCAATTTTGGCTCGGTGGTTCGCGGCTGGCTTGGCGTGAGTGTTGAGCTACTCGTGAATCGAGATGAACAGGGACTCCCCAAACAGCGGTTGGTCATTACAGGGCTAGCCGAAAATGGTCCCGCCGCTCGCGCGGGAATGCGCGTCGGGGACATCATTGCGTCCATGGATGGCGAGGTCGTGAGCGATGGGCGAGTCGCAATGCACTACATTGCGCGCTTACGGCCCGGTGAAGTCATGAACGTCACCGTCGAGCGCGATAGTCAGAGCATCAATTTACAAGCGATTGTTGGTAGTCGCTCGCCAACCGGCGTTTAATCCGGCTTCATACGTAGTTCAGCGCTGCGCGCATGCGCCGTCAGCGACTCGCCACGCGCGAGTGGGGAGGCAATCCGCCCAAGGGCGTCTGCGCCTTGAGGCGAGCAGTGAATTACCGAGCTGCGCTTCTGAAAGTCGTACACGCCTAGCGGCGAGGAAAAGCGCGCCGTGCCCGAGGTCGGCAACACGTGATTCGGGCCCGCACAATAATCACCGACCGACTCACACGAATGCGCACCCACAAATATGGCGCCAGCGACAGTGATCTTTTCGACCCACTGATCAGCGTCGTCCATCGCGAGCTCCAAGTGCTCAGGGCCAATCAAATTACTGAGCTCAATCGCTGCAATCATATCGGGCACCTGAATCAATGCACCTCGGTTACGCAATGACGCACGAATAATATCTGCGCGCTCCATGGTGGGTAACGCCCGCTCAATCGCTTCTTCAACCGCGTCGAGATACTGCTCACTGGGTGAAATCAAAATAGCCTGCGCTTGCTCGTCGTGCTCAGCCTGCGAAAATAAATCCATCGCGACCCAATGAGGATCGACGGACCCATCCGCCAGGATTAGGATTTCCGACGGGCCCGCTACCATATCAATACCAACAGTACCGAATACTTGGCGCTTTGCCTCGGCTACAAACCGGTTGCCGGGGCCCACAATCTTGTCGACGCGGGGAATAGTCTCAGTACCATAAGCAAGCGCGGCTACTGCCTGAGCGCCCCCAACA
>Ga0209652_1002485_pt1 | contig 14223 bp, 9 predicted proteins | sample SaaInl74LU_5_DNA_FD_184641 | JGI IMG/M metagenome (GOLD analysis project Ga0209652, IMG submission 184641) | Marine microbial communities from expanding oxygen minimum zones in the Saanich Inlet - ESP_74LU_5_DNA (SPAdes) (version 2) | ecosystem: Environmental > Aquatic > Marine > Intertidal zone ...
CCACCCAAAGATTGTATCTGGATTGGATTGGGATACAGGAACAAAAAGTATCGTTGCCACAACAAGAGCATCATTTGCGATGGAAAAGAGTTGCATTTTTGTCCTTATCACGTTAAGTTTTGCAGCAACAACACCAATCATCCAGACGTGCCTGTGAAGATAACTTGTCCGAACGAAAGCGCCTTGTGCAATGAATGCTTCGTTTTGAGATATGGTCATGCTCCCAAACAACTGAGGAGAATCCCCGGAACAAAGAAGATATAATGATGTAGCACTGATATTTGTCATGAGATCATCCATCAGTTTGGTTTTCCTCCCGGTGGCATTGGTTGATTTGGTAAACGCCAGACAAACTCGGTCAAGTCTCCCCCATCCACTCTACTTTTCCAATAACTCTTGCCGTAGCTAACAAGTAACTCCTCATCTTGCTTAATCCCACCAAAGCCCTTTTCCTTTGCTTCTTTCACTTGCTTCACATATACTCCTTGTCTAAATTCACCATTTCTATCTCGTCTAAAGTTAAACTCCACGTTTGGGTATTTTCCTGTGTTTCTGAAGTCATTGAGGAAGCGTGCTTCGTTGCCCAAAACATTGGCATCACAAGCCAATTCGCTGTGCTCGCCAAAGTCACTAACATAATCGGATAATTTGTTCTGATCTTCTCCAAGTGTGACACGCCCTACATAGTCAAGTAACCACTGACCAGGTTTCGCGTGAGCAAGGGCACAATAAAGTCCGAACTCTCCATACGCTGGATGATTTTTGTCGGTAATCCGCTTGAAATAGACATTGCGGCTGAAATTATTGGCACGTTGTCGTATCTTGTTCGAGGGATAATATTTCTCTTTCGTGTCTGCTGGCACTGACGACTCCCAGTCATAATTGTTGGAAAAAGTAACACTCGTAGGCCATAGCTCTTGCTGTTTGTGATGATGCGATGCTGCAGCTGCGCTATTCTTCACGTCATATTCTCCATCGCTATCTTGTAATTCAACCTTCTTTGGTCCACCATTCATATCCTCGTCTATGCGCTTCTCAACATATCGTACAAGCGCTCGTCGCTCTCTCTCTTTTAGTGCCAGCAAGCGAAGAATCTGCTCCAGTTGCATCTGGTTGTTTTTATCGGCCGATAATGCATCGGGGACCTTCTTTTTTCGCTTGCCTAACCACTGGATGACATGAGGTCCTACCGCTGGAGCAAGCTGATCATCTGAGCGTGACCTCTTCCTCTTTTTGTCATTATGATTGTTGGACATGATCGCTCTTAGTGGGGATAGGAGGACTTTGAAATGCCGCCTCTTGGTTGATGGTTGTGGTGATCACCTCTACCATAGCATTAGCATGCGCTGTATGATGGTGAGTGATGCACAAAATGTCACAAACGGGACTCCTTCTCAACGCAGTGCATGCAATTTATCAATACAATATCTACCTACAACCAATGAAGAATGAAGGAGACCTCTTCAAAGCTATGGTAACAAGTAAAATACGTCTATCAACTCTATCTTTACAATTACAGAGCACATCCGGTATCAGATTGCTTGTTACACTCAGCACTTCTGTTTGGGCAAACACTGTCCAAGCTTCATAAGTCTATGTGATTGATTAACGAAAACCATCCATTTGGAGATCGTCAATAGCTTTCTGTGTCTTCAGTGAGAAGGCTTCATAAAGACGTTGTAAAGACCCTCTACTCTGAACAACTTTCCTTCTGGTCTCCTTCAGTTCAACTTCCAGAAATGCTATATTTGTCGCCACATCAAGTTTGTCTGACCGAGTGCAAGATGCAAGGGTTCTTTTCCCGATCTCGATTGCTCTAGACTTCCTCATGACTTGATTCTCAAGACCTACAAGATGAAGAACAGCCCTTTCGTAGAGAGGAACTAACACTCGATCTCTTGATGTTAGCTTGCCAACTGTTGAGATCTGAATCGTCTTGAGCAGTCCAGCCATCCCCAGTGCAGTCTCCTCGTTCTCCTCAATGGCCTTTTCATGGATTGCTGCCTCATGCACATCATCGTTTGCTTCAGGCACGCATACCAACGCTGGCTTCGAAGTGCTAGATTTATTATCGGTCCCTAGTTCTTCTTTTCCCTCCTCCTCCTCCTCGTCTTCCTCCACCACAACATACAACACTTCTTCCTCCTGGCCACATACTGCCATAATTACATCTTCAAACTTGATAGCAATCTGTGCAATGATGCTCCTTTGAGCTGCAATTTCTTCCAACCGCTGCATGTACACAACTTCTGATGACATTGAACGGCGTCGGTTTGTAGCAAGTTCATCCTGCTTTTGCATTGCATCAAATTGCATTTCAGCGAAAGAGAATGGTTGCGAAGAATACGGCGTGAAGAAAGGTTTCTGTTCGTTGGAAAGAATTGGAGAGTACGTCTCCTCAGTCAGGGTCGAAACGTCATCGATGTGTCTATGTAGTTCCTCCATGTCCTCAATCTCGTCACTATCCGAGTCAAATAGAGCTTGATCACTAATGTCGACAGTAACGTTGGATTTGACTGTGGATGCCGGAGATGCATTCTGTTTCTCCTCCAACACAGCGAGTTCTCGGTTAGCCTCGTCTTGTCTCGGGACAGCACCTAGACGTTCAGCATCAATCTCATCATCTTCATGCTCAGCTGAGCTCAGCGAAATCTCATCATCTCCGTGCTCAGCTGAGCTCAGCGAAATCTCTTCAAAATCAGAGTCCAGCATTTTGATTGATTCGACGCTCATTGCCGGAGAGTCAGGAATTGCTTTGCTACTACTACTTATTGGAGAGGCAGCTTGACGTTCGGCGTCCAACACAAGACCGAGCATATGGGGAGACGTCATGGTCGAAGAGGCATCTCTTGTATCCTTTAAGTCCGAATCAGACGAGGTCAAATAGATGGAAGGGTTGACCTTCATATTAGTTGCCGATACAAAAGGGTTGGGCGTTACACTGTCGGACATGCTGATGGTATCAAAGAAGGCTGTAGACTTCTCCATCATATTCAGAAAGATGTCTGCTTTGTCGTCGTCTTCTACTACTTCTTCTACAAGTTCAGCTTCGTACTCTTGGTTCAGTGGACTCGGATCAATCATCCTATTCCTCCTCCGTAATTGTCGCTCTCGCCGCTGATGATACATGCGACTATGGTTGATCGTAGCCATTGAATTATTGTTGCACTCGTCGTGAGATCTCTTGGACAGAATTTAATGGCCGACATGAATGTCAAGGGAGAATCACGAGAATGTGAACGGTGCCAATTTTTTGAGAGTGCTGAGGGTGCCAAAAATCTTGGTCATGTACTAATTCCTAAGTAGAATCACATGTCGCAGCTTTACACGTAGCCAGAAAGAACCGGAGATATCAATTTTTGCCTTTCGCTTTGTTGGGTGGTGCTCTATATGCAAGCTGAGACATCGGTACTAAAATGATCCTATTAAATGGCAAAATAGATCATTTTAGACGCGTATGAGATCATTTTAGACGCACTTTCTCGTTCAAGCCCACACATATGCAATTATCTCCGGATGCGCCCAGTCACGAGACACGGGAATCGGGAGTCGAGAGTCGACAACATCATCTCGGCACCTCGCACACAAAATTGTTGGTGACCAGTGCTGTGGTGCCCGCTTGGGTTGTAGGATGCTTGCAAATCCTTGCGCCTGCCTTGATAATATTCATCATGGGTAAAAAGACGCGGTCAGCTAAAAAGAAACCTTCAACCTCCAGTAGCGGTGGCAAGAGGAAAGCTAAAGCGACATCAGGTGCATCAAAAGCATCAGCAAATCCATTCGCGACATCAGAGACGAACGCACAAAAAAATGACGACGATCGCCCTTCCCAATCAATCTACCATGTCTACAAAGCAGCCACTACCCGATTCAAAGAACAGCTTGTCAATTTGATTCCTGCGAACACATTTAACTTGGACTTTGTCAAATCTTTTGTAGATGCGGCAGACTATATTAAAGACAATGATGTATCTGTGGACGACAGCATGTACGAAATTTGAGATTGGCCATTAGTGTGCGGAAGAAATATTCTCAAAATCTGGTGGATGGTGGTGATGAAGGCCATTCTTACTTTTTATTGGTGTTAAATTATTGTCTGCAGGTATTCAGGCAGTGCAAAATTGTCAGCCAACCCGAACAAAGCAACAGTAAGAAAGATGATGAGGACGACAACAACTCTACGGATCATTTTTGTAACCGGTTCGATGCACTCTCAATGTTGGGAGACGACGAGGAAGGTGATAGCGACAGCGAAGGGGAGGATGAGGACATCGCACCTGATCGTCCAGAGCCCCCAGCAAAAGAATACTCTTATGATGATCTCATGTACTTTCCTGATAATGCCAAGTGTCTATTACTCTTTGATACCATGGCATACCATGCCCACGAGTACAGCAGATTGCTGAAAAACTTAAAGGAAACTATGCGTATGGAAGCTGAGGGAGAATATCCAACCGATCGCGTTCCTGTCGAAATAATGTTTCAGGGAATTTATGCAAATTCAATCATTCGGAATATTCAAGAGTTGGAGAATGAATTGTATGTAGAATGTCCTGCGTTGAAGGACTCGCCTTACCGGGTCTTGGTTTGCTGCTTTTTGAGTCCATTCGTAAATATGTTATCAGATTCTGTTCGAGAGAAATCCCCTCATGCTAGAAAATGGAAGGATGACTTCGCCTTTGCATTCTTGGCTGATATAGTTGAAGCTGTCTTTCGGTGCAGAATGAAAGAGATCACTGGCATTGCAAATAGGTTCATCCAAAGATGGAAGATGCCCAACAACGGAAACAACGTCCATTGGCTAGCTATTATAACTATGCGAACGGTCGTGAAGAACGCAGGTACTAAAGCTGACATTGAGATGCGTCGCTGGCCTCCTGAGAAAAGTATTGATCCAGTGTTGAAATGCAGCCCAGCATGGTTGCGTGATGATCTTCAAGATCAGTTATGGACGTCTATCAATGGTGACAATTCTATACTCAATACAATGAAGATTCTAGATGGGTTTGGATCAAGTATTGATGCCTCCGAAAAAGAAAGTGACGAGTTCACCGAATTAATGGCAAAATACAGTAACGTTTGGAAAGATTCATTAAATCCAGCATCATCCATTCGAGGTGACCTTGATGCTACTCTTATTTCAATGATAATGCACATTACTCAGTGTAAATGGAGATTGGATGGTGGCGAACTCCCAATGGAAAAGCTACTGTTGCCTCATGTCAGTTTAATTCGAAAAGGAAGTTACTTCAAGTCAAAGCCATCATTTGCTCTGATATTCGCGGTACATACTATGCTTATGTCTATCTTTGAGCTTCAAGGTGATGGTGATATCTTCCGGATTAGAGATGTTGCCAAGAATTCGTTTGATAGGTTCATGTCGCAAGCTGGAGAGCACCAGAATCTGAAATACCATGTCACTCAAAAAGAGAGAGTCTCCTCAAATTCATTACTGATACGAAAAGAGTAACCGAATGACGCGGATTTTGAAAAAGCGTATCCAATGATGTCGGAAGAACTTCATGATCTATTGATTTGGAATCCCCTGAGTGCTGGACAGCTCTTGGCCTATACCAATATATGTCTCTCTCTTGAAGGAGGATTTCACGCAATGACACTCAGTTCGGATCTAAGTACTGTCCTTCATGTTTACAACGCATTGAAATTCCACGAATTAGTAGACGATGATTTGCCTCTACTCGCTGACATCGACCGCTATTTCGAGAAATCGAAGTGTATCTGGAACGGATGGGACAAACCTGAGCAAGGGAAGTTTGTATATAGACTGCATTTGAGTATGGGCGCAACAAATGAAATGGCAATGTACGCTCAGGATAGGGCAGCTGGCGAAAAGCCAGCGAAGAAACCAACTTACTCGCATGCAAAAATTGAACGTACACGACAAACAAGCAAGCGAGTCTCGACCACGATCGACCCTGCTGAGGTATCATTGTCCTACAGACGATACTGTCAACATGATTTCAAGGTCACAAACAAAATGCTAGAGGAAGGGCGTCAGCACCAAGGCCTGGATCTGCACAAACCTCTTACAATTGACCCGAAAGATCCGTTTCCCATCCCGTGGCAAATACATGAAGCGCGAACGCGTCTCCTTTTTCCTTCAATATTGGACGACTTTGATAGCAGACTGCTCATATACAACATGGTGGCGGTTGGAACTGTGCTCAGTCAATTTTTGTACGATACGTTTCATCCGGATAGTAATGAACACGTTGCCAAGTACGAAGCAAAGCTCAGAGCGTCGGGCGCTAGTGATGTTAGGGGTGACCTTCGATCTTTCGTCAATTGTGGCATTTCTGATGCAATCCTTGCCAGCTTAGACTATGATCCTGATCCCGAAAGGTTCCAATATTTGGGAGAGGCATTTGAAGAGTTCTTCTACAGTCTTGACCTGGATCGAGTTTGTATCTTTGAAGGATTAGACCTTTAACGTGTAACTATTAGCTATTAGTTACACAGAAGGAGGGATGTCTAGGCTGAAGAACAAGTCCTTTCATTTGTACTCCTCAATCATTTCCCATTCCTCCTTCAAATCTACCCCAAGCCACTCTTTCTCAAGAGTTTCTTTGGAATCATTGCTTAACGCATGTCCGAGCTCTCGCTCTAAAAAGTCATATGCATCTTCGGCACAACAATCGTCGGGTGGAGAGCCTTCCGAGTCTTGTTTGCTCTCACCGGATGACGAACGTTCAACTTCACCATTCACGTTGTCGCATGCGTTGTTTTTGTTATCGTCGTCTTTGAGCAGCCAAAGAAGAGCGCTATCAACATTACCCGTAGCTCGCAGCGCATTTCGTCCCCTTTCTTCTTCGACTCCCATGCTCACAAGACTTACCACATCAATATCACTCACTTCAAATTTATCTCGGATACTCGCACGGCGAATGCCTGTGTCCTTGTCCAACTGAGCAGCACGCTGCAGCACTCCTTGAGCGCCAATCTCATTGTACAACGCGAGAGATTTTTCAATGTCATTATTTGTCAAGCGGAGTACACCTGAGCAGATCAAATTGCTTGTAGTTTGATCATCCCGTCCATCATCAGTGTCATTATTAACACCTCCAAATCCAAGCAAGTCACTCAGTGTCTGCACGAGATCCAAGTTCACAAAGTCACTGTTGTTGGCACATTTACCCAACTTGTGTTGGCGCTTTCTTCTCTTTGCAGACCGACTCTCATTTTCATGTAAGCTTGCAATGAAGTTTCCAGCGGCGTCCGGATCTCCATTGAACTTGCGCAATGCAGAAATGGCAGTAGAAGGCTCAACACAATACGCTCCACATAAAATTTCAACTTTATCTGGTGGACAAGATGCTCGTAGTTGCTGACAAAGTACTCTCGCCCATGTAAGTCTTTCTGTCGCTGTATCATTGCAGTTTCGCATCTTGTTTGCCACACCTTGCAATAGAAACAGTCTCACAAAGATAGTGCAAATGGGTGGTATTGGGTTGTTTGACTCTGCATTCACTAATGCAAGTGTCACAAAGTTGCTGTGTACTTGCTTCCGCAAAACTGTTTCGGCTATCTCCAGTCTGCGTGTCGCATCAGTGAGGTTTTCAAGAGATCCTAGAAGTAGATAATTCCAAGCAATATCCAATTGCAGGAGACCGTAGTTGTCAACCTTAGTCTTCCAAATATCAAGAGTAGATGAACCTTGCCATTCAGCATCGGCTTCAAGCAAGAACACAAGTGCAGACGCCAAGGAGTTCCTCTTGTCTCCTTCATCATTTGATTCTCTGCACTTTTCCATCTTTGATCTTCCGATGCGGTGTAGACCCAATGCAGTCAACAGTGAAATAGAGTCTGTTTGAGACATTGGTACCAGATTCCCATTCTGATCTGTTATCTCAAACCCAGACTGGTTGTAAGCAATCCGAGAAGCAGATGAGCGGATGGAATCGATTATCTCCTTGTCTGTACGAGCGGTCGTATCAGTTGCCGATCCCTCTACTGATGAGGCGGCTGCAGCGGCTGCTGGAGCTGGTGGTACATATCCATGCCCAGATACAATACACAAGAGTTCATTCTTCTTTTGTTCATCCTTGCCATCGTTTGAAGAGACAATTTTACGGAGGTTGTTCCCCTCACCACCAGATGACGATGATGATATGTGTTTCCCCTTGAAAATCACACGTGCAGTGGTTGCGTTCAATGCACAACACAACTCCGATGATAATTTGTCGACAGTCAGGGTGGAAGAGATATTCTCTACGCGAAGGACAATGGGAGACTTCTTTGTATTGCCATTTTTGATCGTGGCAACGGTATCGCCCCAGGAGGCAAACACATCATCATCAGACGAGAGATTCGCAAAGTGCTGCTGCGTTGCCAAAATCTTGATGTCGACACAATACTTCTTCAACTTTTGCAGTGCATGAGACTGCAGCTGACTTAGAATGGAAGAAATATCCTCCACTTTGAGAGGAGCTTCGGAAGAGGAGGACAATTGTTCGGTGAGAAGCTGTGCAAGATTTCTCAAGGCATCACTTTTTGTGGCATCGGCATCGCCCTCTCGCTGGTGATAGGGAGGCAGCCACAGCTGTACCTTCTCTTGGCGAAGATGGGATAGGACCAGATCTCTCGTAGGTGTTTTCATCTCGTGATATAAGGCTTCGATGAATTGTTTGTGTAGTTGTCGACGATGGAGAGCACTCTCGAGCGCTTTGTAGCGAGGTCTATTGGGAACTCAAGAAGCGCAGTTGGTCTTTGGTAGCTGATGTCACTAAAGTCATTACTGATTCCTCTGTAGATTGCCGTAGATTGTCGCGTTGCCCCAAACCATCAGAGATGGCCTCGGCCGCCGACATCACCACACACAGAGGCAGCGCCGCAGCACCATTAGCAGCACCATAATCATCTCCAGCTGCGAGTATTCAACTTGTCATCTCAACAATCAGCAATATTCTCAATTGACTGACTCCTCGTCGTCTCTATAGATGACAACAAATATTATCATACACAATAAATATGCTTCCTCGTAAACAGACACATCATCATAGGCACTCAAGCACAACCTCATCATCATCATATCTTCAGATTCAGATATTTGCCATCTCATTCTTGTTGTCAAATATGATGCCATGTTGGGGATTTGGAATTCAGGCAAGAAATGGCAGATTTCTCTCCAAGATACGGATGTTGCATCAGAATCACAAACACCTCAATAGACGAGTAGGACCACAAATCCATCACTCATTGCTTAACTCACAACAACAACATCAATATACACAGAATCACTTGAAATTTCCCTATGCTACAATTCACAAATCAACAGCTCAATCAGGTGAAGACACAATAACAAAAAATGATGTCACTGAATATCAAACAACATCAGAAGAAGAAACCATCTTTGCACTATCCTCTGGAGGAGGTGGAGCATCAGTAGGAGGTGGTGCCACGGCAGTGGCAGTCATCCGAATGTCTGGCCCTTGTGCATTTGATGCATTACGAGAGTTATTATCTCCATCCCCAAATGGCTTATCTGGTGGTGTGAAATTACCTAAACTGCCAAAAGCAAGAATGGCAAGTCTACGAACGTTATATGATCCACTGACCAACAATGATAGTGAGAGACGTGATCCTCTCGATTCTGCCCTGATTCTGACATTTCCTGGACCAAATAGTTTTACGGGAGAGGATATTGTGGAATTACATTGTCATGGGTCACGTGCAGTGGTGAATGGGGTGTTATCGGCCTTGACTCATTTGAATTCAGTACCAATCCCAGCAACAACAAGTGATGAGGAATCACAACAAGCCAGAAGGCGATTGTCACTACGACCTGCCGATCCTGGAGAATTTACTCAGAGAGCCTATGCTCATGGTAAGCTGGGCTTGGTGGAAGTGGAAGCTTTGTCAGATTTGATTGTGGCGGATACAAGTCTCCAACGGAAGCAAGCATTGAAGCAATTTGATGGACGCTTGAGTCGTTTGTACATGGGATGGAGGGAAGAGTTGATAAAGGGCTTGGCGCATGCAGAAGCAGTTATTGATTTTGGAGATGATGAGGCATTAGATCCAGACGAAGAAGATGATGATGACATGGATGGTGACGGAGGTATGAGTATTTGGGGAGGCATCTCGCCTCGTATCACTTCACTGCGCCAGGCTATGGAACGTCATCTTGCCGATGCTTCTCGTGGTGAGTTGCTCCGAGATGGCTTACGCATTGCGATCGTCGGTAGGCCAAATGCAGGCAAGTCGTCTCTCCTGAACCTACTTGCCGGGAGGGACGCCGCAATTGTAAGTTCTACTCCGGGAACCACGCGTGATGTTGTTGAGGTCATCTTAGATCTGGGCGGCGTTCGATGCACATTGCTGGATACTGCTGGTGTTAGGGAGGAAAAAGAAGAGGGTGTGAACGAGATAGAAGTTGAAGGAATGAAGAGGGCAAGAATAGCTGCAAAGGATGCTCATATAGTTGTCGGTGTAGTTGACTCTACAGACTATGAAAGAGGACTGGAAGCAGTTGACGAATTGATTAATGGCAATGGTGACTTCGACGATTGGAAAAAGGACAACATTCTGTATGTTGTGAACAAAGTTGATTTGAAAAATGAGATGAAAGACACTGATTGCTTATCAAAGAGCAACTCATTTGGAATCAGCTGTACGACAAGTGAAGGTGTGAATGATTTCCTCTCTGTTCTTACCACAGAAGCTCTCTCCTTGGTATCTAGTGGCAACGATGAGGCATCTTCTGCAGCATTATCATCACTCGAAGGAAGTGAGGGTGCGGTTATTACCCGAGCTCGTCATAGACGTCATGTTGAAGCAGCAGCAGATGCATTGGGACGATTTGAAGTGTTGAGTGGCCAAGGATACATGGCTTTAGACATGGCAGCTGAGGAGTTGCGTTTGGCAGCATCAGAACTTGGCCGCATTACTGGTGCAATCGATGTAGAGGACGTATTAGACGTGCTTTTTGCAGACTTTTGCATTGGGAAATAAACACTATATAATGATAAAATGTACTAGTTACATGTTATCATGACCATGACCATATAATCAGCTCCAGGCATACGGCACCTTCTACGCTGAACTCACATAAAATATTTCCTAACACCCAATCTCGAATCTCATACCACAATATCAATTCATGAAGACCCTCCTACAAACCTATAGGTTGTTATCATTTTCTAGGCGAGTGTATAATGGGTGCAATCAAGTTAGTACATTCCCAGGTGCGGACACTGATGAGTGTAAAAGTAAGAGAGGCCATTCTGTCTTGAGAAGACCCGGACGCTTCCAAAGAAACGGTGAAGAATGCTACACCTCTGTGAGTTCCTTGCTGCGAGGGTTGCGACCCAACGTGCTGGACACTTCCAATGCGGGAGAACTGAACATTCTCGCCAACTTTGCTGGGGTTCGAGGCTTCCCAGAAACTAGGCTCTGGCCGAGGACCCTGTTGCATCTGCGTCTCGATCGCAACCAAATTGCGATTGGCATCATAGACAGTCCCCTCGTCGGATGCATCCCAACCTGTTCCAGCCTTGACATACGATTTGATCTTATCCATAGTCAACTCTGGGACGTATACATACGCCCATGACTTGCCGTAGTCCTCAAACGCATTGCCACCATAATCATTATCTGTATGGATGATGCGTTTTGGTGTAAGATCAATGCATACGTCAATACCGATGTAATCGAGACTGCATACCTCGTCATCAATCAAGTAGTCGAAAGAGAGGTCTCCACACAATGAGTCGTTCTGAACATGACGAAGTTCGTTCAAGTTGAACCTTACATTGGGGTCGTCACGTTGATGACCGAAGTGATCTTCCAAATCATCAAGCAAATGTCGGAGTGCCTTGGCTTCTCCTACGGGCACTATTAGATTGCCCCTACAAGTGACTATCTTTTCATCGGAGGGGGAAGATGCCGCCACACCATCTTCGTTCTGATAGTGATAGGTCTCATCGTCATCGTCTTCATCTCTGCAGGCCTGCTTCCAATTTTGCCGCCCGGAAGTCAAGCTGCCTTTCCAACTCTCTGGTGCTCCGATGTTCATCATGGTCATGGATATTGATTGTTCTCGGAAGAAAAAGGAAAGGAAAGGCCCTGGGCTATGTTGACCAATAATGAAGCGACTGTCGAGTAACGCCGCAAATTAATCTTCTTTTCGCAAAGATATGGCAAGTAGCATCAATGAGGCCTTCCTCAGCCAGAGAGCCATGCTTGAAAGGGCCATTTACATTATTTTTTCTGCTGGTTCATGTTGTGGGTTCTCTCTACCTTCAAGTGCAAGAAACTGTGGATGAGTGGTGTCACCAAGACAGGATTCTATCGCGTGCGTCATCAAAGAAAGAGTTATAAGAAGTTAATCCCTGACTCAGTCTCTATTGTGTAGCGAGGAATCAGTATTTCAATTATGCTGGCAATCAACCAGTGACGGTTTATCAATCGACAAGAAACGAAGGTGCGAATACTAAGTATCTGACATTCTCTTTTATTTTTCAATTGGAGGGATAACCTTCAGGCTTTTCTCGTGCGAAGAGCAAATAGGTACTTACCTACCACGCACTTCTCTTCCGCGAGATAGAAATTTTTTTATACGTTCTTTTTTTATGTTGTCAGTGGTACTCGAAAAGTGGAAAAGCCTCTGATGAACGTGCGCGCAAACTGCAAGTGTCACCATTACATCATAGCATAAGTACTCTTCGCCTCTGTGCAGGAAACTTAGTGTTCGCACAGTGCATGTAATAAATAGTAAATTACAATACTATAAACCTAATTATCCTCATTTTGGAAGCAGACTCTCTGCTTCCGAAGTCAACTGGTTCAATTTCACAAGGCCTTCAATGCTGTCAGAAAGACCCAGCTCCTCCACATCTTTCTTGTACTGACGATAATCAAGTAAGAGTTGCAATTTGACCTTCTCTCCATCGCTCATGCCTCCAGCCATCATTTTGCGAGTCTTGCGGCTCTTCAGTGCTTCTTCCGTTCTCTTCACTGTTGCAATTAAATCTTCAACAGCAATACTGTATTTGGAGGAGACTGCACCAATAATCTTTTGCTTCCACTCATCTCCAATTTGGGGCGGGGTGCGAGAAGAAAATGTTGTATCAAACTCTTTCAGCGGACGAAGTATAGAGGCCACGAAAGGGGATGCTTGGGTTGGAGGCGGCCTATTTGTCATTCGATAGGTAGCAGCGACTCCCTTCACAGCTGTCAGAGGGATGCAACATTGCTTTGTGAGACGATCGACAATCAAAGTGTACCAGGAATTCGAAACAAGCGGTGAGAATTCCTGGGAACATTCCACCAAGACCTCAGATGCCAATGATCGGATTTCTTCGAGTTCCAAAGAAGAGTTGTGTGTACTTTGTCTACTCTCCTTATCATTGGGGCATACAGTGTTGGCGACGTAATCAAGATAATCGTGAGTCAAGCACGTTTCAAGAATTGTAAGCTCCCATGCAACTACAGCGACATCTTCCACGCGCTCATTCCAAAAATAGGCAGGGATGGCAACAATAGTTTCTGATAGATCCTTCTCTCCTTCAGATTCTTCTGTTCCTCCAAATTGTATCTTCCCGTCAGCTCCGTCTTTCACAAACGCAAGCACCCGTCCAATGAGTTGCATAGCGCCCCTCAAAAATCGATGTGTCAACGGTCTCAGGTAGACATCGGGCTTCCACATACTCTGCAAGATATCATACAATTCAAAAAAGAACGGAAGCTCGTATCCAAAGGTATGTGATATTTCCTTCCCATCCTTGGCATCACCAGTAAATACATCAGCAGTCCATCCTTCGCGACACACGCCTTCGATAGCTTTGTCAAGACGCTTGCAAAACTCTGCGAATCTCAACTGATAGTAGATTGGTAAGTTCCACCTCTTGGAAAATTCGACAGTTGTAGGATGGGCATATAGTCGTGTCTGGGCACGCTCGATGGCATCAGCTTTAATTGTAGGTCGGTAGTAAAGATGAGAAAAGTTACCTGTTTCAATACTCGTCTTTTCTTCCTCTTCCTGCGTCACGTCTTCTTCTTGTGGTGATTGGAGAAGCAAAAGACTACTTGCCAACTCAGACAAAAAGGTATCAAGAGCACTGTAGTTCGCTTGCAGTACGTTGGCAATACCAGGAGAAAAGATGGCCATTTTGATACCAGGATCAGCCATTAATGCAGTAGCAACTGGAACCCATACTCCACAAGTAACCAAATCAACTTCCATCCTCAAACACGATGATGATG
>Ga0209652_1002486_pt1 | contig 14219 bp, 9 predicted proteins | sample SaaInl74LU_5_DNA_FD_184641 | JGI IMG/M metagenome (GOLD analysis project Ga0209652, IMG submission 184641) | Marine microbial communities from expanding oxygen minimum zones in the Saanich Inlet - ESP_74LU_5_DNA (SPAdes) (version 2) | ecosystem: Environmental > Aquatic > Marine > Intertidal zone ...
GCTAACCAAAAGTAGGGCAAAGGCACCAATACAAGCATCTAAACAGTCTATTTACTTATAACTATTCTGCTGCTCTTCTTTACTCGATCTGAATTATTCATTACCGAACAACATCTATCTATTGCCTCGACACATCTCATATCATCTCACCTCCAAAAGACATATCCTCTCTAATTTGGGAATGGTGCACTCGCTTTCCTGGAGACTACTATCCAACAAATTCAAAAAGATGCCAACACTCCGAGAGGATGGTACCAATGATGACGAGAGCAACGCGTGCAACGATACAAAGCTTCCGGTCAATGAGGAGGAGGAGGAGAATATCATTGATAGTCAACTTACTGTGAAAACGGACAACACGTCCAAAAATGACGATGACAATGTCATTGAGAGTCAGTTGACGGCAAAGACGGATAACACCTCAAGAAGTAATGAGGATGAGGACGCTCAGAAGTTGGATCAAAGTCACGATGGTAAAAAGGAGGAGGGGCATGACGACATGAAAGATATGGAACTGGATCTATCAAAAGATGGTGCACCTGATGATGATGATAGACTGGGAGACAATGACGTCGAGGTAGAAACCGAACGATCACCCAAATATGAAACCGCCAGGGAAGAGAGCAATGACTCTTTTCCCACTTCTTCTCAAATGTTGACACCATTGGAACCGTTGGCGTCTTCGTCACAACCCTCTACTTCTTCTGCTGTGTCATCACCGTTATTGACGACACAAATGAGCCAACAGTCGCAACAACAAGAGCAACAACAACAAGAGCAGCAGGATCGCCTACTCAATACTCAGGCGGAGACAACTGCAACGGAAGCCACTTCTCTACTTTTAACTCAAATGACATCTGCAGGAGGAGGAAATTTAGGGAGTACTCAAGGGACATTGAATACGACACAAATGACACAAGAGCGGCAAGAAGAGGAACAGGAGGATCAAGTCAATACTCAGGGAACTACTTCTTCTGAATTACAATTGGGCATGACACAGTCTCAACAAACGAATGGCGAGGAGAAATCTCAACAACTGCAATCTCAACAACATGGTGAGCATGAGAAATCGCCAGCGTTGTTTGTAGATGCAAAGGATGAAGATTTTATTGAGCAATTTGCTTCAAGAATTAATGAGAAGACAGATGATGGAAATGGGGAGGAGGAGCAGTGGGAGGATGATGGAGTTGACATCACAGAGGAACAAGTTGAAGAAGGGAATAATGATGGGAGTATTGAAGAGAAAGAGACGAGACATACTGGTACTGATGAAGGAAATGATAGCGAGAATATGGGCATGTTTTTTGAGACAAACGAAAGTGATGGCGAGAATGATACCGACAATAATGGAGCTGGTCTATTAACACAGGCAGCCAATGATGATGATGATGATGACAGCATGTCCGACGTGAATAGTGTGAAGACACAAGAGAGTAAAGGTGATAAGGCATCATCAGATGATGGTGATAATAACGCTGACAATGAAGTTGTTGTGGATATTATTCAGAAGCAGGATATTATCATCAATGTGCAGAATGATATCAGTGACATGGACGCACATCACCCTCTGTCAGGACTAACAGGTCCATCGCAATCACAGTCTGACATTCCTGTCCAACAACAGACGGCATTATCTCAACGCAGCAATGGTAACAAACATGTGTCTTTCCAGGAGGATAAGCAGGATAAGTTGGTTGACACAGAACAGTCATCACAACTTGATCTGGATGCAGCTGGTGCAGAAGAAGAAGTAGTAATAGATGACAAGGACAAGAAAGATGTTATGGTCACAAAGAAAAGTCCGCCGCAGCTAGACCTCATGAAAGAAGAGGAGGAGAAGGAAGAGGAGGGCGCTACCCTGAACAAGAAGGAGGTCGCAGGTGATAACGAATCAATAATTGATGGAGACAATGAATCAAAACACTCGTGCGATGACGAGGAAGTAGCAAAAGTGTTGGAAGCCGAGAACAAATCTACCGCAGCCGCAGCTGTCACCAAAAATCACGACGAATCTCAGCAAGCCCTTTCCGTTCTTGACCAGCAGAATGTTGGTGATAACACAACACATGCTTCTGCTGATGATATCGTAGAAGATGACGAACCGCAAGAAACCGGCGACACCATCATCACTACTGGATCAGGTAGTATTGGTTGGTCTCTATATGATGGTGAGACACAGCAACTTCTATCGGGACCATCCCAAATTCTTACTGGTCCCTCCAATTCTCCAAAGGGCTCTGATCTAGCCAATGATGAAGATGACGTTGAAATGAAAGATGACGAAGTAGTTGCGACTGCAACTACAGGTGACAATGGTTCTGACGCCAAAATGAATGTAGATGAAGCCGCTGATGGAGTTGGTAGTGAAGACGAATACAATGAAAACGAGCTGACTCAACCATTAATGAAACCAAAGTCAGGGGATAACGATGTCGACACAAACATCAAAAAAGACGAGCGCGAGAACGGTGATGATGAGAGTTTGGTTGAGTTGAAACACACACAAGAAAATGGCTTACCGTCTGCGCTCTCCTATCCTGAAGATCATATTGAGAAAGATCAATCACCGGTGAAGGCTTCTATTCTTGATCATACCCAAAATGATCACGAGTCTCAAACCCAGCAGAGTCAGGATTTGTTGGCATTGACTCCAGTGAAAGATAAGCATGAATCTTCAGTTACCTCCCCAGCCCGACAGAAGGATATTGATGAGGTTGTCGCGAAGAAAACTTCTGAGCATGATGTTAATCCAGCGTCAGTCAAGCCCGCTGTTCAGCAGATGCCATCACCTGATCCCTCAAATGAGTCAATTAAAGCAGCAGCAGCAAGTCCCAAGAAAGTGGAATCCAAGTGGCTTTCGAGTACTCGTGAAGAAGTAAATCCTGAGGGTTCCCGTCTGCTCATACCTTCGTTCAAGGCCGCAGAGAATCCAACTCTGAATGAAGATGAAGAAGAGGCATCCGATGACGAAGCTTGGGTTGGTCACGGTCTTCACAATGACCACCCTGAGGACGATATTGAAAATACGCAAGATGATTATTTGCAGCAGCAAAAGAACGTATCAATGAAGCGCCTTTCGGTCAAACGATCTAGGTCCCCATCCAATGATTCGTCAACTGTCGATGAAGCTGAAGAACTCGAAGAAAGTTTTGCTCCCAAAGTTCTTCGCTACGGTCACCTATCAAAAAAGAGTGAGCCCACCGACGTTCAGTCACAATCTTCCGAAGCAGAATTTAATGTAGACGACGACGATGATGATGACGATGAGAGCGAAGTTGGACGCACCACATTCCCTCAATCTCAGACAGATGAAGCAATCAAGCGACAGTTGAAAGAAATCGAAGAGATGACTTTACCTTCTACGAAGCAATTGAAGGAGATAGCCTCTCGCAAACACATGTCGGATCAGATTGAGGAGATGCGTGCCAGGCATGAAAAGGAGATGAAGTCTTTGAAGAGAGAAAACTCTATGCTGCGCAACACTATCAAGGAGAAAGATGAGATCATCTACGAGAGAGATTGCCAACTAGCCCAAAAGAACAAGCTCTTAAAAAGTCAAGCTTCTGCTATTGCCATAATGAAGAAAAAGTTGGAAATTGTTAGTTCGGCTACCGGTATAGAATCGTCATCGACTGAGAAGCCAGTATCCACGAAGAAACGCACCCCTGCGTCAAAACCAGGGAAGAAGAGGAAACAAAGAGAAGAAAAGGTCAACTCCTCAGATAGTGAAGATGATAGCATGCCTTTGTCGGCTCTAAAAGGCAAAGTTGCTAAATTTCAAAGCTCTGTCAAAGCCAAAGCTGAATCTCGTCAGACTACTGCGTCTGTCACAAAAGCTGTATCTAACAAACCGACCAAAGCTAAGGCAACCCATGCGGTTTATGATCGTAACAGCGACCCGCCTACGAAAGTCAAATCATCGTCTACAACGAAAATGACATCTCGACCACTCTTGTCAAATGATCTATCAAAGTATTGGAAGGAGCTGGAAGAGAAAGGATGGTCCTACAAGACTGGGCCTGAACCTTACAACAAGGTATATGTCCCGAAAGACGGCGCAACTCATATGGGATGTCAACTTGGGATCCACTTTTTTGAAGCAGACCAAGTGATACCCGAAGCTATTAGAAGAGGCGATTTGAATGGTAATGAATCTGTGCTTTCATCCAAAGAGAACGACACCACCCCTCAAACAACGAACCATAGCAAGCAACAACTTGACATCACAATGGATGATACAAAGCTTTACGACCTTGTTACTTTGGAAACTGCCCGAGTTGCAATTGATCTTGTTGGAAGGTTTGTGCGTGGGCAGGATTCAGCGGCTACTTTCCGAGGGCATCTATTTGATGCGCTGTGGCAACGATTGAAAGAGCAGGGTGCTGAAAGGGGTATCAATTGGAGATATGAACCATACAGCAGCCCTCTGTCTTTATATTCGTGGTGTTTCGTTCCTCCCGGTTCGTCTCTTGGAAACAAGGGATTGCTTGGAGAAGACTATTACGTCAGAGAAGAGCATCTGGTTCTTGGCGTGTTAGAATCAGTGACCAGCTTGAAAGAAGTTTCAGGTTTGCTGAAGCAGAAATATAGTGCTTTCTCGACAGTGATGCCTATCCTTACTCGAGCCGTAGAGAACAAAATGTCATACGAGGACGCTCGCGATGGGAAAGACCCTACTGTTCGTTCTCGAAGAGCCAGAGTGCTTGACTTGCCAGTGGCATCCGAAAAGATGAAGTCTTCTCGCAAAAAATCCCCAACCCGTCAACCAAAGGTAGCTTCAACTGCGGAAGCAGCACTAATCAGCACCAAAAAGAAGCCAATCATCGCGAAGAAGACCCCAGACAAGAAACGAACTCGAACTGTTTCTCCGCACACTGGCTCAGGAAAGAAGCAGAAAACGGAAGAGGCCGAGCATATATCACCGTCGTTTCATATGGATCAGACTCAAACTCAAGTTCCGGTTCCATCATATCAGCGACGCAGTCCAAGCTCATCATCTTCGGGGCCTCTTTCTGGCTATACCTTCCTATGCTCGGGCGTTGACAATTCTGTCAACGATAGAATCAAGAAGTTGGGGGGAGAACTGGCACGGTTTGAGAATCTAAATTGCAGCAACTCATTCAGAAAGCTTTTCTTCCTCTCTGACCATCAGGGCTGGAGGAAGCCGAAATATGTCTATGCGGCAGCCCTTGGTGCACCCATGCTGCATGTCAATTGGCTTTCAAGAATAGAGGAGAAATACGAGGAAGAGGGCGAAGTGCGCGTGTTTGATTCGTCACTTTATACAAGGCACAGACTTCCAACTGGGTTGGACTTGTTCAAACGATCTTACACGTTGCAGCGTGCATCGCATGCTCGTGATTGGGTTCGTCCAGGTGGTACAGATGGAGACATTTTTGAAGGGATGACAATCGGACTGGCTCTTGGAGCGGAGGAAAAGATGTGGTAAGTTTTAGTTGATTGCTCCACACCAATCTATTCATCAATCATGGTCTCACAAATTTTACAATTTTCATCAAACAGGAAAATGACACTAGAGGCGTGTGGTGCAACAGTGAGAGTACTTTCTGATATCCGAGGAGGGAAAGGGCAAGTAGACGTAGATTGTTGCTTGTTCAATGCAGCATCGGACTTACCACCGCATGTAATATCATTGCCTCTGCATGTCACCAAGCTCGTTGAATTCATCGATCAAACAAATACTCCTCTTCTTGATCTAGCCTGGGCGCACCAATCTATCATCCAAAGGAAATGCCTACCATTGGACAGCGAAAGGTTCAGTGTTTCTCTCAAAGACAACATGTGCAATTTATGCAAAGTCAACTCCATCAAACGTAAGAATGGTGGTAGATTGGAAACTGGTGACATAGTTCAATTTAGCCGTGGTAAAAATGTCTCCTACGGTCGAATTGTGAACATATTGTGGGAGAGACAAGCCAAGGGATGCAAGTTGGAAATCCAGCTTCTTGAAAGTGATGGAGGGTATGACTTGATCGATTGTGAAAGTTGCCCATTAATGACTATTGACGAAGCAAGTATTCAAGGACAAGTTGTCTTGTTATCTGCTCGAGACTTTATGAAGTTGGGCTACCTCCCAAAGAATTCCGCCCAAAGCAATATTTTCAATCGAGTGAGTGAAGCAAACCAATCTCAAATTTGAGCTAATTGGAAAGGGAGTTGAAGTAGGTGAGACTTCGAATCAATATTAATGAGAATTAGACAAAGAAGTTATGTGTTCTTTCAATAGCTCTAGAGAGAGGTCATTCAAAAGAGAGAAGACCTCGATCGATGAATCGCACAAGTAAGTGTATCTTTTCCGCAAGACACGTGTCTGCGGTCAAATTTCGGCGAACGAACATCAAAAAGCAAAAGCAAAATGAAGTGAAACGGATCTATCCAGCAGAACCACAAACCACAAGCGAGCAAGCAGCAATAACATTGTATTGTCAATCAACCATGGCCCTACCAGTCGACCAACTACGTCAGGTGCTATCTCAATCCCTCTCCCCCGACGTTACCACCCGTCAAAATGCCGAACGCGCCCTCCTCGCCTCGCAAACATCACCAGGCCACGCCCTAACGGTCCTTCGCCTCATCAGCTCCAACGATGCCGCCGACGGTCCCGTCCGACAATCGGCCGCCGTCCATTTCAAGAACATGGTCAAAAAGGGCTGGGCGCCAGACCCAGACGATGCCGACGCCAAGAAGTTTTTGGTACCCACCTCCGATCGGGACATGATCAAGAATAACCTCGTCGAGCTCATGTGCACGGTGCCCCCCCAAATCCAAGCGCAGTGCAGCGAGAGTATTTCGCTCATTGCCTCGCATGATTTCCCTCAAAAGTGGGATAATTTACTCCCCGATCTAATCAGTCGATTTGGCAATCCGAACTGGGCGGTTGTGAATGGGGTGCTCCTCACTGCCAATTCCCTCTTTAAGAGATTTCGATATGTCCAGCGGAGTGATGCACTGTACGCGGATATTCTCTATGTGTTGCAGCGCATTCAGGAGCCGCTGACTCAATTATTCACAACTATTACGCAACAACTTGATGGGTATGCCAATAATATTCAAGAGTTGACGGCTCGATTGGAGGCGCTGCGGAGTATCAATCGGATATTTTATAGTTTGAATTATCAGGATTTGCCAGAGTATTTTGAGGATCATATGAAGGAGTGGATGATGGGGTTTGCCAAGTTGTTGGAGTATAAGAATCCTATTTTGGTGGATGAGGATGAAGAGTTGACTCCTGGTGAGTGTATACAGTTTTATTGCAGAAAAGAAACACGTCTTATTGCATGTACATGTTGTGAGAACGACAGTTCGGTTATGGCAATGCATACTAACTTTATTTCTTGACATCAATGATTGTTTTCTTTTGCAGGGCCCATTGACAATGTGCAAGTCTCAGTGGTCCAAAATCTAAACCTCTATGGAAATAAAGATGAGGAACCATTCTTGCCGTATCTTCCCCAATTCACCACATTAGTTTGGAATCTCCTCATGACGGTAACTCCCCACACTAAGCACGATGCGTTGGCAACTATTAGCATCCGATTCCTAAGCAGTTTGATTGGCAAAATGATGCATCGCAAATTGTTCGAGGGCGAGGGGACACTACGTGAGATATTTGGTCGTATTGTCATTCCCAATTTGACCATTCGTGAAATTGACCAGGAGAGATTTGAGGATGATCCAGCTGAATTTATTTTGTCAGATATGGAATCGAGTGATACTGAGTCTCGTAGGAAGTGCACGCAGGAATTGCTTCGAGCCATGTGCCGTCAATTTGAACAGGAAACAACCACCATTTGTTCGGAGCATGTCAATCAAATGTTGGGCCAATTTGCTGCCGATAAGAGTAAATGGGAGATGAAAGATGTAGCAATCCATTTGATGTTGGGTATTGCTATTCGTGCAGAGAGTGCTCAATTTGGTGTCAGTCAAGTGAATGAGGGTGTGAATGTTATGGACTTCTTCTCCACTCATGTGTACACTGAGCTGCAAGAGACGGATATGAACGTCCGACCCATGCTCAAGGCGACATCGATCAAATTTGTTAGCATCTTTAGAAATCAATTCTCGAAGGAACAATTCGGAGGATTGCTACCCTTGTTGATTGCTCATCTTGGAAGTCCTCACGTTGTTGTCCACACGTACGCTGCCTCGGCGATAGAGAAGATGTTAACCAGCAAGGTTGACGGACCAAACAATACAAAGGTAGCCAAAGTTAGTGGTGCTGACTTGAAACCATTCCTTGGGAACTTGTTCACGGCTCTATTTGTAATCATTGACAATTTGGATTTGAACGAAAACGAGTACGTGATGAAGTGCATAATGAGGTCGTTGAATGTAGCAAAGGATGACTTACTCGATGTCGTCTCGATCGTGCTCGAGAAGTTGACTTCCGCACTGGGTGTTGTCGCAAAGAATCCCAAGAACCCCCAATACAATCACTTCCTCTTCGAGTCCATTGCAGTCCTGATTCGGGCAGTGTGCTCAAAAGACTCCGCGCATACGTCGGCTTTTGAACACTTCCTCTTCCCTCCCTTTCAGACTATTCTTCAGATGGATGTTGTTGAGTTTACACCGTATGTGTTCCAACTATTGGCGCAGATTTTGGAGTTCCGACCAGAGGGTGCTGGATTAGGTGATGGCTACACTTCGTTATTCCCTCCTCTGTTGACCCCAACACTTTGGGAGAGAAAAAGTAACGTCCCTGCTTTGAGTCGACTAATTGTGGCATATCTTGGAAAGGGTGCGAAGGACCTCGTACCTCACTTGATGGGTATGTTGGGAGTGTTTCAAAAGCTCGTATCGAGCAAGGCAAATGAGCTGTTTGCATTTGATTTGCTCCGTGCTATTGTGATGTACATGCCTCAAGAGGCATTCATGCCCCGAATGAAGGATATTTTCCAAATTCTCTTGATGAAATTGCAGCATGGCAAAACGCCCAAGTTTGTCGGTCTCGTCACCCACTTCTTCGCACTATTCGTTGGTAAATTTGGTTCTCAGGGCTACTTGGACCAATTGAACCGGATTCAGCCACGCTTGGGACTGATGCTTTTGGGGCAAGTTTGGATCCCGCGCTTGCAAAGTTCGTCACCTACTCGCCTAGAGGCCAAAACTCAGGTAGTTGGCCTTACAAAGCTGTTATGTGATACGCCTGCTCTACTTGCTGACACGAATGGACAGCAGATTTGGTCTCAAATTCTTGCCTGTGCGGTAAAGATTGTCATCTCTCCTGACTCACACTTGACTGGAGTGTCTGCCGAAGATAATGACAACGACGCTGAAATCGGATACGATGCATCATTTTCACTCTTGCATTTTGCGAAACGACCTGCTGTGGACCCATTTCCCGAAGTTCAAGATGCTGGTGCGTCATTGGCCAAATCAATGCAAACTATTTGCGCCTCCCATCCTGGAGTATTTGCTCCTCTGATTCAACAGGGGCTTTCGGTCGATCCTAAGTTGAGTGCAGGGTTTGAAAGTCTGTGCCAAAAGTCGGGCGTTTACCTTGCATAGAGAGTAAGTGGAAATGTTTCCGTTGGAGAGGCACAATAACGCACGCTAAAATACATACACACAATAGACAATAAAGTGATATAAATATTACTTTCGAACAACTGCATGCAAAATATCTCCATTGTTTACCCCGTAGCTCTCCAAAAATAGGTGATAACTCAATACAGAGTGTGAATTTGCATCAGTATTATGATTGTTTCCGTAGATTAACTCCCATCCTAAATACAAACCATCTCGGTCTCTCTTTCTGTCTTCGAGACCCCACGCAGTAGCATATTGCTGAATTATACATCGCTTCAAATCGGAGACAGAATCTTGGGGATGTGCATCGATTGGTAGCACTGGATGTGGATCAAGATGATTTTGACCATCACTATTAGTTGGTGTGTGTATCGTATCGTTGTCTCCTTCTTCGGCGTCACCTCCGTTGTTTACATCATCATCATCGTTGTAGTTTATCCGGAACGCATACACATCAAACAAAGAACTGTTTCTCAGTTCGTCGACAGTATAAATTTCACATGCCAATGCGACCCTTGAATCAGTTGCATCTGACAAATAACTTGCACTATATTTGCTCATGAGGGATTCATATGCATTGACAAGCCTGGCCATCGTGTTTTCATTATCATCATCAACATCATCATTGTCTTCAAATATGCGTCTATTGAGATCGGGATGATGTAGCTTTGCAAGGGATCGAAACGCTGTCTTTATTTCCTCTTTACTGGCATTTGCTTTCACGTGCAGGACGTCGTATGGCGATTCATCATTGTTTTGAGAGCCAATGTTACGATGATAATAACTTCTTGGCGCCCGACACCGTCGAATAGGATGGGATGCGGAAAGACACTTGTTAGGCAGATGCGACCATTGCGAGGAGTAGGCGCAGCGGAGGATGAGCTTCCTCCAGATTGTCATGCTCTAGGAAACACCAACTCTGCTCAGCTTGATCATACAATATTATACAGAAGAGTAACTAAGTATTCATTGCAAATTGCAATGTTGCGGCGGCTGGTTCTGTTGGGGGAGGAGGAGGACGGAGAGAAAAATGAAGTGTAAGTAAGTACAGGCAATGTCGCATCAAACACGCTGAGACTTCTGCCCACAAACTCTCACAATTATTATCGAAATCTATGTGTCCTAGTTGCCCACTTCGATTGCGAGGTAAGGATGAGTCAATAAATTATGCCGTTGTATTATCTATTTGTTGGAAATCTTCTAAGTCAATATCTTCAGTTGTTCTGAAAAGGTAATTCAACAATCTATCAGTCATGCTGGTACTCTCCCGAGTTGACGATGTGGCTGTTGCGATTGAGTTCCAGTCCATTGGACTCTCTCCCTCCAAGAGCTCCGATTGATAAATATCCATTGCTTGATCAAATATATCATAGCTCTTTTCCCACTGCATCAAAGCGAGGTATGTGTAACTCAATGAATGCAAGACATGTGCAAGATCCAGCCTGAGAGAATAAGTAAGTGGATTGCCGTCATCTCCGGTCACTTCGTACTTGCCGCTATCAACGAGTTGTATTCCTTCTTCCAACAATTGCACAGCGTTTTCTAACTCGTCTCTGGCCTTCCACGGTTCATTTAGATCCAAGTAGAGTGATCCAATCACAGAACGAAGACTTCCTTCGTACAAGATGTCGCGATTATCGTTTGCAGCTCCTCCATTAATGTCCAACTCTGCGTAATGCATTCCATATTGCAGGGTTTCTTCCAGCATATTCTGATATATATTCAGAGATTCTTGAACTTGCGCACTGTCGACAATTGGTAGAGTTGCATCTTTGTTCAAGAGAAGAAGCTGTCGAACCTCCTCCTCGCCTTCGTTTTTCAGTTCTTTTCTAAATATATCGCTGAGGTCACCGTAGCCCACCTCTACAGCTTGTTGCGCAAGTAAATGCATCCGAAAGGCATCCTTCGCTGACTGTATCTCGTCAGGTAAATGCAGGAAAGCCTCAAATATACTTTGTGTGATAGTGATCATTGTTGCAACGATATCGTCTGCTGACGCAATCATGTCTCCGTTTTGAGATTTAGAAACAGATGCTGATAACATGGATAATCCTAACTTACAATTCTTCGCTGCCAGGGCCCATTCGTGAAGAAGACTATTTACAGTCCCCATGAGTCTATAGGCTTCAGCCTGGTTCATTAATACGTCGCCAGTGAATTTTATCTTTCTGTGAATCACCGTAGAAGTTTCAAGCTTGGTGAATGCTTTGCGCAATATGTGTTGTTGATTTTCACTCAGCTGCTGCATCGGCAGCTCAGAAACACTAGGAACGTGGTGGTGGAGATTGTTGTCAAGATCTAACGTGAAACCCGAGAGATACATTTCGAGCAAAAGCGATCCAAATCGTAACTGGATGGAGGCATGTACTGTCAGAACATCATCAAGCACTGGAAGGCGGACCTCATCTTCTTGTCCAAGCAAGTTGCCATTCATATCGATGCTCATCGAGGACAGCGACTTCACTATCGTGCTTTCTGCGAAGGCGAAATATTCATATGCAGTAGAATAATCGTCTGTAATTACAGCTGACGAATCCATTGACGGTCTCAGCTGGAATAAGTCACCTAGCACCAGTGCAGCAGATGAGATCCCGGTCGATATATATTCGCTGGTTTCCTTTTCATTTGTTGCATGTAATTGGAGAAGTTTAAATAATCTCATCACTGCTTTACAAATGACCACTGTTTTGTCAAAGCTCTTCGATTGCATTGCTGCTGCATCATCCGAAGAACCGTACAGCCACTCTAGCTTGTGAACCGCCGCCAAATCTGACAGATCATTCGTCACAGTCATAATCATATGCACGTGATCATCGAAGTTGTTCTCGGCTAAAAATTCAAGCGAGTGAACATTCTTGACTATTTCACGCAAATGAAGAGCTGCCTCCATTCCATATTGGTGAAACGGTTCAGTGTATGTTTGCTGTGAGTTGATTGTAAGCGATCCATTGTCAATATCATACGATATAATTTTTTGAATTGTTATCAGTGGAGATTCACAAGATCCATCTTCGTTATTACAAATTTCTTCTACTTCCAATATTATTTGCTGTTTGTCTGCTGCAGTCACTCTCACAGAAATGACGCAAAGGATGAAGAATATTAGGGCGACGATGCAGCGCATGTTGGATGTTGGTCCATAGATAGGTACCATAGTATTCCGCAGGAACATGGACCTTGCGAGCTGGTTCGGTGGTCGGTGGTCGGTGGGCGATAGAAAAGTCAAAAACCATTTTGTGGCATGCGTGCATCACTGTCCTTTGATGTCCTGGATTTCTATCAAACTGTTGCCCCATGTAAAAGTGGTTGAAGTATCTCAAAGTACTCTATCATGAGTGATATACATACTTATACTGTAGTGGGGTTTTATTTTATCATACTTTATCATGGGGTAGAAGCTAGCCAGCAGTTGTTGGCTGTAATAACCAGGACACGGTAAGAGGGTCCTGGCCGGGCCGGCCACTGTCAGCCGCCATTTTGAGTGAGAAATGCATGAGACGCTATGAGACGGTATCAAGGGAGGGTTAAGTTTATGATCTTGTGCTGTACCTTCTCCAACCAACCAAGCTTGACCATGAATCAAAGCTCTCGAGATATTTCTTCACCGTTTTCTCATAGGCGATAGCCGTTGCTGCCTGAGTTATGTTGGGGTTGGGGCCGTAATAGCGTTGTAGAACAGACCAAGTCTCATTTTTACTCTTGAGACACCGAGGGGATTCGTCTGTGTCCCACAAGGCAATGAATTGAGGGTGCTTTGGCTCAAGTCCACACCAAGTTAGACGTGGTCTCAAGTAGAGAAAGGCAATGATTCGGACGTGTAAACTAGTAGAAAGGACAGCTTCAGCTCGAGATATCAAGCCCACTGATTTCCACATATTCTCCTCTTCGTAAACAATTGATGGTTCAGTCATCATCTGCGCAATCTGTTTGTAGCAGCTAAGGGAGTCATGATTTGGTGCGGTTCCTGCCACAAAGAACACAATGGTTGCATGTCCTGCTTTAGAAACCTTGTCCAACGCAAGTGCAAGCTCCAGCCGAGCTTCTTCGGTAGGTATGTCGCGATGTTGAACAGCAATTATTTTTTGTCTGGTATTCACTCCGCCAGGGAAGAGATCCTGCAACACCTCTTCAGCTGCTTCACTGATTTTATTAGGGTATAGCTCCTTCATCATGACAGCAGAGTCAGGAAACAATGGATTCTTGTCCCTAAGTGCAATATAGTCAGCAGTTTCAATAGCTTTCTTGCACTCATTACAGGGTGTACCACCCATGCTATTGATGACAGCATAATTTAACATTTGAACCTCATCCTGCGGCATACTGGGAGGGAGGAGGAGATTTTTCGGTACTAGATATGGACAATCATGAATTCTTTCTCTCCTTGCTTCGGTCTTCGTTCGCTCGTCCGGAAGCATTTTTACTCCACAATCAAAGTTGCAGCCAACAGCTTCCCCACCAAGATAAATTATGTCGTATGGGCCTTGATCAGTATCTTCCTGTGACAGACTTTGTATTTGTTTCATGCTCAAGATCTTGTAGCCTCCATACTTTTCCATATCTACCGTAACCATACCCCCGAAAAGTAGATCATCAGGTGAGAACCCAGCTCGAGACACAAGAAGTTTCGCTACCACTGATGTAAAGATGAGGTCACCAAAGTTGTAACGATC
>Ga0209652_1002487_pt1 | contig 14204 bp, 6 predicted proteins | sample SaaInl74LU_5_DNA_FD_184641 | JGI IMG/M metagenome (GOLD analysis project Ga0209652, IMG submission 184641) | Marine microbial communities from expanding oxygen minimum zones in the Saanich Inlet - ESP_74LU_5_DNA (SPAdes) (version 2) | ecosystem: Environmental > Aquatic > Marine > Intertidal zone ...
TGCGGCAATGGAAGATAATATATCAACCCTCCCGTAGATGGCACCAACTCGTATCATCCCCAACAATGTGAGGAGATGTTGATTATTTACTGACGCCTTGGTATCATCTCTTCTTTGGTAGGTAACTTCTAGACCTGCGTACAAATTTGTTGCACAACTGCTATGTTGTGTTCGAAATACTGCCGGCGGTATTATTCAAAACACCCTCATCATCCCGCATATCGATTCTACCCGGCATGTTGTGACTGTTGATTGGCGTATCTTCAATGTTGCCGCTACAACACAATTATGACTCTCCACAAGTGTCACCAGACATAAAATTCATAACTAAATTGTGTCATGCTCCATCAATGTTCCACACGCCAGCCTTTTATGTACGTCGGCTTATCCTCGGGATTCGGGATGCCATTTGTTTTGGTGCTTAACGCGATGCTCCCCCGGTCCGATGCATAGGTTGTGCGGTTCAGATTGTTGCAAAAGGATTCCCTAGTGCTCAACTACGAAATTCTTCATACCTGCAGTTGCTATAATTGGTCGTTGACAGCAACCCACCAAACATGATCGTTATTGTCGTTTCACTTTATTGTTTCACACCGAATGTTTATTGTGTAGTTGTATCGGTCCGCACAGAAAGGACTTGCTGGTGGGAAAGCATTGCCCCCTCTCAAATACTTTGGTCACCAGTTGAAGGGCAAGATCTTGCAGGTCCTTACTCCATCCTTACTCCACTGGGCGTCGGTCTTAGACGTCGTTATCTACCAGAGACATGTGTGTATTTTGACCTCGACATAATGGTATTTTTCTCTTTAGGGGGATTGGGGGAAGAGTTTTGGGAACTTTTCCACGTGGAATTTGCTGAGATAGCCAGACAGACTGTGTGCCAGGGAAAGATTTGTGTGCCAGGGAAAGAAAATCCAGCTCAAGGTTGCCCGAGCTCATAATGTAATCTTCATACCATGGCGGAGGTACCATGATAGTTGGATAGACGTCTATCTGCTTGTGGGGCTCAAAGTAGAGTAAAGTTAGGGTAAATTACTGTAAATTACGTACTTTTGTGGTTTAGATATGAGGTATTATAGGTATGAAATGGAAACTCCATTTCGAGGGATTGCCCCCTTGCCCTCTAAACCATCTCTCTCTCCTCTCTCTCTCTCTCTCTCTCCTCTTCTCTCCTCCCCGCGTTTGAAACCTAAGAGCGAGCTTTGTGCTCCAGTAGCAAGGTAAGTATCAATGCACCGAGTAGTGCTCCGACTAGTGTATGTCTCTTCGACGGATTTGAAAGCGGTGATTTCTCTTGTAAATGTTGGACATGGGATATTACTGGTACTGGCGGAGATGCTTGGGGGTCGACCAGACTATGATAATCTAGAAACAGAAGGAGGGGAATGGGCTGATCAGAATGGTTCATTCGTATTCTTACCCAGTGGTTATCACACTGTCACTTGGAGATACACAAGGAAACCTTGCGATATGCTCCAAGATCATAGCCCTGATTGGAGACTTGGTGAGGCGCGGTTAGATAATGTGAAACTACTCGGAACTACACCATCATTTACGGAGAACTGGGATTCTGGTGACTTCAGTGCCAACCCATGGGTTTTATCAGGAGATGGCAACTGGAGATTTACTAATGAAGTGAAGTACGAGGGTGAATATTCAGCTACGATGGCATCAGATGAGATTGAACTTGATTCAGGTATTGCAGATCTTAGTATCGACTTGCTTACGGGAAATGGAGGCATTTTAACATGTGAGGTGCTGCCCTTTCTGCAATCGCCATACGACTTATTCCGAAAACTCATCGACAACATCGTGGTCTATGAAGGCTCGTCGATGTTTTGGGTTTCTCCACAGCTTACAATCGAACCAGGAAAGCGGCAAGTGACTTTCCGACTTGTCAAGAACCTCCCGAACCCGAATGAAGTTCCATTTTAGATCTAGGTCCAAGCCAAGTGTGGCTAGACAAAATAGTCTTCACTGCCAATTCATAAGTTACTCGTTACTGTAAAAAATACTTAGGATTAAACGTCACTTTCTTAATCTACAACACTCTCAACTATCCAGCAATTGTCTCTATCTCTAGCTTGTTCTACCTTGTATCATCATCATCATCTATTCTGACTTGCGTTTACTTCATCTACACATGGATTTCACCACGACCAATCTCTAACCTACCCAATTGCTCTCACCACCAATCTTCCAAAAGCCCACATCATACTCTGTTGCAATCGGTGATGAAGCCTTCGTTGTAGGCGCACCTTTACTCGAGCTTAGACTTAGAATTAGAAGGCAAAGCTGTAGCTGTAGCCTATTCCTATGAATCGGCGGCAAACCCTCCGTGCAAGACTTTGCTGTGATGTTTTGTGCGGCTAATTGTGACAATCTAGTAAGGGTGGTAAGTGCTACCTACCAGTATCATTCTGATTCTGAGTCTGAGTGTATCCTGGTCCAGGATATGAGAAGTCGTATCCGTATCCGTATCGTTATCGTAGAAAGCTCGCTTGATATATACACCTACACCTCGGCTTACTTTAATAACGGCGACAAATAAAGCCACGTCATAGTCACTAGACCCATTTTTGTTGTCAAATAATCGAATGGTGCAGCAGGTATCTGCGTCTGCGGTACAAACGCCTACTACAACTACAACTACAACTACAGCAGAGGCAGAGGCAGCAATTTTTCCGCAATCTACTTCACACCATTGCTTGTTGTTTGGGCACACACCTGGCTGCAATAACAACAACTTCGTTAGAACAATATCATTCCATCCCATTTTCCTCAAATGCAAAGGTATCGTCACTCGATCGAGCCTACCCAAGCCAAGCCAAGTTGAGCCCAGCACAGGTGTGTATTGTTTACCTTTACCCTATGTCCTACCATACAATGTACTTACCTTCAACGTACTATTACCTACCACTCCATCAAAGAAGAACAAACACAGCAAAAATGGAGACCAATCCTCGCCAATCCTCGCCAACCCGACAGCAACGGCCACTTTCTCGCTGGTTTTTGAAGCCTTCCGAACGAACCCGAACAATCACTGAAATATCTTCAGAGTGAAAGACAGCGCTGCCCATTGGAGAGCAGCGGAAAGAGGTAAGATATTAAGTGCTATCAATCATTCAGTGTCAGGGAAGAATCTGTCGGATGATAATTATCATTTATCTTGTCGGAGGTGATATTTTGTGTTCGCTCATTTGATGTTAGATTTCGGTAAATTCTCGAAGAACTCTATGTGGCAACCTACGCCTCGTTATGTTTGATAATAGCATGATAATCTCTTAGAGATGGTGTGTGCTTCATGATGATTGCAAGATATGAATTGCAAGATATTCCTTCTTCTGTCCCATCATTCTAATCAAAGCTAACATTGACAGTGACGTCTTGACATTTACAGACAGAATTTGTGAAGGCGGGGCAAAATATAAAATGGCCAACAAAGCTGTTATAGGTGCCGTGGCGGCCGGCATCGCTGGCTATGCAGCGAAGGAAAGTTTCAAGGATTGGCAGGTGGAAAGGGAGAGAAAGAATCGAGAGCAAGCACAGCGTGATCGTGAAGAGGAAATGGAGCGTCGTCTTGAGGAGAAGTTGCGCAAGGAAGGCGTTAGATCTTTTAAGAATGAGATGAATGATATTGCCACTAATAGGGAGTTTCAGATGAAAGTCTTTTCTAATTTAGAGGAGATGCTATTTGCTCTCACAGTAAAAGTTGGCGAGGGCGAAGGAGCGACACTTCAGAATCGGAATCATCAGATGTTGAATTTACCGCTGATGAGCAATGAGAACGACAAAGAAGATCTCATGTTAGCTGCTGCTTTTGCATTGGGTGACTCTAATGTTGTGGATAGAGTAGCTGAGTCTTTCTCCAAACAAAAACTTGGTATCGGGCTGAAGAAATTTACCAACAGATCGATTATGAACATTATCAGTGTTTTTCGGTCTCTTAAGGATCCAGATATCGATCACGCCAGTTTGAGACTTTTCGTCGTCTTTGGGGTGTATCGCAGCGATTTCAGGGGGGAGAAGCCGAGTCTGATATTCCCAAAGGTAAAGAATTTTCCTGCTTACTCCGACAATCTACGCAAATGGGGGGCAAAGTTTGGGATATATGTAAGTCAGGAGGCATGGCTGCAAAGGACGTCGAAGGTACCCAAGAAGCTCCCACGTGCATGGGACTGTGCGACATTTAGTTTTGACAAAAGATTCCACAAAGCTGGGAGTGAAGGCTTGATATTGAGTAACTTCCGATGTGATTTTGAAACGCCATACGTTATCGAACAAGATGGCTGGGACGAGATTCGGGGGACTCGTCAAAAACTTAGCTTTAGTTTTGAAGAAATACGCTTGATACGAAATAATGCTGCTCGTGCCCGTCATGGAACACGCAAACCCGATTTGGATGCCATTGCACACGCATTTGCTTCAAAGATTGTTGCCGGGATGGCTTGCGAAGCGGCCGAGCGACTCTCACAACTACTGAAGAGACGAGGTCGTTATGAAGAGGGAATTTCTCTTGAGCACATATCCATCCACGCTGGTAAAGGTGGGGACTTGCTGAAACACCTTGCCGAAGCTGATATGAACATGATTAGTGGGCACAATGAGATTATTTGTTCTACACTGAACGACACGCTGCTGAAATGTGTGCCACCCCCAGCCCTAGATGAACAAGATTTGGCGGAGGGAGAGTCTCCATGGAGGAAGCTCGATGCTGAAATTTCAACATTTGTTGATGCATATCTTCAACTCGTGAATCTATCATATTGCGAGGTCCCACTACTCTCCGGGCGACCACCATCAGCATTCGTCCCCAAGTTTAGTGTCTTTGGAGAAGTTACGCAGCATAAGGACTGCATTTGGAGTGATAATCCTGTTCTGGTCTGCGGTGTTCGAAGGATGCAAATCAAAGATGAGAGGAAGAGGCTTGCTCGTTCTAGAGAACTTGTTGCTCCTGGAGCGCTCTGCAACTTCTTCTTCGTCTTTTCTACTTGGTTTATTCTCACTTGTCTGTGTACAGTAGCAACAAAAACATCGAGTATCTACATCCACTATATTCATTCATACCAGATGCATTTCCACATCATGAATCAGGCGATTACTTTGTCGGCACTGTATTATTCGTTATTTAGGATGGTCGGTAGAATGTTCAACATCCCTGTTGACGTTGATAGCTTTGACTGGCAATGCCGCTGGAAAGTCGCATCGTACTGCACAGAATGTATCCAACGTGCAATTGCTGCAAAGCTCGGCAAGCCTACCCCGTACGATCAGCAGATGAGTAGACTGAGGGAGCAATGTCGATCGCAGTACAGAATGTGGAAAATGAGAATTGCAAAACGGAACTTTCACGCTGCATTGAAAAGGAAGCGTATAACGAATAAGGAATCTATCCTCCTCCTTACTGACATGGCAGAGAGTTATTATGAGACGGAGGAGGAAGAAGTTGTGGCGGGTGTTTTCCAGGCCGAGCTCAATGAGGTGGAGGAATTCTTGAAGCTTCAAGTTGAGGAGGGGAGGTCCTGTATCGAGACAACATTATCTCCAAACGATGCAATAAAGAATTACTTGGATTTAGTTAGTGACGAGACTGGCACGGGCCGCTCATCACTTGCACAGCTCTGTGACTTGAGTACAACAATTGAAGAGTGTGTCTTATTTTCAGAGGGTGACCGTGTTCTAGTGAAGTTTGGTGAAGAGGACGAGGATGCACGCCGTGGACAGCTCACTGCATCAGTAGTGTTCAGCACCGCTAGCCGTGTCTATGTCCACTTTGACGGAGAACCGGCTGAGGTGCCCATTCCGGTTCCAACCCATCTATGTTCTATTCTTGATGAGAATTTGCCCGTCATGGAGGATGTGCAGCCTCCTCTTTTGACATACACATACGCGGAGGATTTCGCATTATCTGCAGAAAGTGAAAGTGAAAATGAAAGTATCATCTCAGAGAGTGAGGAGCCACCAAATGCTCCGCAGGCGAAGATGAGATCTCGAACAGTTGAGGAGGCACTCATTGATGGAGGTTGGGAGCTGGCCAGGGAGAAGAAACATATCAAGTATTCTCGTAGAGTCAAACTTACCAAGGAAGGCCCATCGCAGAAGCAAACTGTCACACTCTCGAAGACAGCAAGTGATTGGCGTGCAGAAAGGAATACCTTGTCTTTGCTCCGTCGTCTCAATAGTGAAGTTGTAGATGGATCCCCAGGTTCGGTGAGTGAAGAGATTGTCACTTGCAGCAAGTGTAAAGAGGAGATGCCCACGACCTATTTCTCAAAAACACAACTGAAGAAAGGTGGTCGCAAGAAGTGCAAGGAATGTTTGAGTGAAAGTAGGATGATTTGAAATAGGTTCACGAGGATAACTGCTTTAGCTTTAGGATAAAATTCTGTTACTACATCATCTTCCTAAACCACAGCCTTTTCTATTCTTGGTCCAACAACCGTACGACATGCACGTCGCTTCAAGTATGTTGTCCTCTTTTCCTGAGATGCCGCACAAAGCACAACTCGCCCTCCTTCCCATCTCAAGTGGAACTACATACTTACTTATGTAAAAGTCACAAGAAGCGACACGAAGCGGTACCCAGTTTTGTCAACATGGCGCATCAAAAGAACGACACCAAGTATGGTAGATCGGCCACACGAACCATATCAGCCTGCTCTTCATTCATCCCATATATTTATCAATAAAAATCATCAATAGCATGGAACCTGAAACTCAATCAGAAGGACCTGGTCAGAGCATGGCCTCCAGCTCCATCATGGACACTAAATCTGAGCCACCAGGATATATTTTGGCAGGTAAACAAGAGCTGAAGCGTCGCAAGCATTTCGTTCCTTTGTATGCGCCTGCAACCTCTGTCAAGACGTCTCTGTCATCGTCTCCATCAGTGGTTTCTATGCAAAGATCGGTCATTACAACCTCTTCCAAAAATTCATTAAAACTTGATCGTAAGCTCAGTCAAGCTAGCCACATCAGCGGTGGCAGTCGCCAAACCAAACAAAAATCTCGCAGCGTTGCTTCTTCCTCTAAGAAAAAAGAGTCATCAGTTGCAAGCAAAACAAATAGCCACCGTTACTCCAGAAGCCGCAGATCAAAGACTTCTTCATCCTCTAAGAAATCTTCTACACAATTGGTCACCTACATCGACCCGCCCACACAACAGGATTGCAGCATCTACTCTTCTTCAATCTCCAATTCGGAAGACTTCACCGAGAAGGGAACTCAGGTCGATACCATTGAATCGGAATCAGGATCAGAAGGGTATGATTACGAAGTAGAGGATAACTGCACAAAGGAAAGTGAATTTACATCGAAAGTGGGACGAGAGTTGGTTATACGAGAGGAGTCTACAACAACCACGAGTGACGATTATGCCTTGGTTGAGTATGAAGAGAGTACCACACACTACGATGAGAAAGTTGGAGGAGTGGTTGTTCCTGCCAGGAGCAAATATCTTGCCGCAGCAGTGGATAATTATGGAGCAATGGTGCCATTGAACAGTGACATCTACGAAGCGTACGATCATACTTTTGTCTCCTGTCCAGAGCACCTGCGTTTCAGACTCCTCTACACTTTCCTAAAGAAGAATCTTGACAAGAAGGTCGTAATTTTCTGTTCTACAACAGATTCAGTGTTATTCTACTCGAAACTGTTGAGGCGCTTCAAAATCCCTGTTTGCACCATGCACAGTCAGCAGGAGCGACACAAATTCATCAATACCTTCCTCAAGTTTTCTGATTCGGGAGAGGGTGTGCTTTGTACCACAGATGCAACTGGACAAGATCTTGATCTCCCTCCAAATTTGGATTATGTCTTACAGCTTGATCCACCTGCTGATCCTTCTGATTATATCATGCGCATCGCTCGCATCTCATGTGATCCGGATAGAGTTGGTCGCTCTATTTTATTTCTGCACCCGGGCGAAACAGGCTTTCTCAAGTATTATGATGCAGCCGCCATCCCTGTGAGTGAATTTGAGGTGCCTCGACTGGCTGATATTCAGTCAAGTGTTGAACGTCGGGTCAATGAGGATGAGCGGATGTTGCAGCTTGCAAAGAATGCATATGGATCTTACTTGCTGTCCTACGCAGAGCATGGATTTAGAGACGTGTACAATGTCCATGATTTGAATAAGGACGATATTGCTGCTGCATTTGGTTTGGCTTCAATCCCTGATGGCGATGACGATGATGGAGATGATGACAGCACATACTATGCAGGTCAACATGCCCGGTCGATGCAGGTAAGAAAGTCATCAACGCAGGATTGGATGAGGGGGAAGAAAAAGATATGGCCACATTGCCGCGTCAAGGTTCACCCTACTTTCAACAACAACAAGACCCAAGATGTCAATGAAAATAGCTCACAATTGGAAAGTGAAAGTTCAGGTGCATAAAGTAAATTGATAGCTGTGATGCGTTGTTTACTTCTTTAGCTGCATCTTTAGTATGTTGATATGTGTGTGTGCGTGTGATGTTCAAGAGAATGATGACTGATGTGATTTGCTTTCATTTAACCATACTTGTTCCCGATGACGAAAGTTTTGTTTGTTCATGATACTACTCCGAGTCATCAGCTACCATAGCGAGATAATTGTCCTGATATTGATGCATCTAAGTGGACCCATTCTTTTTTTTCATTGCAGCGGCTCTCCTCCTATTTTTCATTTTCTTGATTGGACTCATTGGAGTCTTAAGAAGTGACACTTTACTTTCCTCTGGCTCGGTCTTTTCTTCTTCGCTATTGATTGCACTGATGAGTGTAATTTCAACGCCCTTTTCGGATCCAGATTGATCCACTACCTCATCGCATGAAGGACCAGGGACGTCACTACGATCCAGTTGGCTATCTACACCCCCTTCGTTTTTCTTGTCTGTGGGAAGTTGCTCGATATTTTCGGAGTCGACAAGAGTACTGACTTCCTCTGAACCGTGCTTGTCCTCATCATTTCCATCCAGACCATTCTCTCTCTTGTCGTTTGTTTCATCCTTGCGTTGATCAGGGCTCTCTGCAGTAGATGCATCTTTTTGCTCGGTATCTACAATAACATCGATTTCGTTTTCCTTAGATGCGAGGTAAGCTGCTTTAAATAAAACCAATTCCATAGACACGCCAGTGCCCTTCGCATCATCAGCTTCTTGCTGCTTGGGCGCTGATTCTTGCGAGACACCGGCAGTGCCTTCTTCGACAATAGAGTCAGTTTGACATTGTGGCGCAGCTGCTGTCTCAGAAGAAGGCGCAGCAGATTGTCGTGGAGGAGTGTCCAGCCCAACTTTCCGTGTGCGCCTCCTTCTCATTCTTGATGCTGAACTGACAACACTGTCTTCATCGCCACTACGACGAAGTTTGTGGAACTTCTCGGCCCTTGCTGCAAATTTTCGTGCCTTTGCATCAAGACGCTTCTGATTCTCCATACGTCTCCTCGCTGCGGCATTTAACTCTTCCAAATCTTCCTGAGCCTTGATGTTAGCGGCACGGGTTTCTTCTGCGTTAATAACATGAGCGAAGATGGACTTCTTCCATTGTTTCTGCTCAACATTGAGAACAGAAGCGAAAATTCCCTTCTTCCAGTCATCTCTCTTCTTTTCCTCTGGCGTGATTGCCGCCAATGCTGACCTCTTTCGTCGAATGCGCTGACGCCTTGAAATACCCGATACAGCAGTTCCATCATCGTCACCTTTTCCTTTTCTACGCCTAGCATTCATTGCTTCAAACTTCTTCGCCCGCTCGTCTGCTTTCTTCTTGCGCAGTTTCTCCTCCTCCGTTTCCTCCTTTGGCTCAGACTTGGATGCTGAATTCTTGCCCGTAACGTCCGTACCCGCCTCACTTGCTTCATCCTTCGTCTTCGCTACATTACTTTTGTCTACTTCATCCAATCTGGGAGTCTTGTGCAACTCGTTTTCTGTGACACGAACAGCTGACTTCTTGAGTTGTTTGGGGGTACTAACAAAAGTGGCAGAAGTTACCGACAGTTCGTCGACCATTGAAATTTCTGAGATCTCATCATCAGAATTGATTCCACCTTGAGATCTTGTCTGCTTCAACAGTGACGTTCCAATTTTGCAATCGATTTCATCTTTTGACCTCATCTGCTTTGTCATATTCTTCCCCTCGTCAATCCGTATCATTCTACCTTTGGGAGGCTTCGAAGTTAAACGACGCAGTGCCTTATCATCCTCTGCACTGGCCCCTTGTTGTTCGGCTGCACGAATCTTCGCCATAATGTCGCTAGAGGAGGGACGCTTATCCCACGATGAGTTAGACGCCCGCATAGCATTCTCGAAAGCTGGCGTATGAACATTGTTCGGTCCTAAGAACAATTCTTCCACTTGGTCCTCAGGGGCTGCTTCGACTGCTTCGATCATGGCTTTGATATCACGTGTAGAAGATCGACGGGCCCATGGCGAAGCACCATCAAAAGCTTGTGGAGCAAATACGTCATCAACAGGGGACTCGGTGACTCTGAGAAGGACAGGAGGTGGAGAACTAGATTGTGACGAGGCTCGCGATGTAACCTTTGTCTCCTCTGACTTTTCAGTGTTGTTCCTTGGGGACACGGGGTTGAAGTTTTTAGCGTCATATTTCTGTTCGACGACTGTATTAGCAAAAGTTTTAGTATTCTCGGCAGAATCTCTTTTCTCGACAGAAACACAACGTGGTCCACTGTTCAGTTTTGACTGATCCGGAGAAGGAGATTTTTTGCGTATCTGGCTCATCATGGATGTTCGAAGCGCAGCTGGATCGACTGCCGTCTGTCGTTGTGGTTTCGTCTCAGCAACTTTGGGTGTAGGTACAAATACCTTGAAGTCCTGCTCCGTGTCCTCTTTCTCTCCTTCTTCCTTCTTCAAAACTACCGAAGTAGGAACTGCATCGGCACCATCAGTCTCAAGATCACGATCGACCCAAGATTTGGTGACCTTGTCCCATCTCTTATTCTTCGCTCCTCTCTTTTCTTTCTTACTGGGGGAAGCCCAAGGTTGCACCACTTTTACGCCGGGAGCTCTATCTATTCCGGTCCTTGACGATGCCTCTTCCGTCTTCACCGCTCCCGCCTTCTCGACCGGCTTGGGTAACTTAGGTGGCAATGAATTTTTTCCCTTACGTGCCGCATTGGCTGTTGACGATGGCGGTAATCCCATGGAAGGTGGACCCCTCGGAATCTTCCCACTCTTCAACTTCTTCAACCTATCCGCAGCAATACGATCCTTCATCTCATCCTCCCTCTTTTCCTCCTCAGCCTTTTTTGCTGCTTCTTCCTCGGCCTTCTTTTCTTCCGCCGACCTACGCTCTTTGATCTCGTGCAATTTGGTCAATATCTCCTTGGCCTCCTCCCCTTCAATCCCCATGGGTAACAATGAATTCAAAATAGCACCCTCCGGCACACCAGCCTTAATCATCATGAATTGACGTCCATACATCTTGACAGTCTCATCCTGTTCCTCCACCACCTTCTTCTCCTTTTCCTCCTCCTCACGCTTCGCTGCCTCCTTCCCCTCCAATCGTGCAATACGAGCCTGAGCCTTTGTCTTGGCCTCATATGCCAATTGTGCCATTTGAGCCTTGTACCGTTCCGCCTGAAGCATTCGTTCACGTTTCTTCCGTTGGGCCTCCGTCTCCCCCTTCTTGGCCTCGACTGTCCCATCCGCCTTGACAGTTTTGTCTACCACCACAAAGTGTTTCATTGGATCATTTGACATGGCCGCCATGTGAATCTTGTGTGAAATGTAGTGGGATAGTACAAACAGGCATAGTGTGAAGAGTGATGATAGGTATGCCAATGTCTGATTTGGGAGTGTTGTCAAATACGTCGATAATACGGATGGTATACCAATTTGATTCAATAGCACATTGATCTTGGTCCGCAATACCGAGTTGGGAACATTGTCGTCGTCTCCATCGCTCCCATCATTACTACTACTGGTAGCAGCATCCCCAAAAAAGACATTCAAATCGCACAACTCCTTTGGATCATTCCCCCCCACCTCCGCATCCACAATACACTCCGCATACCGCTGTTCCGCCACCTCTCTCAAATGCAATGGATATCCATCAAAATCAGTCTCTCCATCCAATGAATAAATATATCCATCCGTCAGCATCATTGCATCCTCTCCCCCTTTCATTATTTCTTCGACAACACCACCACCAAATGGACCAATACTAAATCCCCCAATCGTAATCACCATACCACTCCCCACCATTAAATTATACAAACTCATACAAAACGTCATACCACTCAACACCATCCCCATCATCAACACACTCATTACCACCCGTTCCCCCCAAACCTCCAACATATTATACCGCTGATACTTCTTCCGTTGATACGGTCTCATGGAGTGCAATGCCACCTCTTCCGCTTTGGACGCTTTCATTCGTAACTTTTCCAATATGGGTATCGATTCACTTGCCAATTGATATAATACCACTCCACGAATGAAATTCGAATGGAGGTAACTCCTCCATTCAAACTTTTTCCCAAGTATGGCATGAATCCTTTTCCACATTCCATAGGTCTTGGCCCTCCTCCTCCCTATAAAACTAACCAATGTAATCACCAAAATAACCAAAGAGGTAGTCGAAACATGTTCATCATGGTGCAGTTCCCCATGTATCCAATGCACAGTCGAAGTTTGATAGGAGTGTAATTGCTGTTGGAGTTGGGAGGTGGTGCGTGATTTAAAGGTTTGGAAGTAGAATTGAATTTGTTCGTAGGGGTCTTCGGGGAGGCCATTGTGGATGGGGGTGGTGGGGATGGTGGATTGGGTTAGTTTTGGTAGATCCTCTTCATCATCTTCCCAGTCATCATCCTCTTCTGAATTGATACCTCCACCATTGTTGTCAATACCATTCTTCTTATTACGTGATCGTCGACCCTTCTTCCTCCCCCGTTTCTCCTGCCGCGCCAATAGTGAATTAGCCTCGGCCGCAGCAGCACGTGCGGCGGCCTCCTCGAGTGATTCACGGTAATTGCCGTGTTCGTCGAGGAAGTTGAGGAGCATGCGGGCTACTCGGCCTTTGAATCCTGCCATTTTTGTTGTTGGTTATATTATATTGGTGTGGAGATTTGTGATGTGCTTGGCTTGATGGAGCCGTGAGTGTTGTATTGATGTCACCGCTTTTGAAATTGCACTTCAAGGTAAATTGCTGATCGCTGTCCTCAATTATATCCTCACTCTATTCAAATTCGATGCAGTCAATATAATCCAAGAAAGGATCGTATAATGTAGTTGTTCCTTGATTTCAAATGTGAGGGCTCTTCTATTTGCAAATATTTGTCAACACGAGTTGTGTATACGTTGTGAACTCTTCGGCTGACGATCGAACACTCTATCTCAGTTGCAACGATAAAATAATGAGCTTCTACTGCACCTCTCCGAGCAGTAGTCAGCAATTCAAATTGTCGTTGTCATTCGTCAGCACACCACCACTCACACTCTGCATGGACGGTGGCAGTTGCGTTTGTTCTTTTTTGAAAATTGCAATTTTGTTTGAATGTTGAAGCAACGCTCGCAACGGATTCAACGTACTGAAGTGATTGAGTTTGTCATTACCACGTCATGTTGGCTAAGTTAGTAAACAGCTGACGTATTGTCCATGGAGACATGTGTCTGAAAGGGTGGCGGTGATCTGTGACGTCACGAATTCGTGGCAGATTTTTCTCTCATCAAAAACAAAGCAAGGCAAAGAACCATGTCGATTTGATGCACATGCATGGTCTCCAACTAACTAACTATCACTGCTACAAGACAAGATGAAATCGTTCCTATCAGCCCTCACAATAGCCTCGGCGGCACATGCATTCGCTCCATCGGCTCACAGCACAAAACACCACTCAACAACCGCCCTCCACGCAACAACCCAAAACGACGACGCTGCTGGAGGAAGCCGACGTCAATTCCTCCAAAAAGCAACCATGGGAATCCTCACATCCACAACCCTCCTCTCCCCCCAATTCGCCAACGCCGACTCCACCACTCTAGACTCCTACGCCACCTCAATCGAAACGTCCACCGCCCTCCTCTCCCAATCACTCGGCCACGCCCTCTCCTCCATCGACGGTCTCAACGCCCAAGCCCGCCGTCTCGGCTCCTCCCCCTCCTCCTCCTACACCCACTCCATCGCCGTCCTAGACGGGATGAACTCACAAGCCAAACGACTCATTAACGACCTATCCACCAGTGAAGAGATACTAGCCACAA
>Ga0209652_1002488_pt1 | contig 14204 bp, 12 predicted proteins | sample SaaInl74LU_5_DNA_FD_184641 | JGI IMG/M metagenome (GOLD analysis project Ga0209652, IMG submission 184641) | Marine microbial communities from expanding oxygen minimum zones in the Saanich Inlet - ESP_74LU_5_DNA (SPAdes) (version 2) | ecosystem: Environmental > Aquatic > Marine > Intertidal zone...
ATTTTTCGAGCACCTTATTTTTTGACCATAAGCTGACACTTTATAGCGCGCTAATTGAGTTTTTAAGCAAGGACTGTTTTTCTGCTTCAGCAGGTTGAGGTATGTTGAAGATTATTTATGCCTCGGTAATAAAGTTGGCGCCAGGGCTGAAGCTGGTGCCAAGTAAATCGAGTACGTTTAACTCATGGTGTTTTTGATCGAATCTTTAGGGCATAAAAAAGCCGAGCATTTTAGCTCGGCTTTTGGATTTGGTGCCCAGAAGAGGACTTGAACCTCCACACCCTTTCGAGTACTAGCACCTGAAGCTAGCGCGTCTACCAATTTCGCCATCTGGGCATAACAACTTGCATGTCCCCATGTGACGTCTTTCATGCCTTATATGGCAGCACCTCACACAGCGGGCGCGAACTATAGTAACCGCCGAAGATTTTGTCAATTGGAGGCCTCGAAATTAATAATTTTGTGAGCCAGTTTTTCGACATTTAAATGAATAAGACCACAATCCCCCCGTCATAACCTGTTTTTAAGCTCAGCGTTCTGTCGAGCTGGGGTTAAAAATTGCAACAGGGACGATTGTTGAAGGTTATGGCCACAACATTAAAACTTACAAGGAGTTAAACCATGTTAAACGCAAGTAAAAAAATCCTACTAGTCAGTGCTTCTCTCATCGCCCTCGGCGGCTCAATCAATGCGCTTGCAGCGCCTTCAAGCAATGCCAGTCCTGTGGCTGTTGAGCGTGTAGAGCAGAGGGTGAATGTCAACAAGGCTTCTGCAGAGGAAATTGCGGCGGTGCTCAAGGGCGTGGGCACAAAAACCGCCAATGCGATTGTGGCGTATCGTGATGCCCATGGCGCCTTTACCACGATTGATTCATTGACGTTGGTGAAGGGCATTGGAGCTAAGACCATCGAGAAAAATCAATCGAGAATTATGCTTTAGTCAACGGAGTACTGATGTAGAATAATCCAGCCGCCCATCGGGGCGGCTGGATTTTTTTGCTTCTCTATGTGACAGAGATGGGTGCAGTGCTCGTATGACAGTTGATGCAACGATAACCATTTTAATACTTGTTAGCTTTTTGGTGGTTGCGGTTAGTGGCCGTCTGGCTGTCGATTTCGCGCTCGTGCTATGTATGACCGCGCTGCTGGTGTCGGGTGTGCTGACGCCCAACGAGGCCTTTCAGGGCTTTGCCAATCCCGCCTTGTTTATTATTGCCTGTTTTTATGTCGTGTCAGCCGCCATTAAGGAAAGCGGTGCGCTGCACTGGTGGATTATGCGATGGCTGGGTCAACGCAAGCCGGTCAGTCGAGCAATCCCACGAATAATGTGGCCTGTAGCCCTGATCAGTTCAGTGATAAGCAACACGCCTGTGGTTGCAATTTTTATCCCGCTGATTCAAGACTGGTGTCGCCGCCACAATATTACCGCGTCCAAACTTCTGATTCCCCTCAGTTATGCATCTATCTTGGGTGGCACCTGCACCTTGATTGGTACCAGCACAAATTTATTGGTCGTAGGTATGTTGCAGGGAACGCCCGAGGCTGACGAGCTGAGTCTGTTTACACCCGCGCTAGTGGGTCTGCCACTGGTGGTTATCGGCGTGCTCTATTTTGTTGTGCTGGGTCATCGTTTACTGCCGGCGCGGCAGGGGATCAGTGAGTCTACCCCCGATTCTAGAGAGTATGCGGTGAGTATGCGCGTGGAAGAGGGCGGCGCTCTGTCAGGTATGACGATTGCTGACGCAGGCCTGCGTCATTTGCAACACAGCTTTTTGTCGGAGCTGCAATCGAAAGGGCACGTTATTCCTGCGGTTGGACCGGAAGAAATTTTGAAAGACAACGATATTTTAGTCTTTGTTGGACAGCCGGAGGCCGTTAGTGAGCTGCGACAGTTTAGAGGCTTAGTGCCGGCGGAAGGCGAGATCCTGAAATTAGATGTGCCTTACAGCTCGCGTGCCCTAATAGAAGCAGTGGTTTCACCGACATCTAACTTGGTTGGCAAAACGGTCAAAGAGTCGACATTTCGAACCCTATTTGGCGGTGTTATTTTATCGGTTTCTCGAAATGGTCAGCGCATCAGCCAAAAGGTTGGCAGCATTGTTGTCCGCTCGGGTGACACGCTTTTACTGGAAGCGGCAAGAGGCTTTGTGCGCCGTCACCGCTATAATCGCGACTTCTTATTACTCAGCCGAATTGACGATGCAACCATTCCTAACCTAAGCAAGGCGCCGGTCGCACTAGGCTTATTGGGACTGTTTATTGTTTTAGTCGTCACGGGCAGCCTGCCTTTGATCGCCGCCTCTCTTCTGCTGGTGATTGCGCTGGGTGCAACCAAGTGCATTTCACTAGAGTTTGCCCAGCGCAGTGTCGACATGCGCCTGTTATTGGCGATTGGTGCCTCGCTTGCGCTAGGGTTTGCCCTGCAAAAAACCGGGCTGGCTGGCCTTGCCGCACAGGGCATCATGTCACTGGCCGACGGCAATCCGTACATTAATTTGCTCTTGCTTTATGTGGTGACGGTGATCGTTACCGAGCTCATTACCAATAATGCCGCCGCAGTGCTTATGTTTCCGTTGGCGCAGTCCCTTAGCCTCGAACTGGATGCCAGTCTGCTGCCCTTTGTGATGACAATTATGTTTGCCGCATCAGCAAGTTTTTTGACGCCTTTTGGTTATCAGACTAACCTTATGGTTCAGGGGCCGGGCGGCTATCAATTTGGGGACTATTTTCGTGTGGGTATACTGTTGAGTCTTCTGGTGGGTGCTACCGTGGTTTTTTTAGTGCCAATCGTCTGGCCTTTCTAGTGTTATTAATTATTTAATCTATACTGTTTAGAATAATTCGTTTCTAAGGTGCGCCGCAAAGGCGTCACCAAGAACAGAGTATTTTACCAATACAATCACTGACTGCCTTCGTGAAAACGAGGTGTTTGTCAGGATAATAAGAGAGTGATAATGACAGAGTTGCGCTGCTTCAAGGCCTACGATATTCGTGGTCAATTGGGGACTGAGTTAAATGCAGATATAGCCTATCGCATCGGGCGAGCCTATGCGGAGTTTCTCAAGCCGCAAACGATTGTTTTGGGCGGTGATATTCGTCTCACCAGTGAAGCTTTAAAGGCTGCACTTAGCGACGGTATTCGCGATGCCGGTGCCAATGTCATCGATATTGGTATGGTGGGCACCGAGGAAGTCTATTTTGCCACATCGCACCTGAAGGCAGATGGTGGCATCGAGGTGACGGCAAGCCATAACCCGATTGATTACAATGGTATGAAGCCTATTCGTGAAGGGTCGCGACCGATTAGCTCGGACACGGGCCTGCTCGACATAAAACGCCTTGCTGAAGCCAATCAATTTGCGCCCGTCGATGCTGCCGCTCGTGGCGGCTACGAGAAACGCTCGGTCTTGAACGAGTACCTCGATCATCTTCTTGGCTACATCGACAATGAGGCTATTCGGCCAATCAAGCTGGTCATGAATGCAGGAAATGGCGCCGCCGGCCATGTGGTTGACGCCATTGAAACGCGTTTTGCGGACCTCAAACTGCCGATTGAGATTATCAAAATTTTCAACGAACCCGACGGCACCTTCCCCAACGGAATCCCCAACCCAATTTTGCATGAAAATCGGGCGCCAACAATTGATGCAGTGCTGGCGCATGGTGCGGATATGGGTATTGCCTGGGACGGCGATTTTGACCGCTGTTTCCTTGTCGATGAGAAAGGCCAGTTTATTGAAGGCTATTATATTGTCGGTCTTTTGGCTGAAGCGTTTTTATTGAAAAACCCTGGCGCGAAAATTGTCCACGACCCACGGCTGACATGGAACACCATTGACGTGGTGACACGCGGTGGCGGCCAAGCCATTCAGTCGAAAACGGGTCACGCATTTATTAAAGAGCGCATGCGTGCGGAAGATGCGGTGTATGGCGGGGAGATGAGTGCGCACCACTATTTTCGCGATTTCTTTTACTGCGACAGCGGCATGATTCCGTGGCTGTTGGTAATGGAACTGATTACCCGCAGCGGTAAGCCCCTGTCTGCTTTGGTCAACGATATGGTGATGGCGTATCCATCGCCCGGCGAGCTAAACCGCACAATTGCTGATCCGGCAGCCGCCATCAAGCGGGTCCGTGAGCATTATCAGGCGGATGCCTTGGTGATCGACGAGACCGATGGAATCTCCATGGAATTCCCACAATGGCGGTTTAATTTGAGGATGAGCAACACTGAGCCTGTGGTGAGACTCAACTTAGAGACCCGCGGGGATAGTGTGCTACTCGCGAAACATGAGAAAGCGCTTCTTTCTCTTCTCAATTAGGTATAATTCCGCGCAGAGCGAATCTCACAGGATGTTGGATATGACGAGCTGGTTTTTACTCCAGACAAAATCACGGCAAGAGCAACGAGCGGTCGAAAACCTCGAGCGCCAAGGCGTTGCGTCGTTCTGCCCAATGATTCGCGTCGAAAAAATCGTCAAAGGCGCGCGGGTCGTTAAGCGTGAAGCGCTCTTTCCTGGCTATCTCTTCGTCAATTTCAGCCAAATCACTGTCTCAGCAACTACTGTTCGTTCGACCCGCGGCGTCAGCCATTTTGTGACCTGTGCAGGTTCGCCGGTTCTCGTGCCAGAGGGTTTGATTGAGCAGTTGCAAAAACGCACCGAGTCAAGCAGTGACGAAATTGTCTCGAACTTGCCGAAAGTAGGCGATCAATTACAAATTATCGAAGGCCCGTTTCGCGGCCTCAACGCCATATTTGCGCAAACCGATGGCAACCAGCGTGCCATTGTTCTAATCAATCTTTTAAATCAACAGGTAAAAGCATCGCTGTCGTTTAGCAGCCTTGTCGCCGTCGGTGGTAGCTAGCAGAGAGTAACGGTACAGCCGCTATCGGAAAATGATAGGCGCAATTTGAATGGACGCAGGATAAATAACATGGAGCAGTTTATGGTAAGCAGAAAGACCTTCCCTTTTCTTTTGTTGAGCACAATATTATGGGCTTTCAGCGCCGGTAGTGGTGCTCAGAATACGAATGTGGGAGATGTTCAAGACAGTCTTCAAGAGGCGAGGCAAGTGTGTAGCAGCCTCACCGCTGAAAACAAACAGTTGGCCAAAGTGGCCGGTTACGATCTCGACAAGCTCTGCAGTGGCCTCCATTCACTTAAATTGACCGACGAAACGGATGATGAGCAGCCGGTTGTTTTACCTCGCGGCCAAAAGAGTTCAGAGCTGGACGATAGCCAAATGTCGGAGGAGCCACATAAGTCTCAGCAGTCGGATGAGAAAAAAATAGTACCCAGAGAGCTAACGCCGTTTGGTTACGATCTCTTTGCTGGCGAGCCAACCAGCTTTCAGCCAGCGGCAAGCGCACCTGTGTCGCCCAGCTATATGCTTGGCCCCGGCGACACGATTGAGCTGCGTTTTTACGGCAAACTGAACGAGTCCTACGATCTTGAAATTAACCGTGCCGGTTCAATAGATTTCCCCCAACTAGGCCCGATTACTCTGGCGGGCATGCCTTTTAGTGACGCGCAAAAACTGCTGCAAAAGCGTATTTCCAAAGAAATGATCGGCGTTGAGGCGAGCATCAGCCTCGGGCAGTTGCGCTCCATACAGGTGTTTATGCTGGGCGAAGCTTACAAGCCTGGAACCTACACCATCTCAGCGCTTTCAACCATTACCAATGCACTGTTTCTGTCGGGCGGCGTCAGTGATATTGCCTCGCTGCGCAGCATCCAGTTAAAGCGCGCGGGCAGCGTAGTGGCGACCCTTGATCTCTACGATCTTTTGTTGCGCGGCGATACATCAAAAGATGCGCAACTGCAGTCGGGCGATGCTATCTACATTCCTACCGTCAAAACAACCGCAGCCGTTGACGGCGAGGTACGGCGGCCAGCAATTTATGAGTTAAAAGGTCATGTAACCGCTGAACAGTTGGCTGAACTGGCGGGCGGATTGCTGCCAACCGCCTTTCATAAACGTGCACGTATTCACCGCGTTGGTACATCTGGTTTTATGACGGTGCTGGACATTGATTTGAGCACCGAAAAAGGGCGCAAGACGCAGATAAAAAGTGGTGATCGGTTGATGGTTGACGCTGCGGTAGAACAGCAGGAGTCGATTGTTCGAGTGTCAGGCCATGTTCATCACCCGGGTGAATTTCTCTGGCGCGACGGCTTGCGTATTTCTGATGTCCTCACCAGCGTTAACAGCCTCAAAAAAGAGGCTGACTTAGACTTTGCCTTGATACGCCGCGAAATGCCGCCGGTTGGCAAAATTGAACCTATTTTTGTCGACTTGCGGGCGCTACTCGCCGACCCTAAAAGCAGTGCCAATATCCCATTCTTTCCTCGCGATGAATTGATAGTGTTTTCCAATCAGCCCAATCGAGCAGAGACATTGGAGCAACTGGTGGAAGCGCTCAAGCAGCAGTCGCGCTCAGGTGAAATGGCCCGCGTCGCCAGTATCGCAGGCACAGTGCGTTCACCCGGAGAGTACCCTCTGACACAGGGCATGACCTTAACACAACTAATTGCCGCAGCAGGGGGGCTCAAGGAAGAGGCTTACACCCAGGTTGTTGAACTGTCGCGACAAGACTTTAGTGATGTTGAAGGTGCAGTCTCAGATCATCGCCGCATCGCACTCGCGGACGCTATAAACGATCCAAAACTTGATCCCATGCTGCAGCCCTATGATGTTGTTGCGGTGCGAACAATTCCTGAATTTCGCGAAAGCTTAAGCGTTAAATTACAAGGCGAAGTGCGCTTTCCTGGCACCTATGCGTTTAAGCGCGGCGAGACATTGACGCAAGTGCTTGAGCGCGCTGGCGGGCTAACAGCGATGGCGCACGCCAGCGCCGCGGTCTTTACCCGTGAAGATTTGCGAGAGCAGGAGGCAAAACAGTTAGAAGATTTACGTAAGCGATTACGTGCCGATCTTGCCACCGCTGGTCTCGAACAGGCCAATGAAGGGGAGTCGGTTGATATAGATGATGGAAAAAAACTGCTGAGCGAACTCGAATCCAGTCAAGCATTGGGTCGATTGGTGCTGGATCTTCCCAGTATTCTTGATGGGTCATTGGAGGATGTTACGCTGAAAAATGGCGATCTCTTGGTAATACCTGAGTACCACCAAGAGATAGCGGTTATTGGCGAAATTCAGCATCCATCTTCACATCTCTTTAACCGCAAATACACGCTACAAGATTATATTGATCTCAGCGGTGGAACCAATAATCGCGCCGATAAAAAACGGATCTATGTGGTTAAGGCGGATGGATCAGTGGCATTACCCGGACGCTCTGGTTGGTTTAAGCGCCGCTATGTCAGTATTGATCCCGGCGACACCATTATTGTGCCACTGGATATAGACCGTCGGCGTGCACTCACGGTTTGGAGTGAAGCGAGTACCATAATTTATCAGTTGGCACTGGGCGCTGCTGCAATTAATAGTTTTTAAGTTGTTCTAAAGGGAATTAGACCATGTTGATCATTGAACGATCAGACAATTACAGCGCTAGACAAGGTGGCGCTAGACAAGGTGGTACTAGACAGGGCGTCGCGAGTATTTTTGTAAAATACATGCACGTCTTCGTTATGCTCTTTTTGGCGTTGAGCACCACTTGTGCAGTGCGAGCGGAACCGTGGCTTGATACGCGCAATGTTGGCTTGAGAGTCGATATTGAGCGCCTTTCAAACGAAGGTATCATTACTGTGCCGATCAGCACCTGGCCGCTTATGTGGTCCAGTATTTTGAATGATTTAGACGCTACCGATAGCAAGACAGTCCCCGCAAGTTTACACGCCAGCTACGCACGCGTTATCACTGCCGCGCGTGCGGCAACACGAACCCACCAAGCGCAGCAATCAGTGCGCGTGTCAGGTGCTAACCAATCGCACGTGTTGCGTCACTTTGGCGACACAGGACGAGACGACGCCGAGTTCAGCCTGCGACGCAATGATATGACCGAGCACTTCGCCTACAATCTTGAAGCGACCCGTGTGGTAAATCCCTGGGATGGTGAAAAACAGCACTACGACAACAGCTATCTTGGGTTTGTTTGGGGAAACTGGATCGCCCTCGTGGGCAGTGTTGAACGGTGGTGGGGCCCCGGCTGGAACAGCAACCTCATTCTCAGCAATAATGCGCGACCGACACTCGGAGCCTCGTTGCAACGCAACTACTCAGAGCCATTCGATGTGCCGGTTCTCTCTTGGTTAGGGCCGTGGACAACCAATCTCTTTATCGCCAAATTGGATGATGAACGGGTGATCAACAATGCCAAACTGATAGGCATGACTGTGGGTTTTCGACCTATCCCGCGCCTCGAAATTAACCTTCGCCGCACTGCGCAGTGGGGTGGAGACGGCAGGCCGGAGACCTTCAGCAATTTCCTTGAGCTGGTGACGGGGCTTGCGGATAATTGCGGCAGCCCAAGCTGCAAAGCGCAGGAGCCCGGCAATCAATTGGGCGGTATAGATGTCCGCTGGAATCTGCCTTGGTACAACAGTGCGCTCTATTGGCAAACTGTGGGTGAAGATGAAGCCGGCGGACTGCCGTCAAAGAGAGCCAGCCAAGTCGGCCTGCAATTTAACCTAAGCGGTAATGGGTTCGATGGTGTTTTATTTATCGAGCACGACGATACCAGCACCAAATCATCACAGGCTCGTTACAATGTCCTCTACAATCACGGTATTTATCAAACCGGTTATCGCTACCAAGGGCGCGCAATCGGTGCAACATGGGACAACGATTCGCAGGTGACTAGCCTCGGTGCGGTGGGTTATTTAGCCAATGGTGACAGGCTCGAAGTGCGTGCTAGCTATGGTGAGTTAAATGTCGATAGTATCGATGGCGTTGCCTCAATGCATTCGATTACCACCCATGGCAGCAAATTCAACTCTTTTGTAACAAAATGGCAGCGGCCGTTTTTGTGGGGGGATATTGAGCTAGAAGGGCGCTATACCGATCAGCAGATCGACCAGTTTGGGCGTCAGGAAGACAAGCTGCGCGCTGCCCTCACGCTGAATTATAAGTTTGATTAGGATAGTAATATTCCATAGCAAAGGATTGAACAATGTTATTGAAACCTAAGAATGATGAATTAGATTCCTTTAGAGGTGTTTTAAACGGACTGATCCTCAGCGCGATACTGTGGGGCATGATTATCGGTTCAATTTGGTACCTCTCACATTAACTGGCGGAAACAGGAATGACTCAAGTGAAGAAGCAAAAAGGAATTATTTTGGCCGGCGGCTCAGGGACAAGGCTTCACCCCATCACGCTTGCCGCCTCCAAACAGCTACTGCCAGTTTATGACAAGCCAATGATCTACTATCCGCTGTCAGTACTCATGCTGGCTGGAATTCGCGAGGTGCTGATAATTTCAACGCCGGTTGATTTGCCAGGATTTCAGCGCATGCTGGGCGATGGCAGTCAGTTTGGTATTCGCATCTCCTACGCTCGACAACCCTCGCCGGATGGCTTGGCGCAGGCATTTATTATCGGCGAAGACTTTATTGGTGATGACAATGTTGCACTGGTTCTTGGCGATAATATTTTCTATGGTCAGCATTTCACCGATAAACTCGCAAGCGCGGTAGCACGTCAACAGGGTGCAACGATCTTTGCCTACCATGTCAACGACCCCGAGCGTTTTGGCGTCGTCGCCTTTGACAGTGACGGAAAGGTTACCAGCATTGAAGAGAAACCCAAGGCCCCCAAATCCAGATATGCCATTACCGGCCTCTACTTTTACGACAACGATGTTATTAAAATCGCCAAAACGATCAAACCCTCGGCGCGAGGTGAACTTGAAATCACCGACATCAACAATGCTTACCTTACCCGCGGTGATTTAAATGTTAGCTTGCTGGGGCGCGGATTCGCGTGGCTCGACACCGGTACCCACGACGCATTGCTTGAAGCCGGACAATTTGTGCAAACCATAGAGCATCGCCAAGGACTCAAAGTTGCCTGCCTTGAAGAAATAGCCTACCGGCGCGGCTGGATCAGCGCAGAGGGGCTGCAGCAGCAGGCGAGTGCGCTGATAAAAACCGGTTATGGTCAATACTTACAAAAGGTCTTAGAGGGTTATTGATGAACGTTATCGCAACCAAGATACAAGATGCAGTGATTATTGAACCCAAGGTGTTTGGTGATCAGCGCGGGTTTTTCCTCGAAACCTACCAACAGCAGCGCTACCGCGAGTTGGCGAATATACAATTACCCTTTGTACAGGATAATCACTCACGCTCCAGCAAAGGGGTTCTGCGCGGACTCCATTTTCAAAAAACAAAGCCGCAAGGAAAGCTTGTCAGAGTCGTGCGCGGCGAAGTGTTTGATGTGATCGTCGATCTGCGTAAAAATTCCCCCAGTTTTGGTCAGTGGCAGGGGGTATGGCTATCAGAAGAAAATCATCGACAAGTTTGGTTGCCGCCGGGTATGGCTCATGGCTTTTTGGTCACCTCCGAGACCGCAGATTTTGAGTATAAATGCACCGATTTCTATGACCCTAAGGATGAAGCCTGCCTCCTGTGGAATGATCCCGATATCGCCATTGAATGGCCCGCAATCACGCCGATTCTGTCAGAAAAAGATGCATTAGGACAACGGTTCAAGGATCTAACTGCATGAAACTACTCATTACCGGTGCTGCAGGTCAACTCGGGCACGCCTTTGCCGCGGAGTTGAGTGCGCAGACAACATTTACATTTTGTGCCTTTAGTCGCGCCGATTTGGATATCACCTCTGCCGAGCACGTCAACGCTGTCATTGTTCGCGAACAGCCCGATGTCGTGATCAACACCGCCGCCTACACACAGGTCGATCTGGCAGAAGCGGAGCAGGATAGCGCCTATTTGGTTAATGAAACCGGCCCCGCCAACCTCGCCGAAGCCTGCCGTCGCCACGACATCCCGCTGATACACTTTTCCACAGACTATGTTTTTAATGGCAGTAAAAAAGGACCCTGGCGGGAAGACGACGCCACCGCCCCCTTAAATGTTTACGGCGCCAGTAAGTTCGCGGGAGAAGAGGCTATTAGACAAATTCATAAAAAGCATCTTATCTTTCGCAGCAGCTGGATCTTCTCTGAATTTGGTCACAACTTTGTCAAAACCATGCTTCATGTAGGCTCTTTGCGAGAGCAGATATCAGTGGTCAGCGATCAAATCGGCAAGCCAACCTGCGCCCGAGAGCTTGCTAAATTGACCCTAGCGTTGCTGCCATCTCTCGACAATCAGTGGGGAACCTACCACCTCGCTCAGCCGCAGATTGTCAGCTGGCACGGCTTCGCTGAAGAGATCTTCACCACAGCGCGCCGAATCGACAGGGACTACTGGAACAACCATCTAGTTGTTCAGCAGGTGAAGCCGATATTAACAAAAGACTACCCCACCCATGCTCAGCGCCCCATTAATTCAGCGCTCGAGAGTGGTAAATTTGAATCAACATTTGGATTAACCATCAAAGATTGGCGGCAATCTCTTGCGGACACTTTAGGAGCCTTGCAAGCGCATGACTGAGTACTCCCCGAAAAATATTCTTGTCACCGGCGGTGCAGGATTTATTGGCTGCAATTATGTGCGCTACATGTTGGCACGCTATGAGCAGATCACTATCGTCAACCTAGATAAACTCACCTACGCAGGCAGTCTCGATAACCTGCATAACTTGCCCGGTGAAAGTCGCCATAGGTTTGTTCAGGGCGATATATGCGACCAGTCGCTGGTTACGCAATTACTTCAACAGCACAACATCGATACCATCGTGCATTTTGCCGCCGAAAGCCACGTGGACCGTTCTATCAGTGGGCCGGCAGAGTTTATTAAAACCAATATTGTCGGCACACTCTCTCTGCTCGAAGCCGCGCGGGAAGTCTGGCAGAAAAAGTTTGGACTCAATGCAAAACAGTGCCGCTTTCACCACATATCCACCGACGAAGTGTACGGCACCTTAACGCCCAGTGACCCACCCTTTACAGAAAATACCGCCTATGCACCCAACTCTCCCTACTCCGCGTCGAAAGCTGGGTCGGACCATTTAGTTCGCGCGTGGCATCACACGTATGGCATGCCCGTCACCACGACTAACTGCTCAAATAACTACGGCCCATACCAGCACAGCGAAAAATTTATCCCCACCGTGATTCGCGCCTGCCAGCAGCAGCAACCCATTCCGCTGTATGGCGACGGCAGCAATATTCGCGATTGGCTTTATGTCGAGGATCATTGCGCCGGTATCGACGCCGTTGTTCGCAGAGGTAGGTTGGGCGAAACCTACAATATTGGTGGCATCAACGAATGGGCCAACCTCGATATTTGTCACCTCATCTGCGATTTAATGGATCAACAAAACCCCACCGCGGCACCTCATCGCCAATTAATCACATTTGTCACAGATCGTCCCGGCCATGACTGGCGCTACGCAATTAATGCAGAGAAAATTGAAACAGAAATTGACTGGCGGCCACGAGAAACTTTTGAGACGGGTATTGTAAAAACTGTGATAGCTGTTTTAAGTGGTGCCAGCAAATAATTGATCTGTGCTCTTAATCGGGCGCATCAGTTTGAAATAGGCGGCATGTAGTCAGTTGGTTTGAAGTGGCAGAAAATATTCGCATAGCTGTCGCCATTAAGTGGCTTGGGTCGTCCGTGTGAAAGGCGTCCACCTTCGTAGAATATTATTTCGCCGGGCTGTAACATAACTTCGTGCTTGCGCATATAGTTGTCGTAGATGACCAGCGGCCAGTCTTCGTCTACGGCTTGGTCAACATTGATGATGGCGCTAATAATGTGGGTATCTAGCCGGTCTTGGTGACATTGCAAGACGGCGCCTCTATGGTAGATGCGAATACCATAGACATAGGTTGGCTTTAACTCTTTTTTACACCAATCTTCCATGCTGCGTTTTAACTCATCATGAATTTTAAGTCTGAGCTCCTCGCTAAGATCAATTAGTGAGCTGCTCTTGTTGTTGCCCTGAATACTATTGACGATAAAATCACCAGGCACATTTTCGTCAATCTGCGATGAACTGCGGCTGGTATAGAAGTGCTTGATCTCCGCAAACAGGGCGGTTGAAAGTTTTGCTCGCTCGAAGCCCACCGTTGTGTAATTGGGAATGAAATCGTTTAGCGACTTGGTTAGCATTCTGGGCTGGGGGTCGAGGCGGCTTTTGCTGCGAAACCACTTAGTGATAACGGCTTTATGCCCATCGAGTACCGGTTGTGCATGATGCATGCTGTTTGGATTTGGAGAGCCATCAGGATTAAGACTTGACCAAATAACGGCTGTACCTTGTTGTGGTTCCAATGCACGATCTATTTTAGTGAAATTAGTCTCGCCTCCTTTTGCCACGGTATTTAAGTAGATCATAAAAGTGTATGTGCGCTGGCCCATTGTTTGGCCATGGGTCTCCATTTCATGCTCTTCGAAATAGTCTGTGTGGGCCTTAAACTCTTGTCCGGCAGTGTAGTACTGTCCTTGAATAGATTCGGAATAGCTTTCGTCTATGCCAATAAGATTGCAGATGCGCCGGTCAATGTCTTTAATTAAGGAGTCTTGCAAGCGTCCTAAGTCACAGGTGCGACTGGTTCGAAAAGACTGGTCTGGCTCATAGCTCGCAAGCTCTGATGGCCGAAGCTGGGAAGTAATAGCTTCAATAATATGAACACATTCATGAGGGGACAAAAAATCTGAAACCGAGACTAGCGCTAGCCGCTCTGAGTGTTGTAGCGTGCCGTTGGGGATAAATATAGACTCAGGATTAATGGCAGCACCGAAATTGCTGCCAGCACCTTTGTCGGCCAGCGCTGACTGTTTCGGTTCAGCAGCCACTTTATGCTGATGAAAGGGATTCACCAGCTGGTCTAAAGGCACAGTTGGTTCAAACTGCATTTCAAATTTAATGGCTGTGTAGCTATAGCCTTCGTCTAAAAGTATTTTAAAGAGCCCATTTTTATCTTGCCCGTTGGCTAAATTAGTCGTTAACCAATTCTTCCAGTCGTCATTAAATTCTGTTTTCATCCTCTGCCTTCTCAGTCTTGGATTCTGAATGCATGCTAATACGTTTGCTATTGAGTATTATTCTATCTTGCACCGCTAGAGACAATATCGTTTAATTGTAGTGAGAAAAAGGTATTGCTAGTCTAATACACTTGCATGCAGGTGTATTCTCTAATAGCATGCCTTTTGGAAATTTATT
>Ga0209652_1002489_pt1 | contig 14201 bp, 10 predicted proteins | sample SaaInl74LU_5_DNA_FD_184641 | JGI IMG/M metagenome (GOLD analysis project Ga0209652, IMG submission 184641) | Marine microbial communities from expanding oxygen minimum zones in the Saanich Inlet - ESP_74LU_5_DNA (SPAdes) (version 2) | ecosystem: Environmental > Aquatic > Marine > Intertidal zone...
GTTTTCGTGCGCTTCGGCTCGCCGCCGGGCAGATCGAAAACGTGGCTGCGTCGTCACGCGAGCTGTGTGTGGTGGTGTTGGCAGGTACGGTGAGCGTCGAGGTTGACGGTGCGGTGTACGAGGGCTTAGGGACGCGAGACAGTGTGTTTGACGACCTGCCGCCTGCGGCCATCTACGTGCCGTCGCACAAGGACGTCTCCATTAGCGCGTCCAGCGATGCAGAGCTGGCCTTGTGCACCGCCCCAAGCGACGACCAGCCCCGGCAGGTGCGTGTCATTGAGCCGGCGAGTATGAAGCGCAGCATCCGTGGCAAAGGTAGCAACACCCGCTATGTGCGCGATATCTTGCCACACGATGATTTGACGGCCGCCCATTTGCTTGTCGTCGAGGTGATGACACCAGCGAGCCACTCCAGTAGCTATCCGCCCCATAAACACGACCAAGAGACGCCACCGACGGAGACGCTTCTAGAAGAAACCTACTACCACCGCCTCAATCCGCCACAGGGATTTGCCTTTCAACGAGTCTACACAGACGACCGTAGCCTAGACGAAGCCTGTGCAGTGGAGAACCATGACGTGGTCATGGTGCCGCGCGGCTATCACCCGGTCGTGGCGCCACATGGCTACGACTCTTATTACCTCAACGTGATGGCCGGCCCGAATCGCTTGTGGGTATTTAAGAACGACCCCGCACACGAGTGGATGCTTCAGCCAACTTGACGACGGCGGTCACCGGCAAGGGGGTGCCGTGTGAATTTCGATATTAGTATAGGCATCAGCGACTGGCCCTAGCAAACAAGCCAGCTTGAATGACGCACAGGTATACACAATATGGATTCCCGCACCTCTACCGATTGGCGACGCAGCCACCTTGGCCGCTTGATGGGCGAATCACTGCGGCGCTTTGATGCCCGAGTCTTGAGCCTCATGACCCACGACCCCAACGTGCCCTTGGCCTTGTCCAACCTGGCGGCGCGCGAACAAGTGGGTGCCGCCCACATACACATTACCCGTCACCTCGCACGCGAGGGCTCGCGCTTAAGTGCGTTGGCAGAGGCGGCCGGTATGACCAAGCAAGCCATGGGTGACTTGGTCGACCAATGCGAGGCATGGAACCTGGTACGCCGCGAACCCGATCGTCTCGATAAGCGCGCAAAGCGGGTGGTATTCACGGACGATGGGCTGGACTGGTTGGCGGCTTTTGAGCGCGCCGTCGGCATTGCCGAGACCGAGTTCCGACAGCATGTAGGTGCGGATGTCGCAACGGTCATCACCATCGGCTTGGAGGCTTACGGCTTTGGCGCGTGAGGGGCCACAAACGCCAAACGCGGTGACACGCATCTAATTAATTCTTTTGGTGATAATGGTGCAAACCCACATGGGTAGTGAGCCGGGAGCAGAACCACGTTAGGGGGCAAGCATGCGCATTTTGATAGCAGAAGATGACCAGGTACTGGCCGATGGCCTGCTCCGCACTTTGCGCGCCGCTGGCGCGGCGGTAGACCACGTATCCACAGGGACCGAGGCTGACGCCGCCTTAATGACGAGTGCGGAATTCGACCTGCTGATACTCGATTTGGGCCTGCCCAAGATGCACGGCCTAGAGGTATTGAAGCGCTTGCGCGCGCGCGGCAACGGCCTGCCGGTGCTCATTCTCACGGCGGCCGATAGCGTAGAAGACCGAGTGAAAGGTCTTGACCTTGGGGCTGACGACTACATGCCTAAGCCGTTTTCATTGCCCGAATTAGAGGCGCGTGTACGCGCACTGGTTCGACGCGGTGCGGGCGGTGCATCCAGCCAAATTAAACACGGGCCGCTTGTTTATGACCAGCAGGGGCGCGTAGCGACTTTGGACGGCGTGATGGTTGAACTCTCAGCCCGTGAACTGAGCTTGCTGGAGGTCTTGCTTCAACGGGCCGGGCGCTTGGTGAGCAAAGACCAACTGGTCGAGCGTCTGTGCGAGTGGGGCGAGGAAGTGAGCAACAACGCCATTGAGGTGTACATACACCGCTTACGCAAGAAGATTGAAAAGGGACCGGTGCGCATCGCGACGGTGCGTGGCTTGGGGTATTGCCTTGAAAAAATCCCCGGCTGAACTCCCCAACGCTGAGCTTGCGTTTGGTCTGTTCCAGCGCGAACAACGCAGCCTGTTCGGAGAGATTCTGGACTGGATGCTCACCCCCCTGCTGTTGCTTTGGCCATTAAGCTTGGCCCTGACATGGTGGGTGGCCCAAGGTATCGCCGCTAAGCCATATGACAGGGCCCTCGAATACAACCTGCGGGTGATCGCGCCTTTGGTTAAGTTTGACCAACAGACCGTTCGTTTTAACCTCACGCGTGAGGCGCAGGGTCTGATGCGCACAGACGACGCTGATTTGATTTTTTATCAGGTACTTGGCGCGCAGGGTGCGGCCATTGCGGGGGAAAAGGACTTCCCTATTCCAGCGGGTAATGTGGCGCCCAGAGTGGGCGTACCACAACTACGTGACGACCAAATTCGTGGCCAAGACGTCCGCGTCGCCTATATGTGGGTGCAGGCAGAGACGGGTAGCGGCCCCCTCGCGTTGTTGCAGGTTGCCGAGACGTTGGAGAAACGATCAACATTGGCCACTGAGATTATCAAGGGCGTGATGGTGCCACAGTTTGTCATTTTGCCGCTCGCAGTGTTGCTCGTTTGGCTGGCGCTGGTGCGTGGCATACGACCACTCAACCGACTCGAGCAACGGATACGCCAGCGCAGACCAAATGACTTGAGCCCGCTTGATGACAGCTACGTGCCGCAGGAAGTGGCGCCCCTGGTGCAGTCCATCAATGACTTGTTGGAGCGACTCACGGCATCGCTCACCACACAGCGCCGTTTTTTGGCAGATGCCGCACACCAATTGAAAACCCCACTCGCTGGCTTGCGCATGCAAGCCGACTTAGCGCAACGTGAGCGCGATCCCAAAGAGGTTTTGCAGGCGCTGGCTCAAATTGCCCGCTCCAGCGTGCGTGCGACACATACGGTGAACCAACTCCTAGCGCTCGCCAAGGCCGAGTCCACAGGCCGGACCTTGGTGACCTTGCAACTGGACTTGGCACACACCGTGATTGAGGTCTTGCAGGACTGCGTGCCGCGGGCGATGGAAAAGAATTTGGACATTGGCTTTGAGGGGCCAGAAAGCGTACCCGCTGAGTGCCTGATGGAGGGCAATGCCACCTTGCTGCGTGAGCTGGTGCGCAACCTAGTCGACAACGCCATTGCCTACACACCCGCACAGGGCGTGGTGACCGTGCGCCTGCTTGTAGACCGCTTCAGCGGCGTGCAAGTGCTACAGGTTGAGGACAGTGGCCCCGGTATTCCCCCAGAAGAGCGCGCACTGGTGCTACAGCCTTTTTACCGGACGCTGGGAACCAACGTCGATGGCTCAGGCCTTGGCCTAGCCATTGTTCAAGAGATCGCACAGCAATGCGGCGCAACCCTGGAAATGTCCGAGGCACACACCCACAAGGCCACGCCCGGCCTTTTGGTGACTGTACGCTTCCCCCCGTCGTCAAAGGCCGCCGAGGACACAAGTAACGCCTAGGCACAAGCAACGCCTAGGGCGTGGGCCTCAGCTCGGGGCCGTCTTTTTCACAGCCACTTTTTTTGCGCTGGCTTTTTTAGCACTTGTTTTCTTGGCTGCCGCCTTCTTAGCCGGTGCCTTCTTAGCGGCGGTTTTTTTAGCCGGTGCCGCCGTCACACCGTCGCCGGCGGCTTTCTTGGCGGTTGCGCGTTTGGTGGCTGCCTTCTTAGCTGCTGTGGTTTTTCCTGCGGCGGTTTTCCGAGGAGGGTACTTGCTTACGCGCGGCTCGAACTCAAAAACAACCCGCCCCTCGTCCGCGCTCCACGCCAAGAAGGCTTTGAATGCGCGTCGTGTACGCATGGACACGAATTTGTCCAGCAAGTCGGTCTTCCCCGTGGTGAGCAGTTTTTGAATTTGCTCGGTATCTACCGGCTGTTGCAACACAATCTTGCCCGACTTAAATTTACAACTGGGCGTCGGCTGCGCCTCGGTTGGCACCAACTTTTCGCAAACATACGAGCTACCGTGCTCGAAGACACGGGCCCCACAGCTCGGACAAGCGCCCAATGCCGTGGCCGCACTGAAGTCAACAATTTCTCCGGTATCGGCATTGGCGTCGTTGCCAAAGTCAAACTCCAGCTTCCAGTTCTTATCCTCTTCGCCCCACTTCAGCGCCAGCTCCGCCGTGAACGGCCAGCCCGCTTTTGAGCGGAAGCCGTCCAAGGGGCCAATCTGCTTGTCGCGTAAAAAGGTCTCTACCTCGTTCAACTCGAAGGCACGGCCTGCCGGTATCTTCGTAATCGAAAAACCGCAACCCTCGGCCTGTGTGGCCGCACCGGTGCAGGTATAGCGCCGATAATTTTCCTTCACAATGCCGCTGCAATTAGGGCATGGCGTTGTCAGCGTTGCGTAATCACCCGGAATGGTGTCGCGGTCATACTCCTTGGCTTTACGCACCATGCGCTCTGTCATCGTCGCAATCTCGCCCATGAAGCTCTCGCGGCTCATCAGGCCTTGCTCCATTTGCGAGAGCTTGTACTCCCACTCACCCGTTAGCTCTGCACGCGAAAGCTCGTCCACACCTAAGCCGCGCAGCAAGGTCATGAGCTGAAAGGCCTTCGCGGTCGGGATCAGCTCACGCCCTTCACGCAGCATGTATTTCTCAGCAATTAGCCCCTCAATAATGCTGGAGCGTGTCGCGGGCGTGCCCAAGCCTTTTTCTTGCATGGCCTCTCGAAACTCGTCGTCCTCCACGGACTTTCCTGCGCCCTCCATGGCCGACAACAGCGTCGCTTCCGAGTAGCGCGCAGGCGGGCGTGTCTTGAGGTCTTTTAACAAGGCCTCTATGGTTTGGGCGCCCTCCCCGGCTTGCACGGCGACCAGCGATACGCCATCTTTCTCGTCATCTTGAGCGTCTTTGCCGTAAATCGCCATCCAGCCGGGTGTTACCAACACCTTGCCTTCGGTCTTAAACGTTTGATCGGCTGCCCGTGTGATGCGCGTCGTGGTCAAAAATTCTGCCGATGGGAAGAAGACGGCCATGAAGCGTCGCACGACCAAGTCGTACACTTTCTGCTCGGCCTCGCTCAAGCCTGACGGCGCTTGCAACGTCGGAATGATCGCAAAGTGGTCGCTAACTTTCTTGTTGTCGAACACACGGGGCAACTTGCGGACATACGACTTCTCTATCGCCAACGCCGCGTGTGGCGCCAAGTGCGCCATGCCACTACTGGCCAGCATGGCGAAGGTGTCTTGAACCGTTGGCACGTAGTCTTCTGGCAAGGCGCGCGAGTCGGTACGCGGATAGGTCAACGCTTTGTGGCGCTCATACAGGCTTTGCGCAATTTGTAGCGTGGTTTTGGCTGAGTACCCGAACTTTCCGTTGGCCTCGCGCTGCAACGAGGTGAGGTCAAACAGCGCAGGGCTGGCTTTGGTAGACGGCGCAGAGGTCTCACTCACCGTCGCAGATTGGTCACGCACCGCATCCACAATTTTTTGCGCCTGCGCCACGTCCCAGAGGCGCTCCGGTTTTTGCTCTGTGTCTCGGACCTCGCCCTCCGCCGTGGGGGGTCGCTTCCAGTTTTCATCAAACCACTTGCCAACGTATTCGCCTTGCGTCACTTTGAAGGTGGCGTGGATTTCCCAGTACGGCCGGCTCACAAACTTGCGAATGGCCTCCTCGCGCACCACCACCACCGATAGGGTGGGGGTTTGCACCCGCCCAACAGTGGTTAAAAAGAAGCCCCCATCGCGGGAGTTAAACGCGGTCATGGCACGCGTGCCGTTGATACCAACCAACCAGTCCGCCTCTGATCGGCAGCGGGCAGCATCGGCCAGCGGTTGCATCTGCTCATCAGAGCGCAAATTTACAAACCCATCGCGAATGGCTTGCGGTGTCATAGACTGCAGCCACAAACGCCGTGCAGGCTTACCCAGCGGTTTCTTCTCACTCGCAAACTGCTCAATGAGCCTAAAAATAAGCTCGCCCTCGCGTCCGGCGTCACACGCATTGATCAGGCGGTCAATGTCTTTTCGCTTCGCGAGTTTCACGACTGCGTTCAAACGCGACTTGGTCTTCTCTATGGGACGCAGGTCAAAATGCGGGGGCAAGACGGGCAGGTTATTGAAGCTCCACTTACCGCGCTTCACGTCAAACGCCTCTGGCGCCGCAATCTCTACAAGGTGTCCCACCGCGGAGGTCACCACATACTGCTCGTTCTCAAAGGCGTCGTCTGACTTCTGAAAAGCACCCGTCGTTGACGTGAGCGCTGCCGCAATATCTTTTGCAACCGAAGGCTTTTCAGCAATGACTAATGTTTTCATCTGTCTACAATCTGTTCTGTCTGCTAACGCACAAACACCCCCCGTGCAACGATGCACAGGTAGGGGAACCTTACCAAATTTTTTGAGTCTGTTTTATCTTGTCCAAAACCAACGCCACCACTCGCTCAAAACCAACGGCCAAAATGTGCGCTGCGGCCCAACAATACAAAGCCCGCGTTGAGGCACGCGACTCCGAGGTCCACGGCAAAGGCGTCTTCGCCCTAACCGACCTCAAAGCGGATGACACCCTCATCGAATACATTGGTGAGATTATTGACTGGGAGGAGGCCTTGCGCCGCCACCCACATGACCCCAGCCAACCGAATCACACGTTTTATTTTCACATTGATGAGTCTCGGGTGATCGATGCCAACGTCGACGGTAACCGCGCACGTTGGATTAATCACAGCTGCGACCCTAACTGCGAAGCCAGCGAGGAGGGCGGGCGCGTATTCATCAGAACCCTGCGCGCGATCGCAGCCGGCGACGAATTGTTTTATGACTATGGCTTGGTCATTGACGAGCCTATGAGCGACGAGTTGAAGGCCGACTACCCCTGCTGGTGCGGCGCACCAACCTGCCGTGGCACCCTGCTCTCACCGACACCGGACGCCGACGCGTTTAAGGCAACGAAGACAAAGACCAAGACCAAGCCTAAGGTCAAATCTAAGGTCAAGGCAACGCCTAAAGCAGGGCCCAAGACCAAGCCCGTCGCCACAAAGTGACCACGACCGACCCGCAAGCATCCGACACCAGCGACGACGTGTTTCGCGCGCTCAACGGCGCAGCGGAAGCCATCTGGTTGGACAACCACGCCACATGGCCGGATGTCAGCGTAGAGGTGCTTCCCTCGATTGACTCCACCAACACCGCGCTCATGCGGCGGGCCCGCGCAGGGCAGCACCAACCAGTGGTGCTGATGGCCGTCACCCAGACCGCCGGCAAAGGCCGCTCAGGTAAGGCCTGGGAGAGCCCTGCAGGCGACTCCCTGAGTTTTTCGGTTGGCCTACCCATGGCGGCTGACGCGCCGCTGTCAGGCCTGTCACTGGCCATTGGTTTGGCGCTGGCAGAGAAGCTCAGCCCACGTGCACGCATTAAGTGGCCCAATGATTTATGGGTAGACCAGCAGAAGCTGGCAGGCATTTTGATTGAAGTGGCCACCCTTGGCCACACGCGCTTTGTGGTGGTTGGGGTGGGCCTCAACATACAGACGCCACAGCTACTGCACCCCACTGCGGCCGCCGTGCCACCCATCGGCTTGCGTGACGTCACAGGCGACCCCGCGCTGGACATCGGTGAGACGGCCGCTCACTGTGTCAATCAGGTCTTCGCCGCCTTCGCACACTTTACAGAGTCGGGCTTTTCCTCGCTGATTGAGCGCTACGCCGACAGGGACGCACTGCGGGACGTGGCCGTGCAGTTGTCAGACGGTACGACCGGCACCGCGCGCGGCGTCACGGCGGCAGGTGCGTTGCGCTTAGAAAGAGCGGACGGCACAATGGTCGACATCATCAGCCAAGAAGTCAGTGTTCGGCCATGCGCTACCTAGTCATCATTTTTCTTCTAACCCTTAACGGGCTTGTTTGGCTCTGGGGTCATGACCACCTGCGATCGGTGGGTCTCCCTGCGCCAAGTCTGAGTACCGACGCGTCCTCCGAGCGCCCGAACGATGCGAAAGCTGCTAAGGCCGCTGCTGAGGCTGCTGCTGAGACGAATGGCGCGCTGGCTCCCGACGCCGCACCGGTTGCGCTCGTTGCACCCGTTACGCCCGTTGCGCCGGCCCCCCCATCAACACCCGCCGCAGAAACGCCAACCAGCGCGGTACCACCACCCTTTACAAACGCGACGAGCCAGTCGGTGATGCCCGCCAGTTGCTGGCAAGCGCGGTTTTGGCCCGCCGAGGCAAAGTCCGCGCTATTGGCTGCACTGACCCGCCAAGCGGACGACGTGCTGTGGCGGCTGTTACCCAGCCAGCTTGACCAACGCTGGGTCGTCATCAACGGCGGCAGCGGGCAGGCCTTGGCGCAGTTAAAAACCCGGCTGCGCCGGGCGGGTTTGGATTACAGAGACAGCAAGCCCCCCTTGCCGCCAGGCGTCATCGTCGGCACCTTCAGCACGGAGGGGGCAGCGAACGCCCTACTGGCAGAGTTGAACGCACGCCGCGAACAGGGCTTTGAGGTGAGGCAATCTCGGCCCGACAGTCTTGTCTGGGAGGTCGCTATTTATGCGCACACCGCCGTGGATCGCGACCGCTTATTGGCGACACTGGATGCGATTCCGCGCTATGACAACGGCGAGTTGCGTATTTCGGACTGCCCAGACAAACCTTAGTTGTCGCTGCATGGCGCGCTCACAAAAAAGCCGGCAGGTCGCCGGCTTTTTAATGCACAGAGCAGGTCACGGTTTACTTGCTAGCCGCCACACGCGCCATCTCCAAACACTTGTTGGAGTAGCCCCATTCGTTGTCATACCAACTGACCACTTTGACAAACGTCTTATCCAAAGCAATACCCGCCTCAGAATCAAACACCGAGGTGCACGACTCGCCACGGAAATCAGTGGCCACGACTTTGTCTGCGGTGTAACCCAAAACGCCCTTCATCGCGCCTTCACTGGCCGCCTTCATTGCCGCACAAATTTCTTCGTAGCTGGCTTCGTTCTCGAGCTCGACCGTCAAGTCAACGACAGACACGTCTGACGTGGGGACACGGAAGGCCATGCCGGTCAGCTTCTTGTTCAATGAGGGGATGACGACACCCACCGCCTTTGCTGCGCCCGTGCTGGAAGGAATAATATTTTCCAAAATACCGCGACCACCACGCCAGTCTTTGTTTGACGGTGCATCAACGGTTTTTTGCGTCGCGGTCGCCGCGTGTACGGTCGTCATCAGGCCACGCTTAATGCCCCAGGTATCGTTCAACACCTTGGCAACAGGTGCCAAGCAGTTGGTCGTACAGCTGGCATTCGAGATAATGGCCTCGCCGGCATAGCTTTCGTGATTAACGCCGTAAACAAACATGGGCGTATCGTCTTTGGACGGCGCACTCAAAATCACTTTTTTCGCGCCAGCGGCCAGATGCTTCTCTGCCGTCTCCTTGGTCAAAAACAAGCCCGTTGACTCAATGACAACGTCGGCACCCACGTCATTCCATTTGAGATTAGCCGGATCACGCTCGGCGGTCAGGCGGATTTTTTTACCGTTCACGATGAGCGTGTTGCCATCGACGGCGATATCACCTTTAAAACGACCGTGTACGCTGTCGTACTTCAGCATGTAGGCGAGATAGTCGGGCTCCAACAAATCGTTGATCGCCACAATTTCGATGTCAGAAAAGTTCTCAGTTGCGGCACGGAATACCATGCGGCCGATGCGACCGAAGCCGTTGATACCTAGTTTAATTGTCATTTTTAATCTTTCATTTACACGTCATTAATTCAAATTACAGCCAGCCAGTTGCGACCACCGACATCAGCCACGAAGCACTTTTTCAACCGTATCTGCCACGTTCTTTTCGGTAAAGCCGAAGTGCGCAAACAAGGCGGGAGCCGGCGCTGACTCACCGAAGGTATCCAAACCGACGACCGCAGCGCAACCGTACTTCCACCAGCCATCCGTGCTGCCCATCTCCACCGCAACGCGGGGTAGGCCCTTGGGCAAAACAGACAACTTATACGCCACCGTCTGGCGATCGAACGTGGTGGTGCTGGGCATAGACACCACACGCACTGCAATACCGCGCTGCGCCAACACGCCTTGCGCTTTCAATGCCAGCGCGACCTCGGACCCTGTCGCCACAATCACCGCTTGCGCTTTCTTACGCAACCCCACCTCGCTGGGCTCGGCGAGCACATACGCGCCCTTGCTGATTTCGTCTAGGGCCAACTTAGGGCTGTATGGCAAGTTTTGACGCGACAGCAGCAACGCGGATGGCCGCGTTGTGTTTTGCAACGCAGACGCCCATGCGACCGCCGTCTCTGCCGTGTCCGCTGGGCGCCACACGTCTAGGTTCGGAATCAGCCGCAGGCTGGCGGCATGCTCAATAGATTGGTGTGTCGGGCCATCTTCACCCAAACCGATGGAGTCGTGCGTAAAGACATGCACCACGCGCTTCTTCATGAGAGCGGCCATACGGATGGCATTGCGGCTGTAATCGCTAAACGTCAGAAAGGTGCCGCCGTAAGGGATGTAACCACCGTGCAACGCAACGCCGTTCATGATGGCGGCCATACCAAACTCACGAACGCCGTAATTGATGTGGCGCCCGCCCACCCCTTCAGCGGTGTTGCTCACGGCACCCGCCGCGTCCACACGCAGGTTGGGAGTCGACGGTGTATTGGTGAGGTTAGAGCCGGTTAAGTCGGCGGAGCCGCCCAACATCTCCGGCAATGCCGCGGTGAAAAAGCCCAATGCAATTTGCGAGGCCTTGCGCGACGCAACGGTCTCGGCCTTGGTGTCCGCAGCCACAATAGCGTCAAACGCGATTTGCTGGAAATTAGCGGGTAAGTCACCCTTCATCCGTCGCAGCAACTCCGACGCCAACGCGGGATGTGCGGCTTGATACGCTGCAAAACGAGTGGTCCAGCTGGCTTGGGCATCGGCACCCGTCGCCACCGCGCTCCAATCGTCATACACAGCGGCGGGAATCTCAAATGGGGCATGGTCCCAACCGAGGGCTGCACGTGTCAGCGCTATTTCCTCAGGGCCCAGCGGCTCGCCGTGCGCCTTGGCGGTGTTGGCACGGTTAGGTGAACCCTTGCCAATCGCGGTTTTACAAACAATCAAGGTGGGCTTGTCCGCACTGTTCTTGGCAGCAGCAATCGCTTGGTCAACGGCATGGACGTCATGGCCATCAATGGGGCCAATCACTTGCCAACCGTAAGCCTTGAAGCGTGCTGGGGTGTCATCAACAAACCACGGGGCAACCTGACCGTCAATGGAAATGCCGTTGTCGTCGTACAGCGCAATCAGCTTGTTTAGTTTCCAAGCACCAGCCAACGCGCTGGCCTCGTGGCTGATGCCTTCCATCAAACAGCCATCGCCCAAGAAGACGTAGGTTTGATGGTCGACCACCTGATGCCCGGCGCGATTAAATTCGTTGGCAAGTAATTTTTCAGCAAGCGCCATACCTACGGCGTTGGTCAAGCCTTGGCCCAATGGGCCGGTGGTCGTCTCTATGCCCGGCGTCACGTCCACCTCCGGGTGGCCCGGTGTCTTGCTGTGCAATTTGCGGAAGTTTTTGAGCTCGTCTATGGATAAATCGTAACCCGTGAGGTGCAACAGACTGTAGATCAGCATCGACCCATGGCCGTTGGAAAGTACAAACCGATCACGGTCCACCCAATGCGGGTCTTTTGGGTTGTGCTTTAAATGCTTAGACCACAGCGCAACCGCCATGTCAGCCATGCCCATAGGGGCGCCGGGGTGACCCGAGTTGGCTTGTTGTACAGCGTCCATCGCCAATGCACGAATTGCATTGGCCATATTGGTGGTGTTGGCCATAGGTGTCCTGTGAAGGGTGGTATCAGTTAGGGCGCCTGAGCATCGCGCGTCAGACAGCCCATTATTTTAGCCGCATGCGCCAGCGCCTTCGTTGTCTTGGGCGCTGTCGCAGGCGCGTTGCAAATACAGGACAATGTCCGACATGATCACCAACGGCATCATTTTGGCAGCTGGGCGGGGCGAGCGCATGCGCCCGCTCACCGATCACACGCCCAAACCCATGCTGGCCGTTCACGGCCAACCCCTCATGGCGTGGGCGGCCCAACGCATGCAAGCGGGCGGCGTCCAGACGCTCATTGTGAACACGGCTTGGTTGGGCGAGCACATTGAATCGCACTTTGGCGACCACGCCTCTGGCTTGCCCATTCACTACTCACACGAGGGCCTAGATTTCGGACGCGCCCTGGAAACGGCTGGCGGTATCGCCCGCGCACTGCCCCTGTTGCCTGCAGCGGCTCCGGCATTTTGGCTAGCGGCGGGTGACGTCTATGCACCCGATTTTGACTTCAGCACGTCGGACGCTCTCGGCAGACCCATGGCATGGGTTGACGCGTTTTTGCGCAGTCCACGCTTGGCGCACCTGTGGATGGTGGCCAACCCAGACCATCACCCCCACGGTGATTTCACCCTCACGGCTGACGGTCTGCTACACCATGGGGCGGACGCGGCGGGGCCGCGCCTCACCTACGCGACCATTGGTTTGTTCAAACCCACCCTGTTTTCGCAGGCCTGGTCCCAGATTCCAGCGGGGAATCCCGCTGGCGTTGCCAGCCCATTGGCACCGCTGCTGAGACAGGCCATGGATGCCGGATTGGTTAGCGGTGCGCGCTATGACGGCCAATGGGTGGACGTTGGCACGCCAGCGCGATTGGCGACGCTGAACGCCACCCCGCCCCACGCCAGCCATGGCCGCACGGGTTAGACTGGCCATTAAACAAGTAGGCAACCCGCTATGAATCCGCTTTTACAAACACACCTCACGCCCTCTGACACGGGTGTTTACGCCGAACGGCGCGCACGCTTGGCGCAGGCCTTGGGGCCAAACGCGCTGGCCATTATTCCAACGGCACCCGAGCGTATGCGCAACCGGGATGCCGACTTCCCCTTTCGGTTCGATAGCTACTTCTTTTACCTGTGTGGTTTCGCGGAACCCAATGCGGTCTTACTGATTGACAGCAGCGGCCACACAACCTTGCTCTGTCAGGCCAAGGACCTAGAGCGAGAAATGTGGGACGGCTACCGATTGGGCCCCCTTGAGGCACCCAGCGCGCTTGGCATTCAATCGGCAGCCCCCATCGCTGAAAAGCACGCCGTGATTGCGAAGCAACTTGAAAATAAACACGCCGTTTGGTGGCCGTTTGCCACCCACGAAGGCTTGGGTCAGGACGTTGAGCGCTGGCTAGATGCGGTGCGAGCGAAAGCGCGTGCTGGCGTGAGGTGTCCATCCATGCAAAGCGACGTGTGCGCGATTCTGGATGAAATGCGCCTCGTTAAAGATACCCACGAAATACAGACCATGGGCCGTGCGGGCAGCATCAGCGCCCACGCACACGTGCGGGCAATGCGGTACAGTGCGGCGGCCCTCCGGCGAGGAGAGGACTTGAGGGAATACCATTTGGAAGCGGAGCTCTTACACGCGTTTAGAAGCGGCGGCGCGCAGTTCCCAGCCTACACATCGATCGTCGCCGCCGGTGCGAACGCGTGTGTTTTGCACTACCGCGCGGGAAATCAGGCGGTTGTGTCCGGTGACTTGGTACTGATTGACGCAGGTTGCGAGCTCGATGGCTATGCCGCCGACATCACACGTACGTTTCCTGCCAATGGCGTGTTTAGCGCACCGCAACGGGACGTCTACGCGGTGGTACTGGCAAGCCAAGAGGCCGCTGTCGCCGCGACGCGCCCAGGCGCCCGCTTTAATGACCCACATGACGCCGCGCTGCGCGTGCTTTGCGAAGGCCTACTCGACTTGGGAATACTCAACCGGCAAGACGCGGGCACCGTTGACGACGTGATTGCCAACCGGCTATACAGCCCGTTTTATATGCACCGAACCAGCCACTGGCTCGGCTTGGATGTCCACGACTGCGGCGCTTACAGTGAGCCGCTTAGCGAGGCGTCAGCTGGCGTTGCGCCGGCGACACCGCTGACGCGGCCCCTGGTACCCGGGATGGTGTTGACCATTGAGCCTGGCCTCTATATCCGCCCGGCAGAGCAGGTGCCCGAGGCCTTTCACCACATAGGTATTCGCATTGAAGACGACGCCTTGGTCACCGCTGACGGCTGCACCCTCTTGACCCGCGAGGTGCCGGTCGCAATCGACGAGATTGAGGC
>Ga0209652_1002490_pt1 | contig 14198 bp, 11 predicted proteins | sample SaaInl74LU_5_DNA_FD_184641 | JGI IMG/M metagenome (GOLD analysis project Ga0209652, IMG submission 184641) | Marine microbial communities from expanding oxygen minimum zones in the Saanich Inlet - ESP_74LU_5_DNA (SPAdes) (version 2) | ecosystem: Environmental > Aquatic > Marine > Intertidal zone...
TAATAAATCTCACCTTTTCGGTGGTGGTCTCAGTGGACATGCTCAAAGCACTGTTGCGCATGGGGGTGGCAGCAGGAGCGAAGGCGGCGGCAGAGCCGATGAGGAGGGAGGCAATAGCGAGCTTCATGTTGACAGTCTTTTTTCAGTGTAGGAATGTGAGATCTATGGTTTGCTCTCTCGCTGCCATGGAACACAATCAATCGACTGACGTACAAGGGTAAAAGTTTGGGTAGCTACGTGAAGCGCTCGAACTATACCCCCGAGGATGATTTAGGCTAGGCTGAGATTGAGGGGGTATTAGTCGAAGGTGAGCTAGCTTCTCTGTTGAGGGGGGTAGGAGCATTAGGCAGGCTGGGTTTGGAGAGGGGGGGAAGCCAAACTGGGGGGAGAGTTTGAGGACTTGCGATCCAAAAACGTGGCGGGTGCATTTTCACAAACTTCGAAAACACGCGTCTGGAGAGGAAGTAAACGGGGGCTTAGAATTTTCATTGCACCGATGAAGAAAAGAAAGTACTTCTCAGTAGTAAGCAGATAGCAGTTCAATTATATTATTTGTACAGTAGTTTAACTTTGGACTGTACATGGCTATGTCCAGAGAAGTAATCTCTAAAACAGGCCTGGAGGCGGCGGTGGATGATGAGCTGGGGCTGGAGATGTAAATTGTGGTTGGTTCATCGGTGCAGCTTCTCCACTTAACAGAGCCAAAGCATCATTGTGTATTTGAAATGGAATACCAGCCTCAAATGCTGCTGTCAATGCTGGACAAGTAAATTCTGCCTGAAGCTCAGGTTTCACACGAGTCAATGATACTGAATGCGCAAAGTTTGCCGAAACTCCACCTGATCCTGTCACTGCACTTCCTGTTACTAAGATATGTGCTCCCTGTCCGTCAACAGTATCTTGTGACACGACCCCTCTCACTGAAAATACTGTTCCTGCCAAACTAAGAATTTGTGTGGTGATATCATTCCTGCCTGTAACAACAGAATGCGCGCCACCGATACTGACCGACTTTTGACCCTTTGCTGTGTAGTAACGGCCGAGGTCATTGATTTGCGCAGCAGAAAAGTATTGGTAATATGTGTTGACAAAGTGCCTCGCAGCTGGTACAGCAAGCGAAAGCTCTGTTTCTCCGGGAAGTGGATTTAGCAGTTCGTTACTAGGAATCACAATGAAAAGCGCATCGGGTGATGGTGCAGCACTAGAAGGAGCTTTCGCTGCTGGCCGACTCGTTTCATTAGGAGATTGTTGCTTTGTGGGCGCCGCATCATCTAGACTCAAACGCGATAGATCCACAGTATCAGGGGCTTCAGTTTCAAGTGTTATCAAACTACCTGACGCCTCCATTTGCATTGAAGACTTCGGTGAGATTGTAGGATCGCCATCCAAAATGTCTGATTGATGCTGCTTTTTGTTTTGTCTTTGACCTATCCCACCGAGTCTCATACGCGCAGCTTGTAATTGTGGGTGTTTTCCAGCACGTACGTCTTTTTCTTTTGCTGTAACAGAAACATTGTTTTCATCTGATTTTCCATTCTCCTTGCCAGACTTCTTGCTTTTTGCATTGCCATTTCCTTTGCTGTCGCGTCCATCCAACTTCCCACCCCCCTCTTCACCACTGTCAGCAAGAGATTCTCGTTTCTTTGGTGATCCAGACGCCTTTCCGCCGCTTTCTTTCAATTGCTTTTTACGCTTCTTCTTGCGATCTTTGAATATGTCTAGAATGCGGCTGTTTTCGTGAACTCCGAATGATGGCTGGACATAAAAAACATGTATATGATATATGAATGCATTAGATGTGTACGAGGAAATGAATAGGCTATATAATCTCAACACATAGATAAACTCACAGTGTTATCCAGGTCTTTGGGCAGGCGCCATAGCACCTTGCCCTTCTTATTTTTACGGGGTGGCAGAACCTCGTTATTCAAAACAAATGTATCCACAATTACACTGCCGTCCCGGATGATGTCTACTTCCCACGTCGGGATATCTTTTACTCCATCACCTCCACCGCCCGGCAAAGGACGAGGATTTGAAACACTATGACGGTCTTCCATTTTGAACAAGAGACGAGGCGTTAAACGTTGGTGTGGTAGGGAGGAGCAATCCAAAGGGCAAAAAGTGAAAGCTGCTGAAAAATCTAAGATGTGCGGCCGCGAATGCTGGGCGCGGGCGTCTTGCGGTCGAAAGAGAACAGGGGAAGAGAGAGACTTGACCTGTAACATAGCAGCTGTAACATGTATTGAAACCTGTAACAATGCCACCTACGCAGGCAATATTTATTTGTGTGCCCGTCCATCTAGTCAGATCCTACTTCATATATTCATGCAATAATATATCAGAGTCAAGCTTAGTGTTTCTCTTTAAGAGATAACTCTTTCATTCTCCTACACTCTTCCTTAAGGATCTTGCCTATTTCCTTGTTTCTCTCTGACCTCCAGGCATACTCACCCGTTTGTTTTCGTAATGCTCGAGCCAGCTCCTTCGCTTCCGCACTTCCTGGGGCTGGTTTCCCATCTCTGTTAGCTGCTTGAAATGTTGCTGCTCTTTGATGACCAAAGAGCCACAGTAAATGCATTAGATTGCTCTGATCTGCTAGATGATCTTCCAACGTAAATGTGCATTGATCTTCTGATGAAAGCAGTTGCTGATACTTCTGCTCAGATACCTCCATTGCTGCATAGTATATAGCCTCAATTGTTGACACACACCCATCGCCAGCGTTGTGCCATCTCCAATAGTGCGTATTATAGGTATTTGATAAGTGAACCTTTCTCAGCTTTGTAAGATTTGCATTCTTGCGACATAGTGAGCTCTTTGTCCATTTACAATCAAGTACAACCAGCGTTTCCATTTGATGGGCAACTGATTCAATAGGAACTGATTCACCACGTGAAGGGAATAGCAAAAACGCTGTTTCAGACTGCTCTATTGAATCGATTGAGTTGTTATCATAATTTGGTATATCGTCACCATTTGCAACATCAATGAGTCTTACTGATCCCAAGTCACCAGCACTTTTGGAATTTTCTTCGCCACTATTGAGCAAAGCAACGGCATGCAGCCCCGTCGCTGAACATCTACGATCATCCAGGACTATGTGCAAGTTGAATGGTAGTCTTAGTGGTCTTGGTATGTTATCTGCTGTAGTGTCATGAGTTATCTCATTGTTACCACTAGCATCTTTCACTTCTCTGCGCAGAGATATTGGATCAGGAAGCACGTCATCAGGCACAAGAAGACGGCAGCATTCTTCGCAATAGATTGATCTTGAAGAGTTACAACATGTGCGGCGGGGAAATGATATTTTTCCGTCAAAAGAGTTTAGGTATTCGACGAGCCGTTGTTCATCTGCCTCGAGTTTGCTGCTTTTCTGGGACATGTAGAGGTTCTTCCTGATTGTTTGCATAGATGGTTTGCATAGATGGTTTTCAGTGGTATGTAGGCGGCCTTCCGCAGTCCGCAGAGGCTATGTTGGCAAGCTTCTTGTGGCTATGCATGCAGTGTGCTCGTGCGGTGGTCTGATAGATGTCTGCCGTGGACCCGCCGCGCCAAAAAGCTGTGCAGGAATCCGAGGCAAAAAGATAACATGGGAATCCCAAATCAGCCTGGCGATGATACTTTCCCCTCACCGTCTCAAGTTCCCCCTAAGATGATGCACCTGTCGTATCCTGGAGAGTCATGATGGAAGAGCAATATTATTCCGCCATAGGAGATGGCGAACAGGGGTCGCATGAACATTATTTCAATGCTGATGAAGAAGCTGATATGTTCGAAAGCAGCACCGACAGCAGAGGTTCATCACTATATTCAAGTGGTCTTAGTGATCACTGGTTGCCAGATATTGACGGCCCACCACTTGATGTCATAAGCGCGAATATGGAGGAGTCATTTGAAGATGACAAGGCAGAGATGCTTGCTGTGTTGATGAAAAATCATGGTAGCTTCGTATCCTCTTCATTAGTTGAACGATCCAGTCTGATACAGAGTGTCGCATGGTTGAGTCGTCATGTTCCCGGTTGTGTGCTGAAATCTCTGATTGATGCCATCAAACGTGCTCGGAAAGAAAAAGCAAAGGCGGAGCGGCGGCGAGAGCGGCACAAGAATCAAAATCAAAAGCAAAAACCAAGTTGTTCTGATAATATAGAATCAAACGAAATTGGCACTGAAATGATGGTGCCTGTCAAATTTGACAAGGATGACGACGATGATGTTGGACACGAAGAAGAAGAATATAATTGCAATTCAGACAATGGCGAAACAAGCATTGAACAATACCTAAGCCACACCAACTTACCCATTTCGAAGAGTCAGGACAGCGCCCTCCTCTTCGTGGATATGTCTGGTTTTACACTGATATCACAATTGCTGGATGTTGAATCTCTATCTCGTGCAATCAATTCTTACTTTCAAATGATTATCAATGAAGTCCTATCGCATGGGGGCGATGTCCTTAAGTTCGCTGGAGATGCTATATTCTGCCAGTGGACAGCTTCTCGGAGTAATCCCAACAAAAAATTGGAGTATTGCGTTCAAAAAGCAGCAAACTGCGCTGCGTCAATAGTGAACAGTTGTTCCGATTATTTAGTTGGTTCGAATCCTGCCGGAAGTAGGAGAGGGTCTATGAGAAGAGGAGATTCTACGAGAAGAGATTCCGTGAGATCGACGAGATCATCTTTCGAGGAAAATTTCGTGAGGCGGAGGTCGTCTCTTGATGTGCCATCAGATTCATCATCCGAAAAAGATAAACTGGTTAGGAGAACATCTCAGCGGGGTCTCACTCTCCAGCGTGGTTCCTCTTCCCGTTCTGGTTTAGATCCAAGTGCAGCAACTCTTAATGTCAAATGCGGGATAGGAGTTGGCCGCGTTGCCGGTATCCACGTAGGCGATGACATTTCACGGAGAGAATACATAATTCTTGGTGATCCGATAGACCAAGTTGCGAAGGCAGAGGCTGCTGCCAGTCATGGAGAAGTCTTTGCCTCCCCTGAGGTAATTGAATACTTGGCGAAAATTGGCACTGTTCAGGGTGATTGGGAGACTGCTTTGAAAGAGAGGACACCAATGAGAATAGCACTTCGAGAAGAGAAATTTTTCGAAGCACATAAATGCAGAAGACGAAGCAGCAATATGTCTGCGTCTGCGGATAATGTCCTTCAGCGATGTGACAATCTTGACTATTCAGAGCTCATCTGGTTAAAAAGAATGATTTCTTTGTACGCCCATCCGGTGGTTGTAAACGATGACAATGAAACCACCTCTCGCTTCAAGAATGAATCTGATGACTTGGAACGTCACTTGGCCGAAGCAGAGTTACGAAACGTGTACACCTGTTTCATCTCGCCTCTCATTGACTACAAAATTACTGGAGATGAAGAAAAGGACAAACAGTTATTCAATCTATTGAATGATATAATGAATCTAGCGAGGCGACAATTAGATAGAGCATGTGGACACTTGAGACAATTCATAGTTGATGACAAGGGAGTTGTTTTGATTTTCACATTTGGCTTGAGGGGGAGTACTTTCCCGAATATGATTGCACATCACGCCATTCCCGTCACACTTTCAATATGCGAATCTTTGCTCGAAGAATTAGGTGTCAAGACGACAGCCGGTGCAACTTTTGGAAAAGTGTATTGTGGCGTAGTTGGGGGGTCAAAGAGGCATGAATTCGCTGCCTTGGGTCCATCTGTCAACCTCGCAGCAAGATTGATGTCGCCCAAAACTAATTCAGGCGTCATATTAGTGGACAAAAACGTGCGTCTACTGACAAGCCAGATCTTCTTCAAACCTCTGCCAGCGGTGAAAGCGAAAGGCTACACCGAACCAGTTCCAATCTTCGAGCCAGTAATGGCAGGTGAGAATGAATGGGGGCAAACAAAGACCAATATTGTGGGAAGAGAGACGGAAATGAAAGAAATCATGCGTGTAGCAAAGGACATGGCACTGAGTAGGATAGCTTCCAAGTTTCTGTTCGTCTCGGCAGCGTCAGGAACAGGCAAAAGTACATTGATGGTTCAATCTACAGAACGAGTCAGAGCAATGGTAAAGAAAATGAAGAAACGCGTCATTGTGACACGCAATATTAGCAATGATGGTGATTCCAGAGTTCCTTTCAGTTTATTTCGTTCAATTTTCAAAGATGTGTTGCTAGAAGTTAGACATGAGGACGAGAACTCGCAAAATTCACTTCAAGGCTCAAAGGGAGACTCAACTAGGGCTGACAGCGTGGTAGATTTCTCAATCTCGGAGCAGTGGGATAGTTTGTCGTTGCGCTCGCAATCTTCAAAAAACAGCACAATGAGCACTGATGTTACAAGATTTCGGTTTATCTGCGAAGAGCTGAATGCTCCGCCTGAATTTGTTGAGGTTGTAGGGAAAAGGTTATTAGGCCTCAAAACCGGAGCGTCTAATACGGGGGGTAGTCCACCTGAACTTGCAAAGATTGTCAATTTCATGGCGGATGCTTTCGTTCGTTGTACTAAGCACGCCGATCTCGTGCTACTAGCACTCGATGATGTTCATTGGATGGATGAAATGTCATGGAAAGTGGTGCAAGCAATATTTGAGCGAGGGCAAAACGTGCTGTCTCTAATTGGGTCAAGACCGCCTTCAACGAATCCTTTAACAGTGGACAAAACGTTTTGGTCAGAGCTGCAGAGCACATATCGAGATGACGGCCGTTACATGGAAATTAGCCTTCAACCGTTTAATGAAATGGAGGTGCAACAAATGATTTCATTTGCTCTTGATATTGGAATGAATGAAATTGATAGCAGTTTTTGGCGCAATGTGTTCACCACATCCGGTGGAATGCCTCATTACTTGAGTTATGCTCTCGAAACTATCAAAAGGAACAACCTCACAATCAAACTTGACAATGGTTTGGTCGGCTTGAAAAGCTCAGAGGGCGATGATAGTAAGGTAGGTTTCTCATCTCTCGTTTCGACGTGCTTGCTGCCTAGTTTTATTTCAGTCTCCAGCTAAGATTTACTGCTTTCCTTTTCAGCTTGGATTTGGATCTGTAAATGAGCTACTATTGTATCGACTAGATGCTCTTGACGCAACAGTGCGAAATGCATTGCATCTTGCCGCAGTGCTAGGGAATGACTTCGACCTCTTAGATGCTGCGTTAACGTATGAGCAAATGTTTCGTGTAAGGAATTCTGACAGATGGGAGTCGGCCATGGGTCTTTGTTCACTCTTCGACATTGCTATAGATGAGGGGATCTTAGAACAGTCATTTGCTGTCGAAGATGTCACTGGAGATGATGCAGATGGCGACGCTGTTGTTGCAGATTCAATTAACGAAGAAGAGAAGATGCGTGCTTCACCACTTGGCAACGTCGCCATATCGCTGAGGGGGCGAAAATCTCACCCATTGTATGCGGAGAATAGACGGTATAGATTTACACACGATTCATGGAAAACTAGTATTCTCAACATAATGCTTGATGGAAGGAAAGCAGAACTGCATGAGTACGTCGCAATAACGTTGGAGCAAGAGATGAGCGAAGAAGCTCACAACCAGGACGACTTGAAATGGCAACTCCGTGTTTTCAGGCACTGGAACTCCAGCGGGAATTTCTCCAAGGCTTCCGAACTTGGTCTCAAGATTGGAAGCCAAATGATGATAATGGGATTGAACCCACAAGCTATTATGATATTCAATGACGTCCTGGATATATGGACGAGTACTGGAACCGAATGTGACGATGAAGAAAGGTATGGAGGTAAGTTCTCACACAGTTCGATGCTTATCTCCTTATGCGTGTCCTCCATTTCTAACCTACTCCTTTTGTTCACTCATCTTTAGATATAGAAGCCTCTATTCTGGACTCAATAGATGTACAAGAACTTGAATATTTGATAAAGTTGAACATTCAAAAAGGGAAGGCATTTTCTTCGTTGGGACAAGGCAAAGACGGCTTCAAGGCTTTTCAGAGTGCACTCGATGTAAGTAACATGTGGTTGCACATCATCGCGATATATTCAGATTTATTCTCATGATAGGCAATTTCATTCCACAGATACTTCATTACGCCCCATGCGCCTCCAGCACTGACTTTGATAGAAGTGTTACCTTTCCTATCTTCAGCGGACTGTTTGTAGTGTTGAAGTTCGGAGCTGTGACGCAAGATAGTGAATTCAGTTACGAGAAGAATCTTTGCAAGCAGTTTGTTGAGCAGGCGCGGCTCAACAATGATCCAGTGCACTACGGCCGCGCAGTTGCAATGGAAGGTGAAACGTTGGCTCGGCTGGGTAACTTCGAAGAAGCGCTGGAAACTCTTGACGTAATCAAGTCAATATACGACATTGAGTCACAGCATGCAGCTATATGCAAATCGTATGGAAGTGATCGAGTAGGACAAGCATTTCACCACAGTATTAATTGGAATCACGCGCTTGGACAAACAGATGCAGCTTTGGCTACTTGCAAATATATTGTTGACGAAATTGTTCCAAAAAGTGACCCCAAGAATGTACACAATACAATGTGCCTACTTTACACTGTCTTCGTCACCATGAAAGAGAATGGGATGGCGCTGGAGGCTCGTGATATATTTAACTTGAGATTGGTAGAGCCATTCGAACAGCACTTCGGCTCAAACGGTACGACATTTTCCAAGCCATTGTGGAAGCCAATATTGATGCTCCTCGACTTGCAAGGGAATCAAGACAAACCAATCGATAACATTGACGAATACTTGGCGTGGGCTCTTGATGAAAACAATTACATTTTGAAGCCTGCCATGCTGGAGGGTGCATGGGGAAACTTCGGTCCAACTCCAACAGCTTTGCTTGCGGAAATCCCGTATTTCCTCTCACGAAGAGATGAGTGTATCAAACACCGCAGCTGTCTTCTCCAGCGTGCCATCACTCAAATGGCTATCTCACTGGATAATGCGAAGAGCAAAAACATGATCAAGTTTGCCCAAATGTACGCACAACAGAAACTCGACACTATGAAGGCATACCAAAAAGAGTGCATGTGTAACAATTAGCTGAATATCATTTATATACTATTACTCCTCTACCAAAGTCCTTATCCGGCCACCCAGTATTCCAGATTGCCGAAGTTTCTCCAGTTCAGGCAATGAAACTTTTCTCATGAAATTGGAAATACTATCCGCGGTTGCTGCGCCTACCGACACACCCTGTCGGCTCATGATGTAATCAAAGAACTCATCCACATAATCATTGTATCCGGAGATCAACTCGACAAATGAATCGATCGAGCCTGCTAATCCTTGATGGAGTAAAGGACCATCGACCACATACGACAGGGTCTTCCTCTTATCTGATTTTGGTGGCATATTTTTGCTCGCCTCTTCCCCACCACTCTTCTTACTGAAATCAATTCTTGGTACATCAATGTCACTCATTTCCTCGTCGAGGGCAACCATTATCTGCTTGAAATCGTCATCCTCACTCTCATCCGCCACGACGCCAAATACAGTCGTTATCAATGTCGACTGTAAATCAGCTTGACTACGTATCGAATCAAGTCCTCGCTGTACCATCTTCTCCACCATTACTGGTGATGCGCACATTGTATTATCCGCATCTTCCTCTGGAGAAGACTCAATGGACGCCAGTGACGTCTCTTCCAACAAGTGTTGTTGTATTTCTTTCGATGCATCAAGTGCAGCCTTTCGGTTCTCCAGTAGAGTCGATACCACCGCAGCGACTTGCGAACGTATTCCGGCAACTCCTTCATCATCGATTGGATTCTTATCTCCGGATAGTTCTCGACGTGATAATATTTCTTTGATGGAGTCAATTCGTTCATATAGATCGGATTCTCGTGCCGTATCTTCCGTAATAACTGGTTTGTGCACTGCTGCTGCTGCTGCAGTCGTTTTGGGTGCAACGACAGCTTCGAGTTCTGGGGTTGGCTTTCCCTCGGCAAGATCAAGGAATGTTGAATCACATGATGATGCAACATTATCACTCGACTCATTGCTGCTCAACACCTTCATCAGCGCCTGATTGGAGTTACGCAAGATGACATCATCCTTCAACAGCACATTCAAATCTGACAGAACATCCTCGAATAAATCTTCCATTGAACCTCTATCCAAATCTAGGAGAGACTTGCGCTTCATAAATTTTGGTAGATAATCCAGTTGTACTTCAGTTCCTTCTTCTTCATTGGCATGATAATGAGCAATGTCCTCTTCGAATCTCGTGACAAAAGATTCATATGCCTCAGTTAACTCGTCCATATCTTTCAATGCGGTGGCATCTCTATCAGTCTTTTGCTCCATGAGTGATTGAAGTGAGGCAATTGCAGATTTGACACGATTGACCGAGCTCTCTCCGTTATTGATAATATTGTTGCTAGAGATGGGAAGTGGCTCGGAAGATTCCAACTCGATGAGTATGTTTTCCAAATCCTGCTGGGTCGGTGGCACATAGACTGTCTTGACTTGTTTTTTACTGCCTTGCTCTTTGGCTCTTTTTGGAATTGCTGCTACATTACCACTGTCGCCACCAATGACACCAAATCCAGCAGCAGGAGTGGTAGTGGTGGTGGTACCAAATAAATACGACGATAACACAAACGCATGTGTGAAAATGACATTAATTATGGACAGCCCGATAAAGGCCGGAATGAAGGTTACTATTATCACGGCGAGCTTTTTGAATGCTGGCTTGTGAAGCAGCTGCTGTGTGAGGGTGCTCATGGACGAGGAGTTGTTGTCGCCTGTGCTGGGCGGTGGCGGCGTGTTGGTGGCGGCCATATTATTTGAATTGATATGAAGCGTTTTTTGTTTTTGACCATGGTCGACGGATGGCGATGTCTTTACAATAGGGAGTCCATGGACATTGCGACTATTTCAGCCCGTTTCGATTGCCATCTTTGAGGATCTTTGTTGCCAAAACGATCAGTAGCAGCACTTTGCTTCCTACTATCAAATAACAATAACAATGGCACGCCGTTACGATTCATCGACAACGACCTTCTCCCCCGAGGGTCGGTTACATCAGGTAGAATACGCCATTGAGGCGATTAACAACGCCGGAACGAGTGTGGGCATATTGGCCAAGGATGGTGTGGTTATGGCCTCGGAGAGGAAAATTACTAGTGGGCTCTTGGCTCCGGCGAGGGTACGTTGCACTCAATGCTTTTCATTTGAATTGATTGGCTTTGTGATGATTGTACTGTCGCTGTTTTATTTTTATTCATTTGATATCTTTGCTCTGAATCTCATCACTTTTACTTGTGCCTCTCACTGAACGAATGATATAAACAATGATCTTGCCAACACGATAATATCAATAACTACTCTCACCTGTCATCAAATAAATAACATGATACATTAACGATACACAGACATCAGAAAAGACATACAAACTCTGCGGCCACGCAACCTGCACAGTCGCCGGCCTAACCGCCGACGCCAACATCCTCATCGATCAAGCACGTCTCCGCGCCGGACGGTACGAATACCAATACCAAGAACCAATCCCCATCGAAAACCTCGTCGAACACGTCTGCAACTACAAACAGGCATACACTCAATACGGAGGACTGCGTCCCTTTGGTGTCGCGTTCTTGTTTGCGGGGTATGATGAGACTCATGGATTTCAATTGTACCAATCGGACCCTAGTGGGAATTACAGTGGGTGGAAGGCGACTGTCATAGGGGCGAATAATCAAGCGGGGAAGAGTTTGCTCAAAACTGACTATGGGACAAAGAAGGAGGGGGATGATGAAATGAAGACTGATGAGGCGGCTGGACCAGAGATTGAAATGCCAAATGTTGCCGAGGCGTGTCGTTTGGCTGTGAAAGTACTCAATAAGACAATGGATGGGGCAGTGGCGTCACCAGAGAAATTGGAGTTGTTTGTCATGTCATTGGATGAGGATGGAAAGTGTGTACACAAGACCTTGTCGGAAGAGGAGGCCAAGGCTGTTATTGCTGAGGTTGAGGCCGAGACTGCCGCTGCTGGGGATACATAAACGAACGGTGGTAATACGACGACAACAACTATGATGGGAAACAAGTTCTAAAGCTGTGGTTTACATTGCATGCTGGAGAAGAGTAGTTAAGAGCATAACTTTTTATTATCGACTCGTGAAGATCGTAATTTGTACGTACGAAATTAGGCGGAGGATTCAAAATTTCATTCCGAGTCGAGCACAGACAAGAAGACGAGCTTGATAGCGACCGGCAAGCCAGGGTGCTTCTGATCAAGGCGGGGGAGTGGCTCACAACCGACTTCATCGCGGTGCCGTCTAATAATAAAGTGACTGTTTCGTCTTCGCAATGAGTGCAATTAATGAAGATGGATCCCTCAACACGTCATTGCTAGAACGGCAGGTGAGGGAAGATATGACAATTTACTCCAAGTCGAGGGCCGAGGACGGCATGAAGAAGCGAGCTCTACACGGCAGCCTTGATTATGATGAGTTCAAGAACTTCGTATCGGTCTCACAGCTGAAACCAATATCTGGACGTGATGTTTCTAGTCTGTTCAATGGGAGTTCTGGCTCGCTTCCAACGTCAACGTTTCGCAATAGAACTGTTCATGGAGCATCCTCCGTGCAGAGTGGTATCGGATGTCTCGATGGCTACATTGACGAGAAGAAGAAGGATGGAGAAGTTGTTGTAAATGACGACAACAAGAAGAACAACGTAGAAGTGACGACAAAGAGTCAGGGAGGTAAAGTCAATCGTTCCTCGACTAAATCATCAAGGGACGCGTACAACTTTTTAGCTCGTTGGAAACGGCAATGCTCATCATCGGCAAGCGATGCCCTAACGTTCTTGGTACATTTGGAGGAAGTACCAGAAACGACGTGCCAACAATATTTTTCAACGGATATTGACAGCGATGTAGTAGGAGATATTGTGTGCGCATTGCACCTACTAATGTGCATTGCGAGGGATAAGAATGGTCACAATGACGATCTCGTCGCCGAGTTGAGCTCGGCCGAATTATTGTGCGAACCAAACACGACAAGGTTCATTTCAAGCTGGCTCGAGGCAATGACAGGTTGTGGTAGGTTCGACTTGGCGCTATCATTCTTGACAACAAAACAAGAACTGCAACTGAAAGAGATAGTACAATTTGTCAAAACCTCCGTCTGTACCGATGATGCAGATAAAGTCTTCTTGCAACGATACAGTGGCTTGTTCAAAAGTTAAAGCTTTCTATCTTTATATATGGAATGTACCTTACATCTCAAAATCGGACGATATGTCCTTGTATTTCTCTCTCAGCATCTGAGCATATTTATTGTCCCCATTATACCACTGAATAACAAAACGAGGCGTCCGTAACACATTGGTAGTTTTGTAATGATGATAAATATGACCAAAGACAATTCCTAAAAAGTCAAGAATTGGCACCTCTCCTTCGAGCAAGAATGTTTGTCCCAAGAAGAACCAGGGCAGTAACTCTGCCCGAGTATTGAACAATTCGAACATGTTGACTTCTAATCCTTCGTGGTATCGACTCCACACGTATACGAGGAATGTGCTCAAGTTGTGCCCTAAGAATCGTGGACTCAATCCCAACATGGTATATCCCCCCACCATCATTACTGATCCGAATAGCATCATGAGCCAGAAATCATAGGGATTGCTGTGATTTAATCTTTCTAACGTGGACATGTAAGTCCATACAAAGTGCGCCGTCATGAGGTACCCAAGTCCCAATGGTCCAAAGTTGAGAAAGGCCGTAAGAGGTCTCCAAATCTGTAATTTTGTCAATATTGGTTTCCAATCCAGTTGCAGTATCGACGGAAAGTCATTCTTGTTGCTCACATATCCCAAGAGAGCAGCACCGAATGAGGCAGTCAGATATGCCTTGGTGAGAGGAGGTGTTTTGTGGTATGCTTCAACTATCTGCGTGAGGGTGTTATCATCTCCAAAGTCATCTTCGGCAGCGTCAAAATCAAACATGTCATCATCATCAAAGTCGAAATCAGATTCGTCAAAGTCGTAATCGTCGTCATCGGTGTCGTCATCGAATGCTCCTCCTCGGATTGATGACAGAACAGCCGATACTCTGGCATCGTCTAGTTGCAGCTTGTTGTTTTGTATTCTAATAAAGGAAGGAGGTTGTGGGATAGATCTTGCACTGGCCGCCACGAGCAGCACGAATGCATATGCTATCATCAAAAGAGTTTTGTGCATCTGGTGCATTTTAAATTTTGTTCTTGTAATGACTTTGCA
>Ga0209652_1002491_pt1 | contig 14190 bp, 8 predicted proteins | sample SaaInl74LU_5_DNA_FD_184641 | JGI IMG/M metagenome (GOLD analysis project Ga0209652, IMG submission 184641) | Marine microbial communities from expanding oxygen minimum zones in the Saanich Inlet - ESP_74LU_5_DNA (SPAdes) (version 2) | ecosystem: Environmental > Aquatic > Marine > Intertidal zone ...
TTTAGCGTCATTTACAGAATTTAGAAGGGTCATACAAGAAGGGGGGACTGCCGAAGAATTCGAAAGAGCTAGAGTTAAAGCGGCAGAGCTAACTGAAGCTATAGTCGGAGGCCAGAGAGCTGCCAGCAATGCAGCAAATTCAGTGACTGCATTTGTAAATAGTTTCGCAGGAGCTAATAGCGCAGAAACTGCAGTATCAAATATTCAAACTAGGCTAGATCAACTAGCTAAGCTTGAGGCAGACAATCCTACTTATGAATCTATTGGGAAGGAGACGATATATCCAGGTGGACAACCTGTAGAGGTCGAGTATAGACTTACATTCGAAGGGCTTAATCCCGAACTAACTGCAGAAAGAGAGCTGCTTATAAAGAATAGAGATATAATTAAAGAAATCAACACCTTACAGCATAGGCAAAAACTAGATAGCGTACGTCTTTTAACTACCCAACAAATGCAGTTAAAAGGGCAAACCAAGGAGCAAAGAGCTATTTTAAACGCTAAGTTTGCTATACAAAATACTGAGAAACAAATAAATGACGCAACACAAAAGAAGCTCTTACTAGACACTAAAATTAAGGATATACAGGACAAAGACCTAACTCCTGCTCAGCAAAGGGAAAAAGAGGAATTAACTGCACTTATAGCACAACTTGAAGTAAAAATAGACCTTCAAAGAGAATCAGTAAGATTAGCAGAGCTTGAAGCAGTGGCCGCACAAAATAGAATAGATGCCACAAAACGAGAAAATTCAGTAAATATCCGGGCGGCACTGGGCAAACGGGGTAGTATTGGAGGCTTTAGTGTGAGAACGCCCGATCTTCTTCAGCAAGAGCAACAAAGAGTACTCGCAGCCGAACGAGCCCAAAATCAAGTCAGGGCGTTACAGAAAGAGCTTGAGAATGAGAGTAAAAAAACTGGGGAAGGATATAACGCAGAAAAAATCTTCTCGCTGTCCGGCGCACTTGTGGTGGCAAAGGTAAACGCTCAAGATTTTGCTGATGAATTAGATAGAAGTAATAGAATAGCTTCAGAAGTTACTGCAACTTTTGCAGACTCTTTTGTAAGAGCTCTGGATGGGTTGGTTCAAGGAACAATGACAGTAAAACAAGCTTTTGCAGAAATGGGACTTTCAATTTTAAGAACTTTATCACGAATTATAACGGAAATGATTGCGGTACAACTATTGCAATCTATAATAGGGGGCATTGGAAGTGTTGCTGCGGGGTCTGCGAAGGCAAACGCACTTCAAATGACGCCTGATATACAGCCCCAATTTAACCTGCCCACTCCAGGCTCTGTGCCTGGACAGCGCACCGGAGGAATAGTTGAAAAAATCCCTGGATACGCAACCGGAGGCATCGCTAAAGGTAGAGAAGCAGGATACCCTGTAATTCTTCATGGTACGGAAGCTGTAGTACCTCTTCCAAACGGTAAATCTATACCTGTTGAAATGAGCAAAGGAATGGGACAAAATAATAATGTTACAGTAAATGTATCTATGGAAGGGAACGGAAATGCTGAACAGAATAGCCAGTCAAATGGACAAGACGGAGCAAAGCTCGGAACAGTTATTGCTAATGCAGTACAGAAAGAACTACAATATCAAAAACGTTCGGGCGGAATACTTAATCCGTATGGAGTAGCATAATGTCAGCATTTGAATTCGTAATTCCAGCAAATACTATTAATAATAATGCCAGTAAGACAATCGTAGCAGACCGCGGCCTTCAGCGGCAAGTTAAGCAGAGAGTCTTAACCGCAAAATTTGGAGAGGGGTATGAGCAGCGTGTTCTTGACGGAATAAATACTAAAGAGGACTCTTTTAACTTATCTTTCAACAATAGATCGGCAGAAGAAATAAATCTTATAGCTGCTTTTCTTGATTTAAAATCCGGACTTAATTTTGAATTAAAAGTTACAAATTATACGGGGGATGAAGTTATAAAAGTAGTCGCTGAAGATTATAATATATCATATACATATGACACAGTACATAGCTTACAAACAACATTTAGAAGAGTATACGAGCCTTAATTATGACACAGCAAAATTTAATAGAGTCAGTACAAGTACAGGAAGTAGAGAGTGCTTTAGTAGAGCTTTTCGAACTAACCTTAAAAAACGAACTCACTATATATTTATTCAATGGCCTTGATGGCGGTGAAAACAATATATATTTTCCAAGCTCAACTATTTTAAATGGAGTATATCCTTTAAATGAGTATATAGCTATACCTATACAGCTAGAGGGAATAGAGACAACGTCTTCAGGAGCGTTAGCAAGACCTACTTTAAGTACTGTTAATTTTCCTACTCTTGCAAAAGCTTACGAAGATGATAGTGATGGAGTAGACGATGAAACTACATTATTTGATATTCTAGAATCGCAGGGGATTCGTTCAAATCAGGACTTACTGGGGTCTCGACTTACCTATAGAAGAACTCTTCTTAAATATACATTTACAAGCCAAGATACAGCTACTTCGTCACCTCCAGTAGAGTTTCCTTCTACTAAATTAATAATAGACAGAGTAGCTGCGGAGGATAATATGCTAGTTCAATTTGAGTTAGCAAATCCAATGGACATAGAAGGTGTAGTTCTTCCTAGTAGAGTTATAGTAGGCAGATACTGTCCTTGGAGGTATCAGGGAAGATTCCTATATGGGGACGGAGGCTGTAGTTGGCCAGTAGATAGTTCCGGAGTATTTTTTGATACAGATAATAATAGAATTACAAATACTGGTACTGAGTGGAACTCGGGTTCAGAGTATAATGCAAATGACGTAGTAAAAACTACTGACATTACTACTAATTATATTCAAATATGGAAAGCAAAAAGAAACGTGCCAGCAGACAAGAATCCTGCAGTTAACCCCTTTTATTGGTATCGCTTAGATATGTGCGGAAAAACGCTAACTTCTTGTAAGGTGCGATTCCAAAACACAGGAACAGACGGCGAGTTTGATACAGAAGTTCCTTTACCTTTTGGGGGCTACCCAGGTTCTAAGACATTCAAATGATAGACGAAATACAAAAACATTTTGAAACAGAATATCCTAGAGAAGGTTGTGGAGTTATAGGGGTTGTAAAGGGCAAAAAACGATTTTTCCCCTGTAAAAATGTTTCAGAAACAGAGGATAATTTTATACTTTGCTCAAAAGATTGGTTTCGCATAAAGCAACAAGCGGATATAATTGGAATAATTCACAATCATCCAGACTCTACAAATGAGCCTAGTCAATCTGATATAAATAATTGTAATGCAATTGGTATACCTTATTATATATTTAGCTACCCAGAAATGGAGTTAAATATTATAGAGCCAAAAAAGAACTTTAATCCTTTATTGGGACGAGAATATAAATTTGGTGTTACCGACTGCTTTGAAGCTATGAGAGATTGGTTAGGCTCAGAAAATATTCATATTCCTCCCCGAGAGCCTTTTGAAGATGATTGGTGGGAAAAAGAAGGTTTGAATTATTTTTCAGAAGAAAATATTAAAAACTGGAACCACTCGAAAGTAAAAGAAGTACAAAAAAACGATGTACTAATTTTTCAGGTAGAAGCGGGTATTCCTAATCATTGCGGAGTTTACTTAGGAAACGATGTATTTTTTCATCATGCTGTGAATCGTTTATCTTGCAGAGAGAATCTTTATCCTTTTTGGATAAAACATTTAGTAGGAATTTATAGATATGAAGCGTAAAATTTATTTAGATGGAGAGCTTGGAGAGAGGTATGGCAAAGAGCTAACTATGAATGTCTCTTCCTTCGCGGAAGTATTTCGATGTTTAGAAGCAAATTATCCAGACTTACGAGAATACTTAATAGACTGCCATGAAAAAGATATTGGTTTTATGTGCGAAGTAGCCGGTGCGCCTTTAACGGACGAGCAAGAATTGTTGCTTTTATACCAAGAAGGAGATATGTATATTTCTCCACAGCCTATGGGTGCCAAAAGCGGCGGTATGAAAATTTTAGCGGCTATTGCAATTGTAATTGTAACATTTATAGCAATAACTTATTTGGGGCCGGGCAGTTACGGAGCACTACAAGGTTTTGGACTTTTTGCAGCGAATGCGTCTTTTATGATAGCAATAAACTTGGCTATAACAGGTATTATGCAGTTGATGGCTCCCGACCCCGCTACTGATGGTGAGCAAGAGGAATCTTACCTATTTCAAGGATCGGGACAAACTATTATCGAAGGAGACCCTGTACCTGTATTGTATGGAAAATTAAGGGTTCCAGGGCGTCCTATAAGTTTTTCTGTTCAGAATGCTAATCAAGCTTTTATAAATAATATGGGTTATACTGAAGAAAGTACTGTTCCTGTAGATACTACCCCAGGGGAACCGGATATTGGAGAAGGTAATCAAAACGAAGTTTACAATGACTATCGACCCGGCCCTCCTATTGATAGAAACGACACCCCCGAAACTCCAGGAAATACTTGGAATGATACATCGCACGGAGTAGGCGAACCGTTATATAACAAGCCTTAACGGGCAAAAGTTTTAAATATTGGAGCAATATAAATGGCAATTTTTGTAACAGGACAAGAGACCGAAATAGTCCCTGCAGAGTATGATAATAAAGTTGGTAATAACCAAACAGGGGATACAGTACAAAATGTAAATATAGTAGATGTAGTCTGTGAAGGCCCTATAAGAGGTTTAGTTGGCGGAAAAGCTGGCGTATTTTTTAATGATGTTTCTGCAGAGTACGCTGAATTTACAGAATTCACCCCTGTGCAAGACAGCGGGTCAGATCTGGGCTTTATACAATTTGATTCCGCAACAGATAGTACCGGAACTTTATTAGGGGGTACAGAGCTGCCTCCTGATTTTGGATTTGATGCTCGGTGGCCTCGGTCTCTTGTTCTAATAAACTATTTAGAAACTCAGGTAACTCTTTCTGCTAATGAAGACAGTACGATTACTGCTACAATTGCAGACGGAGCCTCGGATTTTAATGATTTCTTATCAGAGTGGAACAGAACAGGCGGTATATTATCTATTTTTCATGTAGACGACACTACTGATTCATATAGCGTTTTTTCAGTAAATGCAATACCCCCGTCTCAGGGAGGCGAAGGATTTAGTAATACAACCGTAACCCTTTCGAAAAAAGCAACCACGGGAATAATAGATACAACTCCAGGAAAAGTTTATACAATTAGAAAAAGTCGTGTATTAAATATTCTAAGTGTAGATATACAAAAAGATGAGAATGGAAATGTTACTTCTACTACTATAGAAGTAGAAGGCGACCCTGGACTGGGAACAACAAACGGAAAATATGCTTTTAGAATCACAGAGCCTCGTGTTCGTACTACGCCTACAGAGCGGCTAATAAATAGAACAACCCGAGGAAAAATAGACAATCTACAAGTTCAAGCTAGAATCGGAAGAGTAGAGCAAGAACCTCTTCCGAGCTATAAAGGTGTGGGAGGGAGCATTGCTGCCCCAGGGTCTACAAGCTCTGTTAATTTATCTACAATTAAACTTATATCTGCAGCAGCGGCAGAGACACTAAATGTCGCAAGGATAGACCCTGAAGGAATGCCTACAGACTCTACGGATTTTAACGACGATGCAACTTTACTAAGTGCAAGCCAGGCTTTTAATCTTACTTCTGTTAAAATACCTCAAGTAGACCAAGTTCGTTGGTCTATTAGATATTCGGCACTGCAAGCTCAAAGCACGGCCTCTGGAAAGAGGGAGACTGCTTATGCCTATTATATTATGCAAGCACGATTTCAAAAGCCTGGGCAAGCCGCATTCGAAGACGATTGGGTTAACTGCTTTCCGAGCGGTAGCTCGAATGAAGGCTATATTGTTCATCAAGGTAAAACAAATGCACCAGTATCTTTTGACCATCTTTTTAGCTTAGAGGCTTATAAGCCCTTTACAGACTTTCAAATTCGTATTATTAGAGTAAATCGACATATAGGTCTTCCTATAATGTTTGATGGGACTTCGGGAAGCAGAACGGACAAAGATAACTGGCAACTAAATGCTACTGGACAGCTTAGTGGCCTTACTTCTTATATAAAGGACAAACTCTATTATCCGTACTCTGCTTTAGTTTCTTCTGTTTTTACAAGTAAGCAATTTAATGGAGTACCTAAAAGAAGTTACTTATTAGAGGGATTAATTGTAGATGTTCCTAGTAACTATACTCCTCGCGAATATTCTGGCTCCTTTGACACAAGTGGCAATCCTAAAGCTGTGTACACAGGTTTCTGGGACGGGGGCTTTATAAAAAGGTATACTGATAATCCTGCGTGGGTATTTTACGATATAGTTACAAATGACCGCTACGGAGCTGGAAAGTGGATTAGACCTCAAGATATTGATAAATTTGCACTATATAGAGTTGCAAGGTATTGCGATGAGTTAGTGGACGATGGTAGGGGAGGCGTAGAACCCCGCTTTCGTGCAAATATCTTTTTAACAAAAGCAACCGATGTATATAAAGTTCTTAAAGATATGGCTACTGTCTTTCTAGGAATTATATATTGGCAAGACGGAAAACTTACTCCAGTTCAAGACGCTCCTGCAGACCCTGTGTACGCATTTTCTCGTGGTAATGTAATCGACGGTAAATTTAACTATGAGAGCACCGGCTCTCGCACCCGAATCAATCAAGTAGTAGTAACTTGGAATGACCCTACTATCAACTATGAGCCTGTACCTCTTTTAGTAGAGGATAGAGAGTCTATCCTTAGAGACGGTAAAATTATATCACAAAATTCGGTAGCTTTTGGAGCAACTTCAGAAGGTCAAGCAATTCGTTATGGTCGCTGGAAACTGTGGACTGCACAAAATCAAACAGAAATTGTAAATTTTCAAACCTCTCTAGCAGCTCACTTTGTTAAGCCAGGAGACATTATAACAATTCAAGATTCAGCTAGGCATGGGTCTCCTTATAGTGGTCGTATTAAAAGTTTTACTGCAAAAACAGAAGTTAACCCCTCGGTTATTACTTTAGATAGAGAAGTTACTTTAACTTCCACTAGTGAGTACTATTTAAATACTCTTGTTACTAAGCCCGGCGCTTTTTATGCGGGTAATGACACTATTGATGTTATAGACTCTAACCAAGTAAGGCATCAATCTTTACAACCAAATACAGGCCAAAGGGTATTAAAAGCTTGGGTTCCTGTAGAGAATGTTGCTACTTTTAAAGAAATAGAAACAGAAGAAGAGGCAAGTAATGCGTTTTCTACAAGTGATCTAACTACTTTAGTTCCAATTATTTGGAGACCCTATACGTATGTACAGCAGACTTCTGTTGATATGGGAGAAGCAGAGAGTATAACCAGCAATCAGCTTACACTAGACACAAGCGATTTGGACGAGGATTTATTAAGTGTAACTCTGGGGTCTGTATGGACTTTAACTGAGCTATCAACAGACCTTGGCAACCCCTTTGACCAACAGTCTTCTGGTGGTATTGCATTTGATAAAAATGATATACGAGCGCTCGGCTCTTCAAAAGAGTACAGAGTATTAGGAATTAAAGAGGATTCTAAAAATCTATTTTCAATTTCGGCAGTTGAATACTTTTCTTCGAAATACGATGAAGTAGACTATGGGTTCGATGTTGCTACTATCTCTGATTCCGATTTATTATCAGAGATAGGTAATGAAGTAATACCGCCTCCAAGAAATCTTAGGGTTCTCACTAACTCCGACTCTGTAGCTCCAGGAGAAGAGATAATTGTACAATGGGATGAGCCAGACCCCTCAAATTCAAAATCTCAGTTAGTTACTGAGTATGAGCTATTCCATAACTTAGAAGGTATAGCCAGCCCTATTGTAACTACTGATAGCTCCATACCTTTTACAAATCTTCCTGACGGTATTTTAGAGTTAAGTGTTCGAAGTGTTACTCGAAAAAGAAATAAGTCAATTCCTATAGACCTACGCTATGTCATTGAAGACCCTTTCACTGCTAACATTACTCGTGTGCAAGAGGGTATTCCAAAAGGTATTATTGCTACAACTACTTTAATTGTTGATGATAATTTAAACAAGGCTTATTTTGAGTCCGACCCTACAATTGCTGTATCTTTAGGTGCTTCACTAGAGGCGGGGGCTCAGTTTACTGAAAGTGATTCTGTACTTCTATCAGAGCTTTCTAGCCCTTATGGTAGCGATGTAGAGCATCATATAGGTCTTCGAGGAAGTCAGTTATTTTTAGCGTACTATGATACAGAGACTTTTTCTGATTTTCCTTTTTGGAAATCTCTTCCTGTAAGCTCTATCACCGCCTATAGCTGGACACATCAAGGCGACTGGACAGCAATTAATAGTACTGAACGAGCTTCAATACCTTCAGATAGTAATACAATTACTTTAGCAAATCATGGGCTTGTAATACGGGACAAAATAGCAATATTTCCTGGCCTTACCAACAATGCAAGTACGTATCTTTCTCCCTCTTGTTTACAATATTTTGATATTATTGACCAAGCAGGAAGTGGTATTGAGTTTAGTTATCGAGGAGAGATAGGTTTTGAGCCTTTAACTTCTGGGGTAAAGGTACGAATTTCTAACGCTCAAAGTCAAATTTCTCTATCTGGCGGAGGTTACTTAACTGATGGAGAATATTATTTAGGAAATGTTTCAGAAGCTACAGAAGATGAAACATCTAGTGCAGACCTCTATGATACTTATACAAATGCAATAGCGGGGGGTACAACAGGAAGAATAAGTGTCTCCTCTGTTGTGTCTAATGCTACTTTTGCTTCTCTTCGTGCTGTCGCGTACGCTGCGAATGTAATTTGCATTGTCGATGAAAATACTTTTATTATTGACCGAACTATTGAAGCCACTGAAATTCAAGCTCAAAATTGTTCTATCTGGAAACGGTCATGGACTCCTGACTTCTCAAATGATTCTATATTTGCGAAAGTTAAATACAATAGTACTTCTACGGAGTACGAGCTAACTAGGTTTATTAATTTAGACCCTACTCTTAATGCAGGAAAGTTTGTAGGAGTTACTGTATCTGACCCTTTAATTCAGTATAATTTTGCTACAGAAGACCAGCTAACAGACCCCGGCAATATATCTATTACCGCAACAGCAATAGGATTTAAAAAACCTAAGTTTAAAGTTTTATCTGCTACAGATGGCATAGATTCAGATTATTTGGACGATATATACCAAAACCCTACTTCTGGATTTACATACACAAAGACCATAGTAGCAGACGGTACAGATATTGCTTACAACGGAGGTGTCCCAGAAACAATCGTTATAGAGGTCGTAGAAGATTTTAACCAAGATAGTCCCTTTGAAGGCACAGGTATAATTTCAAAAACAACGGCAGGAGCTGACGGCGTATCAGGTAAAACTGTTTTCTTAGAAGCTGAAGACCTTACTATTATCTATAATGATGCAGGCTTTGGTGCTATTTATAATAATACTGACGGTGACAGTACTACGATTAAATTTACTGCTTCTGAAAATAACTTTACAAATGCGCGATACAAATTCACTCTTAATACTTCTGGCGTATATGTTCCCGGGGATTTTGTTCTTAGTTTCCCCAATTCGGAAGTTCCTGATGCTAGTGGCTTTGTGCAGTCAAATATTGCTTATGTTACTGTTCCTAGTAGCTATGCATCTTGGGAAAATGAAGCTTTAGCAAATACTTTAAAAACTGCAAAATATTCAATGCAAGTAGAAGTAGCTGAGTCCACTAATTTAGGTACTGTTGAAGCTTATGACGGACTTATTATTCAGGGTATTAAAGCATCAAAAGGAGGGTACTGGACCTCCCTCTCAAATCCCGCGCAAGCTATTACAACAACTTCTTTAGGCATACCTATTGGAGATGAAGTAGCTGGGTTCTCAGATAGAGTAGAAGTACCCCAAACAGGTACTACTATAGAAATTGGAAAAGGGGATTCGATTTTAGATTTTGTTTCTAAAGCTACATGGGATGGATACACTTCAAATAGCCAAAAGAGTGGAAAGTACACAATTACTTCAATCGACGAGCAGCCAACTTCAGCAATTATATTCTCTGGAAGTCCTGAAAACCCTTTAAGTGACATAGATAGTACTAATCCTGAACTTATTTCTATGCCAGACTTTATTTTTTCTACAGGTGCTGCTGCATGGACAGGTAATACTGCTACAGTTACTTATAACTTTGATTTAGAAGGAGCAGTAACTCTTTCTCGAACTCAAGTATTTTCAAAATCAAAAGAAGGATTTAACGGGGTCACAATACTTCAGCAAAATCAATTTGAAAGCGTACCTGTAGATAAAAATGGAAAAGTTTTAGACTTTTCAATAACTGCGAATGGCTTAAATGTTGTATTGATAGGAGTAGATATTCCTTTTTATGTGGATTCGACAGCGGCAGCGGGTGCTAGTGCTGAGTATTGGTGGGAGTACGTAGGAAATACACCCATAGGTATTACTTTTCCTAGTACCGCAGACGATGAATTTTCTAGTGCAGCAAACAATGGAGAAACAGGTTTTATAAGTTTTGGAGCTGCAACAGCAATGAGCGCTAATAGTGCTACTGTGCAGCACACCGTGCGTGTGCATATAGGGTCAACCTCCGAGGACTATATAGTAACACAAACAATAACTAAAAATACAAATGCTTCAAATATTTCTGCGTATGTAACTCAGCCTCATTATTCTTTTGACGGGGATGGAGGAAGTCCTAGTCCAAATACCGCAGGACGTCTTTATTGGAATATTACTGTTCCTGAAGCAATAACTAATTATGATATAAAGATTAACAGTACTAGTGTTGACTCGACCGAGAAAACGAACGGCTATATAGACTTAGCAGTTCCAGCGTACGGGAATGGAGAAGCTCTAGTATATACCGTAGAATTATGGAATAATGACGACACTGCTACTCTTCTCGATACAGATACTGTATCTATAAGTAAGAGCAAAAGTGGTGCTAATAATATTATTTTAGAATTAGATAATGATTCCGCAACAATATCAGGAACCGCAGGAAGCAACGTAACAGGCTTTAGTGAGAGTACTACTGTTACAGTGTTTAGAGGAACAATTGACGACACCTCAAACTGGACGTTTAACTGGGCTGTTTCTTCTGTAGGGACTACTGGTAGTACTGTAACGGGGTCACCAAGTGGGGCAACTTATACTGTAACTGCACTAAATAATGCATCGGGAGGTGCGGAGTTTACGTTTGCAAACATTACTGTTACTGCAACTAATCCTTCTTATGATACACATGAGAAAACATTTACTATTACTAAAGTAGCAAACGGAGAAAACGGTGTTTCCTACAGAATTGTTCCTGCAACGGCGTCAGTAGTTTATAATCCAGATACTGGTACATATACTGGAGGGGCTGGAACGGATAATGACGAGGTTGTATTTAACTTTAAAAAGATAGAAAATGGAGTAACTTCAGACTTTACAGGACAGTATAGTATTAATGGGGGCAGCCTGCAAAATGCTGTGACTGGATTTACATATACTGACTTTGGCTCAAGTGCTTCGGTAGTTACTGTAAGTCTTTATGACAGTGCAGGTACAAATTTATTAGACCAAGAATCAGTTCCTTTAATTTTGAATGGTGTAGAAGGAGCCCCAGGAGATACTGGGGCTACTGGTGACACGGGTGATAGTGGAGCATACTCAGGAATAATATTATTAAGGGATGGAATAACCGCACCTACTTCTGCTCGATTGAGTAGCATAGGCCTAGCCGCTGCAGATGTTAAGTCCGGAACTTATGCAATCTGTTTTGCTTCGCCAGGTTCCACGAGCGCGAAGTCATATCGAGCAACTCAGGATAACCCTACTACTATTAGTCATTGGGCCGAAGCTAGCCTAGTTACTACTAATGTAATTGCTGCAGATGCTATTCGAACGGAGCAACTACATATTTCTAAAGATACTGGAGACGACAGAGTTTTTATAGATGGTGAGAATAATAGAATAGATATTTATAATTCTGGAAATCTTAGAGTACGTTTAGGTAACTTACAGTAAGACCACCAAAAAAATAAAACTTGACATAAAATGTCCTCTTTGCTATAATTTCATCATAGGAGAACTTTAATGAGCGCAGCTACTTATAACTTATTCATTGACCAAGGGTCCGACTTTGCTATTGATTTAGTAATAAAGGAGTCCGGGTCGCCTATGGATTTAACTAACTACCAAGGACGGGGTCAGCTGCGCTCGGCTCATACGTCTGACACAATTGTAGGCTACTTTAAAGTTACAAAAACAGACCCTGCAAACGGAGCATTAAAGGTAGAAATTCCAAATGGAACTTGGACAGACTTAACTGTAACACCTAATGTTATTCGAACTGGCTCTACTGATATAGCTGCAGGGCAGTACGTATATGACTTAGAAATCTATACTAATGCTGACGCAGTAGTTAAAAGAATTATGCAGGGAACTGCTACAATTAATCCAGAAGTGACTAGATAATGTCAAATTCTACTGTAATTGAAATAACGGAAAACGTTACAGAAATTGTAGCAACTGGAGAGCAGATAAGTATAAATCTTACGGATGATATTACTACTATTCAGGCGTATAATCTTGCTATTCCTACCGCAGTTCCAGGAGTAATTGATGCATCGAGCGTCACTGTTACTCCCTACCATACAATCACGGCAACTTTTTTAGATGAAGCATTAAAAGAGCTCGCTGACCAAAGTTTTCGTACAGGCTCGACTCCCACTACAAATGTAGAAGAGGGCGATACTTGGTACGATACTTCAAATGATATTTTTTATGTTTACCGGACAATCAATGGTATCACCGACTGGTACCCTTTGCTTGCAACTCAAGCAGATAGTCGATTAGACGGAGGGGCCTTTTAAGGCTGCTGGAGACCATTTAAATGGCCACTACTCAAACGATTCAAATAAAACGCAGTACTACTACCGCAGCCCCCTCTACAACTTTAGCTGCGGGTGAGTTAGCTTATTCAAGTAACTCTAGCAAGCTATTTATAGGCCACCCCGATGGAACTACGGGCAACCTTGTAATCGGCGGAAAGTTATATATTGACTATCTGGACCATACCCCAGGTACGCTCACTGCTTCGTCAGCAGTACTTGTGGACGCAAATAATAAAATTGACGTATTCAATGTAGATAACCTTACATTAGACGGTAATGCCATTACTTCTACAGATACGAATGGTAACATTAGTATTACTCCTAATGGAACCGGCGACCTTGTTCTTGATGGGCTAAACTGGCCTCAAACAGCCGGAGACCCGGGGCAGTATCTAACAACAAATGGTGCTGGGCAGCTTTCTTGGAATACCGTAGTTTCTTCTTTTGATATTAGTGACGGTAGTGCTACTGATACAGTTAATACTGGCGAGACTCTTACTTTTACTGGCGGTACTGCAATTACTACTGCAGTCACTGCTAATACGGTTACTTTTTCCGTAACTGATGGCTCTATTGGCAGTACTCAGCTTACAAACGATTCGATTACAATTGGTACTACAGCTATCGCTCTGGGCGGAACTTCTACTACTCTTGCGGGCCTTACTGCTGTAACTGTAGATAATATTACAATTGGAGACGCTGCTGACGGTACTATTAGTACTTCTACCGGAGACCTTACTCTTGCGGCTCAAAGCGGTACAATTGTTGTAGACGGAAATCTTACTGTAACAGGTACTACTACAACTGTTAACTCTGAAACAGTTACTCTTGCCGACAATATTCTTCTTTTAAATAGTAACGCTACAGGTGTTCCATCTGAAAATGCAGGTATTGAAGTTGAGCGAGGAGACTCTACAAATGTATATCTTCGCTGGAATGAGACTTCTGATATTTGGCAAGTATTTGAACCAGACCCAAATAATAGTAATACTCTTACTGCCGCAAATCTTTTAACTACTCTAAACTTTGAGACTCAAATTACTACACTCGACGGCGGAACATTCTAAATAAATAATATAATCCCTCGCGTATATACGCAATCTAAAGAGGAAGCCAAATGGCACAGACGATTAAATTAAAGCGCTCGGCTACGTCGGGTGCAATTCCTACTACTTCTAGTTTAGCACTTGGCGAAGTTGCAATCAACACCTATGATGGTAAAATGTACATCAAAAAGGATGTTGGCGGTACTGAGACTATTGTAGAGGTAGGCTCAGGTGGGGATGCAAATTATGTTTCTTATC
>Ga0209652_1002493_pt1 | contig 14189 bp, 12 predicted proteins | sample SaaInl74LU_5_DNA_FD_184641 | JGI IMG/M metagenome (GOLD analysis project Ga0209652, IMG submission 184641) | Marine microbial communities from expanding oxygen minimum zones in the Saanich Inlet - ESP_74LU_5_DNA (SPAdes) (version 2) | ecosystem: Environmental > Aquatic > Marine > Intertidal zone...
TTAGCTTGATGTTCCATGTGTTGTTATGAAGATGTGCTCTCTGGGGGGTATAAGCTGAGGTATAGAGGGTAAAGGGTAATGGGCAGGGGTCATCAAGGGGGCACACTGCCTAATGACGGGGTCACTCCAAATCAGCCTTGAGACTGAGCATTGAGCACTTTAAGAGTACCCCACTACCTTATTTAATATCCCTTTTTATCATCCAATTACCCGGCCACTGGTAGTGTTACCCCAGCCCAGCCCGACACCCAGACACCTCCCAGACCCCATCTTCATCTCGAGAAAATAAAAGGAAAAGTGCCCGAAGCAGAACACAGAAAAATGCCAAAATGCCCAAAAGAGTCGACGTGATCGTGATATGAAGAGGGAACAGATGATAAGTGCAAGCTGCCGGTCGGTGTTGTTGTTCCTTTGTGCATTATCTCCATTGCAATTCAGCTGTTCCATGAATTTAAATATCTTGACTGTAAGGTGGCTCTCTGTAATAATCATCTGTGTCGAATAAACAACAATAGGTCTAGTGGCGCGTGTTACACACAAGATTTCAAAGCATGTGCTGACTATAACAGAGAGAAACAACAACAATGAACGTATCGCCCATCTTCTCAAAGTTTAGCCAATCGCCGCCTGGATTGAGCTGGCTGCTAGGCGGTACCGAGAGATCGCAAAATCTAGCGCCTACCGCAGAAGATGCCGATTACAAAGAAACTACCCAGGCCTATGCATCTCCATCACAGGCATCTCTTCTTTCGCAATCAAGCAGTAATGGTGGCAGTACTCAATACAATTCCATGAGCCATTCTTCGTCCATAGGGAGAATGAATTCCATGAGTCACTCTACCTCCATGGGGAGGATGAATCGACGGCCTTCTCTCCTGCGATCCTCAGGGAATTTGCGATCATCCTTGAACTCATCCTTCAATAATTCTTCTTCTGGAATGATACCCCCTGAGCTATCGATGCAACAGCAGCAACCTGAAATGATGCAAACGCAGCAAGAACCGATGGATATTCTTTTGCAATCTGTCTTTGCATGTACAGCCAACATATTTGGTCTCTATGGACTGGAAGTGTGGAAATTCGACCAAAAATCTGGCTTTCTCACCAGTACTCCGATGATGCCACCGAATGCATTAGATGTCAAACAACATCGAAGGTCATTATTCATCAAACGCATCCCACAAGAAGCAGACTATAACAGCCCAAATTACAACCCATCTGCAAGAGAAGCATTCGAAAGACTCACCGTAACAACAAGATTAGATTACTGTTCAAAGAATGCCACCGATCCTGGTGTAGGCGTTGCTGGTGCTTTGTGGAGTGAGAGTAATAATTCCAGTGTACTTTCCACCAGTGCATTGGCTGTAGTACAGAGTGGAGTTCAAACATTGAGCGACAAAATTAGTGACAAACTTCATCTCTACAAAACAGATCCGCTAAACAGATCTATTAGAGGTATGGTGTTAGGCCAAGATAACGAACAAGCGTCTAACAGAGTGCTTTGGAGGGATATTAATAGTCTTGCGGAAGACCCAGATCAACCTTACGACGAAAGACTGCAATTGTTTGCCAAAGCTGGATTTGCATTAGCTGCTGGTATATCTTTCAACATACGAGGATTCAAAGGAATCGTTGTATTCTTTGCCAATCCCCACGCTGATATGAAAAAGCTAAGCGATAACACCAATTCAAAACTCATTGAGTTTGCGGCGCAATTTATTGGATCTGCGGTTGCAGTTCGGGTTCCACTCCAGAATGCCAAATTACTGCAGACAAGACGACCAATATCAAACTGGAAGATACTAAGAGTGAAGATATTGGCTGTGATCAAGTTTCAGCGGCCTATACATGTTAGAATGCGCGGTAGAAGTAGGAGTTGGGGCAGTCCATCTCTACGGAGATCAGACTCTTTCCACATGCTGCGGAGAGCAGCATCTGTTGCGTTGATTAATAGAGAAGAATCATTCAAGATACTGTCAGAAGCAACCGCTCGGCTGAAAAGTGATGTAAAAAAAAGCGTGGTAGACATTCAACACCAATCAAAAGTCAAAACGATCAAGTGGTGGCAAAAGGTACAGGGTGGCCATGCAAGTATTCCTCCTTCTTTCAACAACACTCAGTGCCTCTGGACATTTACAGGAGTGCTCTCGACACATGTAGTACTCTCGAGGCTAGCTTTCTTCGCTGCAAGAGGGCAGTATCGACTCGTAATTGGTCCGCTAGGAGCGTTGACTACGTTGCAATACAACCTGACGGCAGCCCCAGCAAGGTACGTTTGTCAAAATCTCTGATTGTTTTGATTTGCTACGTCTACGTCAAAATCTCACATTTCTTTCCAAATCAAGTCAACCACGAAACGCTTTCTTTGCTCAAGGCATCGCATTGTGCACTTGCTATCTGCTTCACAAATTTCCAGGTTTGGATGTGTATCATCGATGTACACTAGCCCCAACAATCGTGGCCACGTTGACTGCACGACTTGGGCTCATCCATCCTCCTGCAGGTGCAACATCTGTGGTATTCTCTATCGAAAGCTATGGGATTGAGGAAATGATATTGTTTCTTGTAGGCAACTTGATTGCAATTGTTATTGCAGTTACAATTAACAATATGAGTGAAAAGCGTCAGTATCCCACTACCAAATGGATCTGAATCTGATCTAGATTGATTTGGCTCCAGTCAAAAAATCTAGTAGCGAGAAGGAGAATAATGAAAGATGGGAAGCAGTGGAAGACATGTTCACGGACAGGATATGTTATAATTGTTAGATGGATACAGTGTAAAGTTCGATGCAATACAAGATAGAACAAGAATAGGAAGAGTATTAGAGTTTGAACATAAAAGATCAAATAGATTGCGGCGACTGGTCAAGATTAAGACTAAGTCTACTGACGTTTGTTGACTTCGAATCTTGTGTTCCATTGCCTTGATGTTGATCTTGCTCTTCATAACTGTTTTGGCCGGAGAATGTTTGTGGATACCGATACCACTGCATTAAGTGAGCCTTTGATACCACTATCAATATATATTACATCACTGGAAAGAGCTCTTTATCTTTATCTTTATCTTTACTTTCTCACAACTTTTACTTTTATTTTTATCAAACTGTTGTGATGTGAATGTGAACCAGCAGTCAGTAGCAGTAGCGCAGCAGCAGCCAGAAAAAAAACAGTGCAAGGTCTTATGGCGAATATGCTACAATACCCTCCTCTCACTCGTGTGAGTACATACTAAGTAGGTACTTATGTACTGACAAGGCTACTAAAATAATCTATCTATCTAGACAATCTTGTCAACTTTGAGCTACCCAGTCACAGTCACAGCAACTGAACTAAACTGGGGGGATACGCCCCCTGCCTGACCCGACCAAAATAAACACCCTCTAGATGACAACTAGAGAAGAAGGAGATTTCGCAGGCTTATTTAGTTTTAGCCCCCGAAACACGCAGTCTCAGAGACTGTAGGTATCGTATGGTACTCACAGTCACAGTATCCTACGAGAACTCGATTGTGTCGCTTGGAAGCCCCTCTACTTATCTAGAGAGAGAGTCTAGAGGGAGTGCTGGCAGCAACATCAACAGTCTCACGCTCACGCTCTTCTCTTATTATGCATAACTAAAAACACTCTTCTTACACAGGTACATGCGAAAGACATGTCCCAGCCAAAAATCCTCCTTCAAGCCAACCACTCCTCCAACTCCAAGTTCAAGCAGGAAAAGTTTGATGTTGAACGGGTCGTCGTCCACCCTCCACCTTCACCAAATCCATCTTCCACTGGAGATAATAATATCATGAGCATCCCTGATGGTATTGATGCAGCTGCCATCAAAAGTGCAGGTGCAGGAGCAGATGATGACTGTCATCATCGATAAAGGCTCTTATTCTTTTTTGGCATCGCATCCATCTAAGAAGGCAGCTGCGGTCGCTGCTACTGCTACATTATAATAGTGGGCACCGTTATCATTATAGACGCCTCAAAATAAGCGCAGACGTAGACGTACATCGCCAGGCGCAATCCTTATACTTATACTTTTGTTTATCGTTATCGTTATCGATATTGATATTGACTGCTCTCGAATGGTTGGAGTTGGAGGTGGATGATACAGTGGCAGTGGCTGTGACGGGCCAAGCTTGAGCTTGCCAATGAATTGTATCAGACCAGTATGTTGTCTGACTTGACCGCTTGTGTAAGAGTACAATACAGAAGTCAGATGAAGCAGCAGCGCGAAGAGAAGGACCGGACCTGCTCCTTGGTACCTACTCACCCATATTCATTGTTGCACAGTTAGTTGGAAGTTCAGTAAACAGTGATAAGTTTACTGAACGTAAGTTGAACTGAACTCGAGTTGTAGTTGTATGCATTCAATTCAAGGTTCTTTTCAGATGAGAATGAAACGCTCACACTTTATTTTACACTCTCTTCGTCTTCCGTATCCGTATGTTTCCTCTCCTCGATAGAGAACTCATCAGCGTAGGAATACACCGTTTCCACATAACAATCATGACCGAACCCGAACCAAGTCCAAGCGTTTTCATCAAGCAATCCGGAGCTGACTCCGACGAGTATGATATGTCGAACTCGAACGGGCTGTCGCCCATCCTCCATCGAATCTATCCGCCGCGGCAGGAAATATGGTGTTCACACTCGATGGAATTGACGATGATGCTCCTGCCGAAGCCAAGGAGGAGAGACGCTCGTTCATGCCAAAGCTGGCATATTTGTCTGCTAATAAGAAGGCCCTTGTCGGCTTTACTGTGTTGGGCGTCGTTGGTATCATTATGGGTGTCTCAATCAGTGGTGCTGCTGAATATAAGCAGCAGCAGAATGCCATGGCCGCCATCAACGGTGGCGTTGGCTCTAGCAAGTCTGGCAAATCAGGCTCGTTTTGTGAGCCTGAACCATCTGTTTTGTGCGGACAAACTGTTACCGAGACGGTAGTGTTGACCGATGATCTTTTGTGCACCGATCGAGTAGATTCTAATACTCCTGATGATGTGTTGACGACTCTCAATGCAGCAATCAAGGTAGTAGGAAAGGACGCGGTTATTGATTGTAAGGGCCACACAGTTCGTCAGCTTACATCAAAATCTGCTGCAGCTGCCAACTGCAAGAAGGGCCCGGGCCCGAGTGATGTTGATAACAACAAACGTAAGACGATGAAGGAAACATGCGACCTGTACTATCAAGTTGGGATTTGGCTGGTTGACGGCGCCTCTGCGATCAACTGCAAAGTTGAACAGTTCTATGACGGGTTCTTTGTTCAAAATGGCGGTGAAGTAAAGAAGGCTGAGGCTTCAAGAAACCGCCGTGGGATCAACATTCAAGATGAAGACAACTCCGGCTCCGACTTGAGCAGCAAGATTGCAGATGTGTAAGTATCGTATTGTCTGAATTGTGTGGATATTTATGAGCCTACAAGCACAACTCTACAGATACAGACGCAGACTTCGTGATTTATTTTTTTCTCTCTCATTCTCAAGATTCAAATATCATATGTCTCCATTTTAACAGGAATACTCACGACGATTACGATGGTATCTTTGTCTATGATCCTTCCAAAGAAGAAAATGCTGTTATCATTGAAGATGTTACAAGCAAGAACAACCTTCGAAGTGGTATGACACTCCGGGATTCTGATATCACCGTGAAGGATTCTGATTCCAGCCACAATGATGAATATGGGATTACCATTACAGGGGAAGTTGAGGATTATCCAACCATGGTAAAGTTTGATGGAGCCGTGACTTGTCACTACAATGGTGATTATGGCATCGAATTGCGTCCTGGTCAAGGTCGCGGTATTCCTGACTTTGCAAAGATCAATGTCAAGGGAGTTCTCAATACATCCCACAACTTTAACATCGGACTCGACATTGCTGTCAATTCTGAGATGGTTTTTACTGTTGAGGACGGCGGTTCGTTCATCTCGTGTCAGAATGATAGTGGCATTAATAATGGCGAATCAGCAACATTTACGTTTGTGGATGAGAGTACAGATGGATACACCTGTGAAGACAATGTTGGTACTCCGCTTCCTGTGTGCGTCCCTTGTCCTACTTGCACTTAGAGATGACTAGCAGAAGCAGAAGAGTAGGATCTGAAACAACTCGCTTGTTGTATTTTCTTGGAGGTCGAAACTAAAGGCGAGTGGTGCAATTGAATGTGTATAATCTACACCTCCCTGTGTTTGTGTGAAGAAGAAAGAGACGGGAAAGATAAATACTAAATATAATAACAAGAGATTTTAAGTGGAAATGTAGTAAGCTTAGTCATTTTGATTTTGAGAGCACTGTATACTTTTTGTTCCTTGTCCACTTGTCTTGTGATAGTGTTACTTTCGTATCTCTAGAAAAAGCAGAGAGCGCTGAAAGAATCTGTCTCGATGGCTGTGAATGTGAAGCTTTCAGAGATCATTGAGTTCATACTCACCTTAGACTTAGATGAACGGTAAAACATTACATTGTACACAAAACAAGTGGCTTACTAGCATAGCTTGTATTCTCTTTATTTCATCTTCATGTCAGAGTTGGCGCTCCAAGAAGAAACGTTGCAATCCATTTCTGAAGTGCATCGTCTGCCAGCTCGGACACTTTCTTATCGCTATTGAAAACAACTGTGTCGTCATCTTCATCAAATCCCTCTCCAATTCCAGTAGTCAAAACTACATCGGTACCTGTAGACTTGCAAGTGCTATTAGGATCGGCTGCCTTATCCCATGCATCTTGTGTTATTTTGATATTCTTTGCAAGGTTGTCTTTCGTTAGAATTGTTTGCGTCTGCAACGTCTCAATCACAAGTGATTGTTTCTCATTTGGCACGACTTCGAACACACCTCGCTTGACTTCATTAGCAAGACTGCCACCCAACTTTGGCCACACGCAAACACCACTGATCACTAAAAAGTCTGAAGGTGTGGCTATTCCATATGATATTGCTTCAAGTGCTTGTTCTTGTTCACATTTGTAAATACCCTCATTCTGACCTGATAAAGATGATCCAACTCCCGAGTCTCGTAACTTCTGGCTACAATGCAACCATATAAGAGGGGATTGACCTTTTAACGCGAAGTCACCACCATATCTCAGTGGTAAAGATGCTGCGCCTTTGCTGTATCCAACAATGTCATATCCCTTCGTGGCAGGGTGATTTAACATGCACGCGACAGTTGCTTTGTCATCCTCCACTATGACCAACAGCAAGGAATGGTGAAGCTCCTGTTTTCTCAGTAAAAATGGAGACCTATCGGCAGATGAACCCCGTAGAAGCGTCCCAGCCTTGAGGTCTTCGGTAAGCGCCATGTCTGCTGCCTCTTTCATCTTGTCATCCACAGAACTACCGTCCATCTCCTCCAGGAAGCCACCACCACCACCTCCACCCCATAACGGATTCCTCGCCACTCCCACTTCTCCACCATATCCCTTCAGCAAATGCCCTCGTCCCCATTCTTTCAACATCAAATCATCAAAGTTCCCACTACAATCGTTAGCTGTTTCTCCACGTCCAATCATATTCATTAGAAGCTCCCACGTTTCCAAGCCTGCATCTCTTGGATCAACTCCACTACTCTGTCGAGCAAGTTCCTTCAACAAAGTTTGCGAATCTGTAGCACACATGTACCACGAAAGTCGTTCGAGTTCTCCCGACAGCTGTTTCGGTCCCCATCCCGCATACCCCGCAAACAACCAAAAGTCCTCAGGACCACTGGCTATCCCCTTCTTCACTAGTTTCTTGGCATTCTCAAAACTCGTCCATTGAATATCTTTCATGACAGGATTGGAAGCCTCTTTTGCCTCCTCCCCCTTCAACGAATGCAAACACACAATATCCGGCAATATCGAATCCAACCCCTGCACATCTCCACCAAACCACACCCTCCATTCCAACCCCTCATTGACATCATCTTCCATCATGCGGTCACTTGGTCGATTTAATATAATCCCCTTGGTGAATGTATTCTCATCATGATCCAAGACTAATATGACAGCCTTGTGAAAGTATTGTTGTCGTAAGCCAAATCCAAAATCTTGTTCGACTCCACCGAGGATTACGGCTCCTTGTTCGATTACTTTTCCGGAATCGTAGGCCCATTGGGATGGATCTAGTGGGGTGAATTGTTGTACAGTTGTTTCGGAAGAGAAGAGAGCACCTATCCCATCGAGATCGGAGTCATCAATGATGATGTTGTCATTACTGCTGCTGCTGTCGGTAGGTGTTGTGGTGGTGGAGGGTGATGGTGATGTAGATGATTCTCCCATTACCAATTTGGCACGAAATGTTCGCCAGTCATCTTCACTTTCGGATAGGATGACTTCATCATCATCATCCGATTTTGCACTCAATACCGTCGCTTCAATGTGTGATCTATACAAATTGTTGTTGGATGTGATGGTCACCGATGAAGGAGCAAATGAGAACGCACATGATGTGCAGTAGAATGATGCTAGCAAGATTGTCAATGTTGATTTAAAGTCGGCCATGATTTTGAAGGAGGACGAAGACGATAGATAATAGGTGCTGCTGGTGCTGCATTGGCTATTGCCAATGATTTATTGCAATGCAATGGTTGTTCACAGCACAAACATCAATGAGTGAACATTCTTTCATTCGATTGACGTCAGGATTCGGATCTTCAGGAATCCATCGAACAAACGAACTCTTTCACGCTTTTTCAGTGTGGTCATTTTCATAGATTGTCTTTCACGTTCGGACTCGACACACGATCACCAGTTCGCAACAACAACAAGCAAGAGGCATAAAAACCTCATAAAAACTGTCATGGCACTGTGAGAAGACGTCGCCATCGATAGCACCTCTGCTAATTCTACTACAAAATACATCATCATCATGTCTACCTCCTCCTCCTCAATCTCCATCTCCTTACTGGCAGTCGTCATGCTAGCTCTCGGCTATACCTTCTCTCGTGAAAGGACGACACAGCAACAACAACTTCACGATCAGGTGGCGGAACTTCAACGCCAAATGAATCAACTTGCAACCACCACCACCACCAGTGATATAGCCCATCCAGAACATCGCTTCCTGCCAACAAAAGAACAAGACGAGCGGTCATTATCCTGCGCCTGCGACACTCCAACAGGCTTCACCTACGCAAGCGATTTTGGAGTCATCGGCGATGCCACGGCCGATGACACTCTTGCCCTTCAAGCAGCCATCGATTCCGCCTCTGCAAATGATAGTGGGGGGATAGTGGTGATCCCCAAGGGAACATTTCGCATCTTTGAACCTTTGATTGTCCCTGCCGGAGTAACTCTTCAAGGGCAAGGATATGGCGATTCTCCCTTGGCCATATCATTTGATGCCGGTGCGTCGACAATTGCATATTGTGGTACAGACTACGCTGTGAAACTTGCAGGTCATGCAGCGGGTCTGAGAGATCTGGCCGTCTATGACTGGCCTTATGGTACCGATTGTGAGAACATCCAGGCAGCGGGAGGAGTGTTGGTGGAAGCAGATGCTGCATTGGTAGAATCTGTGATTGTGTCCAACATCTTCATTTATTTCTTCTTAGGTGGACCGGCGCTCAGCTTGGTAGCCAAGAACTCGGCTGGTATTGCGTTTGGCAATTATCAAAATGTCCGCATTCGTCATGCCAAGCAAGGCATCTCACTACAGGCAGAGGAGAGTAGTTTTGTCAACTCCAATTCATTCCTTGCAGGTGGCATGTCTGGAGGAGGCTTTGAGGTGGGCGTGATTGCACAGGGTCCTGGTGCCTGTAATGATAACAAGTTCTATGGAATGTTTATCGAGCCACCGGATACTACCTTGACTCACGTCTACGTGTCTGGCGCAAAGACTAATGTCAAGTTCCATGATGTAAGACTTGAAGCAACAAGCAAGTCTCTTGATAAACCCATCGTTATCATCGACGATTCAAGTTATGGCAATGTCATGAATGGACTTCTCGGCCACACACACGTCCAAGCAAACCTAAACAGGAATCCCGATATTGATCTAATGTCCGCCAAGAGCGTAGGTATGGATCCAGCCCCAAAGAATCTATATTGGAACTCTGCGTTCAAGGGTTATAATGCGGATGATCGCATGATGCCCGGATTTTCACTGGTGGGAACAAATGCCGCCATTACCATCTTGGAGGATAGTGATGAGATGCTCTTTCCGGATCATAATGTGATTGATGTTGACTATTTGAACTATGGTGGAACGTTCAAATTGATGGCAGATAATACACCCAAGGCGCCTGGACATGACTTTGTCACATTTGGAGTCTATGCTCGTAGCAGCGTACCCTCATCCATCAGCGCAGCTATGCGTTATGAAAGTGGTAACATCATCGCAAGCGCATCCCATTCAGGAAGTGGAGATTGGGAATTCATCGGAATGTCTGCTCTGTACGACAAGTCAGCTCCCTACTTTTACTTTTCCATCACCGGAGATGTGCAGCTTACCGCTCCCACATTCATCTATGGAAAGTCACCAGCAATCCCAGGAGCATCCCTCATGTCTTCCAGTGGAGCACGCATGTCAGGAACACTCACAATGGGTGTGACGACAGTCTATCCTCCTCCAGATGCCACACAATACTATTGGGTGATTCCCAAGAATTCCGGCAACATCTTTTTGATTGATACTCAAGGCAACCCCTCACGTACCATTATCCGCCTCAATCATCGTACTGCCGATAGGTTTGCCAGGGGTACATTGGCAACATTAATGTTTGAAGAGGGTGGCACACGTGTGAAGCACAATGCGTACATCAAGTTGAAGAACAATGCTGACTTTGTTTCTGGTCCGAATACGTCGATTACGCTCATGGCTGGTGGATCTGCTAGTTGGGTTGAGGTATCGAGAAATGAATAATTAACCTAATTTGCTAATGTTTTGTTTGATAAGAGATCTTTACAACTGCCTATGGTAGAGCTGAAGACAGCTGAGCAATAGGTGGTTGCCTCCTTCTTCGAGTTCACATGTTGTGAGTCGATGTTGGCCCCTGCACTCATAGATGGGACACCTTCATAGAAGGCACCGACATAACTTGACTCGACTATTTTTTTCAAAATCCGTTATCCTGCCCATCAAGAAATTCGCCAGAAATGTGGAACTCACACGCCGCTTGCTTGATGCACCTCCTTGCAATAACATTGAAATCAATCACCATTCCACACCCAAAATAGAAGCAGTTGGCGAGGGGAATGACTAATAATTGCACGCACTGCTAATACACTAACTACGCTGTCACCAAAGAGCCCAGCTGCACAAAGAGAGCTCACCTTCCCATCAAGTGTCACCTCACAGCATTTTTCATACATTCAAATATAACAACTATCCACAATGGCCAACAGTCTCCAAGAACTCCGCACCCGATACGACGACTTCCTCCGTCACGAACGTTTCAACTACCCCGAACGTATTGCTACATCTGTCGATGATTACATCCAACGTTCCTCCCCCTCCACTGGCGGCACCTCTGGTGGCAAGGGGGGCAGCACCGACAAGGCCACAGCCGCAACCGGCATGACCACCTCCAACAACCCCCGCCTTCGCATCCCCCTCTCCGAATTACGATCGTATGACGCCCGATTGTCCAATCAGTTGATTAATGACCCCTTACGTCATTTACGTGCGTTGGAATTTGCAGCACATGATATTGCCATGGAGGAACGGCCGGGCTATGATAAATCACTCACCGCCTCTTCTTCTTCTTCGGATGAAGCATCGGATGTACGTATCCGGGTAGCACTGGGTGGACCCACCAATACCTCACATCCACTCAACCCCCGCGAATTGGGGTCAGGAACTTTGAGGACCCTCATTTGTGTGGAGGGGGTAGCTGTCAAAGTATCCGGTGTCAAGCCCAAAATTGTCTCATCGGTGCACTATTGTCCTGCCACACGCAAACATGAACGTCGCAACTATGTCGATGCGACTGATCCTCAATTGGGATTGCCACAGGTGGATTCTACAGGGGTCGAACTCCCCGATCGGATTGTGGGGTTGACTGGCTCATCTTACCCCACCATGGATCCCAATGGCAATGTGTTGGAGACAGAGTATGGATTAAGTCAGTATAAGGATTATCAAACGATTACATTGCAAGAGATGCCAGAACGTGCACCAATGGGTCAATTGCCCCGATCGATTGAGTTGATTATGGAGAATGAACTTTGTGATAAGTTGAAACCGGGGGATCGGTGTCGCGTTGTGGGGACGCATAGGGCCCTTGCGTCAGCGGGGCCGGGGGGACAGGGATCGACTAGTGGGGTGTTCAAGACTGTGGTGTTGGTGAATGATGTTCAGTTGATTGGACGGGATTCGAATACAGGGTTGGTGTTTACCATGAGGGATGTACGGACGATTCGTCAGTTGAGTCAACGGAAGGATATTTTGGATGTGTTGGGACGGAGTGTGTGTCCTAGTATACATGGTCATGGTGTGATTAAGAAGGCGTTGGCGTTGCAATTGTTGAGTGGGGTGGAGAAGAATTTGGAGAATGGGACACATTTGAGGGGAGATATTAATATTTTGATGGTGGGGGATCCGAGTACGGCGAAGAGTCAGTTGTTGAGGAGTGCCATGGGGATTGCACCGTTGGCGGTGAGTACTACTGGGAGGGGGAGTTCGGGTGTGGGGTTGACTGCGGCGGTGACGTCGGATCCGGATACGAGGGAACGTCGTCTTGAGGCTGGGGCGATGGTGTTGGCGGATAGAGGGTTGGTGTGTGTGGATGAGTTTGATAAGATGTCGGAGAATGATCGTGTTGCTATCCATGAGGCTATGGAGCAGCAGACTGTGACTATTGCCAAGGCGGGGTTGCATGCTAGTTTGAATGCGAGGTGTTCTGTGTTGGCGGCTGCCAACCCTGTTTATGGACAGTATGATCGTAGGCGTAGGATTCAGGAGAATATTGGATTGCCCGACTCGTTGTTGAGTCGTTTTGATTTGTTATTTGTGGTATTGGATCAGATGGATCCTGAGACGGATCGAATGATTGCAGCTCATGTGATTCGTGGGCACAAGTACAGGAATGCAGCAGGGCAGACGGGACATGATAGTGATTACGATGATGATGACGATGAAACGTCAGAGGAGGAAGGGGAAGATGATGAGAAGAAGGCTCATGCTATTTGGCAACGTTCTCGTTATGACTCTGCCAATCCCTCGGGCGTTACGGCCGGACAAGAGGATGATGACCCACACTCGGATGATGTCTTGCAGCACGAGTTTTTGAGGAAGTACCTCCACTTTGCCAAGACGAGGATGAAGCCTGTCCTAACTGAAGAAGCGAGGGAGTGCATCGCTGGACGTTATGCTGAGATGAGATCGAGGCAGGATGAGAGGACCTTGCCGGTTACGGCTCGTAGTTTGGAGACGATCATTCGTCTTGCCAGTGCCCACGCTAAGGTATGTTCCTCTACTTTTTGTTTGTGCTTTATTTGATTGTACATTTCTTGTAAGCTTACATTTATCTTTGCCACTCTTCTGTAGGCCCGATTGAGTATGGTAGTAGAAGCCGAGCCCGATGTTGCCGCAGCCATGGACATTCTCAGTTTTGCCTTATACCACGAGAACACTCAAGTCATTGGAGAAAACGATGTAGCAGCTGCCGGCCAGAAGCGTCAGAGGGAAGAGCCTGACCTCACTGACACTTCTGACCCAGATGATGATGAGAATGATACCACCAAGCGCCAACGCGAAGAAGCTGCTTCCCAGGAGAAAGGCGGCAACACTCTTGCAGATCTGAAGCAAACTATTTACCAAGAATTGTCAAGATCATTAGAAGACAGTATTGCCATTGATGATATTGCCACAACTGTGGATGTCGATCGTGACTTGGTCCTCCAAGCTATCCACCAACTAGAGGCGGAGAATAGGATCATGTCAAGCGATGGAGAGGTATATTTAATAGACTGAAGTGATTGTGATTACTTTGATAAGCTGTTCGACATATGTGAACGACAAGACGACAAAATGCATGATACAGATAGACCCAAGCCAAAAAAACAACGAGAGAGTTGAGCTATGTAGGCTCCTTTAAACTTGGAGTAATTTATAATTGATGTGAAGTTGTATTCAACCCCTGCGAGAGCACGAAGCAAATTAGATATCTCGGGCGGTTCTCTCTCCTTCGTTCATAGCTCGTCCCTCTTTCATCTTGAAGCCTTTGCATCCTTTTTTCTGATGAAAAATGACGCATCCTTTTTTTTTCTTA
>Ga0209652_1002495_pt1 | contig 14183 bp, 10 predicted proteins | sample SaaInl74LU_5_DNA_FD_184641 | JGI IMG/M metagenome (GOLD analysis project Ga0209652, IMG submission 184641) | Marine microbial communities from expanding oxygen minimum zones in the Saanich Inlet - ESP_74LU_5_DNA (SPAdes) (version 2) | ecosystem: Environmental > Aquatic > Marine > Intertidal zone...
AAGGACTTATAGTGAAAATACATAGGTTGTAACAACTTTATGCCGGTAAGTTCGTTATAGTAAACATCGACCTTTGTACAAATTAAACACGCTCGACATAAGGACAATGCTATGCCTAATTTTGATGAAGTATCACCTTGTGATTATGCTGATGCCTTGCCACGGGAACAGTTTATTGATTATCAAATAAAACCCTTGTGGAGTGGTATGCCTCGAATAGCAGGGCCCGCATTTACTGTGAAGTGTGCCCCTGGTGACCATCTTATGTTGCATGCTGCGATTTACAGAGCGAAAGCGGGCGATATTATCGTTGTAGAAGCAGATGATGCATTTGCTGTCGCAGGTGGAAATGTCTGCGCAATTGCCCAATCAAGGGGAATAAAGGGTTTTGTTATCGATGGTGTAATACGAGATTTAGCCGAAACGCGCGAAAACCAATTCCCCGTCTTTGCACGTGGTGTAATACCCAAGCCCGGTGTCAAGAAGTGTATCAGCCCGCTTAATCAGCCAATTACGTGCGGAGGGGTGAGGGTTGAGGCTGGCGATATCATTGTGGCGGATGAAGAGGGAATTGCGGTGATCCCGCAACAGCAAGCCTCAGAAGTTTACGATGTTGCCAAAGCGCGTGCGACGAAAGATGAATCAATGACATTAGAGCAGTGGCAGTCGCAGCATCAGAAAAAAGTGGAGGAAATACTCGCAACGCTTGGCTTTGTGGAATAAGTATTTGTAAAAACATCTGAGAACATTAAGGATGTTTTACGCATCTATTGAACACTTCGTGTAGAATCGCGTATTCACAATTCTATTGCTTGAATTACGCGAGTTTGCTTAATGTTTTCATTCTTTGAACGGCTCACCCAGCCTTTCCCCGACGATGCCCCCACACAACCACCCAAAGGGCTTGTTGCCTTTTGCAAATACTATACGCAAGGCATGTGGGGCGTCGTATTTACCGTTTCATTATTAAGCGCCATCGTGGCGATGTTAGAAGTTGCCCTTTTTGGATTTTTAGGGCAGATGGTGGATTGGTTTTCTGAGCAAAACCGTGAAACGTTCTTGGACGACCAAAAATGGACATTGGTAGGCATGGGCACCACGGTGCTTATCTTAATACCGCTTTTTATTTTACTGCGCTCACTCTTTTCTCGTCAGTCGCTAATGGGAAACTATCCCATGCGAGTACGATGGCAGGCTCACCGCTATTTGTTGGGCCAAAGCCTTACCTTTTTCCACAACGAATTTGCGGGACGCGTAGCCACTAAAGTCATGCAAACCGCACTTTCTGTGCGTGAAACGGTAACAAAAATTCTCGATTTGCTGGTGTACATCAGTGTGTATTTTATTTCAATGGTGGTGCTTATTTTTAGCACTGACTGGCGCTTAGCGTTACCGCTGGTTATCTGGTTTTTTGTGTATATAGCTATATTACGCGTGTTGGTGCCAAAACTTAAAGTTGTCTCGCAACGCCAGGCCGATGCGCGCTCTATGATGACAGGGCGCATTGTTGACAGTTACACCAACATTACAACGGTAAAACTGTTTTCTCATAGCCGTCGTGAAGCAGATTACGCGAAAGAGAGTATGGATGGCTTTCTAAAAACCGTGTACCCGCAAATGCGCCTAGTGACGGTGTTAGAATTTTGTGTGGAAATAGCCAATGCGATACTTATTTTTGCTGTAGGTGCGTTGTCTATTTTCCTATGGCTAGAAAGTATCGCTACCCCTGGCGATATTGCGATTGCGATAAGTTTATGTCTTCGTTTAAACGGTATGTCGCATTGGGTAATGTGGGAAGTATCCGGTTTATTTGAAAACTTAGGTACCGTACAAGATGGCATGAACACACTTGCGCAGCCCATTGCCGTAAAAAATGTTGAGAATGCTTCAGACCTAAAGGTAAGTGGCGGGGCTATTCAATTTGACGATATAAATTTTGCCTATCACGGTGCCAACAATCAGTTGATAAATGTATTCAGCAACCTTCACCTTTCAATACAAGCGGGCGAGAAGGTGGGGCTAGTCGGACGCTCCGGCGCGGGTAAGTCAACATTGGTGAATTTATTGATGCGTTTTTACGATACGCAATCAGGCCGTATCATTATTGATGGTCAGGATATTACCGAGGTCGACCAGGAAACCCTACGGGCCAAAATTAGTATGGTTACACAGGATACCTCGCTAATGCATCGCTCGGTTAGAGACAACATATTGTATGGCAGAACTGATGCAACCGAAGACGATATGATCCGCGCAGCAAAACAAGCCGAGGCCCACGATTTTATCCTGACGTTGACAGATAGTGAGGGACGCACCGGCTACGACGCGCATGTCGGTGAGCGTGGCGTAAAACTTTCTGGAGGCCAACGCCAACGAGTTGCTATTGCCCGTGTGTTACTTAAAGATGCGCCGGTATTAGTGCTAGACGAAGCAACGTCTGCGTTAGACTCTGAAGTCGAGGCCGCCATTCAAGCGTGTTTAGACAAAGTGATGGAAGGCAAAACCGTACTTGCTATTGCACACCGCTTATCAACGATTGCACAAATGGATAGGCTTCTTGTGTTAGATAAAGGCACCATCGTCGAGCAGGGAACGCACGCCGAACTTATCGCGCAAGAAGGGATTTATGCCAAGTTATGGGCCCATCAAACGGGCGGTTTCATTGGTGTTGAATAAGCCCATATTTTGAATATGAAGTGACACAAAGATAGGAAAGGGACAAGATAAAGCGCTTGTAAGTTGGAAGTGGTTAAGTATAATACGCCTCCCTCCCTTGCGATACCGCACTTTCCTAAGAAAAGACGCACACTTCACAAGGGCAGTGTAAGTAAATTTTGATATACAAATAAAACACCACAGGGGTGTAGTTCGAATTGGTAGAACAGCGGTCTCCAAAACCGATGGTTGGGGGTTCGAGTCCCTCCACCCCTGCCAAACATTAGTGCTTGCGTATCTTTTGCGTGAGTGATGACGACGCTGTAGTGCTAGGATCGTGACATGAGCGAAAAAACGGAAAATCAGTCCAATGCATTGGACATGTTTAAATGGGTAGTAGTTTTCGCCCTGCTTGCTGGCTTGGTAACAGCCAACACAGTATATGGTGAAATTTCGGTACTTTACCGCGCTATTGCTGCGGTAGTAGTCGTAGTGGTAGCTGGGTTTATTGCGGCGTCGACTGACAAAGGCATTACGTTCTTAAGCTTTGCCAAAGAGTCTCGCACAGAAGTGCGCAAGGTGGTTTGGCCTACTCGTCAAGAAACAAATCAAACTACTCTAATTGTGTTAGCTGCTACGTTAGTGATGGCGCTAATTCTTTGGGGTCTAGACGGCATTATTGTTCGTGTCGTTGGCTTTATTACTGGAATAGGAGCATAAGCGTATGTCTGAAGAAGAAGTAAAGAAAAGATGGTACGTCGTACAAGCATATTCTCAGTATGAAGCGCGCGTTAAAAAAACGCTGCTTGAATACATAAAAATGCACAATATGGAAGAGCATTTCGGCCAGATTCTGGTACCTACCGAAGAAGTCGTTGAAATGCGTGCTGGTCAGAAGCGTAAATCTGAGCGCAAGTTCTACCCAGGTTATGTATTAGTAGAAATGGCGATGAACGAAGACTCATGGCACCTAGTAAAAAGCGTTCCACGTGTGCTTGGTTTCATTGGTGGCACGTCAGATCGTCCAATGCCAATTACGCAGAAAGAAGCTGATGCTATCTTAAATCGCCTTGAAGAAAACGTTGATAAGCCAAGACCGAAAACGTTATTTGAGCCAGGTGAAGTGGTTCGTGTTACCGACGGTCCATTTGCAGACTTCAACGGTGTGGTAGAAGAAGTAGACTACGAAAAGAGCCGCGTAAAAGTATCGGTACTTATCTTCGGTCGTTCTACGCCAGTTGACCTTGAGTTCGGTCAAGTTGAAAAAGGCTAATCAACGGTTTTGAAACGCCAAAAAATTGTCGAAAGCCCCTTAATTAAGGGGCTTTTTTGTATCAGTTATTTTGAATGAGCTTTGGCTAACTTCAGTCACCAAGTACAAATAGGTGCAAAGCGAGCATACAGCAGAAAACAAATATAAACTGTGTGATATCGGCGGAACGCTTTGAAAACCTGCGGCTCCTACCTAAACTATCCCAAAAGCCAACTTCAAATATCCGCTTCAACGTTAAGTTTGTACCAACTACTAAAATTACCCATATAACGAGATTCATCTTTTCCAATTAATGTATCCAAACGATGCTAACGCTGCTACCACAACCACTATCCACTTGTATTGCTGGTCGAAGAATTGACCGCATACTAAACAACTGATGAACATAAAGGTAGTGAATAACAATCGAAGTGACGTGTTATAGAAACACGCCTTTCCCGCTATATCTGCTTTCAATCTGTAAAACCAAAATATTGTTAAAAGCGACGCTGAAACCGCTGCGTAGTTGAACAGAAGAATAGAAGGTTTTTCGCCAACAAACGCGCCAAGTGAAAAAAGACTAAACATAAAGCAAACCATGTATAGTCTTCCAGTACGTGACAGTTTCACCTATTCATCCAATGTTTCATTATAATCGACTACGGCGTCTGCAGTCCCAACAATAGTACCGACGCCAGTCGCGCCAATCCCCCCACCAGCAAGGCTTCCCGCAGCTACATCCGAGCCGTCACCGCCAGATACGCTTTTGATGTCATTTTCATTTAGTCATTCCATATAAAAGTCTCCTAGGCTTTCATTAAGCCTTTCATGTTAATATTAAGCTTCTCAAACTTAATAAGTAGCTCTGATAAACCTACCCACATTGCGATATGAAAAATACTGACCTTTAGGTGTTTTTTTATTCTAAATTCCCCTTGCATAGTAATTGGTCACCTTATATAATGCGCGCCCTTTTAAACGGAAACGGGAAGCCGATTGAGCAAATATTCTCTGTATTTGCGAGGCGTCAGACCCAAACAAGAGAGCATGTAAAATGGCTAAAAAAGTAAGCGGTATTATCAAGCTTCAGGTTGCAGCTGGCGCTGCTAACCCAAGTCCACCAGTTGGTCCTGCACTAGGTCAGCATGGTGTAAACATCATGGAATTCTGTAAGGCTTTCAATGCGAAAACTGATAGCCTTGAGAAAGGCGCTCCGGTACCTGTAGAAATTACAGTATACGAAGATCGCTCTTTCACATTCGAAACTAAAACTCCTCCTGCATCATACTTGCTTAAGAAAGCAGCTGGCATCAAGAGTGGTTCTGGCCGTCCTAACACTGAAAAAGTGGGTAAAGTTACTCGCGCTCAGTTGGAAGAAATCGCTAACGCTAAAGAGCCAGACTTAACTGCTGCTGACTTAGATGCAGCGGTACGCACTATCGCGGGTTCTGCTCGCTCAATGGGCTTGAACGTAGAGGACTAATCGGATGGCTAAATTAACAAAACGCGCTCGTCTCATTCGTGAGAAAGTAGAAGCGACGAAAGAATACGAAATTAATGAAGCTGTTGCTCTTCTTAAAGAGTTAGCAACTGCTAAGTTTGCTGAAAGCATCGACGTTGCAGTTAACCTTGGTATCGACGCTAAGAAATCTGACCAAAACGTTCGTGGTGCAACTGTACTTCCAAACGGTACAGGTAAAGACGTTCGTGTTGCTGTGTTCACACAGGGCGCAAACGCTGAAGCAGCTAAAGAAGCGGGTGCAGACATCGTTGGTATGGATGACCTTGCTGAGCTAGTTAAGAAAGGCGAAATGAACTTTGACGTTGTAGTTGCTAGCCCAGACGCAATGCGTGTTGTTGGTCAACTAGGTCAAATCTTAGGCCCACGCGGTCTTATGCCTAACCCTAAAACAGGTACTGTAACACCAGACGTAGCTACTGCGGTTAAGAACGCAAAAGCAGGTCAGGTTCGTTACCGTAACGATAAGAACGGTATCATCCATGCTAGCATTGGTAAGATCGCGTTCGAAGCAAACCAAATTCAAGAGAACCTTGAAGCATTACTAGAAGCATTGAAGAAAGCGAAGCCTTCTTCAGCTAAAGGTACTTATATCAAGAAGATCAGCCTAAGCACCACTATGGGCGCTGGCGTATCTCTAGATAAAGCTTCAGTAGGTCTTTAATACCCTGCCGGGGCAACTCGGTTTCTCTGTAAAGGTAATGGGTTGGAGTCGTCAATACAGCAGTGCTGATTGGCCACTCCCGTCCAAGACCGCAGGTGCGACGTGGTGATAGAGGTAAGAGAACTATCACATTAAACATATCGCTTAATAGAACAACCTGCGCAGACGGTGGTTTGACTCAGACTCTCTGGGGTAACAAACACCGTAGAGCGGTATCATCAATTTTGTTGATATCAATCTGTGAACCCTGATGGCGTTAGCAGGAAACTGTAGACAAAATCAGATACAAAGAGGTGAACTCAGTGGCACTAGGTTTAGCAGCAAAAAAAGAGATCGTAGCAGAAGTTTCTGAAGTTGCGTCTCGCGCTCTATCCGTTGCCGTCGCTGAATACCGTGGGATGGAAGTTGCAGAACTGACTGACCTGCGCGTAAAAGCTCGTGAGCAAGGCGTATACCTTAAGGTTATACGTAATACTCTAGCTAAGCGTGCGTTGGCAGACAGCAAATTTGCAGACTTAGATAGCGCCCTTACAGGCCAGCTTATCTACGGCTTTTCAATTGATGCACCTGGCGGTGCAGCACGTCTTTTCAAAGACTTTGCAAAGCAGAACGATAAGCTAAATGTAACAGCGTTGTCTATTGGTAGTGGTCTACTTGGTCCAGAGAAATTGGACGCAGTTGCTTCACTTCCTACTCGCGACGAAGCACTTGCAAAATTACTTGCAACCTTCAAAGCACCGGTTGGCAAATTCGTTCGAACTATCAACGAAGTACCTACCAAGTTTGTGCGCGTATTGGCGGCGATCAAAGACGAGAAGTAATTCCCGTTTTTGGCATATTGATTTTTTTAACATTTTAAAAACCCAGGAGTTTAGACCACATGGCTCTAACTAAAGAAGATATCTTAAACGCGATCGCTGAAATGCCAGTAATGGAACTGGTTGAGCTTATCGAAGCAGCTGAAGAAAAATTCGGTGTTGACGCATCTGCAGCAGTAGCTGTAGCTGGTCCAGCAGCTGAAGCAGCAGCAGTTGAAGAAAAAACTGAATTTGACGTTGTAATGACTTCATTCGGCGCAAACAAAGTTGCAGTAATCAAAGCTGTTCGCGGCGCAACTGGCCTAGGTCTTAAAGAAGCTAAAGAAGTAGTTGAATCTGCTCCTAAAGCTATCAAAGAAGGCGTAAGCAAAGACGAAGCTGAAGCACTTAAGAAAGAGCTTGAAGAAGCCGGTGCTGAAGTTGAAGTTAAGTAATCTAATTTGATTAGATTATTTGCCTGAGACGGCAAGGCTGGTGGTTTTTTGAACCACCAGCCTTTTTGCGCTGTATAGTGTGTAGAATCTTACCCTTATCTACATGACGTGATGCGCATATCGGTGAAACAATAAAAAGCATAAAAATCCAACAAGTTAACTAATAATTGGTTAAAAAGTGTTGTATGCTAATTGGATCACCCGAAATAGGGTTGTGGAAGTTTGTTGCTTAATGCGTCATTTAAAGCGTAGCTCTTAGCCCGTCGCACGCGTTTTAAAGTATTTAGCAGCAGGTTGGGTCATAAATCAGCAGGCTGAGGAACCCATGGTTTACTCTTATAGCGAAAAGAAACGTATCCGTAAGGATTTTGGCAAACGCCCACAGGTACTGGAAATCCCGTATCTTCTTTCAATTCAGCTTGATTCTTTCAAAAAGTTTATTGAGATCGACGCCGATGCTCAATACGGCTTGGAAGCAGCATTTCGTTCCGTTTTTCCAATTAAAAGTTACTCAGGTAATTCAGAGCTTCAATATGTAAGCTATCGCCTGGGAGAGCCAGTTTTTGACGTGAAAGAATGTCAAATACGCGGCGTAACTTTCTCTGCTCCGTTAAGAGTAAAACTACGGTTAGTATTGTTTGACAAAGACGCAGCCCCAGGTACCGTAAAAGATATTAAAGAACAAGAAGTGTACATGGGTGAAATTCCATTGATGACAGAGAACGGTACGTTCGTTATCAACGGAACAGAGCGTGTTATCGTATCTCAGTTGCACCGTTCACCTGGTGTTTTCTTTGATCACGATAAAGGCAAAACTCACTCGTCTGGTAAAGTGCTTTATAATGCACGTGTTATTCCATACCGTGGTTCGTGGTTAGATTTTGAATTTGACCCGAAAGATAACTTGTTCGTACGTATCGACCGCCGTCGTAAGTTGCCTGCAACTATCATCTTACGCGCGTTAGAAATGACGTCAGAGGAAATCCTCGACACGTTCTTCGAAAAAGTTAGCATCCGTGTCGACAAAGATAAGCTGTTGATGGAAGTAGTGCCAGACCGTTTACGCGGTGAAACTGCTCAATTCGATATCATCGACGGCGACGGTAACGTTGTTGTGGAATCTGGTCGTCGTATTTCTGCTCGTCATACTCGCGCTTTAGAAAAAGCCGGACTGACTGAATTAGAAGTACCAGCAGATTACCTAATCGGCCGTGTATTCTCTGCGACATACGTAAATGAAGACACCGGCGAAGTGATTGTAAGTGCAAATGACGAGCTTACGCTTGAGAACCTTGCGGCCCTGAGCCAAGCGGGTATCAAAGAGTTCGAGACACTTTACATCAACGAGTTAGACCACGGTTCTTACATTTCAGATACGTTGCGTATTGATTCGTCAACTAACCGCCTTGAAGCGCTAGTTGAAATTTACCGTATGATGCGTCCTGGTGAGCCACCGACAAAAGACGCGGCAGAAACGTTGTTTGAAAACTTGTTCTTCTCTGAAGAGCGTTACGACTTGTCATCTGTTGGTCGTATGAAGTTCAACCGCCGCTTAGGTCGTGAAGAACTTATCGGTTCTGGCACGTTGGATAAAGAAGACATCGTGTCGGTAATGAAGCAACTTATTACGATCCGTGATGGTAAAGACGAAGTTGATGATATCGATCACCTTGGTAACCGTCGTATTCGTTCAGTTGGTGAAATGGCTGAAAACCAATTCCGTGTTGGTTTGGTACGTGTAGAACGTGCGGTTAAAGAGCGCCTAAGTTTAGGTGACCTTGATAACATCATGCCTCAAGACCTTATTAACGCTAAGCCTATTTCGGCTGCGGTTAAAGAGTTCTTTGGTTCATCACAGCTATCTCAGTTCATGGACCAAAACAACCCGCTATCAGAAGTAACGCACAAGCGTCGTATTTCTGCATTAGGTCCGGGCGGTCTTACTCGTGAACGAGCAGGCTTTGAGGTTCGAGACGTACACCCGACTCACTACGGTCGTCTATGTCCAATCGAAACACCTGAAGGTCCAAACATCGGTCTAATTAACTCATTGGCGAGCTTTGCCCGTACCAATGATTTCGGTTTCCTTGAAACGCCATTCCGTCGCATTGTCGATGGTATTGTTAGCGAAGAAATTGATTACCTATCAGCAATCGAAGAAGGCCAATACGCAATCGCTCAGGCGAATATTGCATTGACCGAAGCCGGTGAGCTCGTTGACGACCTTATTCCTTGTCGTCACCGTGGTGAAACGACCTTGATGCCAAAAGAAGACATCAAATACATGGACGTGTCACCTCAGCAAATCGTTTCAATTGCTGCAAGCATTATCCCGTTCCTAGAACACGATGATGCTAACCGTGCACTTATGGGTGCAAACATGCAACGTCAAGCAGTACCTACACTGCGCGCTGATAAGCCGCTTGTTGGTACCGGTATGGAAAGAACTATCGCGGTAGACTCGGGTGTAACCGTAGTTGCTAAACGTGGTGGTGTGGTTGATTATGTCGACGCTAGCCGTATCGTTATTAAAGTAGCTGAAGATGAAATGCTTCCTGGTGAAGCAGGTATCGACATCTACAACTTGACGAAGTACACACGTTCAAACCAAAACACGTGTATCAATCAACGCCCAACGTGTAATGTTGGCGATCCGATTGTTGCAGGTGACGTGCTAGGCGATGGTCCTTCGACAGACCTTGGTGACCTTGCACTTGGTCAAAACATGCGTATCGCGTTCATGCCTTGGAATGGTTATAACTTTGAGGATTCAATCCTTATCTCTGAGCGTGTTGCTCAGGAAGACCGTTTCACGACTATTCATATTCAAGAACTTAGCTGTATTGCTCGTGATACCAAGCTTGGGCCAGAAGAAATTTCTTCTGATATTCCAAATGTTGGTGAGTCTGCATTAGGTAAACTTGATGAGTCAGGCGTGGTTTATATCGGTGCTGAAGTAAAAGGCGGCGATATCCTCGTAGGTAAAGTTACACCTAAGGGTGAAACACAACTTACCCCTGAAGAAAAACTATTAAGAGCTATCTTCGGCGAAAAAGCGTCTGACGTAAAAGATACGTCACTACGTGTGCCTAACTCTGTTCACGGTACGGTTATCGACGTTCAAGTCTTTACTCGCGACGGTGTTGAGAAAGACAAGCGCGCGCTAGAAATTGAAGACATGCAACTTCGTCAGGTTAAGAAAGACCTTACCGATGAGTTCGAGATTCTTGCAGACGGTATTTTTGCTCGTGCACAAAACGGATTGCTTCGTGCTGGTGTTGATCAAGCTAAGCTTGACAGCTTACCACGTGAGAAGTGGTTTGAAATTGCACTTAGCGATGAAGACGCACAGCTAGAACTTGACCAAATTGCTGAACAGCATGCAGAGATTAAAGCCGCTTTCGATAAGAAGTTTGAAGGCAAGCGTCGTAAGATTACGCAAGGCGATGATCTAGCACCAGGTGTTCTTAAGATTGTTAAGGTTTACCTAGCAGTTAAACGTCACATCCAGCCAGGTGATAAAATGGCCGGACGTCACGGTAACAAAGGTGTTATCTCAACGATTCAGCCTGTAGAAGATATGCCATACGATGAAAACGGTACGCCGGTAGACATCGTTCTTAACCCACTAGGTGTACCGTCTCGTATGAACATCGGTCAGATCCTAGAAACTCACATGGGTATGGCTGCGCACGGTCTTGGTGTGAAAATAGATCGTATGCTTAAAGAACACGAAGAAATGCAGAAACTGCGTAGCTTCTTGAAAGAAGTCTATGAGCTAGGTGAAAGTCACCAAGAAGTTGATATCGATAGTTTCACTGATCATGAAGTGAAGCGCCTTGCAGAAAACCTGCGTAAAGGTGTACCTATCGCAACGCCTGTGTTTGACGGTGCTCGTGAATCTGAAATCAAAGAGATGCTGAAGCTTGCTGATATTCCAGAAAGCGGTCAGATTACTTTGTTCGACGGTCGTACTGGTAACGCGTTTGAGCGTCCAGTAACGGTTGGTTACATGTACATGCTGAAACTGAACCACTTAGTAGACGATAAGATGCACGCGCGTTCTACCGGTTCTTACAGCCTTGTTACACAGCAACCTCTTGGTGGTAAAGCACAGTTTGGTGGCCAGCGCTTCGGTGAGATGGAAGTATGGGCACTTGAAGCATACGGTGCTGCATATACCCTTCAGGAAATGCTTACTGTTAAGTCAGATGACGTTAACGGCCGTACCAAGATGTACAAGAACATCGTCGATGGCGACCATAGAATGGAGCCTGGCATGCCAGAATCCTTCAACGTATTACTTAAAGAAATTCGCTCGTTGGGTATCAACATCGAGCTTGAAGAAAAGTAAAACGGCAATCGCCGCGTAATGTTATGAGATGGCCCGGTGCTTGCGCCGGGCTCTAGAGACTGACTCCGCTGGGAGAGTAATGTGAAAGACTTATTAAAGTTTCTAAAGCAACAAAATAAGACCGAAGAATTCGATAATATTCGAATCGGTCTTTCTTCACCTGACATGATTCGTTCATGGTCTTTTGGTGAAGTTAAAAAGCCAGAAACAATTAACTATCGTACGTTCAAGCCTGAGCGTGACGGTCTGTTTTGTGCGCGTATATTTGGTCCGGTAAAAGATTATGAATGTCTTTGCGGCAAGTATAAGCGTTTGAAGCACCGTGGTGTTATCTGTGAAAAGTGTGGCGTTGAAGTCACCCTTACTAAAGTTCGTCGTGAACGTATGGGTCACATCGAGCTAGCAAGTCCAGTAGCCCACATTTGGTTCCTTAAATCACTACCGTCTCGTATCGGCCTAATGCTAGATATGACACTTCGTGACATCGAACGTGTTCTTTATTTTGAATCATACGTGGTAACAGAGCCAGGTATGACTACGCTTGAGCGTAGCCAACTTCTTAATGAAGAAGATTACCTAGATGCACTAGAAGAGCATGGTGATGAGTTTGACGCGAAGATGGGTGCTGAAGCTGTTTTCGATTTGCTTATGGCACTTGACGTAGACGCCGATGTTGCAGCGATGCGTGAAGAACTTCCGTCAATCAACTCAGAAACGAAGCGTAAGAAGATTACTAAACGTCTTAAGTTGCTTGAGTCATTCCAACAGTCTGGCAACAAGCCAGAGTGGATGATCATGACGGTTCTGCCGGTTCTTCCGCCAGACTTACGTCCTCTAGTACCCCTAGATGGCGGTCGTTTTGCAACGTCTGACCTTAACGACTTGTATCGTCGTGTTATCAACCGTAACAACCGTCTTAAGCGTCTATTAGACCTAGCGGCACCTGACATTATCGTACGTAACGAAAAACGTATGCTTCAGGAAGCGGTAGATGCGCTACTAGACAACGGTCGTCGCGGTCGAGCGATTACGGGCTCTAACAAGCGTCCACTTAAATCGCTTGCTGACATGATCAAAGGTAAACAAGGTCGTTTCCGTCAAAACCTTCTTGGTAAGCGTGTTGACTACTCAGGCCGTTCTGTAATTACCGTTGGTCCTACATTACGTCTTCACCAATGTGGTCTTCCTAAGAAGATGGCACTTGAGCTATTTAAACCGTTTATTTACGGTAAGCTTGAAGCGCGTGGTTTAGCGACAACAATCAAAGCAGCTAAGAAGCTTGTAGAGCGCGAAGCACCAGAGGTTTGGGACGTACTAGACGACGTTATCCGCGAACACCCGGTACTACTTAACCGTGCACCTACACTTCACCGTTTGGGTATCCAAGCGTTCGAACCAACACTCATCGAAGGTAAAGCCATTCAGCTTCACCCGCTAGTGTGTGCGGCGTACAACGCCGACTTCGACGGTGACCAAATGGCGGTACACGTACCGTTGACAATCGAAGCACAGCTAGAAGCACGTGCGCTTATGATGTCAACGAACAACATTCTGTCACCAGCGAACGGTGAGCCAATCATCGTACCTTCACAGGACGTTGTATTAGGTCTTTATTACCTAACACGTGACAAAGTAAACGGCTTGGGTGAAGGCATGGTGTTTACCAGCCCGAACGAAGCAGAAAAAGCGTACCGTACTGGTAACGCTGAATTACACGCACGTGTAAAAGTACGTATTACAGAATATGACATCGATGAAGATGGCAACAAGTCAGAAAAAGTTACGCTTACAGACACTACTGTTGGTCGTGCTATTTTCTCTTTGATTCTACCGAAAGGTTTGCCATTTGAAATTATTAACCAAGCGATGGGTAAAAAGCAGATCTCTAAATTGCTGAATGCTTGTTACCGTACACTTGGTCTAAAAGATACTGTAATTGCAGCTGACCAAATCATGTATACCGGTTTCCACTACGCGATGATCGCGGGTGCATCTGTTGGTATCGACGATATGGTTATCCCTGCTGCGAAGAAAGATATTATCGATGCTGCCGAAGCAGAAGTAATTGAGATTCAGGAGCAGTTCCAAAACGGTCTTGTTACCGCGGGTGAACGTTACAACAAAGTTATCGATATTTGGTCAAATGCCAACGAAAAAGTTGCTAAGGCCATGATGGACAACCTTAAGACTGACATCGTAATTAACCGCGATGGCGAAGAAGAAGAGCAATCATCATTTAACTCTGTTTACATGATGGCCGACTCGGGTGCTCGTGGTAGTGCCGCTCAGATTCGTCAGTTAGCTGGTATGCGTGGTCTGATGGCTAAACCAGATGGTTCAATCATCGAGACACCAATCACGGCAAACTTCCGTGAAGGTCTTAACGTACTTCAGTACTTCATCTCAACGCACGGTGCGCGTAAAGGTCTAGCCGATACAGCACTTAAGACAGCGAACTCGGGTTACCTAACTCGTCGTCTTGTTGAC
>Ga0209652_1002496_pt1 | contig 14181 bp, 14 predicted proteins | sample SaaInl74LU_5_DNA_FD_184641 | JGI IMG/M metagenome (GOLD analysis project Ga0209652, IMG submission 184641) | Marine microbial communities from expanding oxygen minimum zones in the Saanich Inlet - ESP_74LU_5_DNA (SPAdes) (version 2) | ecosystem: Environmental > Aquatic > Marine > Intertidal zone...
AAATTTGATTTAAGAACTATGCTTTACTAGCAACATAAATTTGAATTAAGGATCGTTAAAATGAACAGTGAAATTGAAGAGTTAAAAGCGCAGCAGGCAGAGCTTGAAGCGCGCATTAAGGCCGCTGAAAAGAAAGTGCGTGATGCAGACTTAGCGACAGTTAAGGAGTTGTGCAAAAAGCATGGCTTTACACATGGTATGCTAAAGGGTTCTTTGGCGGCAGGCCGCAACCGTAAGTCAAAGTCTGACGACTCCAATAGCTAGTCTGTGCCAGGTCCGAAGAAGCGCCAAATACCACTAATACGCCAAAGGATAAAGCTAAAGGGGATGGTTTCTTTATTAGTCAGATCAAATCACTGCCGCCTGGTACTGTTCTTAAAGATCTAGCTGATGATGAGACTACCAACTGATCCTTCGTCCGCCTTGGATGGCGAGCTCTTCTGCTGAATCATCATAGCCACGGGTAGTGTTGTAATCTGTATGCCCAACCCGTGTAGCTGTCACAGCAATATCTTCACCTTGCTGACGCGCTAGCGTGATGTGTCCGCGTCTCAATTTGTGCGTCGTTAGTTTCCGTCCTTGATCCTCGCCAAGCGCCTCTACAGCGCGTGTAGAGATGATCTTGGAGATGGATTTCGGGTTAAGGCTGTCCATGACGGTGCCGCCTTTGGTGACCTTTCTGAACACCATGCCATCTTCAATACCTGCAGCATCAAGCCATTGCCTGATGTGTTCAAGTGACTGGTCAAACAGCCCGTTTTCCCGAATCTCACCGCCTTTACCGCGAATGTAGATACGTGCGTGATCGCCCATATCAACGTAGTTGTGAACCTCAAGCTCGCCAATCTCTGTGCGTCGAGCGCCAGTACTAAAGAAGCAGGCAAATAGCGCAGCGTCGCGAAGTCCTCGCAGTCTGTTCTTATCCCGCAGACAGTGCTCGATAACCATCGAGACCTGATCGGGCGCGTAGCGTACGCGTTGTTCTTTGGCTTTTCGGTTGATCTTGCGTGATTGTATGCGGTTGATTAGTCCTAGCTCGCGATCATTGGGCATGAGTCCTTCGGCTTGTGCCTGGGCAGCAACACCTTTGATTACGGCAAGGGTCTGGTTGTAGTAGGTGTTTGATAGATTCCGGTTGGTCGGAACGTCATTGCCATCTTTGTCTTGTTTGAAGAGTTGTGGAGCGGTGTCATCGGATAATCCCTTGTAGTACATATCCAATTCCGCCAGGTCCGAGCTGCCATAGCAAATCTCATCCAGAATGGATTGGGCGGTTCTTGCGGTGATAAGAGCCCACGGAGTTTTTCTTAAGATTACGTCATCATCAAACCAATCTTTACTGTTAAGGAATCGATGCTCGGGAAGGTCAAATGCAAAATAGTGACTCCACACTTTTGCAATACGAATGAGCTTATAGCGCATCTGTTTTATAGACTCTAAGGTGTAGCTTTTTCTCTTTAAATAACTCTGAATTAAGCCCTCGTCAACGTACTTATCAAGCTCTGTAATTCGCGTTAAGGAAGTACCTGCCTGTTGATATGGCTTGGTGACGATCGTGCCGCTATGGACGACTGGTGACGTTGAATCGCTCATAAATGACCTATAAGGCGTTAAAATATGGTTTTTAACATCTTATATAAATTCGATAGAATAAGGAACCCTTGAGTATTTGGTTGGGCAGGATGCCTCCGGCATCCCGCTTTAAGCAGCAGCGCCGGAAGACCGCTATGCCTGTCCCGATGTCGATCATTTCTAAATTAAGGGGTATGTGATTTGGGTGTTCAGGTTGTGAGCGGCAACGTCAGCAACTTCTGCCCAAAGCGGACGCCTGAGCCTTAAACAACTTTGGTAGGATAAGTCTACTCACGGAACTCAGCCGACATATTTATTCTGCTGTTAAACATCTCCGTTCTTTAAGTGGGATATGTACTATTATGAATAAATTAATTTAGTTTCGGAGATTACATGTCGAAGATACGTGACAAGAACATTAAGTTTTTTGGCGAAATAACGAGTTTAGCTGAACCAATTGTTTGGACTTCAGGATTGTCCAATATGCTTGAATGGTTGGTTTGGAGCACAGGTAGTGTGCTAGGTGTTACCAAAACAGCCTACAGAAAGATGATGGTTCAGTGGTGTATTGAGGCGCTAAATTCAGGCACTCCACAAGAAGAATTGCACAGTGTTATTGAAGCAAAAATAAAAGCTGCACTCGAACAGAGCGAACGCCAAGAAAAGTACGACAAACCGAAAACAGGTATAGCCAGCCCAAGAGAAGTTTTGAGGCGAGCAAAATACTTTTCGGAGGATTACTTAAACAAAGAATTTGATATTTTCATGGCATTGGTAAGTGACCGATACCTAGATACATTCTACTCACAGTTTCTGATGCTGTCAGGAGGGGGTGAATGGTTTACTCACGGGAATAGCGGTATTTGGGCGGATAGTGTCCAATTAGCTGCAATGCAGATGGACAATGTCAGCTATAGCCCCTCTGAAAAATTGCTAGTCGCAAGCGAATTGAAATTGGGCGGTCGAAAGAATCCAGATCAGATTTTGAAATACTCGTTAATGTTCAACCATCTAAAAAAAATAGGCTTCATAGATTCAGCTTCGAATTTTGTGATGCTCTTTATAGGAGATGAACACACCAAGATTGATAATAAACTTGTCGTAAATGATGAAATTAGTTTTTGCAAGGCAAGCAAAAAAAGTACGGCAAAGCTGCTGCTGGATCCGGATGTTATTACCGCCGCTAAAACCGCAGTCTATCGCAGTACCACATGGGCAGAATTATCAGCATTCAATAATGATTATTTACAGCGATTGAACCCAGCCACACAGCAAGTTGAAATCAAGTTATTAGTGGGCTTCAATAAAACCCTGTCCAACAAGGCATTCTTGAACGTGAAATGACCAAAATGGGTCGGGAGCGGTCCGAAGGCATCACACCATCTAACCGTCCACTTTTTGCCCTAAGCGGTCATTCAAATCGTTGTAACTCGCACAGTTTAAATAAACCGGAAGTGGTCATAGAATGAAGCGATAACGCGAAACCACGCTACGACTTTTAGCAAGCTCTTTTTCGTGGGTTCTTTAGAGCCTAGACTCAAGCTCTAGATATGAGTGTGCACACCGTTTAGGATCTTCCAAAAGGGCGTAATGACCAAGTCCTGATAGAGAAGCAAAGCAACATGTTGTCAGTTTCTTTGTCAGCTCTTCAGCCAGATTAGGCGGAGTCATACTGTCGTTACTGCCTGTCAACAGCATAACTGTTGTTCTAGCCGCAGAGAGCGAACTTAAAGCATCTGGTCGAGTGAGTGCTAACTGAGTTTGAGCTTGTATATACGCACTGCTCCGATCTGCCATTGATAGTATTTTGTCTTTAACGCCCCCCACCTTCATGGCTTGGATTTCCGGAACATGCTTTTCCAACCCATATGAACCACCAAAAGCCATAACGCTTTGTTCCATGCTCAAACGCACGTCCCTGTTCTGAGGCCTATCTGGCAATGGATTTAGACCAAACAGCACGATTCGTTTTGCATTTAGAACAGCGGCGTTATGGGCTGCGACAATGGCGCCTAGCGAAAATCCACAGACCACCGCATCTTTGGACTCTTCTTTGAGCAACGTTTCATAGTCATGAACGTTCGGCCGATCTAATTTGATCGATATCCTTTTATCCTCTGATACATCAAGTTCATCGAGAAACGGTATAAAAACATCCTCTGTACACAAGGTACCTGGGATAAGAACCCAATTACACTCCCGCAACTGTTCAATAGCCATTTACATGAACTTCTTTAGAAGCGTTGGTTTTAGGGTTTTCCTGAGATAACGTAGCTACGGCATCGCGCATTCCTCGCATCAAATGCGAGAAGTCATTCGAAGGAGTTACTAGGTTGAAGCCCTGGTCTATCCGAGCCTGCGCCTCTTGAACGGATGCACAGAAGATTCCAGTAGGTATTTTTCGTCTTCCTGCCGCTTCCAACACCCTTACTATTGCAGCCTCTGATTGGGTTCTCGGCGGCCTAACATCTCCGTCTATGTCAAATGCCAGGTCATTTGGACCTATGTAGATCATGTCGATTCCCGGCACATCAAGAATCTCTTCAATTCTCTCTATTGCTTCCGCCGTTTCGATCATAGGGATCACCATAATCGTTTCATTCGCATGCGCGACATAATCGTCGCCACCGTAGAGCAGTCCTCTCGAAGGTCCGAAACTTCTCTTACCCAGCGGCGGGTACCGACAAATTGACACCAACTCCGCAGCCTGCTCGGGAGTTGAAATCATCGGGCATATAACACCATAGGCACCTGCATCTAGGACCTTCGTTATCTCGGCAGGTTGTAACGCTGTTACCCTAGCCATGGGCATGGCGGGGGTACTAGATATAGCTTGAAGCATCGGTAGTAAATTAGAAAAATCCAGCATACCGTGTTGTAGATCCACAGTTACAGTATGAACTCCGCTATGACCTACCCCTTCAGCAGAATAGGTAGAGCCAATCGATAACCAGGCGTTTAGAATAGTCTTACCGGTCTGCAAACGCTGTCGAACAATACTTGGGCGCATCAGATCTCCCTCCCATAAACAGGTAATAGCGTTGCCTTGGCAAAGTATCCGTTGGCATCCAAATCTAGACCACTCTTCTTGGCATTGGTTAATACTTCTTGGCTAAAAATAGGGCGTTTCCTGCCGTCGCCCGAAATCACAACAACAACCTCGCTTCCCAGGGCCTCGTCCCCGATTAATCGAACCTGGACAGCCGCTGGAACGGAATATGTATCTTCAGTGTTGAGTGTAATCTTCGCGCCCCCAGCCAGATGAATATTGAGGGCTCCTTTATGGACGATGAACACCATTTTCTCATCAAGTGAGAAATGGCCAGTCATTTGCCCCGGCGAGAACCGCAACCATTCAACTGAGAATCCATGTGGATTAGTTATCCTTGACACGTGGTTGCGGTTTTGGGTCATTCCGTAACCGATAACAGGAGCGATTTCTACCCCACAGCCAGGTAAGTTTTGGTCGATAAATGCAGGCAAAAAATGACGATTGGATTGATTAACTATCCTCGAAAGCATCTCATCTACCGTGACTACCCTCAGACTCTCGACATCAGCATCGGACATTGGCGTAATACACTGGCTAGCCGTTGGCTGAGGATCACCCTTTGATGTATCAATTAGCCGGTTACTGAGGGAGATGTAAAGCCCGTAGTCGGCTGCTTCACGAATAATGTCGGGATGAAAAATGACGCCACCTGTGTTGTCCCCCCCCAAAACCGTAAACAACCAGCCGTTATCGGGGCCGCTATTAGTAAAGCCACGGAAGACCCAAGTGGGTATTGACACAATATCGCCCGCTCGCCCCACGTATTCGTTCTCACCGTTTTTACCCCATCTAAACGTCCATTCTCCTCGATGAACGATGAACACTTCGGCCGTAAAGTGAATATGTAAATTGTTCGTAATGCCGTTTGGCATTGCGGCGGCGCCAATGTTGAATCCGTGAGGTTCCGGTAAATTGACAATTTGTTCGTCAGATGAAGTTACACCGGGACCTATAATCGAGTAGTTCTCTTTAAGGTGCGAACCTGGCTTCTTGCAATCAATGAACGCTACTGAGCAAGACACATATTGATCGCGTTTAATGTGGCGGGCCTCTGCTTGAGCAGTTGTGAGTGTTTCCATGGTCATTTGTCCTGTTTGCTTCATTCGTCTATGCGCCGGCCCGTTTTCTCGTCAAAAAGGTGAACTCTAGCTCCTGGCTTGATACTAATGTGGCACAGCGTATCAATCTCAGCTTCAAACTCCGCGGGGCCCCGTGCACAAATGCTAGAATTGCCGGCTTTAAGAGTTACCAATGTGCTGTCACCTGTCAGCTCAAGCGCATAGAGTTTCCCCTGTATCTCCGCGGCGGTGTTTTCCAAAATCGTCAAATCTTCTGGCCTCACCCCCATTACAACTGACTCTCGATCAGGCGCGTTAACCGGCACGCGAACGCCATCGGCTTGAAATTCGCCACTCTCTACTCTTCCGTCGATTAAATTCATTGATGGAGACCCTATAAAACCGGCAACAAACAAATCTACCGGCTGATCATAGATTTTTTTGGGTGTATCCAGTTGTACTATTTCGCCCTCGCGCATAACCGCAATGCGTGTTGCTAACGTCATTGCCTCCATTTGATCGTGGGTTACATAGACCGTCGTGACGCCTAATTCGTGATGTAAGTGTTTGAGCTCTGCTCTCATAGTTACACGTAACTTCGCATCGAGATTTGAGAGAGGCTCATCCATCAGAAATAACTTTGGTGTACGAACGATCGCTCGCGCAAGAGCAACCCTCTGCCGTTGCCCCCCTGATAACTCCGAAGGCCGCCTTTCGAGTAATTGTCCAAGTTCCACTTTATCGGCCGTGAGCTGCACTTGGCGATCCCTATCCTCGCGTCTTACTCCTCTTAATTTGAGTGGATACGCTATGTTCTGCCGCACAGTCATGTGGGGATACAGCCCGTAATTTTGAAAAACCATAGCGATATCACGGTCCTTAGGCGGCTTATTAGCTACAGATTCGCCAGCTATACGAACATCCCCAGAGGATATCTCCTCAAGACCTGCGATCATTCGCATAGTCGTGGTTTTTCCGCAGCCTGATGGTCCCAGTAACACTAAAAATTCGCCATCTTCGATTATAAGATTCTGCTTCTTTACTGCATAAAACTCACCGTAGCGTTTCTCAAGATCGACTAGTTTTACTTCAGCCATCCCCTTTTCCTTATTTAACTGCGCCGGCAGTCATGCCCCGCGTGAAGTGTTTTTGAATGAACAGCGCCATAACGAATATAGGTACGGTGATCATGACCCCGGCCGCGCTCATTAACTCCCATAAATCGCCACGCTCAGTGCGGAAACTGACGAGCCCAACGGGTAACGTAACCGCATCACTTCGAGAGAGAATCAACGCAAAAAGGAACTCGTTCCAAGTCAGTATGAAACAGAAAATTGCAGAGGTAAGAATGCCCGGAGCCGCCATTGGTAAAACAATGTCTTTAATGACCCGCAGCCGTGAGGCGCCATCTATCATCGCCGCCTCTTCGCTATCCACAGGAATGGCGTCAATGAAACCTTTGATCATCCAAATAACAAAAGGGGTAACAATCGCCAAATTCACAATAATCAGTGCGATACGAGTGTCGAGAAGCCCGAGGGAGCGAAACATTAAGAAAAATGGCAGTACAATTACTACTGCCGGTATGAATTGAGTGGATAGAATCAGAAAAAACAGAAATTTTCGTCCACGAACTCTAAAACGAGAGAACGAGTAAGCCGCAAGAGAGGCGCAGGGAACAGATATTGCGACGGTCACTACCGCGACTACAACCGAATTAAACACCATATCCCCTAGATTCCAAGGTTCTGAGAAGACGGTGATGAAATTTTGGATAGTCGGTGTGAAGTCTAGCGACAGAGAGTATGCATCACGTGGCTGCTTAAACGCTGTAAGGAACATCCATGTAATTGGGAAGATCACAATACCAGAGATCACTAACAAGAGAGCTCTCTCAACAAGCCAAAGTATTTGATTTCTCATGCTGCGACCACCTTACGCTCACTAAGTAACATGCGTACATACCAGGCCGAAATGGCCATCATTATCAGAGTAAGAATCCAGGCAAGTGCTGACGCATAACCCATGTCAAACCACTTGAAACCGACATTAAAAATAAAGAACGCTAAAGTTTCCGTCGAAATTCCAGGCCCGCCACCCGTAAGAGTAACTACCTGATCAAACATTTTTAGAGCGAATATCGTTTTCAAAACTGCTGTAACCAGTAAAACCCCCTTCATCTGGGGAAGGACAATCTCAAATATTATTCGCAGATTCGAGGCACCGTCGACACGTGCCGCCTCCTCTGTCTCTTTTGGTATCGAAGCTAGACCACCCAGGCACATAAATGTCATGTACGGTGTCCAGTGCCAAACATCTGTAGCCACAAGAATTCCCATCGCTAGATCAGGATCTGCCAACCATGGAATGCCTTCAAGCACCGGGAAGAGCTGCCCTAGACCTTTTGCAAGGACACCGAATTCAGGATTGAACATGAACCGATAGCTGACACCAATCAAGGCTGGGCTCATGGCAAATGGTAGGATTAGAATGATGCGCGTAAACGTGTGCAGCCGCCCAGTGCGACGTAACAAAAGCGCCATAGAAAACGCAAACACGAGAGTTAATACGACACTGGAAACCACAAAAACCGTCGTGACCCAAAGCGAGTTAAGAAAAGCGCTTTCGGTTGCAGCTTCAAGGTAATTTCCTAATCCAACAAAGTCACCGGGGCGACGCTGCTTTGTTAGGTCCCATTCGCGAAATGACGTCACCAATGAGTAGGCCAACGGGTATATTGTCGTCGCTAACACTATTAAAAATGCTGGAACGAGCAAAAAGTGCGGCAGTAATCTTTCTCTCACTTTTGCTACCTAAAATCAGAAATTAGGATGTATTAGCGGGAGAGTCGATCACCCTCTCCCTGTGGTTAGTTCAAAACTAACGAATAGAAGCAATCTCAGCCGCAGCCTTATCTAATACAGAACGCGTGTTAGTATCCTCACCAGATGCCAGCGTCGAGATCGCCGTTTCAAGAATTTCAGCAACACGTGGCCAGTTGCTTCCAAACTCCATACCTTCAGCAGTAGCTAATGCCTCAGCTGCGGCTTGGTGCATGCCACCCCAGCGCTGATTAACTTCAGAATCTCTTAGATTGGACATATGAACTGACACAACCTCACTAAGGGCTGGATCTAGCAGTACATCTCGTTCCAATGCGGGATCTGTGAGCCAGCTAAGAAACTCTGCAGCGGCATCTTTCTGATCAGAGCCATCAGTGACACCGAAAATCCACGTGTTTGTAAACGTAGTTCTGTCAGCGCCCGCCACTGAGGGTAAGGCCGTAAAACCAACCTGCTCAGCGTTTAATGTTGATTGCGAAGGATCAGTCAACTGTGAACGCACCCACCACCAAACTGGTAACATCGCCGAATTACCTTGTTTGAAACTGTTAACCGCGTCTTGCTCTACGAATACTGCTGAACCCGCAGGCGCAATCTTTTTGTCTCTTAGGAAGCCGACATACATATCAGTTGCAGCGACGCCAGCATCAGAATTAAATGCAGGCTTGCCCTCCGCGTTGAATAGATCACCTCCTTTACCCCAAAGAAGATTCATCCAAACCATTAAGTTCTGGCCATTAAGCTTGCCGTAAGGAAGCGCAATACCGGCAGAATCAGAGCTATTTTGAACGGCGTTAGCAACTGAAACCACTTCCTCCCAGGTACGAGGTGCTGTTACACCGGCATTTTTCAGAAGGTCAGTTCTGTAGAACAGAAGCTGAACGTGTCCACGAACGGGTAAGCCAACCAGCTCTCCATTCAACTGCCCGTGACGTAAATGAGCTTTCGGAAAGTCAGAGAGATCAACATTTCTCTCAGCGACTTCGTCGGTAATTGGCTGAAGTAGCATTTGCAGAGATGGCACCCACTGGTCCATCACAGAGACCACATCATAGTCACCCGTGCCGGCTACCATTTCTGTGGTCAATGCCTCTTTCATATTTGGAAATGGCACGTAGTCATAGACTACTTTGATGCCGGTTTGCTGTTCAAATGAGGCCAATCGAGCTTCATGAGCCTCGAACTGGCTAGATTTGACCGATAACACTTTTACCGTAGCCCCATCATAAGGCTTGCCCGGTGTTGCATCCCATGCCATGGCGTTGGCGGCTAATACTGCAGTAGCTAGAACGATTGATTTTTTTATTGATTTCATCTCTCTCTCCTTATTGCTCCTTTGAAGGTATTTAACTGCAATATTAATGTCAACAAGATTATCGATAATTTTATCGGACGAATCGGTCTCTGGTGTGTTAAAGTGTTTGTCTATCAGTTTTACGTTTTAGGAGTCGCAAGCGTGAAGAGCTCACTCGTTGAGGAATTGGAGAATGACATAGTCTTCGGTTTGTATACGCCAGGATCTCGCATCGTAGAGGATGCTGTAATGGAGAGATACGATGCGAAACGACATGCAGTAAGGAATGCGTTTGCAGCTCTAGAGAGCCGAGGAATGCTTGTCCGCAAGCCAAACCGTGGTGTCGAAGTGGTAGACTTTACGCCTGACGAGGTTGATGACCTATACGATGTGCGGATTATTTTAGAGACTGCTGCTGCCCAGTGTACTCAGTTGCCTTGCGCGAGCGAACTGACAGATAAATTAGAATCCATCGCGTTACAACATGCAAATGCAGTTGAGCAGCGCGACTTTCGAGCCGTCTTCAGTTTGAATCAGAATTTTCATGAACTGCAGTACTCCTGCTGCGGTAATCCAAGGCTAGCTGAGCTAATAAGCCGTCACTCTCGCGTTGCCCAGCCTATAAGGGTCGTGAAATATTATGACGCTGAACATATGAAAATCATCGTTTCTCAGCATTTTGATATAATCGAAGCAATGAAAGGTTACTCCACCGAAGCGTTAGTAGCTGCAGTACGCGCACATCTTCCCGCCTCTGCGGAGGCCTATAGAGCACAATATGAACTTCGGTTCGGCAAGAACAGCAAGATAAACTCACAATAGGGTTTTATATCAGATACTAAATGTTTTGATTAATCCAAGATTCTAGGGAAATAGGATGGACGGCCCCCAACCCTTTTCCCAAATTGAACCTGAGAGCTTGGCGAGTGCTAGTGATGTTCAGCTGAACTAGCCTCCCATTTAAGCCCTCCACTCTCTACGATCTCGCTCCCCCAACGAGAGATGGGACAATTCGCTATTGATTAACTACTCGCGACTCAAAGAGCACAGAAAAGAAAGCTACGTACCATTAGGCTGGAGTGCCCATTAGTAGAGAGAAAGTCGGCAAGATAGCCGAGAGTTATTGCTACATTATTCTACCTGACATTTTTAACACCACGTGTAACTAGCGTGTTGCAAAAACTTACGTGAGCATAAGGTATTAACGTTCGTACTCAACGTTTTTTATGTCTAAACCGCTCTCAACGACCGCTTCCAGAACATAGCAGCACCTGAGTGTGCGTAGGATTTGAATGACCGCTTTTGCGGGATAGTTAGCGTTAAGCAATTGTACGATCAGGTCAGAACACTGTATCGAATAGTGTCAGATTGAGTTTAGATAACTACAAATCACACTACTACAGTTAATAGATGCTGAGATCACTATCTGCCTTAATATCTAGCATTTGGATCGGTTCACTATAATCTCCGTGATGTACGACTACCGTATTCACCTGCTCAGTTTTAGTTGGCTTTTGGGTCGACCGAATGGGAGTGCAGCCTTGCACCCTATTAAACTCAAGCAAGTTCCAAACATTCCTATATCCTTAAGCCTAATAAGGAGACGATATTGGAATTACTGCAGACCCTCATATCACTTATCATCACAATCGGCATTTTGGTGACCATTCACGAATACGGGCATTTCTGGGTGGCTAGGAAGTGCGGTGTGCGTGTTATCCGGTTTTCAATAGGCTTTGGCACACCAATTTGGAAGCGAGTGGGTGCTGATGGTACTGAGTATGTTGTTGCATCAATACCACTGGGTGGCTATGTGAAGATGTTCGGTGAGGGTAATGAGGCGGTTGCGCCGGAAGATCGTCACGCGTCATTCTTTCATAAGTCATTAGCGCAGCGAGTAGCGATAGTAGCGGCAGGTCCGCTAGTGAATCTTGTTTTTGCGGCAATCGCATATGCTGCTTTGTTTGGGTACGGAGTGTCGTACCCTACTCCGACTGTCGGATCGGTAGCGCCGGGCACTCTAGCTCAAGCTGCTGGGTTAGAATCCGGCATGGATATCGTTGAGATCGATGGCCGCCAGGTACGAACATGGGAGGACATCAATTTCGCGCTGGCCTCTCGCGTTGGCAGTTTTGGAGAGATTACCCTTCTTGCGACACGGAACGAGCAGCGCATTGAAATGAGTGCGGCGCTGGATGGCTGGCGGTTTGAGTTTGACGAAATCTCTCCTATTCGCGCCTTCGGTATTAACCCTTGGGTGCCGCCACGACGTGCAGAGTTAGATGTTATTCAACAGGGCTCGGCAGCAGAACGAGCTGGGCTCAGTACGGGTGACATTATTACCCAAATCAACGGGCAGCCCATCGCGCTTTGGTCAGAAGCCGTCGATGTGTTTCGCGCGTCCCCTGGTAAGCAAATTGAGATGCAGATCCAGCGTGAATCGGGGGCGCAAAGTCTTACTGTTGAGCTCGATGCCAAGGTAATCAACGGAGAAACGATTGGTTACTTTGGTGCGAGTGTTAAAGCACCGAGCTGGCCAGAAGATAAGCAGTCCCTTGTTCAATTAGGTGTTGTTGATTCTGTGGTTGCTGGCGCGGACAAGATGATTCAGATGTCATGGCTCACACTGACATCAATAGGCAAAATCCTGACGGGTGTGGTTTCGCTGGATAATTTATCGGGTCCGATCACGATAGCCAAAGTAGCGAGTGCATCAGCCGCTAATGGCATTGAGCCATTTATAAACTTCCTCGCCTTTATCTCGGTCTCTCTCGGTGTCTTGAATTTGTTACCAATTCCGATGCTCGATGGCGGACACCTCGCTTTCTATCTCGCAGAGTGGATGCGTGGGGGTAAGCCCGTTTCTGAGCGAACTCAAGCCGTTTTTATGCGAATTGGGGTCGGTATTGTGGGGAGTTTGATGGTAATCGCGATCATGAACGATCTATCGCGGCTCTAAGTCCTGAGCCAAGCACGTTTTTTTTTTCATATTTTAAAGCCATTTTTTAAAAGTGTTCTAGAATTGATTTGGTACAGCCAAAATTATATAAAACGATCAGCCAGTGCTTAGGATTAGCATATGAAACATCAGCGGATTGATGGGTACGCAGTTATAAGCCCACTCGACAGTCAATTGGATGCCATCACCGTTGGTAGATGGTTCAATTCCGACCTCATTCCCACCGAACCTGCAATACTAGACCTCAGGGCAGTATTAAGCCTCGATGTGTCGGGCTTATCATTGCTCGTCAATCACGCACTCAATGATGATTGCAGTTGTGCCCTTCTAATTGAAGCTGGGGGCTGGGTAGAGGCGATGTTCCAAACGGTGAAGCTGGGTGAGCTATTGCCGATTTACTACTCGATTGAGGATGCGATCGGACATATGCAAGAGCATTTCCCGAAGCAAGGAAACGCTTTAGAAGAAGTTGTTAGACAAGGAGAGTCCTATGTTGGTAATCACGCGAAATAAAAACGAAACCATACAGATTGGTGACGATATTGTTGTCACCCTTGTGCATACGCGCGGTCAGCAAGCCAAGATCGCGATTGAAGCCCCCGAGCATATTAATATTGTGCGGGGCGAGCTGCTAAGCGAAGCACAGACCTGTATCGGTCAAACGGACTGAGTTGGCTGCGTAGATAGGTTGCTGATCCTCATCAGTGAAGTATTGACATCCTCCCCGTGCTTTAGCGCGGGGAGGATGTCAAACCAAGGTTCCGACAACGCCGGTACCGTAATTTGCGTTATTTTAATTAGAGATAGTATGAGGCTTAGAACGTATATGAGGATCAATTAATCATGATGAACACTAAAGGAATTATTGGAGCGTCTGTTGTTCTGATTACTATCATTCTTAGCGGTTGTAACAGCGCTGGGATTAAGTTGGGTGGTTCGGATGTCTCACGCGAACATGAGACATACGTCATGCAGCCGGCTTACCGGAGCAGCCCTCAGCTATCACCTGCAAATAACATCGCACATGCAGCAAAAGTCGATGGGCTAAAGGATTCAACGCTTGCCAACACGAAAGATTACAACCGCATATTATCGAGAGGACTTCTAAGTCCTGCGTCTGTTGGGTTTAACCTACTCTCAGGCAGTATCTCAGGGCTTTCACTGGCACTATTCCCACGGCAGTTGACCCCGCGAGAAGTTAACCACTTGTGGTATTGGACACCGGCAGGAGAGACACATATTGATGTTGCTCAGGCCGCGGGTAATTCTCTGCTAAAACACGCCAAAACCTTCTCTGCAGCGAATGCCAAAAGCGAGTCGTATAAAGGTCACTACGAGAAAAAAGGATACGAATACGATATGTATGCTATCGCCTACACCAATGGTGACTGCGATGGCATCAA
>Ga0209652_1002498_pt1 | contig 14176 bp, 14 predicted proteins | sample SaaInl74LU_5_DNA_FD_184641 | JGI IMG/M metagenome (GOLD analysis project Ga0209652, IMG submission 184641) | Marine microbial communities from expanding oxygen minimum zones in the Saanich Inlet - ESP_74LU_5_DNA (SPAdes) (version 2) | ecosystem: Environmental > Aquatic > Marine > Intertidal zone...
GAATTCACATTTATTACTTATCTCATCAATTAAAATGAAACCAATGTTGTGTCTGTTATGTTTGAATTTTTGACCAGGATTACCTAAGCCAGAAAACAAGAGCATTATTTCTTGTCAGGTGTATCTTTTTTATCCTCAGTTGCCTTATCACCTTCTGCCGGTTTAGCTTCTGTATCCGCATCTGTTTCAGTTGCCGCCGCTTCCGCTGCTGGTTCAGGTTCTTTAACAACCGTAGGTGCCGCAACCGTTGCTATAGTAAAATCTCTGTCTTTAATAGTGGGCAATACTCCGTCTGGTAATTTAATTGCAGAGATATGAATACTCTCACCAATCTCTCTGCTTGCTAAATCCACAATGAGCTCTGATGGTATTTTATCTGCTGGACAACTTAGCTCAACTTTTCTTCTTACAATATTTAATACACCACCCATTTTTAAACCTGGGCAGGTTTCTTCATTTAAAAATCTAACTGGAATCCAAACAACCACTTTTGTATTTGCAGATAGTTTTTGAAAATCAACATGAATTGGCTGATTAGTTAGAGTATCAAACTCTATATCTCTTGGTAGTACTTCAAATTCTTTACCATCAATTGTAATTTTTATTACTTTACTTTTAAAATTGGTCGTTTTTAAAAAATGATCGAGACTGCTTTTTTTAACACTTAAACTAATATTTTTTTCAATATCTCCATATAGAATTCCAGGAACAAGACCTTCAGATCTTAGTTTGTTAAGCTCTGATTTAGTTTTAGTTGATCTTGGTGACGCCTCTAAAATGTTATTTTCTGTACTCATCGCGCTGATTTTTTACAATATACAATTAAAAAAACAAGAAGGATTTAGTAAAAAAAAGTCTTATTTAAACAGCTTTGAGACAGATTTTGAGATAGAGATACGTTTAATTGCCTCAGCCAATAAACTTCCAACACTTATTATCTGGAATTTATTTGAAGATCCAATTTTTTTATTATTTAAAATTGAATTTGAAATAACAAATTTCTTAATTTTTGATTTGTTAATTTTTTTAACAGCATCACCAGTCAAAACACCATGAACAACATAGGCATAAACATCTTTAGCACCTTTATTTATTAAAGCACTTGCTGCATTCACGATTGTACCTCCGCTATCAACCAAATCATCTATAACAATACAAGTTTTACCTTTTACATTTCCAATAACATTCATCACTTCTGATTTACCTGGACCGGATCTTCGTTTATCAATAATCGCTAAATCTGCCGCTAACCTTTTTCCTATAGCTCTAGCTCTTTCAACGCCACCAACATCAGGTGCAACACAAACAATATTTTTATGCTTAATATTTTTTTTGATATGTTTAACTAAAGTTGGTGCAGCAAAAAGATTATCAACTGGAATATCAAAAAATCCCTGAATTTGGTTTGCGTGCAAATCCATTGTGAGTACTCTGTTAACACCAGAGCCAACTAATAAATTAGCAAATAGTTTAGCAGTAATAGGCGATCTTGGAGTTACCTTTCTATCTTGTCTTGCATATGCATAATAAGGAAGTACTGCAGTAATACTTTTTGCTGAAGCTCTTCTTAAGGCATCAACACAAATTAATAATTCCATTATACTGTCATTGACAGGAGAAGATGTACTTTGAATGACAAAAACATCTTGTCCCCTCATATTTTCATTAATTTCTACATAAACCTCACCATCCGCGAATCTTGTTATTTTTGTATCAACAATTTTTTGTCCGAGTTTATTCGCTATTTCTTTAGAGAGATCTTTATTATTAGTGCAAGAAATAATTTTCATAATGATGATTCTGTTTTTACTATTATAGAAATATTTCTTCCATAATCATATTCATTTTTATGCACAGATCTTCTATAGCTAAAAAAATGATTAGTTAAGGAGTATGTATCTTTTTGAATTAAATCAATCTGATTAATTTTTATATTTTGCTCTTTAAATTTTTCTAATGCGTAACCTTGAAGATTAAAAAAAATTTTGTCTTTTTTAAATAAAAAAAGTTTTTGATAATTTTGATTTTGATGAATGATTTTCATCATAAATTTTTTTTGAACCTCATAGCTGTTTTGACCAATAGAAGGTCCAATACCGCAAATAATATCTTTAGGATTAACATTATTTTTCTTAAAAAGATTAACAGCATTTTTAATAATATTTTTATACAAACCTTTCCATCCGCCATGCAAAGCACAAATATAATAACCACATTTTGATGACATAAGAATGGGAATACAGTCGGCAGTAAGTATACCTATTAAATTATTATTTAATGATGTAAAAATTCCGTCAGCTTTTCCCAGTCTGAGCGCCTTTGTTTTTTTAGTTAAAGTAATAATTTTGTTACTATGAATTTGATTTACTAAATTTAAATTATTAGATCTAAATTTTTCTTTTACAATATTTAAGTTTTTTAGAACATTTGCTTTACTGTCACGGGAACCAATTCCACAATTTAACGATTTATATATTCCAGCTGATACACCTCCTTTTCTGGAGAAAAATAAATTTTTGGTATTTTTTATTTTATTTAATTTTTTTGAGCTAATCATTATTTGATGCTGTCATTACTTTAAATAAAGATCCCATTTGCTTATCATTTATTAATCGATTAACAGCCAAATGTAACTTAGAAATTTTTTCATCACTATCCAGAAGTTTTTTTGATTGATTAAATCTCTCAATTATTCCATTTTTTTTTAAAAAATCTGATTGAGTAGAAATATTTACATTTGAAACTTTATTTTTTTGAAAAATACTTTTGATTAAATTAAAGTTTACTAAGTAAGTAATATCGACAAATCCTTGATTAGAAAATATGTCAACTTTTTTATGTTTCATCAAACCTTGTAGTGAATTTCTATAGCGCTCACTATTATATCCATAGTCAATTGTAAGAAAAAAGTTGTTTTTACTATTCATTAACACTTTAGAAATGCCTGTAACAAATTTGAAAATATCTGGAGAAAACTCAATAAAATTACATTCTTTATCAACGAAGTTGAAAATCTTGTGGTTTTTTTTTGTAATTTTAAAATATTTTGTAATTAAGTTTTTTTTCTTAAAATCATATTTTACAAATTTTTCGTTCCACACGTCGTTAATCTTTTTAAAATGTTTTACTGCAAACGCATCCAAAAGTTCATTAGATACAATAAAACAATCCTTTATCTTTACATCTTCGAGAGATTCAAACCATTTCACTTTCAATTTACTAAGTTTATTCTTTTGAATTTTTTTTAGTTTTTTACTTTTTTCAATAATGTAATATTGACACTTAATATTTTTAAACTTTGAAATTGTCTTGATTATATCTTCGGCTAATAAACCTTCACCCGCACCAATCTCTAAAATTTTAAAACTAAAAATTTTTTTTTTTAAAAAATAATTTATTATAAAAATAGCAATTATTTCCCCAAAGATACTTGATATATATGGGGAGGTAATAAAGTCTCCCCGCGGTCCAAATATTAAATCTTTTTCATAATAGCTGCTTTTATATTTATAAAGACAATCATTAATATATTGGTCTAACGAAATTGGTTTTTTTTTAATATTATCAATTATTTTTTGCATATTTTAATAAAAAAACTCCAGTAATGAGCATTATCAAACTCAATAAAGTTCCCATGCTTATCATATTAAAAATATATCCAATTTGTTCATCTGGTAATCTAAATTGCTCTGAAAAAATTCTAAAAATTGAATAAAAAATTAAAAAGCAAGATGATATTAATCCCTTTATTTTTTTAAATTTAAAAATGATATTTAATAATAAAAATAATAAAATCCCCTCTAATAAGGCTTCATATAGTTGTGAAGGATGACGAGGCAAATTATCAACTTTTATAAAAATTACAGACCACGGAACACTAGTTGGAATACCAATTAATTCTGAGTTTATAAAATTTGCCAATCTTCCTAAAAATAACCCAATGGGTGTGATTAAGGCTAACAGGTCAGTAAACTTATAAAACTCCAGATTATTTTTTTTTGCAAAAAAGATACTAATAATGATTATGCCTACTAAGCCTCCATGAAAAGACATTCCACCCTCCCAAATAAAAAAAATATTTATAGGATTTTGAGAAAAGAAATTTAAATCATAAAAAAATACATAACCCAGCCTACCACCTAAAATAATACCAATTATAGCGAAAGGTAAATATTCATCGAGTATGTTCGAATTAAAGTTAAAGAAATTGTTTTTTTTTATTAAAAACTTACCAAATTGAATCGCAAGAATTAATCCAAATATATAAGCTAACGAGTACCATCTAATATCTATGTTAAATATTGTTACAGCTACGGGATCTAAATTATTTATGAACATTAAACGGGAAATATTAAATTAACTCTAAGTCCTGTTCCTTTAGGGTTATCTTGAAGTTCAATTTTACCACCATGAGAATTAACGATATCTTGTACAATTGATAGGCCAAGTCCAACACTCCCGGAGTTTGAAGTTCGACTTTTGTCTAGTCTATAAAATGGCCTTAAAACTCTTTCTTTTTCACGGTCAGGAATACCAGGTCCGTTATCATCTACGGTAATGACAATTTTGTTATTTTGATCTGTAACTTTAATATCTGCTGAATTTCCATATTTTAAAGCGTTTTCGATCACATTTAGTATAGATCTTTTGATAAGGTGCTGCCTTCCTACAATGAAGTAATTTTTTTTACATTCTAACTTAATTTTAGATCCACTAAATTTATGATAAATTTCATTAAGCATTATTGAAAGATTAAATTTATTTGATGTTTTATCTGATTGAGATGTTGAATAATCTAGATAATCCGAAATCATTTTTTGCATTTCATTAACATCTTCTTTTATTTTATTTAATTTTCCATCTTTGTTCAAAATTTCAATTTGAAGTTTAAGTCTTGTTAATGGGGTTTTTAAATCATGGCTTATTCCTGAAAGCATTGAAGTTCGTTGACTGATATGTCTTAAAATCCTTTTCTTCATTTTTTCAAACTCACTAATAGCTTTTCGAATTTCTATTGCACCAGACGGTCTAGCTTCAGCAACGTATTGACCCTTTCCAAATTTTTCTGCTGCTGATGCTAAGTTAGTGATAGGTTTGATCTGGTTCCTTAAAAATAAAAGCGAGATAATCATTAATATAAAGGCAGGTACAAGAATCCATAAAATGAAAATTCTTCCAGATGAATTTCTAACTCTAGATTTTGGAACAATTAATTCAATATGTTGATTATTAAATTCAACTAACACTTTAACATAATCTTTATGTATTTTAGTATTAAACCAAAACTTATAGTTTAAATTTTTTGAGAGCTCTTCTTTAAGTAACCTGTCGTAAAATGAAAATTTTGAATAATTTTCCACTTCATTAATTTTGCTATTAATTATTTTAATCAGGTATGGTTTATTTTTTTGAAATGTTTCAACAATCTTTTCTTGTTTGTTTGTATCCTTCTCGTTTTCAAATAAATTTATAAAGGTTACTATTTCATCTGATAATGAGTTTACTAATCCTTTGTTGGTTTTAAGCCACAAACTATCAAAGAAAACGATTGATAATAAAATCTGAAGAAAAATAACAGGAGTTATAATTATTAAAAAATAACGATAGAATAGTGTCTTAGGTAAAAATTTTTTAAACATTTAATCAGCCCAAAGAACATATCCATTACCTCTTACAGTTTGAAGATAGATAGGATTTTTTGGATCTGGTTCAATTTTTTGCCTTAGTCTTGTAATTACAACATCAACTGCTCGTTCTTTGCTTAAATTAATTATTTTAGATATGTCTTCTCTTTGAAATACTTTTCCCAAAGACATAAGCATTGTTTCAAGTAACAATTTTTCTGATTGATTAATTTTTTCTATACTTTTTTTAAATGTTACAGTCATTTTCTTTAAATCAACTTTTCTTTCACCAAATTTTATTAAATGCAGACCATCTTTGAGATTTTTAATTCTTTTTAAAATATTTTTTATTCTAAGAACCAGTTCTTTTGGTTCGAAAGGTTTAGGCACATAATCATCCCCACCTGTTTCCAAACCTTGGATTCTACTTGCCGCCTCACCCATAGCAGTTAAAAAAATGATTGGTGTATTTTTGAATTGCCTTATTTCTTTAGTAAATTCCAGTCCTGATTGACCGGGCATCATAATATCAACAATTAACAAATCAAATTCAAGTAATTGTATTTTATTTTTGGCATCCTCAGCATCTTTAGCAGTCGAAACTAAAAAATTTTCACTTTCTAAATATTCTTTTAATGGCTCACGAATGCCTTCTTCGTCATCAATTACGAGAATATGTTTTTTTTCTTCGATCATTTTACAGGATCCTTTTTAACACATTTTTGAAATAAAGAACTTCATCTGGCGACGATTTTTTTAAGGCATTTAAAATTCTTGTTTTTTGAGAATTAAATAGATTATTACTTAACTCAGTGCCTTTATCTGATAGAAATATTTCTTTTTCCCTTCCATCCTTAATACCTTTTTTTTGAACAATTAGTTGATTTTTTAAAAGATCTTGAATTACACGGTTCAAACTTTGTTTAGTAACCTTTAAATGATTAAGGATTTCAGTTACTTTTATTCCTGGGTTGTTATCCAATAATATAATTAATCTATGATGTGCTTTTCCTAGATGATTTCTTTTTAGTGTTTGTTCACTGTCTGAGAAAGATGAGCTATATGCCTTTAAAAGTAATTCAATGATATCTTTTAAGTTCTTTTCTTTTAAGTAAAGGAAATCTTTAAGCATGAAACATTAGTCAGTTTTATTGACTTATATTACATTCAAATATAATTTCTATTCAATTTTCAATATGGAACCAATCCCGTACGACAAAAGAGAAGGCAAGATCTGGTTTAATGGTGATATCATTGACTGGAAAGATGCAAAACTACATGTGCTTACACATGGTTTGCATTATGGAAGTTGTGTTTTTGAAGGTGAAAGAGTTTACAATGGCGAAATTTTTAAATTAAGAGAGCACACTAATCGTTTAGTTTATTCGGCTAATAGAATGGGATTTGATATTCCATACTCGGTTGATGAAATTGATGATGCTTGTAATCAGATTATAAAAATTCAAAATGTAAAAAATGGCTACGTTAGGCCGGTCGCATGGAGAGGAAGCGAAATGATGGCAATTTCAGCTCAAAAAAATAAAATTCATTTTGCTATTGCAACTTGGGAGTGGGGATCTTATTTCGATCCAAAAATTAAAGAGAATGGAATAAAACTTAATATCTCTAAATGGAGAAGACCCGCTCCAAATACAATACCTTGGGACACAAAAGCAGCAGGATTATACATGATATGCACACTATCCAAGCACGAAGCTGAAAAAGAGGGATATAACGATTCATTAATGTTAGATCATCAAGATTTTGTTGCTGAAGCCACTGGAGCAAATATTTTTTTTATAAAAGAGAATTCAAAAGAAATTCATACACCAGTACCGGATTGTTTCTTGGATGGAATTACTAGAAGGACTATTATTGATATTGCTAAAGAAAATAATTTTAAAATTAATGAGAGAAAAATTAAACTTGAGGAGTTAAAAGATTTTGATGCATGTTTTTTAACAGGAACAGCTGCTGAAGTTACCCCGGTTTCTGAAATCGGGAATTATAAATTTAAAGTCACACCTTCAATTGGAAAGTTTTTTGATAGGTACTTAGATATCGTAAATAGAAAAGTTACAGTTTAATCTAAAGCGTGATCTATGCCTTTTTTTACATAGTCATAGCCTGTATAGACAGTCAAAATCGCAGATACCCAAAGGAGCGCGAGTCCAATTTCAATTCCGTAATTGAATAAAAGTATATCCCCTGATTTTCCAGCTAATAAAATTGAAATAGAAAACATTTGGAAAAAAGTTTTTACCTTTGCTAGTTGAGAAACAGGCATTTTGAGTTTAAATTTTGATAAATATTCTCTTAAACCTGAAACTAAAATTTCTCGACAAAGAATAATAATTGCTGCAATTACATTAATATCCGCAATAGTGTCATTTTTGATTAACAACGCTAAAGCAGTAACTACAATAATTTTATCAGCTATTGGATCAAGCATTTCACCCAATCTAGATTGTTGCTTAAGTAATCTGGCTAAAAACCCATCTATGAAATCAGTAAAACTTGCAAAGACGAATATACCACACGAAAGCCAGTTTCCTAAAGGACCTGGTAAAAAAAAAACAAATACGAGTACGGGTACAAGAATAATTCGACCTATAGTTAATATGTTTGGAATTTTAATCATTAGATCATATTTTTTTCTTTATGAAAAAAGTTGTAAATTTTTTCTGCTGTAGAAAGGTTAATCCCATCAACGCTTTTAATATCATCTAAACTAGCTCCTTCAATTGCTTTAGCTGAACCAAAATGATTAAGCAAAGCTTTTTTTCTTTTTGCTCCAATACCATCAATTTCCTCTAAGGGCGATTTAAACATTTTTTTTATTTTTTTCTTTCGATGGGTTGTAATCGCAAATCGATGAGCCTCATCTCTAATTCGCTGCATTAAAAATAAGACTGGATCATTCCTCTCTAATTGAATTAAGCCATCTTCAGTAATAAATTTTTCATTACCTTTATTTCGATCTTTACCCTTTGAAATTGCAATAATTTTTAAATCATGAAAACCTAAATCATTTAATTTTTCTCTGACTACAGAGTATTGACCTTTTCCACCATCTATAAGCAGTAAATCAGGTAATTGATCACTTGATGATTGCAATTTAGAAAATCGTCTTTGTATTACTTCTGACATCATTCCATAGTCATCATTAGACTTTATTTTTTTGTTTTTAATATTAAATTTTCTATAACGATTTTTGATAAACCCTTCTTTTCCAAATGCAATTAAGGCTCCAATATTACTATCTCCTTGATTATGACTATTATCGTAAACTTCAATTAAGCTTGGTGTAAAATTTAATTTAAATTTTTCTGCCATTGATATGAGTAAATCATTATTTTTATCTTGAGATAAAATTTTAAGTTGCAATTGTTCTTTGGCATTTTTTAAAGCATTTTGCACAAGTGAATTTTTTGCATTTACCTTAAGAGATATTTTTTTATTATATTTTTTTTCTAATGCCTTTAAAATTAAGTCTTTATTCTCTGGACTAATACTTAAAACAATCTCTTCAGGGGGTTCTTTATTATCGTAAAATTGCATCAGAAAAGATTTTAAAATATGTCTATCATCATCTTCGTAATCATGTTTTGGATAGAAATATTGACTTCCCCAATTTTGTTTTGATCTGTAAAAAAACACTATTACGCAAGTTATATTTTCTCTTCGATAAGAAACGATAAGATCTGCATTTTTAAGATTGCTTTTTTGAATTTTTTGAGAGGATTGAATATAGGTCAGTGATTTTATTCTATCTCTTAAAATAGCAGCTTTTTCATAATCTAAATTTTTGCTGCAAATCTCCATCTCGTTAGATAATTTTTTTTGAATATCTCTTGTTTTGCCATTTAAAAAATCTATGCACTCTTTTACAGTTATTTCATATTCTGTTTCCCTTATTTCTTTAGTGCATGGACCAGAACACCTTTTGATTTGATATAGGATGCAGGGTCTTGTTCTTCCATTAAAAGTATTATCATCACAAACTCTAAGCTGAAAAACCTTTTGTAACATTTTAATAGTCCAGTTTGCTGATGCTATAGATGCAAAGGGACCGAAATAAATATCTCTATCATTATGCTTGCCTCTAAACTTAGTAATTTGAGGATATTTGTGACCTAATCTTATTTGAATATAAGGAAATGATTTATCATCTTTTAGAAGAACATTATATTTTGGTTTGTTTTTTTTGATTAAATTAGCCTCGAGCAATAATGCTTCAGATTCATTTACTGTACTAATTGTATCAATTCTAAAAGTTGAAGCTATCATACGCTCTGTCCTTATAGGCAGAGCACTTCCTGATGCATAATTAGATAGTCTTTTAGGTAGACTTTTTGCTTTACCTACGTAAATAATTTTTTCTTGTTCATTGAGGACTTGATATACTCCAGGGCTATTTGAACATTGCCTAGATTTTTGTTTAAATATTTCTTTTCCAGTTTCTAAGGAGTTCATTAAAAGTTTCTAACTTTAGTTACCTCATACCCAACACTTTTACATTCTTCGATAGCTTCAGGCTTTTCGATTTTAATAGAAACTTTAAATACCCTCTGGTCTTTGAAAATTTCGTTAATAATTTTGTCTGCAAGCGTTTCTAGAAAATTTATAGGGTCTGATATAATTTTTTTAATCATATTAATAACTTGATCGTAATCAACAATTTCCTCTAAGCTTTTATCTTCATATGTTTTTGGCATTATAAATAATTTAAGATTAAAAATAATCTTTTGCTCTTTTAATTTCTCATATTCATAAAAACCAAATTTTGCATTTAACATTAAATCGTTAATGAGGATAATCTCTTCTTCTGAAGATATATTATCTTTAAGATGAATAATTTTCTTTTCACTCATTAATATTTATTAAATCTTTAGTTTGCCAATTTAAACTTTGACCGCTATCTACTGCAATGATTTGACCTGTAATATTTTGATTTTCAATCAAAAACTGACAAGCGTTTGAAATTTCTTTTTTATTTACTTGTCTTTTTAACAATGTGTTTTTGTATTGCTTTTTAAAATGAAGATTTGACTGTCTGGCATTTTTTATGACAGGACCAGGAGCAATTCCATTAACTCTTATATTCGGAGCCAATCTCATAGCTGCTGTTTTTGTTATATTGAATAATATCATTTTACTTACAGTGTATGAGAAAAAAAATGGGGTTAATTTAAAAACCCTTTGATCTAAAATATTAATAATTGAAAAATTTTTTCCCTTTTGAAATTTTTGTTTTGCAAATTCCGACATAAGAATTGCTGGCGCTTTGGCATTAACATTTATATGATTATTCCACATTTTTTCATTAAATTTAGTTAAATCATCATTTTCAAATAAAGATGCACAGTTTATCAAATGGTTAATGTGCTTGAATTTTTTTTTAGCTTCAGAAAAAATTTTTTTTGTAGATTTAAAATTTCTTAAATCACCTTTGATAATTTCACAATTAGAAATTTTATTTATCTCGCGCTTTGTTTGAAGAGCTTCTTTTTTTGAAGTGTTGTAATGTAAAATTATATTGTAGCCTTGTTTTGCAAAATTTATTGCAATTTCTTTACCAATTCTTTTGCTGCCCCCTGTAATTAAAATATTCATTTTTTTTGATATCTTTTTCCAGATTTAGTTCCTGCTCTACCTTGGGTAGATCGAGCCGAGTCTTTAGATTTATAATTTTTTGTGAATGAATTTACAGTTAAGCCCATGTCTGACTGTTCTAGTTTTCTTATTTCGTCTCTAATTTTTGCAGCTTTTTCAAATTCTAGGTTATCTGCTGCATTTTGCATATCTTTTTTTAAAGCTTTCATATGTTTTTTTAGGTTATGACCCGGTGTTACAAATTTATCTGTATTGAGGTAGTCTTTTTCATAAACACTTTCTAGGATATCCCCAATCTCTTTTTTAATTGATGATGCATTAATATTATTTTTTAAATTATATTCCTTTTGTTTTGCTCTTCTTCTGTCTGTTTCCTCCATTGCTTTAATGATGCTTTTAGTTTTTTTATCAGCATATAGAATTACCTTTCCCTCTAAATTTCTTGCTGCACGACCGATAGTTTGAACAAGCGAAGTTTCTGATCTTAAAAAACCCTCTTTATCTGCATCTAAAATTGCCACTAAGGAACATTCAGGAATATCAAGCCCTTCACGAAGAAGATTGATACCAATGAGAACATCAAAGTGACCCAGTCTAAGATCTCTTATGATTTCTATTCTTTCGAGAGTGTCTATATCTGAATGTAGATATCTAACTTTAATACCGTTTTCATCTAAATATTCAGTGAGATCCTCAGCCATTTTTTTAGTTAAAGTTGTAACCAAAACTCTTTGTTTTTTCTTTATTATGTACTGACACTCATTTAATAAATCATCGACCTGGTTTTTTGCAGGCCTTATTTCAACATCAGGATCTGTTAAACCTGTCGGCCTTATTATTTGTTCCGCAAACACACCTTTAGTTTGTTCTAACTCCCAAGGCCCTGGCGTTGCAGAAACAAATACTGTTTGAGGCCTCATTAAATTCCATTCTTCAAATTTTAATGGACGGTTATCCATACAAGAAGGTAATCTAAATCCATAATCTGAAAGTGTTTTTTTTCTAGTGTAATCACCTTTATACATTCCATTTAGTTGCGGAACTGTAACGTGACTTTCGTCAACAAATACAACTGCATTGTCTGGTAAATATTCAAATAGAGTAGGAGGGGGCTCTCCCTTTTTACGTCCTGAAAGAAATCTAGAATAATTCTCAATACCAGAACATGAACCTGTTGCTTCAATCATTTCGAGATCAAACCTTGTTCTTTCCTCAATCCTTTGAGCTTCTAACAATTTGTTTTCAGATCTAAACTTTTCTATAGTAGTTTTTAATTCCTCTCTAATATCTTTAATTGCCTGGTTCACCGTAGGTCTAGGAGTAATATAATGGCTGTTTGCGTATACTTTAATAATATTTAGGTCTTCAGTTTTATCTCCAGTCAAAGGATCAAATTCTTTAATGGAAATTAATTTCCCTTCATCAAGATTGAGTTTCCAGGCTCGATCTTCTAAGTGAGAAGGAAAAATTTCTATATTTTCACCTCTAACTCTAAAAGTACCTCTTTGGAAATTTTGATCATTTCTTTTGTATTGAAGTTCTATTAACCCTTTAATAACTTCTTCTCTCTCATAGTTTTCGTTTTTAATGAATGTAAAAGTCATTTTGCTATATGACTCAGCAGATCCTAATCCATAGATACAAGATACACTTGATACAATAATAACATCGTCTTTTTCTAATAATGATCTAGTTGCTGAGTGTCTCATCCTATCAATCTGTTCATTAATAGATGACTCTTTTTCTATATACGTGTCCGACCTAGGCACATAGGCTTCGGGAGAATAGTAATCATAGTATGAAACAAAATATTCAACCGAGTTATTCGAAAAGAAACTTTTCATCTCTCCATAGAGTTGTGCGGCAAGTGTTTTATTTGGTGCTAAAATTATAGCCGGCCTGTTTAAGGTTTCTATAATTTTTGCCATCGTGAATGTTTTTCCAGATCCAGTAACACCTAAAAGGACCTGATTTTTTTCATTGCTGACCAGTCCGCTGCAAAGTTCTTTAATTGCAGCTGGCTGATCACCTGCAGGTGAAAAATTACTTGTTATTTTAAAAGATTTTCCACCCTCTAATTTGTTAACAGATAACTTATCAGACAGCTTGCTTTCTTGGTTATTAATTGTATCTAATAATGACATATTTAATGACTATACTATCAAGTTCTTTATCAAGAATAAAACCTTCTCCGACAATAGCTGTAACGCAAAAAGCAAGAGAGTTAAAGGAAAGTGGAGTTGACGTTGTTTCCTTGGGCGCAGGTGAGCCTGATTTTGATACTCCTGAAAATATAAAAAAAGCAGCGATAGATGCGATTAACAATGGAGATACTAAATATACAGCTGTAGACGGAACTCCAAAACTTAAAGAAGCAATAATAAATAAATTTAAAAGAGAAAATAATTTGGTTTTTCTAAAAGAGCAAATTAGTGTTGGGGCAGGAGGTAAACAGGTTATATTTAATGCGATTTTAGCCTCAATTAATCCTGGTGATGAAGTTTTGATACCAGCGCCTTATTGGGTTTCCTATCCCGATATTGTCTTGTTGGCAGGCGGAACACCAAAAGTAGTAATTTGTGATGAGGCAGATGAATTTAAAATTAATGCAAAAAAATTAAGAGAGAATTTGTCAAAAAAAACAAAATGGCTGATTTTAAATTCTCCATCAAACCCAACGGGATCTTGTTATAGCAAAGATGAATTAAATGAGATTGCTGAAGTATTAAAAGACTTTCCAAACGTGATGATTATGAGCGATGATATTTATGAGCATGTTTTGTATGATGACTTTCAATTTTATACTATTGGTCAAAACAAAATTGTTTCAGATAGAACTTTGACAATTAATGGGGTAAGCAAATCTTATTCAATGACAGGATGGAGAATAGGTTATGCAGGTGGACCAGCTGATTTAATAAAAGCTATGGCTAAGA
>Ga0209652_1002501_pt1 | contig 14172 bp, 13 predicted proteins | sample SaaInl74LU_5_DNA_FD_184641 | JGI IMG/M metagenome (GOLD analysis project Ga0209652, IMG submission 184641) | Marine microbial communities from expanding oxygen minimum zones in the Saanich Inlet - ESP_74LU_5_DNA (SPAdes) (version 2) | ecosystem: Environmental > Aquatic > Marine > Intertidal zone...
TTGGCGAGCAATTGGGCGAAGGATTAGAGCAGCTTGACTACAACGAGCAATTCACCAACTTCAGCGGTCTTTTCGATGAGCTTTTCAATAAATACAGCCATCGAAATCTGGGTGCTGTAATCATCGCGAGTGACGGTTTGTACAACAAAGGCGCTGATCCCAGCTATAGCTTTAGCAAATTAAATGTACCGATTTACACCATTGCTTTAGGCGACACCATTGAGAAAAAAGACCTCCTTATTCGTGAGGTTGCCCATAACCGACTCGCCTACTTGGGCAACTTATTCCCACTTGAAATTGAGCTAGAAGCAAAGAAGTGCAATGGCGAAGATGTGCTGCTTGAAGTTGTAAAGCAGGGACAGGTGCTTTTCTCAAAACCACTAAAAGTGAGTTCAAAGAATGAGCAGTTCACAATTCCGGTTCAATTAGAGGCTAAAAATGTTGGCTTGCAGCGTTATACCGTTCGTGTTACAACTTTGGAAAATGAAATAAGTACAGTAAATAATACTCAGGATATTTTCATTGATGTCTTAGACTCTCGACAGAAAATCCTCATCCTGTCAGCTGCTCCTCACCCAGACATAGCTGCCTTACGAGCGAGCATCCAAAGCAATCAAAACTACGAGGTAGAAGCCATGACTGCCGAAGAGTTCAAAGGACAAGTTGCCGATTACAGTTTGATTGTGCTTCATCAACTCCCCTCGAAAAATAATTTAGGACTCGATGTGATTGAAGCAGCCATGGCCATTAAAACTCCCTTGTTTTTTATCAGCGGAGCACAAACTGACTTTCAATCTTTCAACAAGCTAAAACTAGGATATGAAGTTCTGAATGCCCGGGGTAACGTTAATGATGTAAAAGGTCGATTTGCTAAAGGTTTTTCCTTATTTCAAGTTGAAGATGAAGAAAAGAACATGTTTCCTTCGCTTCCTCCCTTACAAGTGCCTTTTGGAGAATTTAATAGCAGTCCGGGAATTAGTACCCTGTTAAACCAGAGCATTGGCACCATTGCTACAGAGATTCCTTTGCTTTCTTTCAACCAGAATCAAGAGCAGAAAATTGGCGTATTGGCCGGTGAGGGTTTGTGGCGATGGAGAATGGTGAATTATTTAAACAAAGGAAACCATGATTTATTCAACTCCTTCTTTAAAAAGCTCGTGCAGTTCCTCGCTAGCAAAGACGACAAGCGTCCGTTTAGAGTAAGCGCCAACACCGCTCTTCTTGAAAACGAAGAAATCCGCTTTAATGCCGAGGTTTATGATGCTACTTATAGTCCGATTCCTGGGAAGGACATCAGCATGAGCATTAGCGATAGTGAGGGGAATGCTTTTGATTATAACTTTTCACCAGACCGTGAAAAATACAAGCTCAATGCTGGGCGACTCCCTGTGGACAATTACCGTTGGGAGGCTGAAGTTAATATTGCTGGCAAAAAATTTGTTGAACGTGGAGAATTCAGCGTTTCTCCGCTTCAATTTGAATTGATCAACGTGAGGGCTGATCATCAGATGCTCTATCGTTTAGCTCATCAAAATGGCGGACAAATGATTGCCAAAGAGCAGTTATTGAGTTTAGCTGAAATCATCCGTTCGAATGAAGACGTTGTGAGTTTGAGCTATGAGCGCAAGACTTTGTCTGATTTAATTCGAATCGACCTACTCTTGTGGATTTTGGTTTTGCTTTTAGCAGCTGAATGGCTCATTAGAAAGCTGAACGGAACATACTAGACACAATAAGCTCAAATCAGACATCAACATGACCGAAGGTATTTCTCCTAAAACCAAGTCGCGTCTCAACAAGCTCATTTGGTTGATTTTCGTGGGCGCAGCCCTCTTTTTCTTTAGAACCGAAATCCTCAGTGCCAGTGGGTCCTTTTTGATTCATGAAAGTGAGTTAACAAGGTCGGATGCCATCGTCGTCCTTGGCGGGAACTCTTTAGACCGAGGTCAGCACGCTTATTCCCTTTACCGTCAAAATTTCGCAGGAAAAATCATTTGCACTGGCGGCAACGTCCCAAGCGTTTTAAGCGCCATAGGAGCACCTTTATTTGAATCCGAAGTAAGTAGACGTTTGATCCTAGCTGAAGGCGTGGACAGCTCCGCTGTTATTGCTTTAAGTTCCTCGACGAGTACTTTTGAAGAAGCTATTGAGCTTAAGGATTACGCAGAAAGGAATGGTTTGAAATCGATGATTGTTGTGAGCAGTAAGTTTCACACCAAGCGCGTATCCAAGGTTTTTGATAAAGCCTTTAAAGATAGTGGGATCACCTTATTGTACAGCGGCGCTCCCAGCTCTTCCTATGATGAGGCGATTTGGTGGAAAAGTGAATCAGGAATGATCATGGTGAACAACGAGTACATGAAACTTTTGTACTACTTCCTGAAGCATTAGTCGTTTCCATTGCAAAACAACTTCCCTTTCCTTTTCAGCGGGCAATTTCAAAATTCATTTGGCAACAAAAAAAGGTGTCCCTGTATAGGAACACCTCTTGAGTATGATTGATGTACTTCAGGGGCTTACGCTCCTGTGTACAAACCTTTCGCTTTAGATCTTTTGATCGTTTCTTCGATACCCAATTTGTTTACGGTACGCAAAGCAGAAGCCGTAATTTTAAGAGTAACATACTCATCCTTAGACTCAAGGAAGAAACGTTTCTTAACCAAATTCGGGTAAAAACGACGCTTTGTCTTTCTATTCGAGTGGGAAACATTGTTTCCAACCATCATTCTAGTACCAGTCAATTGACAAACACGTGCCATCTTTTTCGTTTTTAATCTGTTTCACAAAATTGGGAGTGCAAAGATGCAACATTCCCTCTAAAAATCAAACCTTTCCTTCTAAAATTGCTCTGCGAAGCATATTTAATGCTGAAAGTCCAGCTACTGCAATGATTCTCTGCCTATTAGTTCCCAAATTTAATTGCTTCGTAAACACTTTTTCAGCGCTTCCATATGCAATCCAGACCGTTCCAATGGGTTTTTCCTCGCTACCGCCATCCGGACCTGCCACACCTGAAGTTGACACCGCGTAGTCTGCTCCTGTGAGTCTGATTACGCCCATCACCATCTCTTTTACCGTTTGTTCTGAAACTGCTCCGTGAGCAGCCAATGTTGATTCTTTAACGCCTAGAACAGCTGTTTTTACTTCGTTGGCGTAGGCCACAACACCTCCAAGAAAGCTTGTAGAACTTCCCGGGTGTTTTGCTAGTAGTGCAGCGATTGTTCCACCCGTGCAGCTTTCGGCGCATGCGATTGTTTTCGAATTGGCTTGAAGCACAGCATTTAGCGTTTCTTCCATCTCCGTTTTTCCTTCACCAAAAACAATATCAGACAAGCGTTCTGCCACCCTATCGAAAAAGGCGTCCACGTTCGCCATGACGTCTATTTTGTCTGTTCCAGAGGCCGAGAGTCTTAGTTTTACTCTACCAGCAGCCGGTAGGTAAGCGAGTTTAATTCCTTGCACTACCATCTCGTCTTCAAGGTCGGCGATTTGTTCTGCAATGCGCGACTCTCCCCTACCAAAGGTCAGTAGTGTTCTATGATAGATGAAAGGTGTTTTGAAATGTTTGCTTGCGCGAGGGAGCACTTCATTGCTCATGAGCCCTTTCATTTCGTAAGGAACTCCCGGCATAGAAACCACTACTTTACCATCAAGGTCAAACCACATTCCACTGGCAGTTCCGAGAAGATTGCGAAGTACAGTGCATTTTTCTGGAAGCATTGCTTGAAGTTTGTTCACCTCCATAATGGGAATTCCTCGTCCAGAAAAATAGGCTTCAATACCTTCAAGTACCTCTTCATTCAAAACCAATTTCGTGTTGAAATAATCTGTCAAAGTAGCTTTCGTGACATCATCTTTCGTTGGACCTAATCCGCCCGTCATCAAGATAAGATTGCTGCGCTTCAAGGCCTCATCGAGTGCTGTTTTAATGTGATTGGGATGATCTGTAATGGATGTGATTTGATGAACATGCATTCCAATGGCGTTCAATTGCTCGCCCATCCATGCTGAATTGGTATCGATTGTTTGACCAATGAGTAGTTCATCGCCAATTGTAATTATCTCTGCTTGCATAGCTTGTCTCTTCGTTGTCAAAGGTCGAAAACTCTAACAAAGAACTTGTACCTTCGTTCAACAAAATTCACCACATGAACTACTTAAAATATTGCACCTTCATTTTAGCCCTATCGCTCATCTCTTGTTCAGAGCTTAATCTAGGAGAACTTGCAGAAAGTATCCCTTCAAGTTTACCATCAAGTGAAGCACCGTTGAGCCAGGCCGAGGTTAGCCAAGGCCTCAAGGAAGCGCTCATTCAAGGAGTTAAACAATCGGTATTATTGGCTTCTGTTGAAGACGGGTTTTATGGCAACCAGGCCTTATTTATTCCTTTTCCTGAGGAAGCTAGTAAGGTTAAAGAAACAGCCTTGAAATTTGGTTTAGACACTCAAGTTGCCAATTTTGAGCGCACTTTGAATCGCGCAGCAGAAGAAGCATCCAAGAGTGCGACCAATATTTTTGTTGATGCCGTTAAAAACATGAGTATTGAAGATGCTTTTGCTATTCTTCAAGGTGGAGAAACAGCTGCTTCGGATTTCTTAATGCAAAAGACAAGAACGCAGCTAGAGACAAGCTTCGCCCCAAAAGTACAAGGAGCAATTGAAAAAGTGGAGTTAACAAAATATTGGGAGCCCCTAATTTCGAAATACAACATCGCCACTCAATTCACAGGAGGTGAACCGGTAAACGAAGATTTGGAAGGCTATGTCACCGACAGAGCTATTGACGGTCTGTTTATTCACATCAAGGAAGAAGAGCAAAAAATCAGATCAAATCCTGCAGCGCGCGCTACTGAACTCCTTAAGCGTGTTTTTGGAAGTGTAGATTAATTCTGAATTCTTCTTTGTAGAAAAGTCCAACTAGATTAACTTTTTGTTATTTTCATGGCTCGAACCAAAACATTGAATCATGAAACAATACTACATTTTTGCCTTGGGGCTTTTTTCTTGCACCTCAATTTTTGCTCAACAAGTGCCACAACAGCCCGCATCTGAGCGTCAGGCTGTACCGATGGTTAAGCGTGCTTTTATGGGTAATGAAGTGAGCACTTCTCAAGCTGTACAAGCACCTCAAGACGGAAAAACAAAAATCATTCAAACAAAATCTGCCGTAATTGCAGAGACCGTAATTGGACTTACGCAATACGACTTACAATCGAACGGAGCAGTTCAGAACAGGCTTGCGAAAACAGGCAACCAACTTTCTGCTGCTTGGACCATGAGTTTGAACGCTACTCCCTTTGCAGATCGTGGCACTGGGTACAATTTTGGCGACAATGGATCTTGGGATGAAGAACCATTTGCGAGATTGGAGAGTGTGCGTGTAGGATGGCCGAGTATGATCCATACTGCCGGAGGTAAGGAAATTGCTATTACTCATGCCGCTTTTGCTCCATTAAACATGGTTTCTAGAGACGTGAACTCCGGTTCGTGGACAGAATCCTCAATACCTACCGATGTTGCTGACGGAATGTTATGGCCGAGAGCTGCTGCCGGCGGTGAAGACGGAAATTCGCTACATGTTATTGCCATTACGACACCTGTTGCCAATGATGGAACAGCTTACCAAGGTGTAGACGGTGCTATCTTGTACTACAGGTCTTTGGATCAAGGTGAAACTTGGGACATTCAAGACCTTCTTTTGCCTCAATTAGACAGCACACAATTCCTCGGTTTTGATGGAGATTCTTATGCCATTCATGCTCGTGGAAACAAAGTTGCTTTCGCCGTATTTGGCGACTTAATGGATTCATTCGTCATGATTTCAGAAGACAATGGCGATACTTGGACTTACACCAGTTTAGTTGATTTCCCAGTAGACTTATACGAAGTTGATGCTGGTCTTCCTGAAATTGGCGATGACTGGAACGAAGATGGTTTGTTTCAGGAGTTCTTCAACACCGACGGTGCAGGCGCCATTCTTGTCGATCAAGAAGGTCAAGTACATATTACCTACGGTGAAATGTATTACATGGATGATGACTTGACTGACACCAATTTTTCTTACTTCCCAGGTGTAAACGGACTCCGTTATTGGAATGAAGGATTTGGTCCGGATTCATCTCAAACAATCGCCTACACCTATGATCTTGATGAAAGCGGTGCTTTGGAGTTGGAAGATGACCTCCCATTATACTTCGTAGGTTTATCTGCTTTGCCTTCTATGGGATGTGATGAAGCCAACAATCTTTATGTGTCTTACCACGCCTTGATGGAGTCTCACACCAATGGTACCCAAAACTTTCGTCACATCTATGTTGTGAACTCACAAGATGGAGGAAGCACTTGGAGTACTGAAAATGCTTGTGACTTGACTCCTGATGAGGATTTTGATGAAGTAGAATTCATTTTTGCTTCAATGGCTCCAGACGTTGATGACAACATTCACCTCATCTACCAAAGGGACTTTGAGCCTGGTTTGCATGTACGTGGAGATGAAGATCCCGTAGATGTTAACGACATCGTTTATCTTGAAATGCCTGTTGCTAGTTTGGCAGAATGCTTGAATGTTTCTGTTAACGAAGTGATATCACCAGAAAGCATCTTGATTTATCCTAACCCAAGCGAAGGCCAAATCACCTTGGTCATTCACCAAGCTGGAACTTCTCTGGTAAATGTACTCGACCTTGCAGGCAAAACAGTTTATTCTCGTCAAACCACCAACATCGTTGAAACTCATGACTTGAATGAATTATCTGCTGGAATTTACATTTTACAAGTTCAAAAAGACGGACAAATGGTGAGCAAGAAATTGATCATTGAATAAAGAGCATCTTTTTGCAATCATACTTAAAGCCTGGAGCAATTTTGCTTCAGGCTTTTTTAATTTAGGGCCTGCCAGAAGTTCAATGGCGAATTCACTAAAGACCTTTTTTTCTGAGGAAGTGCAAGACTTAGTCCACAATAGTTACCAATAGCTTCAGGAGCATTGGGCGAAGGAATGTGCCATAGAATACATGATTGCATCTTTAATCGAAGATGATTTGCACTCGCCTCATCAAAAAGCAGCGAGAATACATCACTCAAATCTGCGTACTTGTGTTTACCGTAATGCACTAGCTTCAATTCCTTTTCTTCTTTTTTTGCTTGATGACAAATTCTTTTGGACCTGAAATCGCTTGGCTGATAATCACCTTCTTTTGCTAAGCGATGAAATTCACTCGTGAGTTGAGCAAGGCCATTTGTTTGGAAAAGCGACAGCGAAAGGAACATGTGAAGATCTTCGTTCATGACGATTGATCTGGCCAGTTCTTCTCCACTTTGAACAATGCCTTGATTCAAATCTGCGAGCATACCTGCGTAGTAAGCATTTGGCGCTCCCAGAGGAAAAACACTGGCCATGATAAAAGGAGCAGAGGTATTGAACTCAGCAAGTGCGTCTAAATGAGCCTTAGAGCATACTTGAAGATAGATGAGCTCAAGGCTTGGCGCGTTGCTCATAGAATAGGCAGCAACCGCCTTAGCCGCGCTTGAAACGCTCAACCATGTTTCTTTCGGATTTAGATCTAAACCCAATTCGTTTTCATTGCCCGCATGATCAAGAAAGAAAATCGCCGATTTGCGCGCCTCGCTCTTTGTGATTAAACTCAGGAAAAATGATTGTAGTGCTTCTTCTGTAATGCTTGTGCCCGGTTCCTTCCATGAAGAAGAGTCTACAGCGTTCCAATGAGCACAAGTGAGCGAAAGCTCTTGGGGAAGAGCTTTGATGATGGCTATTTCGGTTTCGCCCCTGTTTTGAGTGAGTTCGTCCTGGATTTGCTCATGATAAATGGCCAAATCGTTGTCATAAGGCATCACATAAATCAGCAGCCACTCTGTTTGGGCTTGAAGGAAACCACAAGCGCAGAGAAAGACACCTAGGCAGAGGCCTCTAAGAAACATTAAAACTTTATTTTGGTAAACGTGCCAAGACCGTGGTTTTGCCACTCACTTTTTGATCCATGTTCACGCAGATCTCAGCGCCTAAAGGAAGGAAAATATCTACACGACTTCCAAATTTGATAAATCCTACTTCTTCGCCTTGTTCTACAGACTGACCTTCTTTGATGTAAAAGCGAATTCTTCGTGCAACCGCTCCAGCTATTTGACGGAACAAAATTTCGTGTTCTCCTTGCTGAATAACTAAAGTCGTTCTTTCATTTTCTGTTGACGACTTCGGATGCCACGCAACCAAAAATAGTCCTGCGTGGTATTTTGCGTACTTGACGATTCCTTTAAGTGGTGCCCATTGAACGTGAACATTTAGGGGCGACATGAAAATAGATACTTGTATGCGTTTATCTTTAAGGTATTCGCTTTCTTCAACCTCTTCAATCACTACTACTTTACCGTCTGCCGGGCAGATGACTTCTCCATCTTTTGCCGTAACAGTGCGCTTAGGAACTCTAAAAAACTGTGCAAAAATGAGAAAGATGATTAATGAAATCACCAGAAGTACTGCATTCATCCAGTTCCAAGAACTTGCACCAAAGTAGAGCCAAACATTGAGTAAGCTTAGAACAGAAAAAAGTCCTAATAGTATTTTATTTCCTTCGCGATGGAGCGTCATATCCGTTGAATTTGGGTGCTAATATCGTAACAAGAAATAGAATAAAAGCATCGGCATGGCTAAAAGTACACCATCAAAGCGGTCGAGTATGCCACCATGGCCTGGTAGCACTCTTCCAGAGTCTTTCACATCGTAGGTTCTTTTCAGCATACTTTCTGTCCAATCACCAAAATTCGAAAAGATGGATACAATGATCGCCATCGCCATCCAATCTGGTCTGTTTAAGGGCGTATCGAAAGTACTTGCAATAAAGGCTGCCGATAAGGTTAAGCCTACACCTCCCACAAATCCTTCCACCGTTTTTCCGGGGGAAATTTTAGGGATAAGTTTTGTTTTGCCTCTCCATTTCCCCATCAAATAGGCTCCGGTATCGTTGATCCAAAGAAATACGAAGAAACCTAAAGGAATGGTGTAATCATAGAAACCAAAAACATGTGCTACCAGTTGAATACTGCCAAAACTTGAAGCAATCAGCACCGTTCCAAATACATTTAGGCCTAATGGTATAAAAGCTGGCTTTTTTGAAAACAGTTCACTTGAAATTTGGAGTACCACAACTGGAATCCAAATGGCGATGTACTTCAGGGCAATTAAGTCCAAAGCATAGGCTGAGATCAAACTGTAGAGCACTGCCGTTGAAAGCATCGCAAAACCTCCTTGAAAGGTATTCCTTGCTGGTCGGCCAATGATTCTAGTGAATTCAGATGCTCCAATGATAGCAGCAAAACCGAACACCAGGGCTAGACTTCGTTCTCCCGAAATTATAGACAAGACAAGAGCCACTACGAAGATGACTCCCGTAATGGCTCTTTGCCAAAAGTTATTCAAGGTTTTTCTCGCCATTGACTATTCTTCCGTAGTTGAGTCTTTCAGTCCTTCTTCTGGAGCTGCCTCATCAATTTTGTCAATGTGCACATTTGGTGCTGGAGGAATAGCGTCAACAGCAGGCGCTGGTGATTCTGCTCCCCAAGCTCTTGCTCCGAAAATACTCTCTAGATCTTCTTTGAAAATCACTTCTTTCTCGAGAAGCTTTTTGGCAAGTTCCGTCAGTTTGTCCTTGTTATCGAGGAGGATTTCCTTTGCTCGGTTGTATGCTTTTTCTATGATTGCACTTACCTCTTCATCGATGATACGAGCTGTTTCCTCACTGTATGGTTTCGTGAAGGAAGACTCGCCTCTTGAATCGTAGTAGCTTCTATTTCCAATTCGCTTGTTCAAACCGTAAACAGACACCATAGCGTAGGCTTGTTTTGTGACCTTTTCCAGGTCGGACAAAGCACCTGTAGAAATCTTTTCGAAGATAATTTCCTCAGCAGCTCTACCTCCCAGAGCAGCGCACATTTCGTCAAAGATCTGCTCTGTGGTCGTAATTTGACGCTCTTCTGGCAAGTACCAAGCTGCTCCGAGGGATTGACCACGTGGAACAATTGTTACTTTCACCAAAGGAGATGCGTGCTCTAGTAACCAAGATACAGTTGCATGTCCCGCTTCGTGGTAGGCAATTGTTTCTTTTTCTCTTGGTGAGATGATTTTGTTCTTCTTTTCAAGACCACCAATAACTCTATCCACAGCATCCAAGAAGTCTTCTTTGGTCACCATGTTTTTCTTTTTCCGAGCGGCAATCAAGGCAGCTTCGTTACAAATGTTGGCGATATCTGCACCTGAGAAACCAGGGGTTTGTCTGGCGAGGAAATCCACGTCGATGGTTTTATCCACCTTAATTGGCTTCAAGTGAACATCGAAGATCGCCTTACGCTCATTGAGGTCTGGCATATCTACATAGATCTGTCTGTCGAAACGACCAGCTCTCATCAAGGCTTTATCCAATACATCAGCTCGGTTGGTAGCCGCAAGAATGATTACACCGCTATTTGTACCGAAACCATCCATTTCAGTCAGAAGTTGATTCAGTGTGTTTTCACGCTCATCGTTACTTCCAATGTTCACGTTCTTTCCACGAGCTCTACCGATGGCATCAATCTCATCGATAAATACAATAGAAGGGGCTTTTTCTTTGGCTTGTTTAAAGAGGTCGCGCACTCGTGAAGCACCCACACCAACAAACATCTCAACGAAATCTGAACCTGAAAGCGAGAAGAACGGCACTTGTGCTTCGCCAGCCACTGCTTTTGCCAAGAGTGTTTTACCAGTTCCCGGAGGACCAACAAGTAGTGCTCCTTTAGGAATTTTGGCTCCTAATTCAGTGTACTTTTTAGGGTTTTTGAGGAACTCAACAATTTCTTCAATCTCTTCTTTCGCACCTTCTAATCCGGCTACATCTTTAAACGTAACGTTGGTGCCTTTGCCCTTCTCGAAGAGTTGTGCTTTCGATTTTCCGATGTTGAATATTTGTCCACCACCAGCTCCACCGCCGCCCATTCGTCGCATAAGTACAACCCATACCACGATCATGATTCCGAGGATAATTAACCAAGTGAAGAGTTGTTGTCCCCATTCGTTTACCGGTTCAAAGTCGATTCTGAAATCGTGCTCTTCTGCAAGCGCGTACATTTCATCTTTGATGGATTCCGACTCTGGGATGTAGAAGAAGTAATCAGCTCTTGTATTCAAGTTTCCTAAGAAAGGATCCTTGCCTTTGTTGAGCGTATCTTTTACTTCAGGTCTGAGGAAGACATCCGCCTTCACTCCATTCTCACTCACTCTAAGTACTTGATCGGACTTAGCGAGTTCTCTAAATTTTGCGTAAACAATTCTGTTTTTCGGTCCAGAATTATTGAAAACAAGCATCAGCAGCAAGAGTGCTCCTATTGCCGCGTAGATCCAATAAAAATTCATGGATTTCTTCGGCTGCTTGTCGTTTGTAGGTTTGTTATCTGTATTTGCCATAAATGCGTTCTGTCAATCGTTATTCCACATCTTCATAGTGTGTAAGCTCTGCGTCGGCCCAAAGTTCTTCAAGGGCGTAGAAAGCTCTTGCTTCTTTATAGAAAACATGTACTACGATGTTTCCATAATCCAGCAAAGCCCACTCTGCGTTTCCAATACCTTCTCTACTCCAGGGTTTTTCGTTGAGCGCTATTGAAGTTTGTTTTTCAACACCTCTAGCAATCGCTGTTACTTGAGTATTTGAGTTGCCGTGGCAAACTACAAAGTGTGAAGCAACGGAGTGAGGAATTTTTGTTAAATCGAGCACAGTAATGTCGTGACCTTTCACGTCTTGTATACCTTCTATAATGCTCTCGAGAAGCAAAGTTGTTTGCTTGCTATCAGTAGTCTTCGTCATTCAATATATTTCGTAGTTGCAAAAGTAATACTTTTGAAGTACTAGAATTAAGTAAAAACACCATCTCTGTTTTACATGCCAACACTTTTTACAGGTCAACACATCATCCGCTTGAGTGCTGTTGACTCAACGAACAATTACGCTGCCAAAGTGATGGAACTGCCACAATGGGAGAACGGAACAGCCATCTTGGCAGAAACGCAAACCAATGGACGAGGTCAAATGGGTAATACTTGGTCTAGTTCTAATAAAAACCTTTTCTGTTCCTACATGTTCAAACTGCCGTTTCTTGGTCCCTTAGATTTACCAATTTGGAATCAAGCGGTAGCATTAGCGGTATATCGAACAGTAGCGCATTTCTCCAAGGAGCAGGTTTGGATCAAGTGGCCAAACGACATCATTTGCCAAAGAGGTAAACTGGGTGGCATATTAGTAGAAAACAGCTTACAAGGGAAGCAGATCAACGGTTCTATCGTTGGTATAGGCTTGAACAGTAATGAAAAACCTGAGATCAACACAGCGGCAAAATTCAGCTCAAATGAACTGGATAATGAGGAGGTGCTTTCGTTTTTAAGTTCGAGTTTGGAACAAGTTTACTTGAACCTGAAGGCTGGAAAACAACAGCAAGTTGTACTTGAATACAATGAGGTTTTATGGGGGCTGGGGGCTACAGCTAAAATTTTTTTTAATGGCAAAGCGAAGGAAGTTGTGTTTGAAGGTCAAGACAAAAATGGCAATGCGTCGTTTTTAAGTTCTGACGGACGGCTTTCTTTGGGCATTAAGCGTTTTGAGTACTTGAGTTTACCTTACTCAAAATGAGCTTTTAATTGTGCCGCAATATGATCGAAAAGAGCCTTTAATGGCTTTTCTACCATTTGCTTTAGGAAGAAATTGATGTCTGCATTGCTCACCATGTATGCAGCGCTACCACTAGCGATTTCATCAATTTTAATGTCTAAGTCAAAAGGAAAAGGGCTGTCTGCATCAGATTCGAGAATGATGTTGTTGGGCTTTTGATTTGACTTGTGTTTCAAACCAATCTTATAAGCTCCCATGACTTTAAACGAACAAGTATCCGAACTGGCTTTGAAGTCGCTCACTTTTCCTTCAGGAAGTAATTTCTCCAAGTTTTGAAGGTCCATCAAGAAATCAAAAATCGCATCTTGTTTCGCGTTTACTTCAACTTTCTGGCTTTCGATTACTGTCATTTTTATGGGTTTTGAATTTTATCGCCCCAAATCTGGGGTGCTTCTCTCCATTCGCTTAATGAAGTAACTTGTTCTTCGTTGATGTAATTGCTGTTTAAAGCTTGTTGAATCAAAGTATTGTAATCGGTGAGGGTTTTCAATTCCACGTTTGCCTCTTTGAAGCTTTGAACTGAAACGTCAAAGCCATAGGTAAAGATGGCAATCATTCCTTTTACCGACATTCCGGCGGCTCTTAGGGCATCAACAGCTGCTAATGAAGATTTCCCAGTAGAAACAAGGTCTTCAATTACCAGCACCGTTTGGCCTTCTTCAACCATACCTTCTATCATGTTTTGCAGACCATGTCCTTTAGCACTTGATCTCACATAAGCGAAAGGTAATCCAAGATCTTGTGCTACCAAGGCTCCCATTGCGATACCACCGGTTGCTACTCCAGCGATAACATCAGGCATACCAAAATGCTCATTTATCACATCAACAAATTGTTGGCGGATATATGTTCTCACTTTCGGATATGAAAGCGTTTTGCGGTTATCGCAGTAGATGGGTGATTTCCATCCAGCAGCCCAAGTAAATGGGTTTTGTGGCTTTAGTTCAATTGCTTTTATTTGCAACAAAAATTCAGCGACTTTTAAGGCGTGTTCTTCCCTCGGATTCATGGAGCAAAGGTATAAAGTTTTCATTGCAGATAAACCGGTATTTTTCCAAAGTGCTGTTGAAAAATCGAAAAAAAATCAAGCGGCTTGTCTTTGCTTTTCTCATTCCCCCAATTTCAACTTTGAGGAGATCTATGAGGAATTTGAGCATCGACCCGAGATTGGTTCAATTTACTTGACTTGTGGGGATGATGTACAAGGGGTATTCGACTTGTTTAAAGCTCATCACAAACTCATTGAAGCAGCTGGTGGATTGGTGATCAAGCCTTCTGGAGAATACCTTTTTATAGAACGTCTGGGCTATCTTGATTTACCAAAAGGCAAACTAGAAAAAGGGGAAACTATAGCTGATGCAGCTTTGAGAGAAGTTGAAGAAGAGTGCGGTATTGATGGATTGAGCATCACTGAAGCTCTCCCAACAACTTATCACACCTATACGCACAAAGGCTTGCGCGTTTTA
>Ga0209652_1002504_pt1 | contig 14163 bp, 13 predicted proteins | sample SaaInl74LU_5_DNA_FD_184641 | JGI IMG/M metagenome (GOLD analysis project Ga0209652, IMG submission 184641) | Marine microbial communities from expanding oxygen minimum zones in the Saanich Inlet - ESP_74LU_5_DNA (SPAdes) (version 2) | ecosystem: Environmental > Aquatic > Marine > Intertidal zone...
GAAATTTGTTGCCCTGAAATACCTAAATCATCATCTAAAATGGCATCAGGATCTTGTAGCGTATAATTAATCTGCCCAGAAAAAGAACCTATTGTGTAGACATTACCTTGACTGTCATAAGTCGCTAAGCTCTGCCGTGAATACCCGGCCCCAGAAGCACTAGAAATATCGAACCATTGATACACTTGAGAAAAGCACTGGCCCGCAAAAAAAGAAAAAAAGAAAAAAAGAGCATATCCTGATTTTTTCATCGTCGTTTAAATTTAGTTACATGATATTCAAATAAATATTTGCAATAACATAAACCTAGCCAAAAAAAAAAAAAATTCCCTCCTGCTTTTCAACAGAAGGGAAACCTTAACCAAATTAACTTAACTACTACGTTAACACAATCCTCGTTTGGATCTTATGGAACAAATCTAAGATGAACACTTTGAGAGGCTTGTGGGATGAAGGCTGAAGCTGAATGTGAGAATTGGACTACTTTTAGCTTCAACACTTGTTTAAAGTCACGACCGAAACACTCAAAAAAAAATCCTCCCGATCTTGTCGAGAGGATTTCTTCTTATTAACCAAAATTTTCTACTTCGATGAAGCCAACTATAATCTATTACGGCAGGTGATATAGAAGGTTTCATTTTTCTGAAATTATTTTTTCACCCAGGTTTCTTGCCAAGGAATCATATCATCACCTACCTCGCGAATGATATAGGTTCCTGCGGGAAGCACGCTGGTATCGACACTCACCTTTTGTCTTTGTTTTCCATCTTGGCGGAGCACTACTCTGCCTTGGAGATCAAGAACAATAATACTTTGAACACCATTCGATACTTGAATCTGCAGTTCATCACTTCCGGGGTTTGGATAAATGAGGGCTTGAGGTGTTTTGTTTTGCTCGTTGATGTTGGTCGACAAAAGATCGTACAAAACAATGTCATCCAAAGCGGCTTCAATCAAACTTCCACCATCAAGGTTGGTTCCCGGGCGAAGAGAATCACTAGCTACAAAACGCATTTGAAAATCTTCAGTAATTTCCACATAATCGCTTACTCTGAAAACGTTCCTTCTCCAAGAAATGTCTTGTGTGAGGGTATTCTCAAGTTCTACCCACGAAGTACCACCATCATCAGAGACAGCTACTTGGAACCAATCTGATCCTGGGTTAGCTCCACCTGCGGGAGCATTAGCATACCATCTCCAATAAGCAAAAACGGGATCAGTATAATCGCTCAGGTCTATTGTTGGTGAAACCAAGGTCGTGTGTCCTCCATCCACATCATTTTCTCCCATCCCTCCAGTTGGACTAGAAGAATTGCCTGTAACGAAACAGAATCCTTCATCACCGTTATCAGGAGTATGATCTTCAAAAGGTGCCACCACGGTGCTTATGTCACCAGGTTCTGAGAAACTTCCAATGGGGTTGGCATTGTCCCACTCACCAGTAATCGCTAAATCGCTGGGGAGTCCTTCTTGCCAGTTACCAAAGTCTTCGTTTTCATCAGAGTCATGACTCTGATAAGGGGTGTAGTTCACCAAGATAAAGTAAGGCAAGTTTGGATAAACGCTTTCGTCTGCTCCAACCGGCAATACACCGCTCACTCCTCCATAAATATCGGTGATGCTCAAATAATAAGCAATGATGGTTCCTTCTTGCTGACCATCAATGTTGGCGCTGTAGGTCCCGTCTCCGTTATCCACCATATCAATTTCAGTCCAATCGGTGGCAGGCAAAGTTCTGTAATGCGCTGTGATTGAATCGAAGTATAAGGTTGCTGGAAAAACGATATCCGCTTCAGCCACCAATTCAATCCCTGTTTCTGCAGCCACTTCTTGTAGGTCGGTATGTTCTACATCAACATAGCTCAAAAGGGTAATTCCATGAATCTCGAAACCTTCAACAATGGCTGCATCGTTTGGTGTTCCGTTGGTCAAATCACCGTCATCATCATCGGCTTGAAGTGCATCTAGAAGCACATCGCTGTAAGCTACTCCTTCGTTTCCGTTAAACGTTGCTGCTTGAGCTCCGCTGTAGGCGTCAATAAATAGATCCATCGTGAGGTCCCAATCATCACCTAATAAAAGGTGGGTACTGTACCAAGCTCCACAAATGATTTCACCATCGTTATGAACTTGCCCAATAAGGTTGTCTGGATACACCTTAGGGTCGATGTCGTACCTTCTTAAAGGCTCTTGGTTATCGTCATAAAATCCTTCCGCCAGTTTGCCATCATTTTGGCTCAAGCTCATCGCCCAAAAATCTGCATAACCTTCGTTCATCGCTCCATTTTGGAAGAAGCTCCCTAAAGATTGGTAGAAAAAGTCATTGATTCCGTGTCCGTATTCGTGATACACCACATCAGCGATCAAAGCCGTAGAATTACAGCCACCTCCAGCATCAAAAAAGTTCACACTATTTCCGTCGTAGAAGGCATTGCACTCCCCTTCCACGTCGATGTTTGTGGTTAAAGAGAAATCCAGACCAGTAAAATTTGGGAGGTGGGTTTTCATGTGATCGTGAATCAAGTTCACCCCTCGATATGCCGAGCGTTCTTTAAGGTTGGTCCATGAATCCACACTGATTTGATTATAACCATCAGCAAGTGTACCTGTGGTGCTTGGTGTTGTGCCGTTATTGACAATTCTACTCCAGTTTCCTTGAAGGCTCATGCTGTAGTTGGCCGGACCAGTAATGCTGCTTACGAAGTCGCCATCGGCATCCAGGTTGATTTCTGTTCCATTGATGCTGAGGTCGATGTATGGCATTACCGCCTCTACTTGCGGGTTGTAAGGGTTGTCTGGAATCACATTTCCTTTAATTATTCCGCTAATTGCCACAGGCATTCCCATTTTCAAAATGGTTTTTTCGTTTTTCGGGTTGATGTGGTACACTTGATTTTCGCGTGAAATCAATTCACCGCTGATTTGGTCAACCAAACATCTGTAGCGTTTTGGGATGGTATTTTCATAACCAAAAACCTCAATCACCTTCACCAATTTAAACTCATTTTCTTGTCCGTTAGAACGCGGTAATAGTGCATCATCGCCCAGATTAACCTGAAGATTGTTCAAGGAAAGGTTTGAGCTAGCGATGGCAATAAGTAGGTCTTCATTCAGTAGATCGCCACTTGGAACGGCTGCATCGGTGTAGTAATCCATTTGCAACATCACCAATTCGCTGCCCTTAAATTTCAGTTGCACAGAAGAACGAAGCACTTCGAGTCCGTCAACTATTTGTTTGTAAAAAACACGATGGTGCTTTTTCCCTTCCACCAAGGAAGCTTCAGAAAGTTGTTCTGCACGCAAACCGAAGGCACTAAGGTCGGTTTGAATGAAATTATTTGCTTTTGAAATGAGATCGGCTCCTGCGAGCGGTATTCCCGGACCAAAAGCGCGGTGCGGCAGGCGGTGGTGCTCATCAAACTGCACCCTCCAATGGGGGTGGTTGTTTTGAAATTGTTTCCAATTGGGTAGAGCACGCAAGACCTGTTGATTGATCTTGACCGGGGCTTCTTTGAATCGAATTTCGGCATTATCGAAGCTTCCGTCTGGTGTGGTTTGAGCCCACATCCCTCCTGAAAGGCAGCAAAGTGCGGCAATTATTAAGCGCTTTCTCATGATTGTTCTGGTTTTCGTTGCAGAAGATACAAATTAGTGTGAATCAGCAAAGACCAAAAAGTATAGAAGCTTGTATTCTAAGCATGAACGCAACGAGCATAGCTATGAATCCATCTCTTTGAGGAGCTTCATTCTTTGTATCTTCGGCTACACATAACAGAAATCAATGACCTCTCAAGAAGCCCTATCACTCCTTGAAGCCCATAAAAACGAACGCGGTATATCCAATTACCAGAAAAACCCGATTGAAGGTTTGCAAAGTTTTGGCATGGGCCTAACAGTAATTAAAAAGTTAGCGAAAAGCTTAAGTAAAAGTAATCGCCTCTCTCAGGAGCTGTGGCAAAGTGCCTATTTGGAGGCCAAACTCTTAGCGTGTTTAATTGCAAAACCGAAAAAGTACAGCGTCAAAGAACTCGAAACCATGGCCTTGGAAGCAGGACATTGGATGGTGACGCACACTTTTTTGCAGAATGTGATGGCTAATGCTTTGAGCCAAGTTGAGATTTCTGATGCTTGGCGTGAAAGTCCAAACACTCAACTCCGGACCTGTGGTTTCGGAATGCTTTATTACATGGTTAAAGACAAGAACATTTCTGATGATTACTTTCTGGCCATCATTCCCGTAATTCAATCGCAAATTCAAAAGGAAAGCAACTTTGTTAAAGATCAGATGAACAATGCACTGTTTGCTATTGGTCAGCGAAGTGCTCCGCTGCATCAAAGGAGTTTAGCTGCCGCAAAAAAAATGGGGAAAGTCCACGTTGACTATGGCGATAATTCTTGTGAAGCGGTTGATGTAGTGAAGCATTTGAGTTCTGAGCGGGTTTTGGGGAAGTTTAATAAATGATTGTAACTCAAAACCAAATATCAATTAAGCTGTTGTACCCATATGACCTGGAAAGAAGTAATCAAATACAGTACCCACGGAAATGAAACTCCCCCGAGAAGAGTTGAGAAGGATGAAGCAGCATGGCGACAGCTGCTTTCAGCTGATGTTTTTCAAATCACACGATTGAAAGGAACAGAGCGCGCTTTTTCGGGCGAACACTGTTCGAGTTACGAAGAAGGAAAATACGCCTGTGCTTGTTGCAAAGAGCCGCTGTTTGATTCGAGCATTAAGTTTGACTCTAAATCGGGATGGCCGAGTTTTACCGAACCTATTTCTCCTGATGTGATCAAGTACGAAAAGGATACGAGTTATGGGATGATTCGGGTTGAAGTGATGTGCAATGTGTGTGATGCGCACTTGGGGCACGTTTTCCCCGATGGACCGGCACCCTCTGGACTTCGCTATTGCATCAATTCACTTTCTTTGCAAATGCTTATCGAGAACTAGCGGCCACAATCTTGGTCGATTACCTTCATTTGTTTTACAGGAAAACCTGCAAGTTCCGCTTTAAGTTTGAGATCTGAAACCATGTTTTCATCCAAAGCCGGCGTGCGGGATAATATCCACAAGAAGTCTCTTGAAGGAGCTCCTACCAATACGTACTGGTAATTTTCATCGAGTTCCATAATGAAATAATCGCCGTAAAAGGGACGAAAGAAACTCACTTTCAACTCGCCTGGAGCATCTTTATTGGCACTTTTAGCAATTCCTTCGCTGGATTTTAGCTCACCACTTTCTTCGTTAATACCGCTATTCAGCACCCTAATGTTCCCATTGTCAAGTAGAGCATACTCCGCTGTAACGCATTTCAAACCTGCTTCGAACTTGTTGGGTAAGCGTTCAATCTCATACCACTTGCCCATGTACTTCTCGAGGTCAACTTGATCTACCGTATCGAGTGGACGCTCTCCGCTGCCACAAGCGGTGAAGAGTAAGATGATGGCGAGGTAATAAATGCTGGTTTTGAACATGCTTTACTAGTTTGATGAGCGCTAAATTGCAGGATGCAACTTAAAGCAAATGTAAACATCTTCTCACAAGAGCCAGACCAGATTATTTGATCAAACGTACTGTTTCAGTTCTGCCACTTCCGAGGTCGGTTAAGCTCAAGAGGTATAGGCCATCACTCAGATGTCTCAGGTCTAAACTCACTTGCTCTCCTAGGATGTTTTGGGTGAAAACCACCCTACCTAGCGCATCTGTGATTTCAATGCTTGCTTGTCCTTTTTGATTTCTCGAGAGCTTGATTTGCTCATCAAAAGGATTGGGGTAAACGCTGAATTCCAAAGCTCCTTGTTCAAGAATGTTATTTGGGCATTCCCCTGGAACCCACTCTGTGATTCCATTTAGGTAAAAGGCATAACATTCATTGCTGTATGTGAGGTTATCGCATCCACACACCGGATCGTAAATATCGAAACAGGCGACTTCATCGGTGGGAATGTTTTCATCTGGACAAGCGCATGGTCCAGCTGTGTAATTAATTACTCCGTCTGTGTCCTGAGCAATACATGAATTCCAATAGGTTCTTCCATTGCAGCCGCAAACCGGGTCGTAATTCGTATCGCAATCTAATGTACCGATGAGCGACTCATTGATACACACCCCACAAGCTTCCTCACAATCGCTCACAGAGCTGTAAAATTGATTGGTGTAATCAACGTTGTTCACAAGGTAATCACAACCACTAACATTTGTGCACGTACCGTTAACAATTCCAATACCTAAAAATAGATCGCAGGGGCCAAAATCTACATTTGCCAAGTCGTAGCAGGCATCAGGGCAAGCGAGACAATCTTCAATGTTCTCGAAGAAAAAAGGACTGTAATCCACTTCATCGACCACATAACCACAACCGCTGATGAACTGGCAAGTGTTGTTGATCAGCGCGATACCAAGAGGCATTGCACATTCACCAAAATCCACACCAGACAAATCGGAACAGTTTTGATCTATGCAAGCTATACAGTCTGCTTCATTTTCAAAAAAGAAAGGCGAATAATCTACCTCGTTTACAATATACCCGCAGCCAGAAAGAAAGCTGCATTCTCCGTTAACCAAGGCTATTCCAAGCACCATGTCGCAAAGTCCAAAATCGATACCCCCAAGATCGGTGCAGGGTTCATTTACCACAGCACATTCTCCTGAAACCCATGAAGTAACACCATTTGCTGCTGCCACACAATCGTTGCTGTAAGTCACATCGTCACAAGCGCAAACCGGGTCGTAAATCATCGGGCAAATTGCATCAGGGTTGATTAAGGCTTCGTCGATACAGTCTTGAGCATTGCCATTAAACGACAAAAAGACCAAAAGTAGGGGGAGTAAAATTAATCGCATGGTTTGTTTTTTAGTTCTTGCCTTAAAGATGCTAAAAGTGGTCAATAAGTTGCTTTTGCTTCGCGAAGCAAATTAGCCCAAGCTTACAAATCGCGTTTCTTCATTATCCACATAGAAAGTGCTATAAACACTCCAATATAGCCGAGAGAAATTACCAAATCTTCCCAAGATATAAAGGTTTGAACAGGCTGAAGAACATACTTGTACATGGGCGTGTGAATGAGTCCTTTCGTTGATGCGTTGGGTAAAAGTTTCGCCACTAAATCCCAGCCGAGCGCGTGTTTGATCACCAAGTAGGCGAAAGACTCCAACCAAGCATAGAAGAGGTAAACCACCACCGCAATTCCTGGTTTCCGAACCAACATCGCCACAAACATGGCAAAGAGCATGTCTTGCACCAAATGAATAAAGTAAGCCCCTAGGAAGTGCACGTTTTCAAACATCAAAGCGCTGCCTACTGGCGGAGAGAACAAGCCACCGAAGACCAAAGCAAGGACAGCCACAAAGAGCGTTACCAAAAGGGCGATGAAGCCGATAAAAAGCACCTTGCTCCAAACGAATTCTGATTTACTTAAGCCGTCGATAATGTTTTGTCTGGCGGTTTTTAGGCTAAATTCTCTTGCTACGTGAATGATGATCAAAGTGCCAAGAAAAACCGTAAAGTATTGAAAAACGAAAGTGAAGTTTTGCCAGATGTCTTGAAAATCGTAAAACAGATTAACGTTGTCTAGCTTCAGGTTTTCGGGAAGGAAATTTTTGATGATCCAATCGCTCAAGCCTTGAACCGAAATCGGAACAGAGATCATCAGTGCCATAAAAAGCAGCAAAAGCACCCAGAAAAAGCGGGCCGGTTTTGCTTTGAGCCATTCGAGTTGTATTAATCTAATCATGACTTGTTGACGATTTCAAGGAACTGTTCTTCCAGTGATTTTTTCAAGGTTTGTAAATGACTCAGCACCATGCCTTGATCTTGCAAATATTTATTTAGAGTGAAGGCGTCTTGACCCGCTTCCAAGCTCACCAGAAAGCCTTGTTTGCTCACCTCAACATCCAGTACAAAGGGCGTATTTTTGAGGGCTTCGCGAAGCAAATCTTGCTCCGGAGCATCCACTTCTACCCGCTTGGACGTTCCCATATCAGCGCTTACTGCACCTTGGAACACCAACTCCCCTTTGCGCAAAATGATGCAGCTCGAACATACCTTTTGCACCTCATCCAATAAGTGACTCGCAAGAATAATGGACTTCCCCATTCCGGCGATGTTGACGATGATCTCCCTGATTTGCGCAATACCTTCCGGATCTAGTCCGTTCGTTGGCTCATCCAAAATCAGCGCTTTTGGATCGCAAAGCATTGCTGCTGCAATGGCCAATCGTTGTTTCATACCGAGGCTGTAGGCTCCGAAACGATCATTTCGCCGTTCATAAAGCTGCACCATACGAAGCACGTGCTCCATGTTGGTGGTGTTGATGCCTTTGATCTTCGCTACAATTTTGAGGTTTTCCACCGCCGAGTAGCCTGGGAAGAAGATGGGACGTTCTAGAATTGCGCCAATTGTCTTTCTTGTTTCCGGACCATTTTCGCCGCCAAACCAAGTAAAATCTCCCGAGGACCTTTCCGTTACTCCCAGCACCATGCCTAGGGTTGTTGTTTTCCCACTTCCGTTAGGGCCGAGCATTCCAAACACCTGCCCCTCCTCTATTTTAAGATCGAGCTGATTTACTGCGGTGAGTTTACCGTAGAGCTTCGTTAGCTTGTTTGTTTCTAGTAATATCCCCATCAGTCCAAAGAAAAATTAAGTTGATTAAGATTCATCAATTGCTCAAAAGCCTTTCCGTCTGAATTCATTAAATCCAATAGCACCTGTGGATCTACTTCACCTTCGTAATCAATCAACATGAGTTGTTCTCCGTCGATAAGCGCGAAAAAGACAAACGCCTTTACCTCCTCACCTTTTTGTTTCGCCACAAGCAGGGCGTTCATTGCTCCGCTCATGTTGGCCCAGACTTCGAAACCTTCTTTTTCTAGGTCAGGAAGGAGCGTATTTTGTTCTTTCAAAAAAGTGCTTTTGTTTGAAGCCCCTTGAGCAACAATGAGCAATTTCATTTGTGCCGTAAGCGGAGCAAAATCTGGTGCAATGGCGCTGGTGAGTGCTCTTCCAACGGAGCCATAAAAGTATTGTGCCGACAAGCGCAAGGAGTCTTTCAACTCTTCTTCCACCACCCTATAGTCTTCGATATTTTGGATGAGTCCGCCCACTTCATGACGCTTGAGCCAATTATCCACCGCCTCACATTGAGCTAAGGTCGTGGAAGCGATAAAGGTAAGGCTAAGAAGCATAAATAACCTCATCGCTGCTCGATTTTCTCAAGGTTGTCCATGCCCTCGATGTTCATTGATTTGCTCAATTTTGAAATTTGATTAAGGTCGATTTCACCAATTAGACTTAGCAGTACAAAATTATCCTTACCGCCTGCAATCATCACCAATTCTGCGATCACTCCATTTTCTTCACGAATAAAGAAAGTCAGGTCTTCAACATCATCTTCCACCGTCATCAGGACCTCGTAGTCTGCACTTGGTTTTTTGATGGCTGATTTATAGAGTTGCTCGCCATTGGTAACTCCATCCTTAATGAGGATTTTCATTCCCTTTAATTTCGATACTGTTTCTAGAAGCTCTTTTTCGTCAGCTTCCTCGCTGTCGATATGCATAAAGAGTTCAAACATTTTGCTGGAGATGCTCACTTTCGTTACCTGCTCATCGTTGTTGAGTTCGTTGAAGAAGCGTTCAATGACATCTTGAGAAAAGGTGGCAAAGCTCATCATCATTGCCGCTGCTAGGAGTATATTCTTTTTCATTATTTTCTAGATTTTACGCGCACTGTGGCCTCGTGAAACTTATTCAATTGATCGGCGTGCGTGGTAGCATTATTCATTTTTGAGCTGATAAGAAGCAAGGCTGCTTGGGTTTGTTCAAAAGCTGCTTGAAGCTCCTCTTTACTATATGTTTCTTGATTCGACGCTGCCATGTTTGGAGTTTCGTTTGGGGCTTTAAAAAGCACAAAACAAAAAGCCATCACCACCGCTGCTGCAGCCGCCCAGATAAAGCGGGGTTTTACCAAGCTGCGTACATTTGTTTGTTCTGATTGGTCTATTTTTTCCAATAAAGCATCATCAAAACTACTGTCAAGAGTGAGTTCATCAGACAAGGCACCCATTGATTCGAAATAAGCAGCAAGATCATCGTAGGCTTCGGGCAAGTTCCCATAGGCCACCAAGTCTTTTAGCGCCTTCTCCTCCTCCAGCGTGCTTTCGCCGTCCCAGAACCGAGTCACCAATCGCTTTAGTTCATCGTCTTTATAGTCCATATTCATTTTCTTTAATCCACGTTTCGCGGAGTTTTTTTCGCGCCCTGTGCAGCGATACTTTTACCAAACTGATATCCATATCGAGCACTTCGGCAATTTCTTGGTAGCTTTTTCCTTGAAGCTCTCTCAGTTCTAACACCGTTCTTTGGTTCATTGGCAGAAGTGCAATTTGCGCTTTTACTTTTTCGAGGGCTTCTTTTTGTTCGAGCTGTTTTTCTGGGTGTTGGTGGTGACCGGGATGCTGAAACTCTTCTTCGATGATGCTGTTTTGCCTGCCCTTTCGTTTCAGCTGGTCGAGTGATTTATTTCTCACCATCGTCATGCACCAAGCCTCAACATTGTTGATCTCCGCCATTTTCGCTCCTTGTTCCCAGAATTTCATCATTACATCTTGCACCACATCGGAAGCGTCTTCTCTGTTCATCAAAAAACGAAAGGAGAAACGAAACAGTTTATCGCGCAGGGGTAATACCGTATGTTGAAATTCATCTCTACTCATGCTCATGTCGAAGACGACCCAAGATAACATTTGTTACAAGTTCACCTTAAATTGTTTAAAAACCTTTCATTAACTTATGTGCTTCGAAAGTTGTATCTTGTACCTTCGAACTGCAAATAACTATGTCTATTCTTCCAAAGAAATATCTTTTCACAGCAATTGCAGCTGTTTTGAGTTTGTTCATTCAGGCTCAAGTCCAGCGTGGAGGTATTCCTGTATCTTGGAATTTAGAAGAAGTTGTTGACGATAATCATTCCTTTATTAGCCTACCTGAGATTGATATTGAAGCACTCTTGTTGGAAGATTTAGCGAATGATGAAGACAAGCATGGATCTCAGCGCTTTGCTTATGCCCATTCAGTAGAGTTGGATTTGGACAATTCAGGCAGGTGGACCAATCTTCAAAATGGGGATCGTATTTGGCAGTTGGCCATTTATGGTGAAGGGGCGTCTTCTTTGAGCGTGACCTTTTCTGATTTCTTTTTGCCGAAGGGATCTGTGATGTATATCTACACACCAGATCGTTCAGAGGTTATTGGTGCTTTTACTTCAGCGAATAACAAAAACACCGGCGTTTTTTCATCAGTTCCCATCCATAGTGAGGAAATCATCATTGAGTACTACGAACCTTTTTCTCGCAGAAACGATGGTCGTTTAACTTTAAGAACCATCGCTCAAGCTTATAGAGGAATGGAAACAAGCGAAAGAGACAGCGACCCCTCGAGTTCTTGTCATGTTAACGCCCGTTGTCCTGAAAACAGCCGATGGTTTGAAGCTTCCTCTTCAACGGTTTTGCTCACGCTAGCCGATGGTACACGCTGGGCAAGTGGTGTTTTATTGAATAATAGCAGTTATTCTGGACGACCATTAGTATTAACCAGTTACAGTGCTTTGCATGGCGATCCTAGTGCATGGGTTTGTACCTTCAACCATACGAGCCTCACTTGTTCTCCTTCGAGCTCTAGCAAACTCAATATGAGTATTTCGGGTGCTCGCTTGTTAGAAAGTGATATGGAGAGCGATGTTGCTTTGATTGAACTCAGTTTGCAACCGCTTGTTGAATGGCGTGTTCAGTATGCTGGTTGGGATGCTTCAAATGTTACCCCAAAACATGTTACTAGTCTTCATCATCCGGGTGGAGATGTGCAGAAATTAGCGCATTATTCACTAGCCCCTTCTAATGGATACTTTAGTGGAAAAGAAACTTGGCAAATCGACAATTGGCATGAAGGCACCACCGAAACTGGTTCTTTGGGAGCGCCATTGTTTGATGAGAACAAGCGCGTTATTGGTTGGTTTTATGCAGGAGGTCACAGTTGCATTAACCAAGGAGTCTCTGACCACTTCAGTAAATTTTCAAATGCTTGGCATAAACTGAAGAAGTACCTCGACCCCTTCAATGCTGGGTACACTGCCTTGGATGGCTTTTACCCAGGTTTCGATCAAATCGATGAAGAAATCATTAAAAAAGAAATTGGTTTATTCCCTAATCCAACGGCAGACCGAATCAATGTCTTTAACGATACAGAGGAAGGATTCTTAGGCTATGCGATTTTCGACATGCATGGGAAAATCTTAATAGAAGAAGTTTATTCTGGCGGACCAATATACTTGGGCACGCTTAGTCCTGGAGCTTACATTCTTCAGTTGCAATTATCTGAAAGCATCATCCGCAGAAAGGTGATTGTTCATCCGTAAGCCATTTAAAAAAAGTCGTTTTACACTGTTATCCTCTCATTTTCTAGACTTCCATTTTTCATTTCTAGTTCATGCATGGCAATGGTTGCTCCTATAGTGCAATGGATTGGGGCGAAGATGGTTCCGATGTAGGTACCAAACACCGGAATGATTAACCACAAGGTAAAAATGCTCCCATTAGCGATTGCTAGGCCCTTGTGCTGACGAATCAGCTGAATGCTTTCGCCAACTGAACGTTGATGCCTTTCATTGGTGTAATCCATTGTAGAAAAACCGTAGTAATAAGCACCGATGAGAAAAGTCACAACTGCCAATACAGGACTCGTAATGAAGGCCGCCGGAGGAAACACCAGTCCAATGAGTAGATTTAAAATACTCAGCGCGATGATGAAGCCTATTTCAACAAAAAGGTTTCGCAAAGCAATGAGGACTCCTCGAAAGATGTCTTTAAAAAACTGCGACCAGACAAAAGGGTATTCCCTTCCCGTAAGTTCCTTTTCCGTGCGTTCAGAGACAAAAGCCATGATGGGCGACATGCAGATCAGCACCACGTATTTTGATACTTTATAATAAATAAAGGCGAGTGTAAGCCACAAAACAAAGGAACCGAGGTATTTCCCGGCGTTTTTCAGAAAACTGAGGGTTTTTTCCCACCAGCCATCACCAGGAATCGTTTCTACTCCGAACAAATCATTGATGTAAGGAGTGACTAGATCATTTAAGGAACTAAAACCAACGAATGAAGCTATAGCGAAGAGCACAATAAACAATATGGGATACAAGTAGTACGACCACATTTTGTGTTTTCTGATGAAGGCAAAACTTTTAAAATAGGTTTGAATACCCAATTTAAAGTCGGAGAATACGCTAACTGATTTTTTCACAAGACGAAGATGCTAATTTAGTTGGGCAGAAGATAGTAAAAAGCAAAAATAGCCCAAGATAAAAAGAAACTCAGGCAGGCTGTTTTAGCATCTTTTAAGCCTGATTAATCTGCTCACATCTTGAGTTCTTTACAAGTGAAGTTTGATAATCTTCCTGCTTATTGGCTCAAGGAAGCAAAAGAATTGCAACATTCGCAACATGCGTATTCACTTTATAGCCATTGGCGGGGCGGCCATGCACAACTTGGCCATTGCCCTTCATAGAAAAGGAGCTGCAGTAAGCGGTTCAGACGACGAAATTTTCGACCCTTCGAAGTCGCGTTTGGAAAAACACGGACTCCTCCCCCAGCAAATGGGTTGGAACCCCGAGTTGATTACTGAAGAACTTGACGCCGTTATTCTTGGAATGCACGCCCATGCAGACAATCCTGAATTGGCTCGAGCCAAGGAACTCGGTTTAGCGATTTATAGTTATCCCGAATACGTTTATGAGCAAACCAAAGACAAGACCAGGGTTGTTATTGGCGGTTCTCATGGGAAGACCACCATTACCAGCATGATTCTTCACGTTTTGCAGGAGTGCGACATTCGTTTTGATTATTTGGTGGGCGCACAGCTTGAAGGATTCGACTGCATGGTTGGGCTTCATGAAAACACCAAAGTGGCCATTATAGAAGGCGATGAGTACTTGAGTTCACCCATCGATCGCAGACCTAAATTTCACCTTTACCAGCCCGACATTGCGGTGATTAGTGGAATTGCTTGGGACCATATGAACGTCTTCCCAACTTTTGAGAACTATGTAGCACAATTTGAAATCTTCACCCAGAAAATCAGTGAGGGCGGTGATCTTATTTACTGTGAAATCG
>Ga0209652_1002505_pt1 | contig 14161 bp, 10 predicted proteins | sample SaaInl74LU_5_DNA_FD_184641 | JGI IMG/M metagenome (GOLD analysis project Ga0209652, IMG submission 184641) | Marine microbial communities from expanding oxygen minimum zones in the Saanich Inlet - ESP_74LU_5_DNA (SPAdes) (version 2) | ecosystem: Environmental > Aquatic > Marine > Intertidal zone...
TATTCAAAGCATACACGACACAAGGCGTCTTCCCTTTTCCACTCCTTCTTAGGATATTGATCCTTGCCGCGGCTCTCCTTGCATTGAGCACAAGTTTTGGTTGGGGGCACATCATCATGCGCTTTTCAGAGCATTCCCTGCAGGTAGGCTGCTCACTTTTCCATTGTCTCTTCGCGTAGCCAAGTTTCGTAATACTTTTGCTGCATCCCACGCAAACTTTGGTCGGATGAGGTGATTGCATTCCTCTTGGTGTCTCTTCAGTGATACCTTGATCCTTCTGGACTTCTGTTGTATGGTTCCAGCTATTGACAGAATGCTAGAGCCATCAGAGAGCATCAGAGAGCATCAGAGGCGCGGGCGGCGGGAGATGGGATTTGGCGACGAGCCTCGCTGAAATTGCGCTGCACTTAGCGTCAAAACCGCTTTGACTTTACAAACTCTCATTTGTGTCGGCAAATCTTTTCACCTTTTGTTTGTTCTTTGGGATCTTTCGGCAGAGTGCAATGGAGGTACATCATCCCCAACACATCATAATTCTACTTAGCATCAAGTGAGTCAGCAAACAATACTCTCACTTCAGAGCGCTCCATATAATTCTACATACAATACATTGCATCAAGTGAGACAGCAAGATACTCTCACTTTAAAGAGCTCCAAAATAATCAGCATCCATCATGAGCCGTCACGGAGATATCTCAAGTTCAGCCGACACAGTCGGTGTTTGTGTCTTTCAATATCCAATGCCACGCCTACACACAACGGAGGAAGTTTTTGAAAACGCGAAGAAGATCTGCGACATTGTCAAGGGCGTCAAGACCGGACTCCCTGGGATGGACTTGATTGTCTTTCCGGAATACTCTACAATGGGCATCATGTATGATAGGCAAGAGATGTTCGACACTGCTTGTCAAATTCCTGGCGATCTGACGGATATGTTTGGAGCTGCATGTAAGGAAGCAGGTGTTTGGGGAGTGTTCAGTTTGACTGGTGAGCAGCACGAAGAGCATCCCAAGAAGAATCCATACAATACGCTTGTGCTCATAAATGATCAAGGTGAGATTGTTCAGAAGTATAGGAAGATCCTACCGTGGACGCCAGTTGAAGGGTGGTCGCCTGGCGGACAAACTTTTGTCTCGGAAGGCCCAAAAGGGATGAAGGTGTCGATGATCATTTGCGATGGTGAGTACTGTCTGTTATATATGTTCCATGTTGTGTGAGACTGATAATACTGATAATTGCCATGCTTCCACTTCTATCGTGCAAAGACGGTAACTATCCAGAAATTTGGAGAGACTGTGCAATGAAAGGAGCAGAACTCATCATTAGACCCCAAGGATACATGTATCCAGCCAAGGACCAACAAGTCCAAGTCTCCAAGACTATGGCTTGGTGCAATCAGGTATATGTTGCAGTGGCAAAGTGAGTTATCTCTCTCAGTGATATCAATCTGTTTCATTTCGATTCTTTTTCTTTTTGTACTCATCTTTTTCTCTACAAATAAGTGCTTCTGGGTTTGATGGTGTTTACACTTACTTTGGCCATTCTGCAATTATCGGGGCAGATGGAAGAACCCTAGGCGAATGTGGAACGGAAGACAATGGCATTCAATATGCGCAGCTATCCATATCACAAATCCGTGACGCTAGAGCTAACGACCAGAGTCAGAACCAGTTGTTCAAATTGACTCATCGTGGCTATACTGGAGTGTACGCAAACGGTGATGGCGACAAGGGTGTTGCAGAATGCCCCTTTGATTTTTATAAGACATGGGTAACTAATCCTAAGCTTGCGCAGGAAATGAGTGAGACTGTAACTCGCAGAACCATTGGAGTAGCTTGCTGCCCTGTTGCTGGTATTCCTCCTCCAAACACTGAGGAAGAGGATGAGTTGTTGGAACTCACAAATGAGTTGAATTTGGAGTAGGTGTGGATGGCGTATGTGAAGAGGTAGTCTGGTGATCTGCCTTTTTTTCTTTTGAGTTTTGTGAGTTTGTGTGATGCTTGCTCTCCTTCGTTGCATGTTTGTACAGTTGTTCACAATCGTAGAGTGATAGAAGAGAGCAAGATAATTATTTAAGTCTCAATTTAGTTGTTAGCTTGATAAGTTCATCCAAGCAATGGCTAAGTCAGTAGACTTCTTCAAGAGGAAAAGGTATCTATGTCTATGACTGACGACTGACACGAAATACTAAATGCACTCAGACATAAAAGCAAGCTAGCTAAAGATCATGGAGACGACCGACAATACCAAAGTAGCCGCCGTCACGGCTGCAGCACTCCAGCCTCCTCCTCCTATCCCTGATAACAATAAAAGTATGCCAAAAGAGCAGCCCGATGCATCATCGCAAAGTTCCTCTCCCGAGAGAAGCGCCAAGCGAATGCGCCTGTCATCACCTAGCTCCGATATCCCGCGTCCAGAAAATCCAGTGGAGGGCGACATGGAGGAAGTAGATGTTGAGCTAGCTCGTCCGTCGGCTTCGGTCTCTTCTCCTAAATCATACCATTGCCCCGCATGCGAGGCGAAGAACATGTCCGGTGAAAAGTTGAAAGAGCATTTCCTAGCGGAACACAAAGATCTCATGACAGCGGCAAATAATGCCACTGGCTCCGACTGCGATTCTATCGAGAATAAATCAATGGGCACATGGAACGAAACTGAATGTAAAAAATTCGAGGCTGGCTGCATCATATTTGGTTGGGGCAAGTGGCTCTCCATTGCGACTCTCATATCTACTAGAGACAGGGCACAGATTAAGTCGCATGCTCAAAAGTTACAGATTCATCGAAACAAAGAATACCAAGAATTGATAGCATGTCATAATGGCGATGATTTAAGTGACAACTTTTCCACCAAATCCAGCGTTAGCGGTAATGATTCTGCTACCAGCAGCAACGCGGGGGGCTCATCATCATCATTGTGGACGGAGGAAGAACAAGAACAATTCAAAATGGGCGTCATCGTTAACGGTTGGGGAAGCTGGACGGAAGTTGCCAAGAATGTCCCCACAAAAACTACCGCACAGATACGATCTCGTGCACTTTATATAAAGCGTCATAAGCAGGATGAGGAAGCAAGGCTCAAGGCGGAGCATGCCAAACTTGTTTCTAGAAATCCACAACTTTATAGTAGCGGTTATGTGAGTCAAGTGACCAGTGCAGCTACTGCAGAGAAACCAACTGATGTTGCAGTTGAGCCGACTGCTGTTGTGAAGCCCAAAAGTCCAAAGAGCCCCAAAAGTCCTAAAAGTCCAAAAAGTACCACCAGTAGCCAGAGTTCTGTAAAAAGTACCAAAAGCACCAGCAGTAGCCAGGGTTCTTTGAAAAGTACCAAAAGCACCAGCGGTTATGCAGAGGGTACATGGACACCAGCCGAACACAAACAATTCGAACGAGGAGTTATTGAATTCGGATGGGGAGATTGGGTTAATATAACATTGCAAATTCCGACGCGGGATAAAAATCAAGTCAAGTCTCATGCTCAAAAATTTGATCTTCACCACCCAGGGGGGAAAGATAGGCTTGAAGGGGAACACATGAAAACACTTCGTAAGAAGGGGAAGAAGGCTGGTGATTCGAAACAGAAGAAATTGGAGAAAAAGAGGAAGGCTGACGAGGGAAAGAAAAAGATGGAAGGTGGAAAGACCGCTGATGCTGCGATGGAAGTAAGGGAGAATGCTGATGCTACCTTTGAAGAGGAGAGAATTGATGTCGGTGATAAGATGGAAGTGGAGCTGCTTGATAGTGCAAATGATCATGAGAAGCAGAGGGCCCAAGAAGGGGGAAAGTCTGCAGAAGAAGAGGGAAAGGAAACAGAAGGAGAAGAAGCTAGTACAACTTTTAGTGACGAGTCTCAGCAACAGCAGCAACTGCGCGTGTCGCCGCGCGTGGTAAAGGCCCCTAGAGATAATTACATGGACTCGCTTTCAAAAGAGCAGTGGCAGAGGAAGAAGAAGGTATCAAAGTATCGGTATCCGAAAGGTCAAGCTCCCAATGATTCGGCGTCAAACGTTGGAGGTGTGCGCCAACGTAATGATGGCTCATATGAGGTGCGAATTTGGTACGCTGGGAAATGGCGTAACATTGGTGGTTTCGACAGCGAAGCATTGGCCCAGGTAGCTCATCAGATTGCTAGTGGCATATTGCAGCCAGAATCCACGCCCAATGATCCAGCTGCGGTAGAGTGGAATATCAAGATCGCCAGAGATGCTGCTGTCGATGGTGCGAAGTTGGCGGAAAGAGATGCAGAAGAAGGGGGAGAAGTCGGGTTGTTGGAACCTGCAAAGGCAATCCAAAACTATTTGTTGGGAGGGCACATGGTGTCGGCAGGCGAGCAGACTATCAAACATCGGCTTTTTGCGACAGCAACGGCGACGAAGACAGAGACCAATTTAGCTCATTTTACTGTCACCTGCAGTAATGGCCCTATCCATGTCGATGTAGGCACAAACGACTCTTTGTTTGACCTTCGACGCAAGATTTTTGACCAATTTGATTCCTCCCAGCTCGATGATGGTAATTGCAATTTCAATTTTCAGGTTGATAGGGTTATGATTTCGAGGAAAGTTGAGGGTAGCTTCATTGCTCGCGACTTGTTGCAACTTGGTAAATCTGTTGAGTTGATCCCTCGGTCGGCGGTACTTACAGGAGAATCTAGTCACGATGTATCTCCTGAGCATGGCCAGACAAATCATAATGAAGCAATAGAGGAAGATGACGACGAAGAGGAGGATCTTACGTCTTTTTACGAAGCAGCAGGTTCGGCAGTTTCATCAAAGTTGAATAAACTGGCAAGCGAGATTGCGTCCGTAACGCCTACTAGTTCAGGATCAAATCAAGACCGACATCCACAAAAGGTTGCTGATTTCCTCAACTTACTCAAAGAATCGCCAACAATGGATGGCAACATCGACTACTCGCATTTCACTGAACTCGAGTTTGTCTACATGATGGAAAAGACTGGACTTCACGAGAAGCAAGTGGAAAAGTGGATGTCGGATGCAAAGGACCGATTTGTGAAGCCGATGAAATCAGCACAACCAGAAGCTCAACCAGCCATCCCGAAAGTTGACTCATTGAATATGTTGGCGAAATTAGCTGCGTCTGGAACGACGGATTAGATAATAGATTGAAGCAGTAGCCATTTTTTTGTAGCCCATGAGTGCACAATATACATCAAGTTGCATGAAACAGTGAATCAGCAGATCTACATAAATAAGTTTATCCACACAACAAGCAATGCATTGTGCAAGTAAGCTGTGGGCAAGCATCACACTGATTGAGAAAGAGATGACAGACTTAATATGAGCGACAGCGGTACCACAGCAGCTGTGACGAGGAACACTTCTGGCGACTGATGTGACGTTTTGGGGTAGAAGAATGGGAAAGATAAGAAGTAAGATATTGTATAAGAACTTGCATGCTCAGACAGACTCGTGCTATTGCTCCCTACAATCACTTGGGTGGTAGTCATTATTGAACCTGCCGCTGTACGTTGTAAGCAATTCGAGCGGAAACAAATAATAATACTGATCATATCGATACTTCTTAGAATCAAATGAAGATTTGAAGTTGAAGGCTGTGCGACAATACATCGCCATCGCTAATACGTTTAATAGCGCCCTTGTATCTACAGATACCTCTCCTAATCTTCTCTACCATTAAGGGTACACAAACTTTGAAATCTCTTTCCCAGCACGATCCTTCAACACGCCTTTACCACTGTTATTATTCCAAATCGCCTTCTTACTTCTAAAACTGTATCCACCACTCTCAGCGTGAATTTCATTTGTGTAAATTCTCACACTCTCTCCCGGCGTCAACACGGTGGCATACGGAAATGTAAATTTATTCCCTTCAGTCTCATCGGGGTTGCCATGGTGATTAATATCCAATACTGAATATCCGGAAATATCAATGGATGAATTCGAATCGTTGGTAATTACGACGTATTCGCCGGATTCAGTTCTTTTAACTAGACCATCGTAGTTGATGTAGGAGATAAAGACGGCTCGTTCTGACTCAATGCCATCAAGTTCGATTTACGCCAATCAACAAATTGCCGGTAAACCAGGTAAAAATAAGCTAGCATGTTAACGACCACGTCAAGCAACATACCATTAGCCAGATGATGAACTTCTTTTCTTGTGAGATGGAAGACGACTGCCGCACTATCAATGACGAAGTACACTGCAAGAGAAAATTCAATCCAAAGAGGAATTGTTTCACTTGCATCAGTGATAGAGTGGACTGGCTGTTCTAGCAAACTGTGCTCAACACCCTCTTCCTTTGTGTCAGTGTAATCGAAGATGTTTAAACCCACCTCAAGAGCCCAGATGGCTGAAGTTAAAAAATTGTATACCAGATATTCCAGCTCGACGATAGTTCGTTCATCGTTCTCATTATTATCGTTTCGAGTGCCGACGATATTGGAAACTAATATAATAGACCAAATCAACACGATAACGTTGATAAACAACCATCTTTGTGGACGTCTGTGCGGAGAAAATTTTCTCAAGAGTCGTTTTCTAGATGGACTAAGTTCATGACAGCAAAGATTCTCTAGCTGACTGACGTTTGCTGCAACTGCCATCTTCTATAATGTCGATGTTACCGCCTGCCTACTGTTGCTTCTACTCGTCTTCTATCGTGCATTCGGTTGAAGTCTGGAGAGGAAGTAAAGAAAAAATCATCAAAATCGGCTTGTTCCATCGCGCTTTTTCCTCTACTAATTCCCCTGTAGATAGCTGCCCACCATCCTCCTCCTCTCATCATCTTAGCTCCCTTATGTTGTCATCGTTCAACATTGCACCACCGCACCCCAACCCACATTCAATCACAATCATCAGCATGGGCATACAAGAATATCTTGACACACAAAACATATCATCATCTGATGTAGCGCCTTTCGTGATCATCCATACTGTGCTGTCTGCCATCCTTGTTGGATCGACTTGGTGGCTCTGCTACTCGGCCGCAAGTTTGACATCATTACAACCTGCTGCGAAGTCCCTCGGTATTGATGAAATGCCTCGAAGTGCTTTGCTCAACTCTCTTGTTGCCACGCCTTTCATCTCTGATGGCATCAAGCGGAGAGCATGTGGCTCACTAGTAGCACTTGAAAAAGCTTCAAAGAATAGCAAGCTTGTTGCCTTTCTCGATCGTAAGTTTCCATCTTTAGACGCAACACGGCTCTGTGTGTCATACGCAGAAGCAAAACTTGGACGGTTGTTCTTCAAGCCGTTGACTATTCCCGGCAGAATCTGGCTTTCGTGGACGGGAACAAAGGCGTGGCAGCAGCTAAACACAAATCTAGAAAATAATCACTTACCTTCAGTGATGAGAAACAACAATCATTTATCATTAAAATCTACATTTATAGATCAAAGGAGCAACCGAATATTTACCAGACAACACAATCATCATATACCAAAAGTTGGCTCTGTCAACACAAAGATAATAAATTCTGGTCCTAAACTCTTTTAAGCAGAACATAGTATAGCTTCATTTGCTTCACGAAGAAACGATTCACTCACAAGTGCATACTCAACACATCTAAAACCATCACATCCCCACTGATTACGCTCTTTGTGGACAATTCGAAGTTTGGCTTTATCCGCAGCTGAAAAGAACTCGTTCATCTGTGATGTGAAGTTGTCTTGTTTGGAGTCATGCAATTCAATGAGTACCTGATCCACTTGCACATTCCCCGATGCAATCAACTCGAACAGTGGTGGCATACTCGCATACTCACACCCTTGACAATCAATCTTTAAGATATCAATTGTACGATTGGTGTGACCTAATTTCTGCATAACAGTTTGAAAGCTCATTCGCTCGCCATCATTCCTTCGCTCATGCATTGTAACGCCTTCTTTCCCTCCATCTGTACCTAGACCCCACGGATGGAACGTTGCATACTCTCCACCAACAAAAGGTGTATCGTCCAACGTAAGCATGGAAGATGAGCACGAGATTCGAAATTCGAATGCGAAATTTTTGGCGGGCTTGCTGTTTTTTGGCGGGCTCACGACAATAATCTCATTTTTTTCGTCAAAAAAGCAAAGCTCAACGCATTGAGAGCGCTAACAATGGTGTTAGGTGTTACCGCATCGTTGAACTGTAGACTAACTAACTCGGCTGCCATTAGCATAGACTAAGAGATAGTATAATCATTGCTGCTGTATCGCAGTTTGGAGAGGTGAGTTCTCTGCTGTGCATTTATCCGCCCGAGTAGCTGCCTGGCGGGAGGTTGTGTCATGTCATCATGGACACGACGATACACCCCAAAACTGCGCCTTCATTTGTTCCCGCTGCAGACATTACGATATTTTCTGCACTTTAATTGGAAAGCGCCTTGTGCGGTTATTGCTCTAAGGCTTGTCTTGCTCTATTGATCGATCTCTCACACTAATTTCAATGACAAACACCTCTTACCGACAGAACATTCACATTCCACTGACAGAGTGAACAGTAGTAAACTAACAACCATACCATCACTATACTCTCAAAGAAGTCACCACATCACACTAGAGCATGTTTTACTCCCAAATCATCCTGGCCAAAAAGGGGCCCCTCGGTAAAGTATGGCTCGCCGCTCACTGGGGCGACAAGAAACTCGGCCGTCCACAAATTTTCTCCACCGACATTGCCAACTCGGTCGATTCCATCGTCAACCCCACCGTTCCCCTCGCATTGCGTGTCTCGGGACATCTATTGCTGGGAGTGGTGCGAATTTACTCCCGAAAGGTCAAATATCTAGCCAATGATTGTCATGAGGCCCTCGTCAAGATCAAGATGGCGTTCAAACCCACCAATCAAGATTCCAAGGGAAAGAACAAGGAGAATGGCGGTGCTGGTGAACACGGGGGATTGGTATTATTGGATATGGATCCCAATGCTCAATCGAAAAAAGATGGGAATAATGCCAATGTTGCCAACTTTGGCGAATATTACACACAGGATTTGATGAATGGACTGCTTGTGGAACCAGTGCTGCTCATGGATCCCAATGATAATAGTCAAAATGCTGCTGGGGGTGGAGGAGGAGCATTTGCCATTCCTTTTTCATTGGAACCGGGGAATGATGGAGAGGGGGAGTGGATTGTGGCGGATGATGATGAGTTTGATGAGGAAGATGAGGATGGAACTAGGAGAAGAAAGAAGTCGACTCTGAGTACCAATGCTGCGGCTAATTTGACTTTGGATTCGGAGAATATTGGACGTGCTCCTGGACAAGAGGATGAGGAGGAAGAGGAAGGTTGGGGTGCATTTGATCCTGATGCTGATATGAGGGATGAGGATGAAGAGGAGGATATGCATGTGTTTCAGCCGGATGCTGACTTGGAGGAGGACGTGGAGGGAGTGAGAGGACGGGAGAGTGTTGCATCAAGGGTGGAACTTGTTCGTGGTGCTAATGATTCGATTGCATCGGACCGTCAGTTGCAGGTTAGTATTGTCATTTCATGTTATGCTTGCTGGTGCTTATTTGTTTTGTCAAATCTTTGCCCTGCTCACATTATTTACCTTTGCCTCTTATTACTTTTCCAGATCAACGATACCCCCATGAAAGATGGCTCCACTGGAAGACCAGGCTCTCCTACCATGTCTGAGCCTGACTTTGGTGGTGGAGATGTTGACTTTGATGTGGACACCTCTGATCACCAGCCCAAGGACGACTCTGGTCTCCTCAGTGTTGGTTCCTCCAAGGATGATGAATCCCGCCGTCGCTCCACCCTTGGAGACCTAGAAATCTCTGGGTTGGATGATGAATCCGCCTCGGCAGCCCCAAAGAAGAAGAGGAAGAAGACTGTTGGTCCCAAGAGAATGAAGAAGCGTCGAAAGATTGTCATTGACAACAACAATACTGAGCTTTCCAGTGAGCACATGAAATCTATGCTCCGAGATACATCCGACATTGTTCTTGATGACGAGCCAGGCCTTGCCTCTTGGCCTAGGGAGGATGCCGAGGAAGAAGATCCAGAGTACGCTCGATTGAGCAGAGTTCTCAACACCCTCCCCATGGAGCGTCTTCTTGCCAGGCCATGCCTCGGTGATGATGGTGGATTGGCTCCTGAGCTCCTTGAGCTGTGGGGACGCAACACCGTCAAAATCTCTGGCAAAGCTGGCACGCAACTTCCATTCCGCATGCGCGGGGCCAAGGGTGAAGAACAACGTGGCGCTGCCGCCGAGGAACTCATGGAGGAGGAGGCAGAGGATGTAGAAAAGGCTAGATCTGCTGCAGAGCGCGATAGCATTGATGGTCACGACTTGCAGAGAGACGAGGACATTGAGTTTGGAGGTGGTGATCAAGATGTTGAGTTTGAAAACGATGTCGAGACCCCTTTTGAAGTACAGGATGACTTTGGCCATGTCGAATACAAAAACGACGATCTTGAGGATGACGAGCTTTCGCACCAGTCTGATCGTTCCAGCTTCTCATTGGGAGCTGTCAACGAGCTTGACAAGGACTTTTATGATGCAGATGAGGACCGTCAAGCTGCTGGTGATGAGATTGTTTCCCACAACTCAAAGTGGCACACGCACACTGTGAAAGTTCTTCGAAAGATCAAGAACGAGATGAAGTCTCGCAATGCAGATGAGGATGACGAAGAAGAGATGGCTAAGGACGCCCAGCTTAGCTACAACAAGCTGATTTCTGGTGTCAATCGCCGTACAGCTGCTGGTGTTTTCTTCGAGATGCTTCAACTCAAAACTTGGGACTTTGTTGAGTTGAACCAAGAGAAAAATTATGGTGACATTGTTATCACTCCTGGCCTACGCTACGATGACAAGCCGGGTTCTTAGATATGAGAGAGATTTGAATAGAGTCCCCACGCAGTGATTTCTCATTGCCGAAGGAAAGAATACAACATGCAATTATTGTCCATGCGGCTGTCTCAGATAATTGTTACATAGCATTACATATTATATTTGTCTACTGCTTGTCAATCATCTTCCTCTGATAATATCCTTTAGCATTGCCTCCGTCAGTACACCCTGTCCATACGGGAAGTATCTGCCGATCCGCTCACGGTTCCAATAGGGTGTAGATCCTCTCTTATTGTACGAATATTTATACTTCTCAACACGAATATATTTGGGTGAAGTGCCACTCCCATCCCATGGATCGCTCTCTAACAAACCAATCACATCTTTTTCTTGTTGCAAGAGTTTGAGAAGAAAGCTCAACATCCATGGATTTCGCTCTATTCGGCCCGTTTGAGCACATATCCACATTTGCCAATCAATGCGATGATGATAAGGTGAAATCCAGCGAGGTGTGCGGTTAACATCACCTGGCTTGACATTGAAATTGTATTCTTTCCATGGCCCGTTTGCATCAACAGCCGATTCAATGATCAATTCCTCCCTTTCCTCAGCCACTACGCCAAACGCACCATATGTACCAGCTAGACGCATTTTGTCAAATGATGCATTCATGAGCTGCCTTTTAGCAAGAAGATTCTGAACCACCTTAACATTTAACTTCGCCATGAGGATGAAAAATGCGAGACTGATAACCTTTCTCGGCAATGGAGTATGCAATAGTTGCGCAGCAAAGGAGGAAGTCATTGGAGTTCCAATCAGAACTTTCTGAGCGAAGGATGACAAGTTGTTGGTCAAGAAGACATCATCTAAGCATAGGATTGCAGGTGCAACTGTCAACCAATTCAAAAAACTGAGGTTTCCGCTCGTGATTAGAGTGAGTTGAAACATGATCTGAATGATTGCTCCAGATAATCTCAACTTCCGAAATGGTAATAAAAGCAAAAAGGGTGCCACTAACTCCACAAAATGATTGCTCCAAACTTCAAACTTATGCCACGCCTTTGGCATGAAATGAAATTGCCGAGAGAATGGATTGGGTACAGGTTGAGTCTCGTAAAAGTAGTACATTGTAGACATATCACCGGGTTTCCACTTCTTATCAGAACTCTTGATTTTGATAAGCCCAGCTCCAAGCATTATCTTGAATAAGTAAAAGCGGATAGCCCACAGTACGAGTGTAGGGACAGCGAATACACCGCTTTTTGAGCCAAAGAACGGATCCATGCTAAGCAAAGGGACCAAGAACATTGCATGGAATGTTAGCTCAGCAAGTTGTGGTTCCCATCCATATCCATAAAATACCCCTCCTACTGACATGAAGCTACGCTGAATCAGCCACAGCGCAAATATTAGCAAAGCATTCGCGGATCCAGTAGCAAGCATTATTGTTGATAGCAGCAAGCCTGTATTTGCCAAACCATCCAACCATGGATTGAGATTTCTTCGATCTTTCGCAAGCCACAGCAAGCAAGGGAGTGGACGATCCGCTCGATCTGTTCTGAACCAAAACTTGTTACGAAACAGAGTTGCTATACGGGAATCTGATAGTTTGTTCATTACCCATGAACCTTTCTGTGAGTACTTCTTTCTCTCTTCAGCCCATTCCTTTCTTCGTGCCGATCTTAGTTCTTGACGTTTTTGACAGTCATTCAAAACAAGTCGAGCTGGTGCAATGCCTCGGTCCCCGATCAGCCCTTTATTCTGAAACTTCGCGACGGAAAACGCTGCTATGTAGACTATTGCTAGCATGCGCAAGAAGAGGATTCTAGTGAGATGATAGGAGGGAGCTGCCGCTACCGCTGTAGCTGCCCCAGTTGGCTTGATTGTCGTTGAGAGTGCAGCAAGCACTGTTGATAGCATTGTCTTAGTTTTTTCCGCTGTCGCTGTAGCTGCCCCAGCTGGTTTGATTGTCATTAAGAGTGTAGCAATAATTGATGATAGCATTGTCTTTGTTTTAATTCTAAGGCGTTTGCTGCTTCGATCACTGTAGTTTGTAGATTGTGATAAGCGAACCACCCTGCTTGACGTGTTCGCGGATCGAGCATCAGAGATTGTTGTTGTCTTCAGAAGCGGATTCTTTGCATGATTCGCAGGTCGACTGTAAGGCCTAGCGAATCCCATCACAGAGTATGCTGATTGCGCAAGGAAGATAATAGCAACCATAAGTAGATGGAGACGCAACCTCAGCCTCACATCAAATGTTGATGTGCGCACATGATGATAGCTAGGCATCTGAGTCAAAATCTATGTCGCTTGCCGACAATCTTGCCCCACAACAGCCGTCAAACTATGTTTGGATAATCTTGTTTCACTTGCCTGTGGCCTAGGTTGTTATTGCGATCTACCCTGAAGGAGATCTTTCGACATGACTTCAATAAGTTGGTCACTCCGAGAGCAAAGTGCAAAATTTGAAATTTGCCAAGTGCGGCAAAAAGGGCGAAGAGCGAAGAGCGAAGAGAAAGGGTGTAGCTACTGTACGTGGGCAGTGTTCGTGAGCTCATCGATAGATCTCCTTGGATCTCGATTTTTGATTTTTGCACCGCAGGTCCACACATCTCTCTCACACTCCTGCACTGTGCCAATCAACCTACCATAATAGAACATCTCGACCAATCGCTGCATCAATTCCGTCGCAACAGCATCTCTTACAATATAATATAAAATACAAAATGTTCGCCCGCGCCACCCGCCCACTCCAAAGAGCACTCGCCCCACTAGGCGATCGCATCCTCATCCGCAAGGCTGTCGTAGAAACCCAAACTGCCGGGGGCATTCTCCTCCCAACCGACAGCGCCAAGGAATCAAATGAGGGGACAGTCGTTGCCGTTGGACCGGGATTACGAGATGTTAGCGGTGTCTTGCATGCTCCTACGTTAAAGGCGGGGGATTCTGTGTTGTTGCCCAAGTATGGCGGACAAGAGATAGAAATTGGGGATGAAAAGTTGAATTTGTTTAGGGAGGATGATATTTTGGGCAAGTTTGATTAAGAATTAGAGAAGGCAAGATCGGGGTTTAGTGATTCTGTCTAGGTGATTATTGATTGGGATAGACACAACACATGCACTCTCTGGACACATTTGCAATGGAGAGTTTAGAACAATGAGCATGAGAAGCCTAAATCGTTAGGAGGTATATGCATTATAGGCAATCAATCAATCTGGAAACAAATTCAATTTGATAAAGAGCATTATATTATATTTTGAACTTGCTAATGTGACTATCTAATCGTATGTACTGTCAGCAAGTGCGTATCTTACCATCCAGCAGTTAGGACAGTGTGGTAATCAGTTGCAACGCTGTTTGAGCTTGATTCAAGAGCAGCATTCTCATCAGGG
>Ga0209652_1002506_pt1 | contig 14158 bp, 10 predicted proteins | sample SaaInl74LU_5_DNA_FD_184641 | JGI IMG/M metagenome (GOLD analysis project Ga0209652, IMG submission 184641) | Marine microbial communities from expanding oxygen minimum zones in the Saanich Inlet - ESP_74LU_5_DNA (SPAdes) (version 2) | ecosystem: Environmental > Aquatic > Marine > Intertidal zone...
CCCTCTTCGGATAGTATGTTTGAGCATATCATCGGAACACGTCATCTCGTATCAGGCTGGTGGAAGCGACAACTCTCATCTTGATGGAGATGTACTTCAAGCCAGGCACCCAAGTAACACCGAGGCCATAACACTTGCTACTCTCTTACTTGTGATATGTTGCTACTGCTGTTCAGGTACAACAAGACCGCTTGACTCTGTAATAGTCGATCATGGCATCATTGTAGAAGCTCCAGGAGAGATCGTGATAGAGTGGAAGTTCCGGCGGCGGCGGCGGCGGCAAGAACTGTTATGCATCGCACGTGCCATCATAGACACTTGCTGGAAAGATACATGGAAGATACAACTCGCTACAACGGCTCTACGCTCGAAGTTGGAGTTGACAGGGCTTGATTCTGAGTTGGGTCCATACTGGAATTGCTCCGGCCACCGTGGAAGAAGTAGAAGGCTGCAGCAGCCGGGTCGATTGAAGCCTCCATGAATGTCGATGCGACTCGATTTAGGTTCAGGTAAGTTCTTACTATTTGGCTGCTCACTTTACTAACATCTTTGCTTGCTGTGTCTTCACTCTACTTTCAGCTTTCAGGTGCACATCAACTTCTGATATCCGAATCCAACACTATAACCAACAACCCCTTTTACATTTCCAGAGTTGAAGCTGGGACTCTTAGAGACGATTAGCGTCTGGAGGTAAATGGCGTGGGCTCAGACCTGCGGTGGAAATGTGGTACAATCAAATCCAGCGCCTATCTTCGGGTTGGCGGCTGGTACTCCGTGGCTGGTCGCGTCCGGAGGTGGATGGCATTGGTTCAGAGCCACTGGCAAAGACCGGGCACAGTTCCCAGGCAGAAACCTTGGGGGTTTCGCTAAACCATAAGTCTAACCTGTTTCCTTCGGGATTCATCGGCCACCTCCATCATATTGTCAGTTGGCCTTTACGTGGCGATGGGGATAAGTACACTCTTCGAAGTGGAAACCAACAACCGACAACTATATCAACAACAGCACCTTTCTTGTTCTCGTGGCATCTGTGTGCGACAAATCGAGCTGGACTTACACTCCTACCATCTTCACATCCACTATCACTTCCACACTTCAAGATATGAACAGCCCATCCGGAATAGCTCTTGCCGCGACTGTATCTGTGTTGTATCGAGTTGGCAGCAGAAGAGCCTCTTCCGCTTGGTAAAATCTTTTGCCTACTCAACACCCTTCGTCCCAATCGATGATTCTTTCGTACCGATTCCGTCAGTACCTTCGTGCTATATATTGGACGACGACATTGCCAGTATGTTGGATTTCAAAGAGGGTGCTAATTGAGTCAGGAGTTTATAGATGTGGCTCGGGCGAGTGTTTTTTCGGGTGATACACTGAGATTGCTGTGGATGTGGCTGCTTCGTAGTAAGTGGGGAAGGTTGGATACAAGTCTTATGAAGTATTTCGTGTCAACGTGAGATAATCAAAGAGAGTGTCGTATGAGAAAACTACAGCAACTTTCACTAGTCATGCAACTCAACTACTGAGGATGAGGCCTCATTCTAATACTCACAGTCTCCTCTGCATGTTGCAGGAAAGAAAGATATAAGATATGTCTGCTCGTCTAATTATTATTCCGAGTTATTTACTAAGACGGTGTTCAATATTCTAGTACACACAGAATAGCAGCAAAGGGTAAATATATTTAGCTCAGAGAGCAGGATTGCGCATCATAAGGAAAGTATCTAGTCATCAAACTTACACGTTCACGGACTGTGGCTCTTCAACATTCAGGGAGCAACCCTACTCTACTACCTCCTTACTTTTGTGCAGGACCATACGGGCACATCCGGCCCCCATGCTCTTTCTTGTCCTTCTCTGATGGCGGAAACCTCCATCCATTTCCATAGTTCGTCCGAAGCAATTGATCAGGGTTTGGTGGGAAATTCATGGCAAATTCGCCATTGTATACGAGTTTTCTTTGGGTGGGAAAGACATCCTTGTAATAATGAAGGCATTTGTGACGGCCTCGCCCTAGCTCTAACATCTTGCCGTGCACTACCGGCCTGCCTAAATAGAGGTCCAAGTAAGGGAATCCTAAATCCCAATTCCTATCCCACTCTATCATTGCTTTACGATAACGATCTTCTGAATAAGCCCATTTCATCAACCCTCCACCTGCAAAATCAGGAGTTACACACATTCTATTCATTCCAGAATAATGATGCGACAATCCAGTTCTCTTACTATCCCACAACATTACCAACGCATTCATTGCCTCACCAGAATGTATAATTATATCGCCATCTATCGACCAGGGAATGAACCGATCCGCTCGACGTAAGCCGAGTAGAGAGCCAAATGCAGCAAAATAATCTAATCCGAGGCTGCACATTTCCTCATCAAAGATGCGATTCATATCTCGAAGCACGTGCGTGCAACAGGGTGGCTTTAGTCCATCGTAATTTGTAGGATCTGCATTATCGCACTCATTGATATCTTGATTACAATCAAAGAAGAGACAGTTTGAACCTGCTGCATCTAATGTTTTTGGTACTGCGTCGAAATGCTGTTTTCCAATTCGTTCACTCTTGAAGAAGGATAAGTCTCGGAGTGGACATTTCGGTAGTTGTTCCAAAGGTGGTTTGATAACTGTTGTGCGAGGATCGTATATTAAGCCAAGTCGTCTGCGATGGCGGCGGAGGAAGGAGGAAGCATCATCATTATTATTGTTATTGCTAGAGAAGAACACGACTAGCACGGAAGCGCCAGCTGTGATTGCGATGAGAGTGAAGATCTTCATTGTTGTTGCTCGCCCTGGCATTGATACTCATAGCAAGCTGCCGCTTGTGTTGTGGTGGGGGGGAGGGGGTTGAGTTGAGTTGAGGGACTCGGAGTCATTTCGCTTGGTTGGTTCTGCGGGGTCCGGTCACGTTGGAATTAGTAGTAATTATTACGCAGCCACCCCACGGAGTCACTATTCACGATGACCGCGATTCACGATGACCTCATCTAGAGCTGAGATACTTATGTCTCTTTGTTGCTACAACAAAGCAGCAAGAGCGCATTTTGACTACAATATCAGTATGTATCGGAAGGGGGCAAGGTGATGAAAAAGACACGGAAAAGGAAAAACACCATTGGAAAGGCTGCAACAACAAGGAGGAAATCCCAGTACAAGGCACAATCTTGGCAATGGAGGGGAAAGATAAGGGTGTAGGGATAGAGCAGCGAAACATTTCATCACGTTGCCAACCTTGGACGTGATGGTTTAATGGAAGCGCGAAGCTTGCGCTACAGAGCAGGTTTAGTCAGTAAAGAAGACTTCGAAGCAGCTCTTCGTGGACATCATGCTGTCATATGCGTATGGTAGAAGCAACAAAGAGTCCTCCGCCCGAGGGAGGCAGCGGCAGTATTTCGAAAGCAGTGCATGCCAAGCAAATATAAATATGTTTAGGCAAAGCGCAATCCGAATGAACTCAGCAAAACCAAAAGCGAAGTTCTACATCGGGACAGATACTATTCAAGATGCAGCTAAACATTCATCTGCTACTGCTATCTGCTACAGAATGGCACCAGAGTGGTCATAAGTAGTGAGAGAGAAAGGAAAGCCTGAAAGATTAAATATACATAGCGAACAATACAACCGAACAGCTCAATTGAGTATTGTAATCCAGCGCATGATTGTTTGGGATGATATTGCCGCTGACAGTATTGTAAGCTTCAAAGCCACACTGAGGTAAATTTCCATACAGAATAGTACCCCTCTTTTATTTTTAGAATAATCTAAGTTTGACACACCTATCGTAAAGGAGGCAAATACAAAACTTATACCCCCTCAAGTTCAACCTATTTTAACCACCGGGGGGTCTAAGCCCCTACATACATAGGAATCGGTACACAAATTGTGTGTGGTGCATCGAATCTCGAATCGATCAACACGAGGTCATCGTCATTCTATTCACTTATGTCTTGAGCACCTCTACCACCACCACCACTATCCAGCAAACAACAACCATGGACGGCGACCTACTAGATCACATTGAGAAGAGCAATGACTCAGTGGATACAACGCAGCTGCTGGATCTATTGGAGCGAGAGACTCATCAATCCGGCCCTCTCTCTTCATCTGTTGTCCGGCCCCCTTCTAACAATAATCTTGCCGCAATCGATGGCGTAATAGCAGTGGAAAAGCAACCAATGAGCAATGGGAGCGCAAAGAAACAAACGCCGAAGCGTCGCCGCACCAAGAGATCTGGCTATAATTCCGGAGACTCTCATGACAGTTCCTTCACATCCACTTTGTTGGGGGGGAATGCTTTGCTCAACCTGCTGGAAGATGATTTAAATACCACCAAATCATCTGAAACAGCTCCCGCTCCCAATGGAGCCTCTAATTATGCGTCTTCTTCGACGAGTCATAGTAATAGCAACAGTAATGTGGATAACTCCGACCGCAGCGGCGCTACAGGTAGCGGTGGCGACTCCCAAAAGAACTCCACAAAGCCACGTTCCCAACAACGAACACAAACGAACAACACGCCGTCATCCACTCCCCAGAAAAATGGTGCTATCAACTACAATAGTGATTCTAACTCCACGACCACAAGGGGAAGTACCAACAAATATGCACGGCAGGCATTTGATAATCCATTTGGTGGGAGGAGGCGTAGTACGGATTTGTTATTGTCATCATCTGGTAATGAACGCAGCAATAATAATCAGCTGGGTAATGCTAACAATAATACTTCTGCTGGAAAATTATCAGCGTCAATTACAAAAGGAAAAGGCAGTAGTGCTGATCTTGCTAAAGTAGTGGCTGCTGCTGAGGCGACGACAGAGGCTGCAACAGTAACAAGTGATGATACTAGTGGGATTGACAGTGGTGGTAGGACCAATACTTCGTCACGCCATTCCGTGTCGTTCTCGATTGAAGAATCGGGTAGTAATAATGACAACCGTGAAGACGAAGATTACATCGATGCCGATGACGAAGAAGAAGAAGGTGATGATGTCCCTCCACACAACAGCGACAACGAAGACAATCAACGACACTATGCATCTGACACATTCTCCCTCACTGGATCACTCGCCTCACTCGCCATCTCTGCACGAAGCGGATCCAACCGCTCTCGCTCCTCCTTCACCACTCGATCCAGTCGTAGCTCACGCAGTAGTCATGGTAGCGCTACCACAGCATCAACACACTCAAGTAAATCATCACAGGAGCGACGTCAGCGGAGGGAAATATTGCCGGCAGCAACAAGTGATAAGAAGCTGAATAAGAAATCAAATAAGGGTGGCTCGTCACGTGCAAGTAGCTCACGTGCAAGTGGCTCACGTGCAAGTAGCTCACGTGCCAGCAGCTCACGTGCCAGCAGCTCACGTGCCAGCAGCTCACGTGCCAGCAGCTCACATGCCAGTAGCGTTGCAAGCAGCAGCACTGGTACTACTCTCAGTAGTTTATACCGAAGGAATTCAAAGCATAAGAACAAGGGGAAGTTGTTTGGAGATTTACACGATGAGCACCCGACGAGATATCCAAAGCGTAGCAATATGATCCAAGAAGAGCTTAATGAAGATGATGTGGAAGATGACGGTGTCGGGACTGCAGGTCTGTATGATGGATCTGATTTGAATAGTTCCAATGAGGATTTGTTTGCTAGAACCAAGAGCGGCAGCAAGTCAAAAGAGGAGGATGATTTTTTGGGTGGATTGATTGCGTCAACTACCAACAAGAATGGGGTGCCATCTCTAGATAATGATGATAACGCTAGTGTGGGAGACACGTCGTTCTTATCAGATTTGTTGAATGGGCATTTGAACAATGGAGGCGATGGCCGTGGTGGAGCAAAGCAGCGTAAGGGCGGCAGTGTTATGTCTGGAATGTCGTCGATACCACCCAACAGTCGTAACGATGATGATGCAAAGGCTGGCATTCTCAAAAGCAAGTCAAAGAAGGACTATCGTCGTTATGATGATGACGACGACAGCATCACTATTGTTGGAAAAATGGAGCACTTTCGTGACGAGGGAATAGCGTGGGTCCGTCGAGTATTTCAAAGAGCGGGGAATTGGTATGAGCACGGTGATCCTTTGCCACGAACTAGGCAAGATTGCATTCAATGGTGTGAAGACGGTGGCTCTCTCTTCCCACAGTCAAAGAAGGAGTGGGTACAATGGGGTGTGCTTGCACTTGTATTGACGCCACTTCTTCATCTCGCAGTCCAGTATATAATCAGTGGCAATTCTTCCATCAATAATTATTATGGTGGAGAGATCCAATTCATTATTAACAACGGTGTTGTTGGAAGTGCAAAAGCTAATCTTGCTGGAAAGGACGGGAGAGGACAACCTTCACTCTACTCTTTGGGGTCATCTAAAGCTTGGGCAGGTTCGTCGATGGTAATGTTAAGTAGGAGGAGTAGCCCTCGTGAGAACTTCATTTTGATTCCGGACGCTGATTGGATTGAATTGCAGATAAGCCGCAATCAAGCATCAACAAACGCAGATGGCCGCACATCTTTCTTTAGGAAAAAGGCATCGGCTAAGGATAGCCCCAAACCACCTCAGCGTCTCCCTCTGCCTTCTGTGCTAGACCCAGTCCACGATTCCACCGCTGCTCTGGTCCTGTTTTCATTGACAGCATCCAACGGGAATAATATTCCGAACAAAGGATCTGACGTTTCCAAATTGAATACAAATGCAAACTTCAACTTGTGGAATGCTATACAACATCGTCTGATCCCAGAACCAGTGGATGCTTGGCCATCGTGGTCTCACAATTCATTGGCGCAGTTTAGAGAAGATAGCTACACGCTCGTGTATCCGTATAGCAAACGAAACGAAGCAAGATCGGCACTTGTGAAGTTGGCAAGTGAATTCGGCCAATCATCCTTTTATGAGTTTATTACATGGTCAGAAACCCCGACAGGATCAGATTATGGATTTAGCGGTGGCGGTTATGGAGAGAAGGGAGCTTTGGAACGAGCTGGAAGCATACGACGAATAGGCGAGGACGGCAGTGCCATCATCATTCCACCCTTACCGGAAGGTAGGTCGGATATTATGATACGCAGCACAATTATAGTTGATGAAAATTCAGCTGATAATGGAGGCGAGCATCCATCTGTAGTGATGAGGAGGGTGAAAGATTTACCGGTGGAAGATGAATTAACAATGAGAGAATTCGAAGGTCCGAACGTGGACGAGATTACATGGTCAAAGAAAGCGAAATTACCAGCGAAACTGACGAATAAGAAACGTAGGATTAAGTAAAAATATAATGGTTTATTGAATACATATTCATATGCTTGCATCGAAAAGAAGGGAAAGAACAACAAAGTACTAAAGATACCACGCGTGCATCTAACTGAACACTGCCTTTGTGCATGCAAGTGTCATAACGTTACTTAAAACGTCATCATTTGTCCGTTCGTAACTACGTCCGTCATCGATTTTTCATTTTTCATCCTCTTCGATGATGGCTTCAATTAGCAAACACTTCACGTTGTTGTCATCATGGAAGAGTAATGCCAACAATAATACTCACTTCCTCTGCTGGCAATTATCAGCATCAATTACGAAAGGAAAAGGCAGCAGTGGAGACCAAGTCATTCAGCGGCACTCTTCGAAGTAGTGCATCGTATTACAACCGGCAGAACACAACCATGGCTCTTGACATCATCCGCATCGTCGCACTCATTTCTGGGTTGCAATTCACTGTCGGGTTTCAATCACCAACATTGCAGCGTCACTCCTTGAGAATCTCTTCACTATCCGCTGCAAATAAAAAAGAGGATGATTTCTCATTGGACCGCCGATCTGCTATTGCAACAACTAGCGCTGCAGTATTGACTTCATTATCCATTACAAATCCAGCAAATGCCTTCTTCCCGGTTGGTGCAATTGCATCATCTAATCGACCGAAATCTACATCCAAGAAGTCTTCTGGCAATAACTCGCATCGGGTGATTCCAACATGGCAACTTGATGGCGGTGTTGAGTTTCCTATCCTTGCCCTAAACACTGCAGGGCTATCTACGGAGGAGACATTGCGTGCAATTGACTATGCACAAAACGAGGGTCTCACTCATATCGACTTCCATCCAGGTAAAGAGCGTGATGGGGTAGCACAGTTCCTCAAAGATAGCAAAGTTGATCGCGATTCTCTGTTTCTAAACACCAAAATCAGAAAACCTGCTCCCGGTACTTCTCCAGAAGATGCAGCCAAGTTGGCGAGGGATCAAATTGAAGAGGATCTGCAAGTATTGGGAGTGAAATATGTCGATATGCTCATGTTGAGAGATACACCTGACCAGAAAAACATACAAGCCCAGTGGAAAGTGCTGGAAGAGGCGTTAGCAGCTGGGAAGACACGTTCTGTTGGCATCATTAACTACTGCCCATCTGGATTGGAAACGTTAATGGAAACAGCCAAGGTCGTACCTGCATTGAATTACATCATGTGTCACGTGGGTATGGGACCGGATATTCAAGGCCTGCGCACAAAGAATGAAAAGTATGGCATCCGCACGTTTGCGTATGGGCAGACGGGAGAGCCTGAGCCAAGAGAGGCAATGCTGAATGATCCCATCCTCAAACGAATTGGAGAAACTCATAAAAAGTCAACCGAGGAGGTTGCACTGCGTTGGGTATTGCAAAACGATCTGGCAGCATCACTTCGTCCTTCTGGAAACTTTGGTAGATGTGAGGGCGAAGAATGTCAAGTGGGATTATCTCGACAAGTTAGTTGTTTAGAGTGGGAACTTACCAAGGACGAAATGGCTGAATTGAATGCAATCAAATATGATGACGCTAGTCCCACACCATTTTCTGCTTATTGTCCAGGCTCGCTGGTGCTCAAAGAAGGAAAATGGGTGCCAAGGGGGTGAACGGTAGCGTGCTAACACTCTTTCGCTGTTACACTAAATCTATTTTTATTTACATTAGTACTTGATCTATTGCTGCCTTCAAAATTTGCAAAATTGGAAATCTATGCACAAACCTTCGGACTCGTTGTGGCTTCGTCCTTGATTTCTTTTTCTCTTACTTCATCACTGTCTTGAACTTTACTAGACTCTTCCTTGCCTCGCTGCATTTTCATCTTGTCCATGATACCATCCACCGTCCATTCACTCAGCGCACCCGCAGATATGCCACTAGCACATCCTACTCCGAACGCCACTGCCCCCGCAACAGGCAAAGAGGCGCCGGCAACACCAATCATGAGTGCTCCCGTCAGTGCTTGGCCTGCAATACTAGCTCCAGTGGCGCATGAAAACACAGCCAAACTCTTCGTCACTTCTTTGTCATCCTTTTTCGCAACACCATCCGACAATCTTTTGGCCGTGATGGCTCCGCCAGTAGCATAACCTATTACGGATGCGCCTACTCCACCTGTAGCAGCTGTGAGCAGTACAGCAGCATTCACTGTGGCAGTCCGCCCGACAGCTCGTAGTATCTTTTGGTCACCATTAGATGAAAAGTCATCAACAATACTTTGAACAAAACTGTTTCGTCTTTTCAGATTCGATTCGACCACTTTGTCTTCAGAAACATTTGAAGTTTCATTATTTTCACCTTCGTCACCAAGCATATTCGGACAATCTTTTGATATGCAACTCGGACACTTCTTCCTAACTACTGCCCAATCACCAGAATCATCACTCCTGCGACGGTAGAGCTGTATGTCTGCATGGCGATCACAATATCCATTGTCATCTACTTCGTGACGGACTGAAGGAACACGTTGTCTCACGGGCTTGCTATTGACGTTGATCTTTCTGGCGGATGGCCGCTGAAAAAAATTAATACCTAGCCGCCTTGTCAAACTTTCTCGTCTCTGTACTGGCATACTAGGCTGCGAGGTTGGGCTAACACTGACATCAGATCCCATCAAAGGAGGCCCACATGATACCGGATTTGAAGAAGGCTGCGTGGCTGCGTATTCTTCCAGAACTTCGATATCATCATCAAAGCTCATCGATTCGCGCAGCGAATCGAGTATTTCACCATTGCCTAGCCGTAAGTGCTCCATATTATCGCCGCCGGTGGCGACTTCTGCTGGTGTTGAACAGCACATGATATTATTAAGACAATGGCTTGCACTGTTATGTTGGCTCGCCATGGTATCTAAGCAAGGTGACGCAGTGCTTTTCTGCCTTTTGAAGCGATGAGTTGGCGTAAAATTTCATAAGATATGCATCTTCTTTTTGTGAATTGTGATTGCCACTACGACAGCACCAGAGACAGCCGCCAGCCGAGACTGGAACTTACTGACTGCTCATCGAGGAGGAGGTGGGATAGGACGGATCTACTTTTACGGATCTACTTATCAGACCCAGACAATGGGGACATCTCGGGACGAGTCGTCTTGTCCACAGAGGAAGAGGTGGGATCTACATATCAGACCCAGAGACAATGGGAACGTCTCGGGGCATGTCTTCTCGACAAACCCACAATGCTCTTGATACCATCATGTTTGTTGGTTGGGTAAATCGAATTGAAGAGAGCAACATTGCAAGCTCGCCCCCTTGGCATCGGCTAAGCAAGATTCTTGCTCTTGCATCCGAATCTTGCATCTTGATGCTGAGGCTGAGATGATACATACCAATTCCTAAGTACATAAATTTTGGCTCTTGCTTTTTGTGTCCAAGCGGGTTCAGACTGTAAGTATGGGACAGGTTCCGTCACGACACTTCTCTTTCATTTCATAATATTTGTTAGTAAATATTTGTACTCTAAATTTGTAGCCTCTTCTTTCCTCCTTTCACCATGATGACCGACGTAGAGTACGGACATCAATCACATCAGCCACGTGCTGAGCCACCCGCTCAAACTGATCATGACAATCAGCACTTCCTAGCAAAGTATCGTCGGCGTATAGCCAATGCAATGGCAGTGTTAGCTCTGCTGATCGCTCTCACTGTACCTATTAGTTTGATACTGAAGAACAAGAACAAGAACGGTGGCAATGAAGCAAGTACTGCAGCAGCCGCTGCAAGCGGAACTGCCAAGGTTGAAGATGGAGCCGCGGTGAATGATGTGGCCGTTGTCGTAGATGTATCAGTTGATGATGTTGAAAGTACATCACATCTCTTCTCAACTCTCCTGCACTTCTATTTTGGGATCCCGAAACAACTGCAGCTGCAGCTGCAGTAACTCAATCACCTACGCCTACGCCTACACTTCTTCCGACGTTTGCTACTCCGACATATAGCCCAACTCCAATGTCCTCCGTGCGACCAACCACTATGCCATCAAATGCATCGTCGTCTACTCCATCTATGCATCCGACAGCAAGCCCTTCACTCCAACCATCAGCATCGCCTTCTCTTGAACCAACAACAAGAACACCTACTTCTGCTCCAACAACAACATTCTTCTTTGAAGACTTATCCATCACTAATGATGACCTTGGCATTGAAATGAGTGCTGGCTTATCTGTTAGGCTAATTGCTACTTCCGAGAAGCAAGTCGAGTTCAGCAATGGAGAGAAATCAAAATTAAAGTATCATACTGCGACTGATGGTGCTGGTATCATTGAGCTCGACAATGGAAGTTACGCATATGTTGTCAATAGCGAAGAATCCGACGAAGGAGGCGTATATGCGCTCTACTTTGATGCAAAAGGAAATGTCTATGACTACAGATTGCTACTAAAAGGCACATCAAGAAATTGCAGTGGAGGTTTGACCCCTTGGAAGACTTATGTCAGCTGCGAAGAATATGGCCTTGGCCAATGCCATCAAATTGACCCGAATCCTAATAGCGAAAACTTTGACAAGCCACAAGTAACTTTGTTAGGTGCAAGAGAAGGAGGAAGGTATGAGTCAGTGGCCGTCGATAACAGGACACCTGCTAAGCCTGTCTTCTTTGTCACTGAGGATCATGAGTATGGTGCGATGAGGCGCTTTGTTGCCAATGGTCAAGGGTGGGATGCGCTTCATCAAGATGGAGACACAACCTTCCTCTATATCAAAGATGATAACACGTTCGAATGGACAACCAATCAAGTTGATGCCATGATTAGTGCTAAAAAGTATTACACGAAGAGCGAAGGTGTTTCTTTCTATGAAGGCAAGCTTTATTTCATGGCAAAGACAGAACGAAAGATGCTAATTCTCGACCTCGACCAGATGACCTACGAGACAGAAATATCCGGAAAGAAATTCTATGGAGGAGGAGAATTTACTAGTCAACCTGATCAGATAATGGTTGGACCAAGTAGAAAGTTTCTATTTTTCACCGAAGATGGAGGCGACTCTCCAGGGGTCTATGTACGTTACTCTGGCGATGAAATGTACTCGACAATGTTTCAGGGTATCCCCGGTGGGAGATATAGCGATGATGAAACGGTAGGTATCGCGCTGAGTCCAGATAACTTGCGATTCTACGCTGGTTTCCAAGATGCTGGCGTGATTCTTGAATTCACAAGAGATGACGGACTTCCATTTCAATAGGTATGAACACAGATTTTAGATGTTGATTGGTTTCCTTTTGTTCTGCTGTTATAGATATAGATAGGTTAACGTAGATGATGATTGGCTTGACACAAAAGAAACCTCTACGCCTCTTCCACTTTTTCCTCACTACTCTCTTCAAACTCCCACACCTCTGATAACTGATTGTTCACAGCCGCACAAGCAAGAGCACTACCAACAAGACTCGGATCTAAATAAAGTAACGCTGGTTGCCCATTTTGAAACATTTCGTTTGCACCAAAACATGCAGCCAGTCCTGCTCCATACGCAAAAGTTGCAGTGGTAAAGTAGCTGAGATTTTTGGGCTGAAGAACTTCATCAACCTTTGCCATAAACCTTACGAATAAGCCCGGAATCACGACATCACCCAAGCCTAAAACACTGAATGGGTAATCCTTTGGCGTATCTGACGGAGGAGCAGTGTATAGAAACTTTACAGGCGCCTCTACCTTTGTTGCTACTGTCATCATGACATCCGTTCCAAACACCCAGAAGATATCGTAACAAAACAATCCAGCCAGTAAAATCGCTCCAGTCTGAAAAGAACCAAGTGAAATGGCACCCAAGGACACCATTCCAAGCGCCCATGCAATGGCATTTGAAATCAAGAATTTATTCTCCAAGGCAATAGGTGTCCAGTAAGCAACGGTACAGAGCAATCCCAACCCAAGTGTTATCAGACCATCAATAGGTAAGCGGTCTACATCCAATTTCTTTGCAATTCCTTCGGGCAATTCAATCTCTGCAGTTCCAAAGTCCACACTTGGAAACAAATTTCTCAGCAGAGGTACGCCAATATCTGAAATGCACAATGCTCCAAAGATAGTAACTCCAACCGCATATAAACTGGTTGGATCGAGTCCATTCTTTAACAAGAAATACAACCCTCCAATCGCCAACGATGCACCCACAGGAGCATAAAGAGCATTCTGCTTTGTCACCTTCTCAGGAGCATCAATCACTTCCTGCCTTCCACCCAGATACACAGTCGTCACCGCCAGACCAAAGAAGTAGGCAATACTCAAATATCGATCACTCCCCACCAATGGTAGAAATTGTAATGCAAATAAAAAGAGGTAACCGAGTTTATCTTCCGAGACACGTTGTTGTCGACGGATTTCTCCGGCTTCAATTTCAGCGAGGCGTTCGAGTTTGAGTCGTTTTTGTTTTTCTTCTTCTGTTTCTATTGGTTGTTTTTGTAGGGCTTGATTGTTGTTGAAGAATAGACTTCTTGCGGTGCTGGTGCTTGTTGTGATTCTGCCGCTTCTGCTACCGATGCTTCTACCGCTACTGCTATGAGCAACATTTGGTAGCCTCGTCGTCTGGAAGGCAGATGAAGACGCAGTGAGTGCTGCTGCAGTGCAGCACAATAGCAATGTTGGTTTCATCTCAACGAAGCGGAGGATATAATGCCGTCCTATGATCTCCTTTGCATGACGAACGAAGGAGGTGAAGAACAAAAAGTGGAAGCAAAAAGTGAGGACGAAAATGGGGACAAAAATTGACCTGAAAAGGGTCATTTTGGTCTATTTTACCCGTCTAGTACACCAAAATGGCCTGCAAAAGGGGTTTTATTTAAGATTTTACCCGCAGACGGACCTAGATAGACGGACGCATGAAAGACGCTTCACATGATGTGCACTTTTTCAGCCGCAAATCATCATTGCAATGCCGATGAAATAATAAGGAACAGTATC
>Ga0209652_1002509_pt1 | contig 14153 bp, 7 predicted proteins | sample SaaInl74LU_5_DNA_FD_184641 | JGI IMG/M metagenome (GOLD analysis project Ga0209652, IMG submission 184641) | Marine microbial communities from expanding oxygen minimum zones in the Saanich Inlet - ESP_74LU_5_DNA (SPAdes) (version 2) | ecosystem: Environmental > Aquatic > Marine > Intertidal zone ...
GCCGAAGATCTGATGGAAATTGTTCAAGGCGGCAAGATCGAATTTGATCGGTGCATTGCAACACCTGATATGATGCCGGTTGTTGGGCGTTTGGGCAAAGTACTTGGGCCGCGCAATTTGATGCCCAATCCCAAAGTCGGTACCGTCACGATGGATGTTACTGCGGCTGTCAAAGCGGCGAAGGGCGGCGAAGTGCAGTTCAAAGCTGAAAAAGGCGGTGTGGTGCATGCGGGTGTTGGCAAAGCCTCATTTGATGAAGCAAAATTGGTCGAAAACGTAAAAGCGTTCGTAGACGCTGTGGCCAAAGCCAAGCCATCAGGTGCTAAGGGTGCCTATATGAAAAAGATCGCGCTGAGTTCGACAATGGGCGCCGGCGTCACGATCGATGTGGGGGCTGCAAGCCAACGCTAAGAAATTGGTTGCCTTTTGCATTGTTGTGCAGGGGGCAGCGAATAGCGGATCCGCTAGGATCCGTTCTGTCCGAGACGGAGGGTGGGGCGCAGGCCCGTTAAATCCTTCCTGAGATGGGGAACGAGACATTGGATCAGTCTGCGGCGCAAGCCTCGGGTGGTTTTGGCCTCGGGACCCTGACCTAGGACCCGAACGCTGCCCTTTTAGGGTGGCAAACTTGAGCCGGGGAGAGATCCCCAAATTTGGAGTGAAACTGTGGATAGAGCACAAAAAGAGAAAGTGGTCGAGGAACTCGGCCAAATCTTTGAAAGCTCTGGCGTTGTGGTAGTGTCTCACTATGCAGGGCTTACAGTTGCTGAAATGCAAGATCTGCGCGCCCGCGCCCGTCAGGGTGGAAGCGCAGTTCGTGTTGCCAAAAACAGGCTCGCCAAGATCGCCCTTGATGGGATGCCATGCGCAGGCATAGCAGATTTTCTGACAGGGATGACTGTTCTAACCTTTTCCGAGGACCCGGTGGCAGCAGCCAAAGTGGCCGAGGATTTCGCCAAAGAGAATAAAAAGTTTGAAATTCTCGGTGGCGCGATGGGTGAGAATGTTTTGGATCGTGCCGGCGTTGAAGCCGTGTCGAAAATGCCTTCACGCGAAGAGCTTATTGCTTCGATCGTGGGCTGCATCGGCGCTCCTGCTTCAAACATCGCAGGCGCAATTGGCGCACCTGCTTCGAATATCGCCGGCATTTTGTCGAGCATCGAAGACAAGGCAGCTGCTTAAGCAACTTAAGATCTGCGTAGGGAAATGCCCCATACGTTGGAACACAACTTAGAAACGGAAAGAGTCGAAAATGGCTGATCTGAAGAAACTTGCAGAAGAGATCGTTGGTCTTACCCTGCTGGAAGCACAAGAACTGAAAACCATCCTGAAGGACGAGTATGGCATTGAGCCTGCTGCCGGTGGCGCTGTCATGATGGCAGGCCCTGCAGGTGGCGATGCCGCAGGTGGCGGCGCTGAAGAGCAAACAGAATTTGACGTAATTCTGAAAGCCGCAGGCGCTTCAAAAATCAACGTGATCAAAGAAGTTCGCGGCATCACAGGCCTAGGCCTGAAAGAAGCTAAAGAGCTGGTTGATGCAGGCGGCAAAGCTGTCAAAGAAGGCGTTGATAAAGCCGAAGCGGAAGACATCAAAGCCAAGCTGGAAGCAGCTGGCGCCGAAGTCGAGCTTAAGTAAACACCGCCAGGGTAACCTGGTACGTATCGGCCGAGAGCGGGAAACCCGCTCTTGGCCATACCTGTCTTAGAAAGAGCCTACTTCAGCAGGCGTTTTGTTGGGCAGGATAAATAGATCGGGAGGCTTTCGTTGGGTGAAAGCCAGGCATTGATCTTATCTTGCGATCTCGTATGGGGGCGCGGCTGGTACCCGACAGCGCGCGCGTCCGGTGAGAAAACTGAAAGGTACTATATCCATGGCTCAATCATATCTCGGCCAGAAGCGTTTGCGTAAATATTACGGAAAAATTCGCGAAGTTCTTGACATGCCAAACCTGATTGAAGTGCAAAAATCATCTTATGATTTGTTTTTGCGCTCGGGCGAGGCGGAAATTCCCACTGATGGCGAAGGCATCAAAGGCGTTTTCCAATCGGTGTTTCCGATCAAAGATTTCAACGAAACCTCTGTGCTGGAATTTGTTGGCTATGATTTAGAAAAGCCCAAATATGACGTCGAGGAATGCCAGCAGCGTGATATGACCTATAGTGCTCCGCTCAAGGTCACGCTGCGGCTGATCGTGTTTGATGTTGATGAAGATACGGGCGCCAAATCGGTAAAAGACATTAAAGAGCAAGACGTGTTTATGGGCGATATGCCTTTGATGACACCGAATGGCACCTTTGTTGTCAACGGGACCGAACGGGTGATCGTTTCACAGATGCATCGCTCTCCTGGGGTGTTTTTCGATCATGATAAAGGTAAAACGCACAGCTCGGGTAAGCTGTTATTCGCCTGCCGGATCATTCCGTATCGCGGGTCTTGGCTTGATTTTGAATTTGATGCCAAAGACTTGGTGTTTGCGCGGATCGATCGCCGCCGTAAATTGCCGGTAACCACGCTGCTTTACGCGCTTGGCCTGGATCAAGAAGGCATCATGAGCGCCTATTATGACACGGTGAATTTCCACGTTGTGAAAGGCAAAGGGTGGAAAACGAAATTCTTTCCAGAGCGCGTGCGCGGCACCCGTCCAATTTATGATCTAATCGATGCAGCGACGGGTGAAGTGATTGCTGAAGCCGGCAAAAAAGTAACGCCCCGCGCGGTGAAAAAATTGATCGATGAGGGCAAAGTAACCGAGCTTTTGGTGCCGTTTGACCAAATTATTGGTAAATTTGTGTCTCAAGATTTAATCAATGAGGAAACCGGCGCGATTTACGTAGAAGCGGGTGATGAACTAACCGCGGAATATGATAAAGAAGGCGAAATGATCGGTGGATCGTTGAAAGATCTGGTGGATGCCGGCTTTGCCGATATTCCCGTACTTGATATCGATAACGTCAATGTTGGCCCCTATATGCGCAACACCATGATGCAGGATAAAAACCTCAGCCGTGATACCGCGCTGATGGATATTTACCGCGTCATGCGCCCGGGCGAACCGCCCACCGTAGATGCTGCTTCCGCGCTGTTTGACACGCTGTTTTTCGACAGCGAGCGCTATGATTTATCCGCGGTTGGCCGCGTGAAAATGAATATGCGTTTGGCGCTTGATGCAGAAGATACGCAGCGCACATTGCGCAAAGAAGATATTGTGTCTTGCATCAAGGCGTTGGTTGAGCTGCGCGATGGCAAGGGTGATATCGACGATATTGATCACTTGGGCAACCGGCGCGTGCGTTCGGTTGGCGAATTGATGGAAAACCAATATCGGGTCGGATTGCTGCGGATGGAGCGGGCAATTAAAGAACGGATGTCATCGGTCGAAATCGATACTGTGATGCCACAGGATTTGATCAACGCGAAACCGGCTGCTGCCGCGGTGCGTGAATTCTTTGGGTCCAGCCAATTATCGCAATTTATGGACCAAACCAACCCTCTTTCAGAAGTCACCCACAAACGCCGCCTGTCGGCGCTTGGGCCAGGCGGGTTAACGCGTGAGCGGGCCGGTTTTGAGGTGCGCGACGTGCACGCAACCCATTATGGGCGCATGTGTCCGATTGAAACGCCGGAGGGGCCAAATATTGGCCTAATCAACTCATTGGCAACCTTTGCACGGGTGAACAAATATGGTTTTATCGAAACGCCCTATCGGATCGTGAAGGATGCGACGGTGACGGATGAGGTACATTACCTCTCTGCCACAGAAGAAATGCGCCATACGGTGGCACAAGCCAATGCGAAATTGGACGTGAACGGACGGTTTGTGAATGATCTGGTGAGCACGCGGCAATCTGGCGATTACACGCTTGCGCCCGTCGAGAATGTTGACCTGATCGATGTGAGCCCAAAGCAGTTGGTATCGGTTGCGGCCTCGCTAATTCCGTTTTTGGAAAATGACGATGCGAACCGCGCTTTGATGGGCTCGAACATGCAACGTCAGGCGGTGCCTTTGCTACGGGCCGAGGCGCCTTTGGTTGGCACGGGCATCGAAGAAATCGTAGCGCGGGATTCCGGTGCGGCGATTATGGCGAAACGCGCCGGTGTAGTGGATCAGGTTGATGCGCAGCGGATCGTTATCCGGGCGACCGAAGACCTGGATCTTGGCGATGCGGGTGTTGATATTTACCGGATGCGTAAATTCCAGCGCAGCAACCAAAATACTTGCATCAACCAGCGCCCACTCATTAAAGTGGGGCAAGCGGTGTCTAAAGGCGAAGTGATCGCTGATGGGCCCTCAACTGATTTGGGTGAATTGGCTTTAGGTAAAAACGTGGTGGTCGCGTTTATGCCTTGGAACGGCTATAATTACGAAGATTCAATTCTGATTTCAGAGCGCGTGGCGCGCGATGATGTGTTTACGTCGGTTCATATTGAAGAATTTGAAGTGGCAGCGCGCGACACCAAGCTTGGCCCTGAAGAAATCACACGTGATATTCCAAATGTTGGCGAAGAAGCGCTGCGCAATTTGGATGAGGCGGGGATCGTTTATATTGGTGCTGATGTAGAGCCAGGTGATATTCTGGTTGGAAAAATCACGCCGAAAGGCGAAAGCCCAATGACGCCTGAAGAAAAGCTTCTCAGAGCGATCTTTGGTGAGAAAGCGTCGGATGTGCGCGATACATCTTTGCGCGTTAAGCCAGGCGATTTTGGTACGGTTGTTGAAGTGCGCGTGTTCAACCGCCATGGCGTTGAAAAAGATGAGCGTGCTTTGCAAATTGAGCGCGAAGAGGTTGAGCGTTTGGCGCGAGACCGCGATGACGAGCTGGCGATTTTGGATCGCAACATCTATGCCCGTCTGCGCAGTATGATCATTGGCAAGACGGTTCTAAAAGGCCCGAAAGGCGTGAAAGCCAACGCCGTGATCGACGAAGATTTGCTTGAGAGTTTAAGCCGTGGCCAGTGGTGGCAATTGGCGTTGAGCGAAGAGGGCGATGCGAAGATCGTTGAGGCCTTGCACGAGCAATATGAAGTGCAAAAGCGGATTCTAGACGCCCGCTTTGAAGATAAAGTTGAAAAAGTGCGTCGCGGTGATGATCTGCCCCCTGGCGTTATGAAAATGGTAAAAGTCTTTATCGCGGTGAAGCGTAAGCTGCAGCCAGGCGATAAAATGGCCGGCCGCCACGGCAATAAAGGAGTGATCTCAAAGGTTGTGCCAATGGAAGATATGCCTTTCTTGGCAGATGGAACGCCTGTTGATTTCTGTTTGAACCCTCTGGGCGTGCCTTCGCGTATGAATGTGGGCCAAATCTTAGAAACCCATATGGGGTGGGCGGCGCGCGGTCTGGGCGTGAATATCGATGAATCCTTGAATGATTATCGTCGTTCGGGTGATTTGACACCGGTGCGTGAGGCAATGCGTCTGGCATATGGTGATGATGTCTACGAAGAAGGCATTGCCGGCATGGATGAAGACAGTTTGGTTGAAGCGGCGGGCAATGTCTGCAATGGTGTTCCGATCGCGACACCGGTCTTTGATGGCGCCAAAGAAGGCGATGTGAATGACGCGCTGGTGCGGGCTGGTTTTGATCAATCGGGCCAATCCATCCTGTTTGATGGCCGCACAGGTGAGCAATTCACCCGTCCGGTCACGGTTGGGATAAAATACCTGCTGAAGCTACATCACTTGGTGGATGATAAAATCCACGCACGCTCAACTGGGCCCTACAGCTTGGTCACGCAGCAGCCATTGGGTGGTAAAGCCCAATTTGGCGGCCAGCGCTTTGGTGAAATGGAGGTTTGGGCTTTGGAAGCTTACGGCGCGGCTTACACATTGCAAGAAATGTTGACGGTCAAATCTGATGACGTTGCAGGGCGGACGAAAGTCTATGAAAGCATCGTTAAAGGTGAAGATAACTTCGAAGCGGGCATTCCGGAATCCTTCAATGTTTTGGTGAAGGAAGTCCGTGGTCTCGGCCTGAATATGGAACTCTTGGACACGGAGGATGATGCGTAGGGCTTTTGCCCACGCTTCCACCTTTCTGTCTCCAATTAGAGGAATTAAAATGAACCAGGAACTGACAAACAACCCGTTTAACCCGTTAACGTCACCTAAAGTTTTCGATGAGATCAAAGTCTCTTTGGCCAGCCCAGAGCGGATCCTTTCATGGTCTTTCGGTGAAATCAAAAAGCCCGAAACGATCAATTACCGGACCTTTAAGCCCGAGCGTGATGGTTTGTTCTGCGCGCGAATTTTTGGCCCAACCAAAGATTACGAATGTCTGTGCGGCAAATATAAACGGATGAAGTATCGCGGCGTTGTCTGCGAAAAATGTGGCGTTGAAGTGACGCTGCAGAAGGTCCGCCGGGAACGTATGGGGCATATCGAACTGGCCTCACCCGTTGCACATATTTGGTTCTTAAAGTCGCTGCCATCGCGGATTGGCTTGATGCTGGATATGACGCTTCGTGATTTGGAACGCGTGCTGTATTTTGAAAATTATGTGGTGATCGAGCCTGGTCTGACCGATTTGACCTATGGTCAGATGATGACCGAAGAAGAATATATGGACGCGCAAGACACGTTCGGTATGGATGCATTTACCGCCAATATCGGTGCAGAAGCGATCCGCGAAATGCTGGCGGCGATCGATTTGGAATCTGAAGCCGAGCAATTGCGCGCGGATCTCAAAGAAGCCACGGGTGAGTTGAAGCCGAAAAAAATCATCAAGCGCTTGAAAGTGGTTGAAAGCTTTTTGGAATCGGGCAACCGCCCGGAATGGATGATCCTCACTGTTGTGCCGGTGATTCCGCCGGAGTTGCGCCCCTTGGTGCCATTGGATGGCGGCCGGTTTGCAACGTCGGATTTGAACGATCTTTATCGCCGTGTGATTAACCGCAACAACCGTTTGAAGCGACTGATCGAATTGCGCGCGCCCGATATTATCGTGCGCAACGAAAAGCGGATGCTGCAGGAATCTGTGGATGCGTTGTTCGACAATGGCCGCCGCGGCCGCGTGATCACCGGTGCCAATAAGCGGCCGCTGAAATCGCTGTCGGACATGCTGAAAGGCAAACAGGGCCGTTTCCGTCAAAACTTGCTTGGAAAGCGGGTCGATTTTTCTGGCCGTTCGGTGATCGTGACGGGCCCAGAGCTGAAGCTGCATCAATGTGGCTTGCCTAAGAAAATGGCGCTCGAATTGTTCAAGCCGTTTATCTATTCGCGCCTTGAGGCCAAAGGGCTGTCAAGTACGGTGAAGCAAGCCAAAAAACTGGTTGAAAAAGAGCGTCCTGAAGTATGGGATATTCTGGATGAAGTGATCCGCGAGCACCCGGTAATGTTGAACCGTGCGCCTACTTTGCACCGGTTGGGCATTCAAGCTTTTGAGCCGGTTTTGATAGAAGGCAAAGCCATCCAATTGCATCCGCTGGTCTGTTCTGCGTTCAACGCTGATTTTGACGGTGACCAAATGGCCGTACACGTGCCGCTCAGCTTGGAAGCCCAGCTAGAAGCCCGCGTGTTGATGATGTCCACAAATAACGTGCTGTCACCAGCAAATGGAGCCCCGATTATCGTGCCCTCGCAGGATATGATTTTGGGTCTGTATTACACCACGATCATGCGAGAAGGCATGAAGGGTGAAGGGATGATGTTCAGCTCGATTGAGGAAGTGCAATACGCTCTCGATAGTGGCACTGTGCATTTACATGCCAAAATCACTGCGCGTATTCCGCAAATAGATGAGCATGGCAGCGAAGTGATGCAACGGTTTGAAACCACTCCGGGGCGCGTGCGCTTGGGCGCTCTTTTGCCGGTGAATAACAAAGCGCCGTTTGAATTGGTGAACGCGTTGCTCAGAAAGAAAGATGTCCAAAAGGTGATCGACACTGTCTACCGCTATTGCGGTCAGAAAGAATCGGTTATTTTCTGCGATCAAATTATGACGATGGGCTTCAGAGAAGCGTTCAAAGCCGGTATCTCATTCGGCAAGGATGATATGGTTATCCCAGATGATAAATGGGGGATCGTTGATACGACCCGTCAGCAGGTTAAAGATTTCGAACAGCAATATATGGATGGTCTGATCACACAGGGCGAGAAATATAACAAAGTTGTCGATTCCTGGTCAAAATGTAACGATAAAGTCACCGACGCAATGATGAATACGATTTCGGCGCCGCGCTTGGATGATGACGGATCTGAAAGCGAGCCGAACAGCGTTTATATGATGGCCCATTCGGGCGCGCGTGGATCGGTTACCCAGATGAAGCAACTGGGCGGTATGCGTGGTCTGATGGCCAAGCCGAACGGCGATATTATTGAAACGCCGATCATTTCAAACTTTAAAGAAGGTTTGACGGTGCTTGAATATTTCAACTCTACCCACGGTGCGCGTAAGGGCTTGTCGGATACAGCGTTGAAAACAGCGAACTCTGGATATCTAACCCGGCGTTTGGTTGATGTTGCACAAGATTGCATTGTGCGCATGAATGATTGTGGTACCGAACAATCCATCACGGCCGAAACGGCCGTCAATGATGGGGAAGTTGTCTCATCGTTGGCCGAGCGCGTGTTGGGCCGAGTTGCTGCTGAGGATATTTTACGCCCCGGAACGGAAGACATGTTGGTCGCCAAAGGCGAGCTGATCGATGAGATTATGGCCGATAAGATCGATGAGGCGGGTCTGCAAACGGCGCGCATCCGCTCTCCTTTGACCTGCGAAGCTGAAGAGGGCGTTTGTGCATTGTGCTACGGACGAGATCTTGCGCGCGGTACTATCGTGAATACCGGCGAAGCGGTGGGCATCATCGCGGCGCAATCAATCGGTGAACCTGGTACGCAGCTGACAATGCGGACATTCCACATTGGCGGCGTTGCGCAAGGGGGCCAGCAATCCTTCTTGGAAGCCAGCCAAAGTGGTGTGATTGAGTTTGAGAACCCGCAAACGTTGAAAAACGCGCAGGGTGACATGTTGGTGATGGGGCGCAATATGAAGCTGCGCATCCTAGATGAAAATGGGGATGAATTGGCCAGCCATAAATTGGGCTATGGCACGAAGTTATTCGTGGCCGAAGGGGCCAAGGTTGAACGCGGCGATAAATTATTTGAGTGGGATCCCTATACTTTGCCGATCATCGCCGAAAAAGCCGGTGTCGCCAAACATGTGGACCTGGCCAATGGCGTTGCCGTGCGTGAAGAAACCGATGATGCAACCGGGATGACGCAGAAAATCGTTATTGACTGGCGCGCCGCTGCAAAGGGCAGCGAATTGAAGCCTGAAATTATCCTTGCCGGTGAAGATGGTGAGCCTGTGCGCAATGAGGCGGGCAATCCAATTACCTATCCAATGTCGGTTGATGCGATCTTATCGGTCGAAGATGGTGAAGAGGTGAAAGCGGGGGATGTGGTTGCACGTATTCCGCGTGAAGGGGCCAAAACAAAAGACATCACAGGTGGTTTGCCGAGGGTTGCTGAATTGTTTGAGGCACGCCGTCCAAAAGATCACGCGATTATCGCGGAAGTCGATGGATATGTGCGCTTTGGGCGTGATTATAAAAACAAGCGACGGATCAGCATTGAGCCGGCCGATGAATCGCTGGAGCTGGTGGAATATATGGTTCCCAAAGGAAAGCATATTCCGGTTGCCGAGGGTGATTTTGTGCAAAAGGGCGATTACATCATGGATGGCAACCCAGCCCCGCATGATATTCTGGCCATTATGGGCATTGAAGCGCTGGCAAATTACATGATCGATGAGGTGCAGGATGTGTATCGTTTGCAAGGTGTTAAAATCAACGACAAGCATATCGAAGTGATCGTACGCCAGATGCTGCAGAAATGGGAAATCGCCGAAAGCGGTGACACCACTTTGCTGAAAGGCGAACATGTCGATAAGGCGGAGTTTGACGCAGCAAATGAAAAAGCCCTGTCAAAAGGCGGACGTCCGGCGCAGGGTGAACCTATTTTGCTAGGCATCACAAAAGCATCCTTGCAAACGCGCTCGTTTATCTCTGCCGCCTCATTCCAGGAAACCACACGGGTTCTGACCGAGGCATCGGTGCAAGGCAAGCGGGATAAATTGGTTGGTCTGAAAGAAAACGTGATCGTTGGGCGGCTTATTCCAGCGGGCACAGGGGGCGCGACGCAACAAGTTCGCCGTATCGCCACAGAGCGTGACAATGTGGTGCTTGAAGCGCGCCGCGAGGAAGCTCAGGCTGCGGCCGCCTTAGCCGCACCCAGCGAAGATGATGTGTTTAAAGAGGCTACGACAAGCGAAAGCTAAACACCCTTTGCCGTTAAAAATTTAGAAAAAGCCCGGCCTTAAGTCGGGCTTTTTTTATAAGCGTTGATCGGATCAAGCGCTGCGCATATCTGCGCCCTTAGCGCGCTGTTAAGATATCTCAAACTTGCAGAAGAGCGCTGTTTCAGACAGGTTGAAAAACCGCTAAGGACTGGTTGGAAAAGGCCGGATCAAGCCTGCCACGCGGGCTGTAAATCGCGGATGCTTGTGAAGATGCGCACACCATTGGTAATATTTTGTATGTTGATTTTTTATCCAGTTAAAACGCATGATCCAAACGCAGTTTGAATTTCGGGATTTGATGCATGGGCTTTGAAATAAAACCCATAATATAAGAGGGTTGTTGCCGGATATCGCAAAGCGGTCAGACGGCGCGACCACGACTTTCTTCGGATCGATCTGCAGGGGTAAAGCCGCAGCTTTTCAGGCTGTTGACAAGCGTTCCGACTCCCCCTATACGCACGACACGTCGAGTCATGGGATGTTTCTCTGGCTTTGGCTTCAGAATTGAAGTGGTCAAGATCCGGGCAGTGCCTCGATCCTCTGGAAAACCCACCGCGTCGTTCCCAAGAACGAGGGGACCGGTGTGGTGTTTGTGTTATGCGGACGCGTTTGGCACAGAAGAATGAACTGCATGGGCTGCGCTCATGCGCCCATAAACGACGAGCGAACGGGGAATAACCGGAATGCCAACGATACAACAGCTGATCCGCAAGCCGCGGCAGCCCAAAGTAAAACGCTCCAAATCCATGCATTTGCAGGAGTGTCCACAAAAACGCGGTGTGTGCACGCGCGTTTACACCACCACGCCGAAAAAGCCGAACTCAGCCATGCGGAAAGTTGCAAAAGTGCGCTTAACAAATGGGTTTGAGGTGATCAGCTACATCCCGGGTGAAAAGCATAACCTTCAAGAACACTCAGTGGTTTTGATCCGCGGGGGTCGCGTAAAAGACCTTCCTGGTGTTCGCTACCATATCTTGCGCGGTGTTCTGGACACGCAAGGGGTTAAAGATCGTAAACAGCGCCGCTCTAAATATGGCGCCAAGCGTCCGAAATAAAAGGATTAACAGATGTCTCGTCGCCACGCCGCCGAAAAACGTGAAATTTTACCCGATGCCAAATTTGGCGATCGGGTTATTTCGAAATTCATGAACAACCTCATGATTGATGGTAAGAAATCGATCGCTGAGACCATTGTGTATAACGCTTTGGACCGGGTTGAAGATAAAATCAAGCGCGCGCCCGTTGAGGTGTTTCACGAAGCTTTGGATAATATCAAGCCAGCCGTTGAGGTGCGTTCGCGCCGCGTTGGTGGTGCCACCTACCAGGTACCCGTTGAGGTGCGCCCCGAGCGCCGCGAAGCGTTGGCCATTCGTTGGTTGATCAAAGCGTCTCGTAGCCGCAACGAAAATACGATGGAAGAACGCCTTGCGGGTGAGCTTTTAGACGCTGTAAATTCGCGCGGCTCCGCCGTGAAAAAGCGCGAAGACACGCATAAAATGGCCGATGCGAACAAAGCATTCAGCCACTACCGTTGGTAATTTAAAGAGGCTGCACTGAAATGGCGCGCGAATATAATCTAAACGAATACCGTAATTTTGGCATTATGGCTCACATTGATGCGGGCAAGACAACTTGCTCAGAGCGGATTTTGTATTACACGGGGAAGTCGCATAACATTGGTGAGGTGCATGATGGCGCCGCAACGATGGATTGGATGGAGCAAGAGCAAGAGCGTGGTATCACAATCACCTCGGCTGCGACCACCACATTTTGGGAGCGCACCGAAGATGGTGAGACGGCGCAATCGCCCAAGCACCGTATGAACATCATCGACACCCCGGGCCACGTTGATTTTACAATCGAGGTTGAACGGTCTTTGGCGGTTTTAGACGGTGCTATCGCCGTTTTGGATGCGAATGCGGGTGTTGAGCCGCAAACCGAAACCGTGTGGCGTCAGGCTGATCGTTACAAAGTTCCGCGGATCGTTTATGTGAATAAGATGGACAAAATCGGCGCAGATTTTTTCAACTGTGTGCACATGATTCAGGATCGCACCGGCGCCGTGCCCGCGCCGATCCAAATCCCTATCGGCGCAGAGAACGAGCTTGAGGGCTTGGTCGATCTGATAACGATGCAGGAATGGGTCTGGGCTGGCGAAGATTTAGGTGCAACATGGGAATTGCGCCCGATCCGTGAGAGCCTTCAGGACACTGCCAATGAATGGCGCGCCAAGCTCATCGAAACTGCGGTTGAGATGGATGATGATGCGATGATGGCCTATCTAGAGGGGGAAGAACCCGATGAGGCCACGCTTCGCGCGCTGATCCGCAAGGGCACGCTGGAAATTAAATTCATTCCTATTTTATGTGGTTCGGCCTTCAAAAACAAAGGCGTGCAACCGCTTTTGAACGCCGTGATCGATTACCTGCCGAGCCCGCTGGATGTGGTTGATTATATGGGTTTCCGTCCGGGTGATGAAACAGAAACCCGCGATGTCGCGCGTCGTGCGGACGACGATATGCCGTTTTCAGCGCTTGCGTTTAAAATCATGAATGATCCCTTCGTGGGCACGCTTACATTTACGCGCATCTATTCAGGCATGATGAATAAGGGTGACGGTATCTTTAACTCGACCAAGGGTAAAAAAGAGCGCGTTGGCCGCATGATGATGATGCATTCGAATAATCGCGAAGAGATCGAAGAGGCATTTGCGGGGGATATCATCGCGCTTGCCGGTTTGAAGGACACGACTACGGGCGATACGCTGTGCGATGTCAAAGAGCCTGTAATCTTGGAAACTATGACCTTCCCTGATCCAGTGATCGAAATTGCAGTCGAGCCAAAGACCAAGAACGACCAAGAGAAAATGTCGCAGGGTCTTGCGCGTTTGGCAGCAGAAGATCCCTCGTTCCGTGTGGAAACTGACATTGAGAGTGGTCAGACAATCATGAAGGGCATGGGCGAATTGCACTTGGATATTTTGGTGGATCGCTTAAAGCGTGAGTTCAAAGTGGAAGCCAATATCGGTGCGCCGCAAGTGGCATATCGTGAGACGATTGGTCATGAGGTTGAGCATACGTACACGCACAAAAAACAGTCTGGTGGATCTGGACAGTTTGGCGAAGTGAAAATGGTTATCACGCCGACAGAGCCTGGCGAAGGTTACTCATTTGAAAGCAAAATCGTTGGTGGCGCCATTCCTAAAGAATATATCCCAGGCGTCGAAAAGGGGATCAAATCAGTTATGGATAGCGGCCCCTTGGCGGGCTTCCCGGTGATTGATTTTAAAGTGTCACTGCTCGACGGCAAGTTCCATGATGTGGATAGCTCGGTTTTGGCGTTTGAAATCGCTGGTCGGATGTGTATGCGCGAAGGTATGAGAAAAGCCGGCGCAAAGCTTCTTGAGCCGATCATGAAAGTCGAAGTTGTAACGCCTGAGGATTATACAGGCAACATCATTGGCGATCTGACCTCCCGTCGGGGTCAGGTGCAAGGTCAGGAGCCACGCGGCAACGCGATCGCAATTGAGGCTTTTGTACCTTTGGCGAATATGTTCGGCTACATTAATAACTTGCGGTCGATGTCCTCTGGACGTGCGCAATTTACTATGTCGTTTGATCATTATGACCCGGTTCCGCAGAATATTTCTGAAGAAATTCAGTCGAAATTTGCCTAAAAACGGGCATGGGCTTGGGGCCCATGCTTAAGCAAAACTTTAGGGCCGAGAGCGGTCTTGTAAACTAACGAAAAAGGAGGCCACCATGGCAAAGGAAAAGTTTGAGCGTAGTAAGCCGCATTGCAACATCGGCACGATTGGTCACGTTGACCATGGTAAGACGACATTGACGGCTGCGATT
>Ga0209652_1002510_pt1 | contig 14152 bp, 12 predicted proteins | sample SaaInl74LU_5_DNA_FD_184641 | JGI IMG/M metagenome (GOLD analysis project Ga0209652, IMG submission 184641) | Marine microbial communities from expanding oxygen minimum zones in the Saanich Inlet - ESP_74LU_5_DNA (SPAdes) (version 2) | ecosystem: Environmental > Aquatic > Marine > Intertidal zone...
TTACAGTTTGCAGCACACTGTTCACTGGTTGTAATTCCCATACTCTTGCATGAAATTGTAGGATCAAGAGTAGGTATAATGGGCGTTGCAGGCCTAGAAACCTTCTGACTCTCGCAGATTGTCTCAAATGTATTGTCATTCATACTCTTGCACACGCAGCTTGATGTATCTGACCATACGAATAGAACTCCATCATAGTCATGGCCGAAATGTGAGCAGTTTTCTCGGCAGCTGTCTTGATTGAGTTCGACACCAATGTCTTCGCAGGTGGGCAGCTGGTTTGCATATGCAACACCTGGCAGCTGGAGGAGACTGATTGTAAAGATAGCGCAGGAAAGGTATAGACGCGTCACCATGGATGATCTTGCAGATTTCATAGGCTTGTACTTGTATTTGGAGCTGAGTGGAGTTATCTATGAGCTTATATCGGATGATGAATGTGACTTACTTATGGTGTGGATACAAGCAAGATTGCGGTCGGTAGCTTGGAACCTTGGCTTGCTTGAGTAAAAGGAGGAGGCAGGGTCTTGATTGGTTTTGATCTTGCTTACCTATCTACTGTGGAGACACCATCTTTTAGCTGAGACGGTGGAGACACAAAAGTGATATTTCATAAAATGAATCATCCTGCCACGTAATCTTCGGAACGCGCCATTTCCCATTTCCGCTGAGCTGAGCGAGCGAGTGCATCATGCAGCTGGCCCCAAAACACTTGTATCTTGATAGCAAGCAGTTGGATTCTGACATTCAGAACGCTCCTATCCGTCGGCATCATAGACTCTGAGAGAGAGGTATCGGCAAGAGCATGATACCTTGTCCATAACAGTATCAGCCTCGGAAATTGACGAATAGAATAAAGTAGTGTATATAATATATCATGATTACAATGAGGAGTCTGTTATGCAGTCTTGTCTTGAGCGGAACAACCATCCTGCTCATCAGCAGCAGCAGCTGTCATGCCTTTTCCACGCCTACTTCATCATCATGGCAAACAGCCAGCACAACGTTATTACAAATGTCTCAATCCGGCACCAGAGAAGATGAAATACGACGAAAGATTACAGAATTGAAACGAGAGGGAAAACTTCAAAAGAATTCCTCCAACAACAGCAGTAGTAGTTCATCATCTTCTTCGCCCACAAATAAGGATATAGTCGGAATCAAAAATAAACGGAAATCATCCGTAGCGGATGACTATGCAGAGAAATTATCATCACGATTGGGAAGTAGTCGTAAGGCTCGTCAGATGGGTCGTGTGTTGGGGATGGATATTCAGTATGCTTCTTCTTCTGCTGCTACTACTACTGCTAATAATGATAATGATGGCGGGAACAAACGAAAGGCCAAGTTGGGATCACTTGACGTGGAAGACATGGAAGAAGATGAGGATGATGATTTGTATGATGAAGATGATTACAAAACAGTCTCGGAAGCATTAGAAATATCGGATCAAGATGCCAAGAATGCGATTGATATGATACGTCGTAATGTCAATGATGATAATAATGAGGATGAAAAGGAGGAAGAAATGGATGAAGATGACATGATTGATGCAGTGGCAAAATTGTTGGGTGAAAAGGGGGAATTCCGTAGGGCTTATAAGGATATGATGGTGGAGATGGAGAAAGAGGAAGATGAGCAGGAACAGTCTGCTGCAGACACTTCTTCTTCATCGTCAACAGCAACAGCATCAACTGTATCAGCTGTTCCATCCAACACAAAATCAACCTCGGGTGTAGGAGGAGCATGGACACCTCCACCACAATCCGATGATGCCACCAAAACAGAAGATTCCTACCAACCCAAAGTTGGCACCTGGGGTGCCTTTCCCCGCCCACGCAACATCAGCGTTGCCTACGGAGGTGGGAAACGTGTTGGAGCTGGAGTCAAAACTGATCAAAGTCGGAAACAACAAAGTATCGAAGATACAAGAGAACGACTCCGTGCCTACCGCGAAAAAATGGGGATTGAAGTCCAAAGTGAAAAAGATTATGCCGATGTGATTGACGAGGCGTTGATGCTTGCTGGGAGGGCGATGCAACGTGGTAGTTATAGTGCGGGAGTTTCGGCCTTGGAGAAGGTGACTCAGTATTGTTCTACCAAGAGTAAGGTTGGGGGGCAGGTGTTTTTGGAACTTGCCATGGCGTATGAGGCTGAAGGGAAGACGGATCAGGCGATGGCGCTGTATGCATCATTGGCCAAGAGTCCGATAGAAACGATCAAGATGAATGCGGACAAACTGCTGTATGGACTTGAAGCTATGACTTTTATGCGTGATGAAGCCAAGTTGAAAGAATTTTCACGTAAGGCAGCTGCCGAAACCTTTATTGATGCAACGGGGTTCAATGACATTTCCAAGAATTTTGACAAAGTTTACAACACAGCGTATATTGATCTGGATAAGGGTAGTCAATATTATCGAATGTTGACCGAGAATGTGGTGAGATCGACACGTGAGGCACGACAGCTTTTACTCAAGGCGGTAAATGCGGGAGAAGTGGATCGGATGAAGATTGTTCAAGCGTTACGGTCGATTAGTCGACATTTCGATGAGGCACTTACTGTGGAGAAGGAGCAAGAGGCTAGGAAGAATGTACCACTTGATTATGCTGGTAGACCAATCATCACTGCACGAAGCAGTAGTTCAACAGCATCTGCTCTTTCTACAGCACTTGGTATGGATGGATATGTTCTTTTAGATGGCACCCAAACATTAGAAAACCTAGATGGGGAATGGCGGCTGCAGCTAATGGCCGATAAGAAAGGAGAAGGTGTCGATTTCTTTAACTCTACGCTAATGTGGCAAACACTTGACACATCTCAGATGGACTATACAACTTCTAACTCTCAATCGGGCGTGCTAAAGTTTGAGGAGAAGGACAGAGTTCTCTACAGAGAAGGGGCAACTGGCGGGGCGGCAGGAGGTGGAGGATTGTTTTCAGTGCTATTTAGCGGTGGAAAGAGTGGCGTAGCGAGGAAAATGACCAACGTGCCGCAGCAAATAATATCTGTTGATCCAGCGTTGCTTGTAACACGAGCGATCGTGGCACATCAAGCTGCTGATAACGTGAAGGATTACTTTAGTGTGTGGCGACGTGTCGAAACGGGAACGTTTCTGAAGAAGAAGTGACAAAAAAACAGATTGTACGCTCTTTATCATCAGTCCACTCAGAATGTATGGGTTGATATGTGGGATAAAATAATAGGATTAGTCTGAAACTTAAGCTTTCTTCTTTCGCTTTCCATTTTTGAGCTTCACGACGAATGGCTTCACTTCCTTCTCTGCCTTGATCGACTCTCTCAACCCTGCACCCGACAGGAACTTGCCAAAGTGCTGCTTTCGCATGGGTTTTGCGAGTAATTGACGAAGTTGCTCCTTGGCTCGTTTGGCTTCGATGAAACGTTGTCTGTCACGTTTATCTCCATCCAAGAGACTACTCTCTAGCATACTGTCGTCTACATCTAGGCCAGCATCATTGGCAGCATCCAAGAGCCATTTGTTATTCTTACTTGCCTGGGACTCGACATCATTGCAAGAGACAATCTTTGTTGCTAGAGACGCCCTCTCCTGAGCCTCGGATAGCAGCCTTCCGTCAATGTGTGCCTGTTCAAATTTGTTTGACTCGTCTCCAAGAACAGATTGACAGATTTTCTGATGTTCTCTCTCTTCAGCAGGTGCCACCAGCGATATGCTAGTTCCAACGGCCTTTTCGCCCATACCACGCTGAAGTTAAAAAGCAACAACATCAAAATTCTTGTTAGGTGATGAAGAGAAGAGCAGTGATCAACAAGCAACATACTACCGACAACAAGAAAATAAATCAGAAGCTCAGACAGCCAAGGGGTTTTTCTTCAGATGCAGCTACTACCCCGCATTAAAGTCAGAAACTCTAGTCCGATTTTCATCATCACAGCCATCTGATTTATCAACTTGATCGACAAAGGAAACAAAAGATTGAAGTAACAAGAATCCACGTACCGCTGTTCGCCCGGCTCGATGAATGAAGGTGTCTACTGCTCTTGCACAATCATAGTGGATTACGGTTGCAACTGATGGGATATCTAGACCTCTCGCTGCAACATCAGATGCAACAACAATCGATCGAGACTTCGGCTTTCGAAGCGATTCTAACGACTTCAACCGAGATTTCTGTAAGAGGGAAGAAGTACAACAAGAGTTACATTAGATGCAAGTGAAAGAAGATAACATCTTCTTCAAGCTGTCATAGGTTCAGAGATTGTTCACTTAACCCACAGGCAGCCGCGTGGTCATTTTGTCCAGCGGTTTTGCACAGCATGGTTGTGAGACCAGAGGCTTCTCGGGCTTATTTTTCTCCTCATAACCCTAGCTTGTTACAACAGGTACGATGAAAACACTTACCTGAGCCATTTGAGCATGCAGCATCTTGACAGGTAACCCCAACGTCTGTAGTGTTTCACCGACTCTCCTCACTGCTGCAATAGAATTGCAAAAGACCAAACAAGGCCCCGATGAACCTTGTTGAGTCGTTACGAGGTAGCCGTAGAGGTGTGAATCTTTGTGTCGTTGCGCACATCGGATTTCCCCGAGCGTCAAACCCGGTGGTAACCGTGCTGCCATAGAGGGAGATTTCTTTTTCTTGGCATCATCGGACTTGGAAGCAGCATCCTTATCCGATTCCTTGTCTTTTGCCGCCTTCTTCGATTGCTGACTTTTCCCCTCTGGAATGAGATTGGATAGGTCGACAACCTTCATCTCACCCATGGCACCTGCAAGATCTAACATCTCTGCAATAGCGCCATCCACTGTCGAAGGTTGCCGTTTTCCTTTCTTACTCTTCTTGGACGACTTTTTAGAAGAATGGTCCTTCTTGATGAGATGATGTGTCGATGTTGGAAGTGTCAGCGTTGCAGAATAAACGAACGTTTGTCGATGAACTAGTTCTTCCTCCTCCTCCTCCTCCTCAACTTCAGAGTCATTGTCGCTGTCAGCCTCGAGCTGCTCAAGGTACTCATCATCATCCATCTCCATCGGTTTCGGGGCGCGTTTGTCTCCACTCCGCTCTCGTTCAATGGCAGCAAGGATAGAATCGTCCAACATGACAACTTTCGCCTCACCCTTTATCCCTTGAAGACTCCTTAGCCTATCCTCGTCGTCATCATCATCACTTTCATCTTCCAATTCATTAGGATCTTCTGGGGGCGGATTGGCTAGATTAATGAGCTCAAATATTTGCTTCAGTTGAGGAAAACTCCCTTGCTTGATCATGCGATCAGCTTCATCCACAACGAGGAAACGAAGTTGGGAGAGATCATTGAGATGAGAGTAATCGTTGCTTGACATCTGAAATAATATGATTGCAGTGAAAGAAACAAAGTAGGTGGTTAGATTCAATGTAAGAAAAGACTGTAAGCAGAAATCCCTCCCAAATAATGCTTGTTGCGGATTCTCTCAGACTGACGTGCAATCGGGGTGTAATTTCATAAATTTGTTACATTTCAATTCAAGGAGTCTAAACCATGTGATATTTGTTTCTTCATTGATACATCCTGCAGCACACAAGCATACACTCAGCAATAAAAGAAGGAACTTACCAGCTCCCATAAACGACCTGGAGTAGCAACTAATATAGGAGGACGTGTCTTTTCCAAAACTCTCTTTTGTTTGACTTCGGCAAAGCCGCCCACGATTGTTCCAATGGGGACCTTGTTACAGGATGTTCGTTTCAGTTCTTCGGTAACTTGCATGGCTAACTCACGTGTGGGTGTCAGAATGAGTGCTTGTAACGGCAACTTTTCTCTAGGCGGCGCTTCCTGTTTCTCGTGCCTGTCGGCTTCCTCCAACAGATATTGTAAAATGGGCAAACCAAAGCTTAGTGTCTTTCCGCTTCCAGTGGGGGCAGCTCCGACGATGTCTCTTCGTCCGAGTATTGCTGCTGATAACGTGGAACTTTGGATGGGAGTGGGGTAGGTGTATTTGAGAGAATGCAATCCGGTGCAAAGAGTAGTGTGGAGGGTGACACCGACGGCAGAAATGGACCAAGATGTTTGCAGTTGCTCGATTTCCTGTTGGAGTGATTCATTTGCGGCCGTCTCGTTGGTGTCTTGTACCACTGCTAACTTCTTGGCGGTGTTGGAATCACCACTTTTGCTGTCAGCAGCCTGGCCTTCTTCTCCTCCTTGCTCCATTTTCAGACGCTTGCGCTCCTTGGCAGCCTCTTTCTTGGCTTTACGCTTGAGCTTTTGGCGTTCCTTTTTGGATAACTTTCCTTCCTCGACACTACTTGGCTTCTTGCTATCCTTGGTAGAAGCATTTGGTGTTTGGGAATCCTTCTGCTCTTGCTCATTCTTGACGACAACCTTGGTAACAAAGCCAGTTGTATCATCTCCCACCTTTTGTACTTGATAGGAATCTGCAGGGATCACTTCCAGACTGTATATTGAAAATGGCAAGCAAGATGAAATTTCATGTTAGCTCATACTATAACAACTCGATAAGCAATACAAAGAGACAAAGATCAGAGAAGACACAACTAACCTCAAAAACATGCCATCATCATTCGCCCCATCCATCTTGGCAGTCGCATCAAACTTATTCGACCTGGCTTTCGGATCAGGATCCCAAAATTCAGTCTCGGCAGTTTTATGGAACGCTTCATCATCATCTATTTCGTAGTGCTGGGATGTCCAGTTGGCTGTGTTTAGAAAGGCATCATCATCGAAGCTATCGTCATCATCTGATTCTTGATGTTCTGTCGCTGCCGTGCTCTGTTTGTCAGCAATGTCCACTGTGAGTCGATGGCCTGGAATTGATGACCATGCGCTTTCTCCTCCGCTGGCACCACCATCAGCAGCAGCAGCAGATGTAGGGCGGGGACGTTTCCGTTTGGGGGTGTGTTTTGCCATGGCTCCCATGCTTTATGCACACATCGTAAAATGAGGAGATGCAGAGCGATGATCGATCGCAAAAAACTTCTATCAAAAAAATGAATGGCAGGACGAATGCCAGACGACAAAGAAAGCACGGTCACAAGACTCCATCCCCGAAACCCCAGTAGATTTTGCGTATATTCATATAGCCACGTGACTGAGATAAATCCATGTACTTATCGTGATAATGCTGGGGATGACAACAGCCAGTTTCAACACGGACAACAGCTGCTTCAAATGAAACGCTCCCCATTCGTGTCGCCTTTTCTACTCTTGTTGAAAAAGAACCTTCTACTTTCTTCTTTTCCCCCCTTACCAGGACGTTGTCGAGAGCTAGCACCTAAAAGATATATTCTACATGTGTACGCTACAATCAAAAGTCAATTCTTCTGTTCATTAAGTAGTTGTCTAGAGAGGATTATAGCTAAAACTGTGCTGTACACTTTGTAGTCCATTCTATCTACTATACTTCATGAGGCATTCTCTGTAGGGCAGGCAAGGTCTTTCGATCAAGGAAGTGTAGTCCAGTATTCATCTCTCCTTAAGACAACTGGAGAGAGATAAATGACATGGACTTCACATCCAATGACGAGGAGAGACCTACCCTACACTTCATCTACATGTCCAACTGAAAAATGAAATGATCATCTTCCGAACCTTGACTCATCGTTCTATGTGATCTTCCTACCATGAACCCCGGAAAGGTAGCGGGACTATTGCATCCGCTTCTACTACTCCCATAGGAATCTTCTGATTCAGTGGAGGTGGATTCAGTAGCGGCTGTACCGCCTTGAGAAGAGTCGGTGTCGTGACTGCTAAATGCCTTGTTGATGGAGCGTAGCTTGTGATGAAGTGACGAAGTTTGTGTTGTAGCATTCGTTGTGTTTTTTGTGGTGGTGGTGGTAGTTGTTGTTGATGTTGTTCTTGATGCCTGCTGCTGATATGTAGATGTTGTACTCATAGCTTGAGTAGAACTAGTCGTTGTAGCGCTGGCAGAAGTAGTATTAGTTGTATTCGAGGAGGTGCTAGCTTGCACCTTCTTGATAGTAGCGGTAGTCTTGATGTTGTTGCCGCTGGTCTTGATTATCCCTGATCCCTTGCAAGCTATAGCTGCTTGATTGGGACTTGACGTGAAACTACTATTGCACGATGTGGTGGCAGTAGTTGTAACGATGGAACTTGGCTTATCATTATTCTTGGAGGAGGAGGAGGAGGATTCCTTCTCGCCCTCCCCGTTGATGAGGGCGTCGAGGTCGTCAGTGTTGTCGGCCTCGCTGATCCTCTTCTTATTCCGTGCACTCACGATACGATCGTACATGTTCCAAGTGGCATAGTCATACATTCGACGGAGGTCAGTCTGGTCCGACTTTGTACGAGCGATTTCGAGGAGTGTGTTTTTACATTGAGGAATGGGCAGTTGCTCCGAGGGAGGCGGCGGCGGCGCCACCTCATAAACGGCATTACGGGACGACCGTGACTCCTGGGAGTGAGAACGAGACTTATGAGACATCTTATTCATGCCGGATGCAGCGCCAACGGCTCCTCGGGGACGAGAGGCATTGGCAGATTGGACGCGGCGCATGCCTCCTCCGTAGTTGAAGGTGGTGTTCGCCGCGTGATGAGGGGCAGCCCATGTGCACTGCGCCTGTTGCCTCACGGCTGACTCTGCCACCGAATCTTCATATTGCCGTTCTCTAGAGATATCGTTATTCTCATCGTCATTACACACCTTTTGGCTGCTGAAGAGGGGCAATTTCATGGCGAATCTCACGTGCTGCTTTTTCTGCGAGGCGTTGGTTTTTTTAGCGGAATTCCAGTGATAGCCCTTTTCAAGGCTGGCAGTGCACATTTAATGATAGTTCTTCTCAACTCAATTCTGAAGTCTTCCCCCCGTTAGGTTTACCTCTCAGTAATGCAATGTTTGGCACGGTAATGTTGCTATTATGACCACTGTAACTTTGACTCAATTGTAGGGTGGATGGAGAGGGTTTTTTTCAATGGCTGAAGACGCACGAGAGCAGATGGCTTTTACTTGAACACGAAGGCAGCTGGAGGAACTAGTAAAGGTGTTCCGTGGTGTCAGCTCTGGAGAAACTGCATCTGGCCTTACCAAGTGAATAATTCCGACCCGCCCATCTCGTGTTCGTCTTCACACGACAGTTTTGTACGTGTTTTATGTTTTGTAACAGTAAAAACATAATGATGTTATTTCGTCTGTCCATTAAAAACTCTCTTCTACACAAAATCCTGCGAGGGCGGGCAGAATAACGGGTCAAAAATCTCAAGGAAGCGAGAAGCAGCTGGCTTCAAGCACCGGTACTCAATCTTGTCTTGTTCAACCCTTCTGAAGAATGACTGAAAACGTTCAAAAGCAAGCAGGAAAACCGGGGAGGAGTTGGAGGAGGAGAAGACGGGCCTCCTCAACAAATGGGCCAGAGTCGTTGCCGATTTTTTCAAGAGATGCATTGCTAAAACCAACGCCATAGCGTGATTATTATACCGTTTTATTCGACTGATTATTAACCATGGGAGACGACGACGCCGCCAATTATGTGTACGATAGCATGCAAGTATACCTCTGTCCGTCATGGGCTCTAAGTTTGGGGTACATGGGTGTTGCGTCCGGGGCCGTTTTGAGTAATTGGGGATCGGCGGTGAGTTGTTTATTTTGACTTGGTGGGAGTATTAGTTGGGGCGTCTTTAAATATTCGGTGGGGCGTTTATTGCTCACTGCGTTCACTGCGAAATTTACGCTCCATTTGATTCATGGTGCTGCCTGCTCTAGAGAGGCAGGGCGGTGGCCCAAGAGAGAGAGACTCTACTTTTCCGGTGGTGCCAATGATTTACTCTATCTGGCATTGGTGACCTTCTTTAACTGGTATCATCGCAGTAGCCTGTGAATAAATACCGCAGCACATAGACGTTGATAGAATCCCGAAAATTTGATTGATGATGTCTCGTCATCTTTATCTGATTTAATTCATTCATCCATCTCACTTTTCTTGTGTTTACTTTCAACTGAAAAATCACACATCTTGTGAAAAAAACGCACAAAACACTACGCCGCTATGCCCGTCTCGATAAATAACAAAAACTGCGCAAACAATCAAATAGTGGGGCACATGGAAATCCGGTGTCTCCCTCCTCAACACCGGCATCCAACACCCAGGCTCAGTCATGAAAAATGTCATCCCCATCGTCATGGCGGGAGTTATCGGAATTTACGGACTTATTATCGCTGTCATTCTCGCCGGGAACATCCCCCCACCCACCGTTGGGACTGGAGAAAACATTTATTCCGTATATACCGGTATGGCTCACCTGTGTGCTGGACTTTGTTGTGGTCTTTCTGGATTGGCTGCGGGAGGGTGCATTGGTATCATTGGGGATTATGGTGTGAGGTCGGTTGGATACCGTACGTCGAATATTTCGGTCATCTTCTCTACTGATAAGAGTAGTGGATTTGATGGAGGGGATGAGGATGGTGCTGGAAATGGTGATGAAAACAAGTTATTTGTTGGAATGTTGATCATGTTGATTTTCTCGGAGGCTTTGGCGTTATAGTGAGTTCATAATGTTTGTATGTCTTTATCTTTTTGTTTCCCCTGTGCTAACAGCTTGTATTCAACTGTCCTATCTTTTCTTCACAGCGGTCTTATTGTTGCTTTGATTGTGAGCCAGCATACTTACTCATGCGGAGGAGAGTAAATACGGTGTAACAATAGGAATGTGAGAAAACCTCATTTTTTAGCCGAAGAGGGTGTTTGGGGTAAGAGTGATCTCGGAGTAGCATAGCTTTTCTATGTTACAGCAAGATATTGATGTAGAACAGCTTAATAGACTGGTCGATGCACTAAAGTCATTAATAAGAGGCTTTGTGTTTGTACAAGTTCATCAGGCAAGGTTTATATTTACAGAATTACACTAGTCTACTCGGCTGGGCTCAAACTCTTCCGTCCAAAATTGAGCTTGAATCAATGCAATCATCCTATTCACTTTTCAGAAGAGATGGTGGCGTGTGGATCGGCACTCTCCTTTTTCGCAGTCTGCTGGGCAGCATCTCCCGCGGTCAAGTCGGCAAACATACCCTTCACGTCGGAGATCGACCTGGTGCGGCTACGCCTGGCTCTTCCTAGACGCTGATTGGCTTGGTCTCCTTTATTCTCTTCTTGCTTGTCCATGCTGTCTTCTTGTTCGTATCTTTCCAAGTGTGATGGGATGGGATTTTATATCTTTCCAATGTTCTAAACAATGTCAACGATGAGCACAGCAGAGGAGGAGAAGAAGAACTCTTTGGTAGTTAGTTCTTGTCTTGGATAGCTTCCCGATCGGCGCGCTGAAATATCGCTGATCATGGAGACGGCCATCTTTTTTCTCTTCTCATTCCTTTGAAGCTGGTTGATGGTTAGTTGGTATGTAGGTCTCTACTTTCAGCAACCTCCAACTAACTACTTACTTTTCCATAGTATGATAAGGACTGCAGCTCTCGAAAGGTCGTCTAATATGCATCGCTACATTGATTGCCTTCTCAATCCATTGAAAATGCTACACATTTGCACCTTTTCTCCTTTAAGTTGTGGCGTATAAGTAAGAGATTCTTGATACTGTAGCAAATCTAGCAGCATCCTATAGGAGCTATTAGGTGGATAGGTATGACATCATATCAATCTACTCACATTCTTATGGGCCTTAGTAGAAAGAGAAACCATGATTTCCTCTCAGTAAGTCGTCCCAATCCAGTGACACTAGTCCCTTGTTATTGTATACAAAATACACTAGTCTACTTGCTTGGCTTTAAATACTTGTCTCAACATTCAAGCCGGGGTTGCATAGCTTTCTTTGTTACATCGAGATGTTAAGGTAGATACAACTTAATAGAGTGGTCGGTGTACTCACGCCAATAACAAGAGGCTTTGTGTTTGTACAAGTTCATCAAGCAAGGTTTATATTTACAAGATCACACTATTGTAGTCTACTCGGCTGGGCTTCTCAAACTCTTGTGTCAGCATTGAGCTTGAATCATATCAATGCAATCTTCCTATTCACTTTCCACGAGAGATGGTGTCTTGAGGATCGGCATCCTCCGTGTTCGCGGTCTGCTTGGCAGTTGCCGATCTTCTCAATTCTGTCATGTCGTCGACGAGCATACCCTCAAGACTGGAAATAGACCTATTGCGGGGGCGCCTGGCTCTTGCTCGACGCTTAGGTTGATGGTCTCCTTGATTCTCTTCTTGCTTGTCCATGATGATGGCGTCTTCTTGTTCGTATCTTTCCAAAAGTATGATGTGATGGGTTCGTTGATATCCGTCAAAAGTACGCATCAAGTTGAGCAGTTGAGTTGATTTTTTTGGGAGTTGAGTCTTGCTTAGGTAGAGTAAGAGCTTCGCCATAGTCGCTGCTTTATCGCCTTTCTGAAGATACCAGCCGGATGACCAGCCGGCCACCGGCCATCGGCCATCTTTTGAATTTCCTCCTTCGCCTCCGAGCTACTATGTACTTATTACTTACCTTCATGTCACAACTAAGTATATGCAGTATAATAGATGTAGGATGTAGGTTGCTCAGCTGCTTCGGCTGATCAATGATGATGTATGCGCATACATTGATTGCCTTCTCAATCCATTGAAAAAGGCTACGCATTTGAACATTATGTGATATGTAAGAGTTTCTTGACTCTGTACATATTGATAGCAAATCCAGCAGCATACGATAGGAGCTAAATATGGATATGTTTGACATCTATCGATCTATTCACATTATTATGTAGCATCATAACCAAGATTTCGTGTCAGCCTCTTAATGCGTTTCTGTAAATCGTCATCGCCGGCCTTCTTTCTACTTCCCAGCAAGTCTTCCCAATGCAGTGATACTAGTCCCGTGTTGTATCGGTTCTCGGTCGACTTCATAAGTTGATTGGCCGCACTATTACTGCTTTCACTATTGCAACCTTTCAAAACTCGGTCTCTTGAAGGACTGTAAACACTATCTGAGTCCATGAATCCTGCTGCTTTCGCAATCTGACATGGTGTCGCTTCCTCCACCTGAAACTGATCATCTACCAGTCCCAACTCTCTGGCTCTTACAATTGCACTGTTATACTCATCAACATAGTAACCCGCAGCTTCTATGCACGACATTTCTGAAAAGTTGTGCTGAGGAAACAGAGCGTTTGCAAAAATAAGGAACGAAGGTTGTACTTTCCCCTCAACACCGCCAATGCAAAATTTCGCAACTAACGACTCTATCGTACGAAGTGGGTGACGTACTTGATGCAGCACTTTGTTAAAGGGTGTTTCACAATCATCACGACGTTGATGAAGCTTATTATCGTCTCTTCTGTCATTCCTACTTCTCAGCCCGCACCCCCACTCCTCTTGCACAATGTCTTCGCATTCGTCTCGCCAGCAATCACCCCACGACTGTCTAAGGGAGCACTTTCCATCGCGAAACATGAAGGGGTGGAATCCCATTTGTGGCTGCAATTCTCGACAGAGATCTTTCACTTGTGATGGAAACAATATGTTTTCTCCACCAGAATTATTTGTCTTGGCATTTGCATCCATTCCCGGACGAGGGATGTACCTAATACCATGGAACCAAGACACTGTACCGTCCCTGACGAATGACCATGATGTTTCAGCATTTTCGTGCCCTATTTCCAAGCCAAGTTTCTTTAAATCTTGCGCCACTTGACTGGTTCCTGAACTGATTGTTCCAACTATGAGCAGTTGCCTTGTATCATGCACTTTGACAGCCGGTCGAATTGTTGGATAGAGGAAAGAAATCAGTTCAGGATGTTGGAGGAACAGATATAGATATGCATTGTAGAGCGCATATGGAATCAATATCACCGCAGTGATTACAAATAATGGATTTTTGCGTGTTTCTGCTGGTGGAGCTGTAGCTGCTGTCTTCTTGCGTTCTTTGCTATCGCTTCTGCTAGTACAGACTACTACCGTGGACGAGTCAGATGATCCGGCGCCACTACTACGTGATTTTTTCTTGTTCCGACGCCTCCGTGCTGGGCCGTTTGCGTTCAATTCTCCTGCCATGGTGACAAGGATTTTAAGATGAGGAGATAGCTGATTGTTTTAGCCGCGCGCGATATGGTACTAATTCCACCGTAGCAAATCCAACCCAAATGGATTTCTCTTTCTCAGGCCTTGACATCAACTATTGTACTACATTGATACACCTTCGACCTCGACTGATGTCACTTCCATAAAAGTAACATGTCAGAACA
>Ga0209652_1002513_pt1 | contig 14132 bp, 13 predicted proteins | sample SaaInl74LU_5_DNA_FD_184641 | JGI IMG/M metagenome (GOLD analysis project Ga0209652, IMG submission 184641) | Marine microbial communities from expanding oxygen minimum zones in the Saanich Inlet - ESP_74LU_5_DNA (SPAdes) (version 2) | ecosystem: Environmental > Aquatic > Marine > Intertidal zone...
CATATCAACACTGACTTCTCGTCTCACCTGAAACACTCCCAGAGCTTGGATATTGGTCCTCTTCGACAGCAAAGACATCGTCGATTATCACTCTCTTCTGGCAATAGTGGTGTCATTATTGTGGTTGTTACTGTCTCATCATCGGCTATATCTCCTTCATAAAGTGATCTGAGGGAATTGTTTTCTTTGTACAAGATGTCATTAAACTGTCTCTCTGACTTGAGCATTGCTCTGAGTGTAGCATTTTGAAGTGCGACCTTGTTCATGATAGACTCCATGTGCTGTCTCTCGGGGGTAGGATGAGAGAATAAGATTGGGACATTGTTACGGCTTGATATCAATCGAAATAGGGAGTTTATTCCTCCTCTTTCTTTGACAAATGAAAGAAGATACGGCATGTGTTTTGCTTCCAGCTTTGTGTATGATAGGTCCTCAATATTGCTGTCTACATACCGCCAGACTTTTTGTTTTAGTGTTGGGGTAGGATCAACATTTGTAATATTTCGTAGAGCATGTTGTATGTCTTGGCTGACAAGAAGAGGAGGAGGCCGGCTTTTCAGGTATACACTCCTCAGTGTGTTGTTGCTTGCCATGATTTGCTCCCATGTATTCACAACATTGACACTGGCGACTCTCAAGATTGCACGGCCACCCTCATCTGTCAAATTGAGAGAGTTGCCAATATCAATAGTTCGCAATGATTGGTTCGATTTCAGAGCTTCTGCAATCGATTGCAACGCATCATTACCGAATGTTCCACTAATCTCCAGCCGACTAATTTTACAATCCCTCCTTCTAATGACATTACTCAAATCTCGTATCCCTTCATCATTGAGACTTCTCATTTTGAGGCATATTGTCACCAACGAGGGGGTTTGGGAAACAAATGCAGTTATGGTCCGTACTCCTGCTGTCGTTATACTTCCATTGTCACCGATCAAATCTTCTACTCCGTCAAAGTGGGCGTCGCAAATGTTCAAAGTCGATAGTTGTGATCCACCCAAAGCTATTGCTGTCAGGATAGTGTCAATGGAGTCATCATCAACCCGGGCGTTGGATGATAGATCGAGGACTCTCAACGAAGAATTACCATTTAGGAAACCAGTAAGCAGCATTGACGAGGAACGATCCAACTTTGTCTCCGTAAAGTTGATCCCTCTCAATGTCTTGTTGGTAAAAAGAAACTCTTGCAAACATTCTATTTGTTCATGACCCACGCCATTTCCCTCCAGAACGAGTGACTCAATGGCCTTGGCACCAACAATCATCTGACCAAAATATAGAAAGCTAGACATGGTACTCTCATCTACATCGTCTTTAAATCGAAGGCACATGCATCGTATCGACCGTGGTGTACTTTGTATAGCGGAAGCCAAATCTAACAAGGAAGCGGCATGGGTATCGCTGATTTGACCTGAGAATAAGAGACCAATTTGAAGGGCATCAGTGGTATTTTCTTGAAGGGCGGTGATATATTGTGCTGGATTTTTGGTGACGAGCATTATGCTGTGATGGCTGCGGTTTCTAAGCGACTGTCCGCTACGATCCTATGTTTGATGGATCAGCCGATGCTGACTGAAGTAATAACGCTCCTTCTTCTGATCTATGGCAGTATTGGGGGCGATGCAGGGAGTGGTTGGATGTTCATCGTCCGATTTGTAGTTGTAATGTTATCCTATCATTGCATTGATTGCAGAGAGTGATGCATTCTTTATGTCACAAGGTCTGGATGCACATCTTTTTTTGCAGAAAGATGAAAGATACTTCCCTCCACCTCCGAGCGAACCATCCGAGCAACGAGCAATCAGAACAAGCTAACGTCCACGACACAAGATCTATATCACTCCATATCTGCTCATGAACCCCTCTACAATCCTCCAAATCTCAAGAATAGGCGAAATCTGTTTCATCATTGCAGTCGTCATCTTCTTTGTTCAAATCATCCGAATCTTTAGTGTATTTTCATTGAAGGATTTAGGGGAGTTGTAAACATATAATATCCACGACAAAAAGAAAGAGCACAAAGCAATAATCATAATGGCTTCTGGCTGCGCCGTCTGCGCCGCCACCAATCAATGCAACTTTGCATTTCACAACGGCGCCGGACAATACTGCGGCGATTGGTATGATTACAATACGCTGACAAGGAAGCCTTGTTGCTGTCCTCTTCTTCAAGTTGGTTCGCCCTCCACGTGCAAGATGACACCAACGCAGTGCAACTGTCATATTTATCACATCAACAGCAGTCCGAATTACAATCATCGGCCTGCACACACTAATTCAAAGTATTCCTATTTGCCAAACACTCATCAACATACGGTATGGCATCCAACTACTAGGAGACCTTCTCCTGTGACTCCCTTAATTATGATATTGTTAGTAGTTGGCTGCTGTTTCATGTGCTGTTGTCGAAAAAGACACTGGCACAATCATCAACATGATGGTATTCCTATTGCAACAGCGGTGGGTGTGGATGCATCGTGTCCACCAGAAAATCCTGCATTTGTAAGTTATGGGAGTACAAGTAGTAGTCACCATTACAATCATCACAGTGGTGGTGGTGGTGGTAATGCAGTTGCTTCAGGATTGGGTGGATTGGCAATTGGAACAATTATTGGAGATTTGATCCGTAGGAATGCAGGCAGTGGAGGGGGCAATCATTATCAGAACAATATGCCAATGTTTGGAGGTGGCAATGATGGAGGATATGATATAGTTGGAGATAGTGGAGACAACAACTTTGGTGGGTATGACATTCAAGGAGATTCTGGTGGGTATGACATTCAAGGAGATTCTGGTGGTTATGATATCCAAGGAGATTCTTAAAATCTTGCAGAATATATAGATTAGATGTTCAAGAGACAACACGAGAGAGGTTCATTTACAATTAATCGCGAAGTCGTTCATTTCTCTCTGTCTGCATGTCACTCCTACAATCCCACCTTCACACATCAAACTCCTTCAAAATACCTAATCAATAACATGTTTTGGTCTGCCCTAACATAAAAAATTGAACAAGAAGACTCTACGCACCAAAATTCGCAAAGAAATCATCACCACTCGTAACCTTCAACTTGGTGACATTTCCCGAACTCGGTGCCGCAGCCCGATTATTCACTCCTCCAAACGAATTACCTGAACTCGGTGCAGACTTCATCTGCGTTTGCATAGGACTACTTGCGTACATGTTATTCCCCGATGATGGTGCCGACATCGTTGAGGCAGGGGGCATTCGATTCGGTTGCACGGCATTGCCAACTCCGGAACTTCCCACGCCGGACATGCCACCGCCACCAAATTTGGCAGCCATGCGTGCCTTGGCCTCGTCGCGTAGTCTAGTTTGTCTCATTACGTATTGTTCATCACTTTCACCGCTGAGTCGTTCGATTCCATTGGGATCTTCGCCAGGGCCGGGTCTTGCCTCGGTTAGAGTTGATTGTGAGGACATTCCACCACCTCCAGAGAGGAAATCGGGTGTAGGAGCAGCAGCAGCGCCACCACCACCACCAAAAGTATTGTTATTGTAGCTGGGCGCTGCTCCTCCACCTCTCATCGTACTCTCCGAACCAAATCCCGAATATTTACTGTTTGGATTAGCACTCCTCTGCGAATGGAACTGTCGTTGCAAATCATCTAATCCATCACTCCCACCACCATCCGGTGCTGTCACAGAATTCACAAAGCTAGATGCTCCTGAACTTAATCCACCCCAAAAACTCGATGCAGTCGTGGCAAGTTCACGTCGTGTTCCCTCATCTTGCACTGTGGCAGCGACAGTTGTCGCTACTGTACTTAATGCACCAAAGGCAGATCCCAATCCAGACATTACGGAGGTAGTCAAATCTCCACCACCACCACCTACACCCATGCCGTATCCAGAGTTGGGGTTGTAATTTGGATCAGAACCAACACCACCCATTCTACCTCCTCCACCACCCATGCCGCCACCACTTCCTACTCCACCCATGCCACCACCACCACCACCAAACTTGGCAGCCATACGTGCCTTTGCCTCCTCTCTCAACCGAGTCTGTCGTGCAATGTACTGTTCATCACTTTCACCAGTCAATCGTTCCATTCCATTCGAATCTTCAACCTTATTACCCCCATTCGTACTATTATGACTAGATATACTCGTCATTGGTCTACCACCACCACCACCACCCGAGTTATTACTAGGAACATACGCACTCCGATTCTTCGGCGGAGGCAACACCGTAGGCTCCGGCCTCCCCTCCGCCCTCGCCTTCAAACACAACTTGTACAACTGCGCCACATCACTCTCATACTTTTGTTTAATCGGTGTACTCGGCAGAATCCCCTTGGAACTTAAATAAGAGGTGCAGTTTTGATTGCCGCCGAGTTTCATGAGTGTTAATTGTTCGGGTGTCCAGGAGTCCATGGCGATGGAGCGGACGAAGGAGATGTGTACGCCGAGGGAGCGGTGGACTCCGGAGCAGTCTAGGCAGAATACTGTGCCGAAGGATACGGATGCCCTGTAGTGATGTTGTTGATTGATAGTTGATGATGTTTATATTAGCTACATAAGTATTGTGTGCATTTATCATGTCATTACAGCACAACAGTTGTGTATAAACTCACCATTGAGGATTTTTCATGCCACAGTCGCAGCATTTGTCATTGCCTGGTATGGCTTTGACCATTGCCTGGTCGCCGGGGGTCATTTGCACCATTTTGACGAGTGTGTTACTTAATTGTGTATTTAGAGTAGTGTAGGCCGCTGTGTGTTTGTGTAGGGGGCCAGTCAAGCCACATTGTTGTGAGCGAGAGCGTGAGCGGATCTTGCTTTGAAACGGCTAGAAAGTTCCTAAATGGTCAATTCCTAAAACTGGATCCCATTTCCGCATTGAAAACACCAAAAAGCCTCAAGCAACCGTCCTCCCTATCAAAATATCTTACCATTGGTCTCTAAACACACAGCACCACAAACGAACAATGAGAGCCTCCTCAATCCTCTCACTTCTCCTATGGAGCTCGGCAATCTCCACTGCCTCGGCTGGCCTATTCAAAAAGAAGCATCGTCGTCAAAAGGCGGGTACGAAATATGAACCGCATGGCGAGGTACATGTTGTGGTGAATAAGGTTGGGTGAGTAGTCAGTCTCTCTGTTCTATTTTATGGTTTGTGCATTGTTGGTATTATTCAAATGATGAATATATAGCTTGTGTCTATGCTGGTAAATGTGAATTGTATCGGCATTTATATGATGTGCATGGCAGGACATCGGGCAAAGATTCTTTTATCATCCAAGAGTCATTATATGTTCTCTACTGCAAAGTATACATCGGGGATTGATTAAGTTGTTTACAATGACACAGTATTCGCTCACTATTCTATTTGCTTCCTTTTTGTTATCTATGCAACCGACAAATTCTCTCTCATGTTGCCCACACAAATAAAATGAAACACAACATGTATAAATTACCACAAAAAAAATATATATACAGCCCCTTCAACAACCCAACCGAAACCTACCGCTACTACTCCCTCCCCTTCTGCCGCACACACGCCGACGAATCCACCCACAAGGAAGCCTACGAAGAAGAACGCAACATCGCCCTCGAAGAAGAAGAAGAAGAAGAATCCGCCTCTTATCTTCGCAAACTTGAAATCAAGGGAAATCGCATCGGAGCCGAACGTCACAAACAACGCCTCGGTGAATCCATCGTGGGCGATCGTCGTGAAACATCTCCCTACGAACTTTCCTTCAAGGATGATATTGAATGGCGTCTCCTCTGCAAGACCACCCTGGACAAACATGACTTGATCCAGCTAAAAGAGGCCATTCACAATAATTACTTTTTTGAAATGTTCATTGAAGATTTGCCCATGTGGGGATACGTCGGTGATATTGAAGATGAGGATGAGATATTGGGTGAGGTGGAGGGACAGTCTCACACCTACCTATTCCCCCATTTGCATTTCAAGTTGGGGTATAATAAGAATCAAATTGTGAGTGCGGCGGTGACGACGGAACGGGATAGGAGGGTGGATATTACCAATGTGAACAAACCTACTCCTGTGCAATTTTCGTATTCGGTGGAATACTTTGAGGATGATTTGCCGTGGCGGATGAGGATGACTCGGTATTCGGATTCGAGATTTTTGCCGGGGAGTTTTGAGATTCATTGGTTGAGTATTATTAATTCGTTCGTGTTGGTGTTGTTGTTGACGGCGTTCTTGACGATTATTTTGATGAGGGTGTTGAAGAATGATTTTTCGAGGTATATGGAGATTGATGATAGTTCTATGGAGGAAGAGGAGGTGAGTTTGAATGGAATGATGGTGTGGATTATGTGGTGACTGTTGATGTAATTGCGACCTTGTTCTTAACTCTTACACGTGTTTTGCTTTCTCCAAATATATATAGTCTGGATGGAAGCTCATTCACGGCGATGTCTTTCGCTTCCCTCAATTTCCCGTCCTCTTTTGTGCCTCCGTGGGGACAGGAGTTCAACTTACTATTGCAACCTTGCTTCTTTTGGGATTGGCCTTGACGGGCATGATTTCAACAACGCGTCGTGGATCCATCCTTGCTGGAATGGTCGTTCTCTACTGCTTGACAACCACCGTCGGTGCCTACATCTCTACCAGACTTTACTTCCAAATGAACGGCAAGAACTGGGTCCGCTGTGTTCTCTTCACGGCCGGTCTCTTCCCCGTCCCCACTTCCTTCGTCTTCATGTGGGTCAACACAGTTGCCTTGTTCCATGGATCAACAAGTGCGCTACCCTTCTCGACCATCTTTACCATCGCTGCAATCTTTGCTCTTGTGGCATTGCCATTAACCGTCTTGGGAGGAATCGTCGCAAAGAATTATGCCAACCACGACTTCAATGCTCCCACCCGAACAACCAAGGTGGCCCGTGAAATCCCCACCGAGGTTCCATGGTACCGCTCACGCTTCGTTCAAATGGTCGTCTCCGGTTTCTTGCCATTCTCAGCAATTTACATTGAGCTTCACTACATCTTTGCTTCGATGTGGGGACATCAGATCTACACCCTGTTTGGAATTCTTCTCTTCGCCTTCGTCTTGCTTCTGGTTGTCACATCATTCATCAGTGTGGCCTTGCTGTACTTCCAATTGGCGAGGGAGGACCATCGATGGTGGTGGAGCACATTCATCAATGCTGGAATGACTGGACTGTTCATCTACGCTTACTCTTTCTTCTATTACTTCCACCGAAGTGGAATGACTGGGATGCTCCAATCCTCTTTCTACTTTGGGTACATGTCAATTGTTTCATTTGGATTCTTCCTCATGCTGGGAAGTTGTGGTTTCCACTTTAGTCTTTTGTTCGTGAAGCACATTTACTCAAGAGTCAAGTGTGATTAAGAAGATGTAATTCATTATGGGGTATTGTGAAGGGTGACAGTGTTGAATACATGAATGGCACTGCTCACTGATAAGGGGGTATGTTTGAACTTATCAAAATAGTTAATTTTTATAGATATAATTCTCAGTGAATTGTCAGGAATGTCTCAGTACAATAGTCCTGTTGCATTGCCTTGAGCAAGATATTATTTCACCCAATATTCTCAACCAAAATCTCCTCATTAACTCCTTAATGATGTTCTAAAATCAGAATTACTCCCTGGTTTCTCTCTCAGAATTTGAATCCTTGCTTAGTCAGTTTTTGCTTTGCCTCTTCAATTTGCCCACTCAGCTCTACTGCAGCCTCCGGGCAATCCCCAAAAGTGGCAACTTTGTACAACACAGAACTCAGTGCATAAATCCCCAAAAGTATTATCGCCCAAATTGGTAGATAAATGACCAATATTTTTGTAGTGCTTGGATCTATTGAGGTTGATAGCGTCTTTTGTATTGTTTCTAATCTCGTGATGCTTGCCTTCCACAACCCGATGAAGAGAATCCCGATTGAGAGGAATAGTTGGTAGCGTAGGAGACCTGTCATCTGTGGATCGATGCGGCGTAGTAAGCCCATGAAACCTAATAAATATCAACGTTGACGGTAGCAGATACCGCTCTAATTTGTGGCCTCCCTACTTAGATAAATTATATGATATGAATCCAGCCGAATTGTCGAGTTATCATCAACGCCTTTTGGCAACGACATCAACACAACACGAGTATGAAAAACAGATGAAAAACTAACTATGAAAATAGCTAAAAGCAATAGCTACATATCGGGTACATATGGGCTATTATTTAACTTATGTACATTTGGTCTACGTACATTCTACGAGAGTGCGACTCACCAATTTTGTCGACATCATGCCGATCTTTCACCGATGATGGTATGTTTCACCGAGTTGGCATGCCGCAAAGCAAAAGTAGAAATGAAGCACATCAGTCTTCCACAACGCCAGCCGACTACAATGGGCGGTCGAAGCAGCATGACAGGTCGGGCTGGCCGAGCAGCAAAAGATAGGGATGATGAAGATCGGCTGCTGAAGATGCTGATTGAAATGAACGAAAAGGAACTCAATCAAATCTTGCAGTGTGGAGATGAGACAAGTAAACGACTCCTGGAGGGCTTAGATTCGCGTGGAATTGACCATGATAGCATCAAACACATGAACAGTTTGCGTGTAGGAGAGGAACAATCGGCGAAGAAGAAGCATCCGACTACTGCGACTGATGCGGTGTTTTCATCGGCAGCTGCAAACAACTATTACCATGCGATAGGATATAAGATGGGAAATGGGACAAGCAATAATAATGATGGTGTATATTTCAAGAACATAAAATGGAAGGAGGGGCTCAAAGAAGATGCTAGCGTGGAAAAGAGTGAAAGCACAAATACATCGAAAAGTACAACATATCTCAGTGAAGAAAGCAGCGGCAAGAGCATCACTAGTCTAGAGGAGATAATGGCATTCATAATGGAAAAGGGAAAGACACCCGCAATCGTGGCAGAGTATCTAATGAATGTTGGCAAAACATCAACAAAAGAGGTGGATAAGAGACGCACCGATGACAAAATAGCTCAAAAAAGTAGGGAGAAGCTCATTGCAAAGGCTCTGAAAGAGAGTAAAACGACTACAGAAGCAGCGGAATATGCGTTAAAGTTTGAAGAGGAAAAGAAAGCATCCATTAACAGGAAAAGGAACGAACATGTTGTCAAAGTTGCAATGAAGCGAGGTGGTAAGACACCAGCTGAGATTGCAGCAAACGTCCTGCAGGCTGATGAGGAGAAGAAAACGCAAGAGTTAGTTGAGCAGGCACTGAAAATCTGCAATTCGCCCAAGGAAATCGCTGACTATTTGATGAAAGCGGGAAAAGATGAACAGTTAAAAGATGAGACAAAGAGTGAGCAGGAGAGCGCAGAAAAACTCGTTCAAAGTACGCCCAAGATGATAAGGTCTGGGGTAGCTTCGTATTTGTTGATGAAAGCTGAACAGGAGAAGGAAATCCAAGCACGACCAAGGAGCAGCGCAAAATTCAAGAGCTGCATCCCCCCTCCTGTTAAATCCTTCGACTGTTATCGACCGGATGATGTGCTGTCTACGACATCCTCTGTCACTAATCACTTGAAGAGCAGTCCAAGCATCACTAGCATGAGCAGTGAGTGTAGCATTGTCACTGAAATAGTTAATTCAACAAATGTGGACTATTCTCCAAGTGCAGTTTTGCAGAACAAGGAAAATAAGTCATCAACCAGCTTGCGTGGGATGAAAGTGTCCTTTTCCAATAGAGCAAAGAAGATGTTGCAGAATAAAGAAGGGGTACAACACACTTCCGAGATGGCAACTGTACCTGAGACTAAGGTCATTGTGGACAACAAGGATGACAGAGAGATACTGCTCAACTCGTCTCAATCTTCCCTAGATAATCCAGATGATTGCCTTTGTTGCCGAGATGTTGAATTGATATCAGATGATTCAAACGAGGAGAGTCAAGAAATGTCTCTTGTCGGAAGAGGAGAATCGCATTCCGCTCCCGCACGCTTGTGTGGTAACATCGAAGAGGAAGACAAGAAAGGTCAGAAGAAAAGTAACTGGATCGACAAAGCTAAGAAAGGCAACGGAGACGAGGAAAGTAACTCCAAACCTATGCAGGCTAAAAGAGCTGAATCAGATCAGAAGATTACAAAAGTTGGCAAGGATCCGAAGCGTAACACTGCTCCACTAAAAGATAAACTGAGGAGAATCCTGGCTTTCAAGAAGAGGTGGTCACCAAAGAAAATTGTGAATGGAAAGGCAGAGAATAGGTCACTCAAGATAATTGTGGATCACAAGACGAAAAGTTCTGAAGAGACCTCTGATGGAACAGAAGAAACAGACACCAAATCAAGCGCTTCTAATGAGAGCACCAGCTCGGTGAAAACAGAATATGTCAAGAACATGGCTGATGAGTCATCCAGCAAATTGGCTATGGAGGGTCCAATAACATCTATCAATATTCAGAGTGATCTGAATATTGATGATGAACTGTCTTTACCATCTATTCTACGCAGATCATCAAAGATCAAAATTTGGGATGAGCCTGATGTTTCAGCAGAAACCTCGCTACATCCAGACGATGAAACAAAAAGTACCCAATACTCATACTCTGGAGATTCAATGACTTTTGTGGATGATGATGTCGAGCAAGGATGCGACATTGCGAACGAAGTAAAAGGCTACGGGAATGAAATCGGCTTAATTGTGGAAGAGTTCCGTGACTTTACAAAAGCGGCACGTCGTCAGTTTTCGGTCATGTTAGGTTGCGACTCCACTGATTTGCAGAAACGGAAACTCGAGGGAAACGCCAACAAGACGCCGACGGAGGTAAAGGGTGGCGACGATGAGATGAAGGCGATGGAGCAAAAGCGGGAGATATACATGTCAAAGTTAAGGAATGTTTCTCTGTCTCATATTTGAGTAGACACGTTGTTGAGTTTTTGGGTGTGGAAAAGAGCGAGATGTAATATACAAAAGTGAAAGCAAAAGAATGTCATAAGTTTACTCGCAACTAATAAATAAAAGAGTTAGTTTTAGAATACAAGCAACTTTCTCGGTTCTGTACATCTAGCGAGAGCTTGAGATGAGCGCTTGAATCGCACCCTTCAGACGTTTAATCTCTTCTGCTTGTGTCTGAACTTCTTGGCGAGACCTCTTCAGCTCTCGTTGACAAGAACTCAGATCATTTGGTACGTCATCTTTGGGCTGTGCTGATTTAGAAGACGTGTCAGTATTTTGAATGTCAGTACTGGTAACACTACTCGTTTGTTGAACCTCCTGTCTTCCCGTATGAAGACTGCTGGCAATAGAAGGATTAGACCTCTGTTTCGCACAAGGAGAGACCATCGCTGGCGGCGCATACCGCTTATTGGGGCACTCATCACTATCGCCACGAAGACACTTTTGACACTCTCCACAGTGAAACAATTTCCTGAGTGTTGTAGCCTGGCATTCACAGCATTTGAAGTCACCAAATGGAACTTCTTGTAATGGAGGTATGTGACACCCAAGATGGAAGCTTTTGTCACAATGATCACAGCATATCAAAGCTCCGCCTGTGAAACAAATATAACATTCATCCGAGTTGTCATGGACTTCGCCTAACTTTGCTCCGTTCTCGAGCCACACGAGCTCGCATCCTTCTGTTGAAGTGGGAGTATTATGACGAATTCTACCTTTGTATGCCAGGCATTTGTATGCACTGCATCTGAGACTGCAAATTGAATTCAAAACTCCGCATTGATGGCATTTCCAGGCCACATCTTCGAATTCTTCAGCCGATGCAGCCGCGTTGCTCTTTGCTTCCGTGGCGTGACGATAGCATTTACCTCGAGCGAACTTGGAGCGTGTACACCCTGGAAGATTGCAATGTGGAAGTGGACTGGCTTTCTCCGCTGTTGGTTTTGTGGCAGTAGATGCAGTGGATTTGCTGGTGCTGGCTTCTTTCCTTCTCTTCTGGTAATCTTCCCATTCTTTCTTATTATTTTCTGCTTTGGCGTTCAACTTTGCTTTCTCCTTATTACTAAGGTTACGATATTGGGCAGTCTACAAGAGAATGAGTGTGTGGTGAGCGAAGAAATACAAAATTCTCTACTAAAGATAACATATCATTCTCACCATTTGTTTGCATGTCAGTCCCTTGCCTTTCATTGCCATGTTGAATAAGTTCCATGCGGATTGAGGCCGTCTTCTGGTATTGTCAAAGTCGGTATCGGAATCTTCATTGCCAGAATCTTCCTCACTAGTTAACAGCGAATATATTGGAATTTCAGCAGCTCTCTGCTTCAAGTCTTCATCGCCATCTTCATCGCCATCAGTAGGTTCCTCTTCTTTACGAGGTTGATGACCGTTGATATGACCCATCGATGCAGTTGCCGTTGCTGATACTTGGTATGGTTCTCCTTCTATGTCGTCTATTTCCTTTCCTTTCATAGAAGCGTCGATATGTTTAACCGCAGCAGTATTAGAATTCATATCAACTGAAGTATCTTTCATATCATCAGCATCATCTTCTAGTTTTACAGCACTTTGTGCAGCCCTCGTCGTGGCATCTGCCAGATCAGAAGCGGTTGCTATAAGTTTCTTTGTTGGATGACATTTAGCTTGGGTGGCTTGATCACTTTTATCTTGTGTCGAATCATCGTCTCCTTCATTTTCCAAGTATGCTACGCCATTGACAGCATTTACCGAGGAATCATCATTGTCATAATGAAAGGTCGTCAACGGCAGCTTCTTCTGGTCTTGCTCGGATTTGATCGCGGGTAGGGATGACATGGTTGCTGGCTTGTTGCTATGATTGGTTGGTCGATACATAGAATCCTCAAGTTCATCTTCATCTTTCCACCTGCTACTCACGTTGATTCGCGGAAAAAAATCTTCTGCACCTTCCAGGGGTAGATTAGACCTTATAGTTTGATAGAGAGGTACGATATCCTTTGCATGTGATTCATACTATCACCCAGTGTTCAATCAGGGGAGTAAGTGCTCCATGTACAATCGTTTATAAGGGGTGAATTATTATCCAAAAATATCCAGAGTTCAAGACCATCCAGTGCGGTGTAAATTGCTTGACTTTAAATTGCTTGACTTTTCTGTTGCTTATCTCCTCATTAAGTATACTTTCCTCTATGGTGTGGTGATGATTAAGAATGTTCTGAGCATTCTCAAACGGATGAATTCCTTGAGAACAACAAAGTGCACTTTGTTTGTATTTCGCTTAGAAAAAGTCTTGTAACTTCTTCTTCTTCTGAGTCATGAATGCACATTGATGATTTGCAACCATCGCAATAACTGTACAATCTCAATACTGTATGCATAATTACGTACAGATCCCTCCTTATTTGTGTTGTCAGATTCCTACCTCATTCTTCTATTTGGGCCTTTTGTGATTCAATTGTCAGTAGAGTAATTCACCATATCTTGCGCGTCTATAAAGCCTAGCTCCAAGCCAACCTCATAGAAAGAAGTAACTGAAAACTCCATTATCTCATCAGTGGCATGGGCCACTGTTACTTCGCCCGAAATTTGCTTGAATGCGGATTTTGTAACTTCTTGCAATAAGGCATATTTCTTGTACCAATCAGCCAATGGGTCTTGTCCTAGTGCTGCCCGTCTTGCATTTTTTCTTTCAATTGTGTTGTCTACTGCATCCTCCAGCGTTTCCTCATTACTACTCGGGCTACCGTCGAACGATGTATCATTTAATATTTGAACCAACTGCGAATATGTCAACTCATACAGCACGTCATGTCTATCTGCCAAAATTGCATGTTCTGGATCTATATGTCCATCAAGGCACACCAAGCACCGTTTGATACCCAAATTATTCGCCACGATTCTGGTAATTGCGCTGATTCCCCTCTCTGTCAGTGGATCTCCTTGCGTAATGAGAATAATGGGCTTCGTTATATTTCGTTTGTTCCAGCTTCGTTTGAGATTGTTTGTTATTTGATTAGCAACAGCTGATGGATCGCGTGTGTCACTTGAGTGTCCTTCAATGAGAAGAGGGTGATATTTAGATAGTGTTGACTGAATTGAAAGGACGGACCGCAGTATTTTGACTGGCTGCATCATCATCTTCTTCTTTCCTTTGCTTTGGTGTTGCTGTGCGACACACTATCACACAAAACTACATGCACATAAGCCGCCCAGGTAGGTCGTCTGCTGGGTAGGTGAGTGAAAAGTGCTCGATCTGCCGCTGCTGCC
>Ga0209652_1002514_pt1 | contig 14130 bp, 14 predicted proteins | sample SaaInl74LU_5_DNA_FD_184641 | JGI IMG/M metagenome (GOLD analysis project Ga0209652, IMG submission 184641) | Marine microbial communities from expanding oxygen minimum zones in the Saanich Inlet - ESP_74LU_5_DNA (SPAdes) (version 2) | ecosystem: Environmental > Aquatic > Marine > Intertidal zone...
GCAAAGTGGGACACTCTTTCAGGCCTTTGTTGCAAGTACTGTGGTGAAGCTCACCCCGGGGAGAGGCATCATAAGGGCATGTACTTCCCCCTTGATCTAGAGGCATTGCATGGGTCTAGTTTCTCTGGTAATTTGACTACTCATGTCATGACTTGTCAGCTTGTCCCGCTTGAAATTAAGGAAGCGTTGGAAGAATTGCAGATACTGGCAGCAGAGCATGGTGTCACTACCAAGAGAGGAACAAAGCAAAACTTTATGAAGAAGCTGTGGGAAAGAATGGCAAATTACTACCCAGCTCCTCCTATTAAGCCAAACGAAAAACCAGAGACTAAGACTGCAGCAACGATAGGGATCGGACCTTCTCTGGATAATTTGGCCACTCAGGTCTATCATGATAGTAAGCTGCAAAGGTGGGACGAGGCCGCTGCCACTGAGACTGAGGCAGTCGCCGTGAACAAGAAATCCTCGCCTGCTTCATCTGATGACAAAACTTCACCACGAAAGGCCTCCACCGCTGATATTTCTGATGACACATGTAATGGAACAGCCACATCAATGAATTCAGGTGAGAAGAATTATGAATTCAGGTGAGAAGAATTCACTATCCGGTCGAAAACGAAAATCTTTACATACAGATGATGATGAAGAGCTGCCTAGTAAAAGAGCTCGAAGCAGCAAGGAGGACATTAGGTCGTGTTCCTCAAAGAAAAATAGGCGTGGGAAAAGGATCTACTTATGCAGCAGTGATGAATGCACGAATCAAGCTGTCAATGGAGGACTGTGTATCAGGCATGGGGCAAAGAGGACACTATGCAGCAGCGAAGGATTTACAAATTCAAGTAACCAAGGAGGACTTTTTATTAGGCATGCACAGGTCCAGAAGAGACGATGCAGCACAAAAGGGTGCGCAAAAGCGAGGAATATGCGTCAGACATGGGGCACTCGATTCATCGTTACTGTGTGTTAGCAAAGGATGTACAAATCGAGCTCTGAAAGAAGGAATGTGCGAAAGGCATCTTAATGAAGGACAATGGGGGCAAATAAGAAATTACAGAAGTTTAGAATGCACCACCGCTCCTACTTTTCTTGCTTGGTTTGTTTGCGATCCATCGTTGTTACATACCTCTGTCTCATGGCTCATGGCTCTGGCATACATACCCTCCTTGCCAAAAGCATGATTTCTGCTCCTTCGCTGCGCAGCATCCTTTATGATTTGTCCCTATTTCAGTTTTCCGAACCTTAAATGTACATTGTACATCCATTGTCGCAATCATTGCTATTATCAGCTCAACTGATTTGGTCGTCTATCTACTCGTGCTAGTCTTTGTAAAAACAATAGATGTGTATTGTATTAACTCTCTTGATCGCAACTACTGTTTGTTGTCATCTCTGCGAAGTGCTCGATTAGCGTTAGATTTACTTAGATTTTCTCCGAGATACAAGGCAGTTCCTGAGGAGTCCAATACTCCACACGACAGGTTGACCTCTGCATCAAGCTTCATCAAGGCGATCGTAGGGTTGCTATACTTTCTTCTTTGCCCCATGCCTCCAGCACACTCCTCCTGCCCTCGCACCATTTACACATCCTTCGCTGCTGCATAGTTTGGGCTTTGCCCCACTGTGTTTCATACACACTACTCCTCTGTTGCGTTGATTCGTGCAACCTTCTTTGCTACACAGTTTCGCGTTCGCCCCATGTCTCCAGCACACTCCTCCCTTCCTAGCAATATTACTACATCCTTCTCTATTGCATCGTTCCATCTTTGCCCCGTGTCTCGTACAAACTCCTCCCCGGACAGCAAACTTTGTACATTCTTCTTTCTTACATAGTTTCCTCTTTGCTCCATGCCTAACGCACAATCCTCCTTGAACAATTATATTTGAACATCCTTCGCTAGTGCAAGTTTTGTGCTGACTCTTTGCCCCATGTCTAATGCACACTCCTCCTATGACGGCACCATTCGTGCATCCTTCACTACTGCATCGTTTCATCTTTGCCCCATGTCTAATGCACACTCCTCCAGAGTATGCTTTATTGGTGCAACCATCACTGCTGCATCGTCTCTTCTTTGCCCCATGCCTAATGCACACTCCTCCTTTGGCAGCTCTGTTTGGGCATCGTTCACTGCTGCATAGCTTATGATAAGCCCCATGCACCTTACATTTTCCTCTCCTAATTGCTAGATTTGTACATTTATTACTGCTGCATATCTTCTGCTGTGCGACATGTTTCATGCACACTTCTCCCTTTTGAGCTGCGTTTGTACATCCATCAGCAGTGCATTCGTATCTGCGATTCTTTCTATCAAACATTTCTTCTTGTCGATCTTCATTTATTAACGAAGATGATTTAGGTTTCTGTCTCCCTGGAGAGACATTGGTCTGTAAACTATCATTCATTGATGTGTCGCTATAATTGGTAACAGCAGTTCTCTTTCGGGTTGACTTTCGACGCTCACACAACATTGTCGAGGCAGAGGAGGAGAGATTATTTTGAATAGCCGCAGCGGCGGCGGATTCTGCCTTCCTCAGCTGGCTCTCCCTGTAAATCAAGGCACCTATATCATCTTCCTCTCCGACTGCAATTATTGATGTCATTGCCTTTGATGATTTACTTTCTCTGTCGGACATGATTATATCTCTAGAGCGTATCGATAGAGGATCGTATATGTTCTCTTTTGAGTACGTCTGCCCTCAAATAAAGGTCAACGGGATGATATTATTACAGCTCGGAGCACTTTTTAATCCATCTGGGGGCGGGTAGGCTCTAGGACTTGAATTTGATTTTTTCGCCATTGTCGATCGCGATTGTCGTTATTTTTAGATCTCAGCTATCGTAGAATCCTGCACGTAGGAACTAATAGACCTTTCTGACCCCTTTTTATCCCATCTTTAGTTTCCCTATTCTGCCCTTCTGAGAAGCAAGAAGGAGGTCGTGGCTTATTTCTCTTGGATCATATTTCTCTTGGATCATGAAGGAGGGAGGGGGGATTGGTGCTGCATCTATTAGAGGAATAATTATTGGTTTCTTATCTATTCTACTTTACAATGCTCCTAATATTGTACACTTTTGCCTTCCACATAACTCTGCTTAGTTAACTCTCTCTCTCTCTCAAGAGCAATTGCCTCTTCTGATAACGACTTGAATTGATCAGATCTTGGCCTCAATTCAGTCTCATATAGAGAGGATCCGTCCTCTCTGTGGATAGTAACTTTCATATCATCTCCACCCACATCAAATGAAACAAATCCCCCGTTCACCCCCGAGGATCCGCTGTACGAAAAGTCATCAGCCAAGATATACTTGAGATCCCCCTCCTCGGGCAAGGCGTCGCGATTCTTCGCTGCATAGCAACAGCCCATTCCTGCTCCAGTCAAAAAGTAATCCATATCATCAAACGAATAGTGAAATTGACAATGTTCATGACCAGAAAGGTACGCAGTCACTCCATACTTCTTCAAAAGGGGATCAAGCTTTTCAATAAGCTCATATGTGTTCCCATGTGAGCAGGGTGAGTAGATGGGGTAATGCCCCGCCACCACTAAGTAGTCAGCATCGGATTTCATCAGAGCACTCTCAATGTAAGAGAGGGTTGTGGATGCTTCAACTAGACTTAAAGGACCGGGAGGCTGAGCAAAGAATTCTTCATCGAGCTCTTCTGGATGTTCCGCACAGTGAAATCCCGCAACGTGCATGGAGTCAGTCATGATGATGTCTAATTTGACATTGTTACCGGTCTCGTCGATAAACTCCTTGGTTATCTTGTAGTTAAAATCGGGAAAGGACCAGCGGTTTGATGGGTCGGTTGCTATTGTGATTTGTTTTTGGATGTCTCCACAATAATCGTGGTTGCCTCCAATTATGTGCCTATGATGTAGTTGAAGAGGAACAATAATTGATGAGATATGTCGGTCATAAAAATTATTATAATAATCACAGTTGCTCCTCTGCATAATATACTCACCATGGCATCTGCAAATCATCATGATGATACACCTTCTCAAAAGTTTCGTCAAATCTCATCTGAGCAGTAGCATCATCCATCAAACCCGTCTGATAGAAGTTGTCACCCAAGGCCAACACAAATTCCGATCCTTGCTCGGCGGCTATCTTTGCCATGCCATCGGCTGTCTCAACTTGCCCCTCTGTGTAATAGGGGAAGAAGTCGGTGCCGCCCCAATCTCCGACAGCTAGGAAGTGCAGCCGACCGCCGCTGCCGCTCTCGTCGCCGCCACTTTTGAATTCTTCGGCCGAGCAGCTTCGGAAGAGGAGGAGAAGGGTTGACAGCAGGGACAATTTATTAGGGCAGTTCATTATTTCTGAGTATGTTAAATAGGCGCCGCCCGGTGATGATGTCAACAGGTAAGTAGTTAGAGTTCTTTGAGATCGACGAAGTGTGTTTGGGGTTTGGTTTTGTCTGTGTTTTTGTTTTGTTTATGTCTTTCGTACTTGGGAGTCCGAGGAATATGAGAGTGTGTGAGATACCCATCTCCAAGCTCAGATTGTGTCTCCGTAAGAAAGGCCTAAGACAGCTAGCTGGACGGTCAGGACAGCTGCATTCTCATTTCTCATGGAGACGATGCTGAGCTGATAATAACCCTCGTATCAAAGGGTTAATTGGATATATTAGCTTCATACTATCTTAGAAGAAGTAAGATAGACTGTCTTAGGGCCCAAAATGCGTCTTGTTTATCGGAATAGTGATGTCTGAGAGCGAAGTCAGTCACAGTCCGAAAACACCGAAGCGTCGACAAACGAACAAAGATGGGATGGGGCACGCGCTGTGCGTGTTGAAGGTTTAAGTGTGTAGCGTAGTCCCGCAAAACACAATAACGGACATACAACATCTTATGTACAACTTAGCACTTTCACTTGCAATCTAACCAGCGGAGTGGCTTTGTCTACTGCATACAATAACAATAAGTAAGCATCTTTAAACAACTTCCAACACATGATACATTATCAGATGAACAACAGCAAAGGTGTCGAGACATCGTCTTCTAATCTGGTTTGCCGCAAGCAAGCCAACCAACCCAATGTCACCCGAAACACAGCCGATCACAACAACAACGCGGCCGCAGCACAGAGAGACGATGAGGAATCCGCGTCTTCATCCGTGAGCTCCTCCAAGATGATGCAGTGGAGAGGGAGAGAAGCCAAGCTAAACCGACGTATCATGTTTGATGATATGTATCATCACTTCGGTAATCAACGTGTCGATCCAGCAGGCAAGATCAACTCAAGCCTTGCTCCTCCCGGCAACGATGAGATGTATTTTGGTGATCTGGACTTTGATGCTGATGCAGCTGCTCTTGGTTTTGGTTTTGAGGAGAGCCACCCTACTTGATCAACGAGCTCCTCTTCCGATGATGTCGAATCCCAAACATGATTTGATGAATCGGCTGAAGGAGGCCTGTGCGTCGAACATGGATCAAAGCACAAACGGTGCACACATAAATCTCAAAATGGAGGATTGCGCGAGTGGCACGGGGCGAAGAACATGATGAACTACATGCAGATGCAGCAATGAACGTGCTGCACAAATCAAGCTAGATAGGAGAAGTGTATGATGAGCATGCATGGGGCAAAGAAAGAAGTACGCTAATAAGAAGATCTGAGGCTTCTGCGATAAGTATATGCTGTCAGGTGAGAGAATAGATGATGTGCTGTTGAATATGATATGTAGGAGTAAAATAGTGCTATCAAACACAATCAAGGATATGGTCATCACTACTGCTCGATCGTTATTTAGCCTCATCTACACATCTTCATATGGTAGTCAATCAATGATGATTTTGTTATTACTATGAAATAGATTACCTTCTAGCCCTGTTTTGTTCGTCCAACTTTCGTTGCAACTAAAACAGAAAGAAGGAAAGAATGAGCGCATTGCCGACGACTTCGAGGCAGAGATTCCAGAGGCAACGGGGGATGTACTTAGGCAAATACAACTGGTTTGATGGAACGCGGTTTGAGAAGACGCTGTTTCAATAAGTATCTGATGGACAAGGCCTCGTACCGTTTGCATACTTATGTATGTCTCCGTATTCTGTATGGCAGATAGGCCTTTCATAACGATTCAGGAACACATATACTTATCTCTAAAGAGAGTGCATTCTCAAACTATATGTGTGTCACTTATCATAGAATATTTTAGATGAAATCTCTTGAGAAGTGAGTCTTGTATGTCGTAGGGCCCGAAATACGTCTTCGAAGTCGGAATCGATCACTTTTTTGGAGGAACAACTTGAAGAAATAAAAATGGCCCACTTACTCGACTCGATCGATCGACAGCGTGAAGAATTCAAACAACCCATTGAATGACATGCAACGGACAAAAATAATACTCAAATAGGAGTAATAAACAACGAAGTCCTTGTTTATTCTATTATACTTGTATGGCGGCTCTGTAACATAAATTTACAACAACTTCTTCTGGCACAATGGCGAATGATGATAAGATGAGCAGCAGCGGCGGCGACGGTGTCGAGATATCGTCTGATATTTTGTTTGGCAGAGGCAATTCGATGAAGATGGCCTCTCAAGTCAATGCCCTCTTCCGTAAAGCCGCTCACGATGACCATGCAGCACTAAGAGGTGATGAGGAATCCGTGGCTTCGTCAGTGAGCTCCTCCAAGATGGTACGGTGCAGGGGCAAGTCCAAGGCAGAAAATAATCGTCGTCATGTGTTCGATGAGTTAACAAAAGCCAAGTTGAACACAAGCCTTGCTCACCCCGGCCGCAGTGAGATGTGGTTCGGAGATCTGGACTTCGACTTTGGCATCAATGGCGAGTGGGTGCAGGATACACGAAGAGGAGTGCTGGAGGAACAACGAACAACCCATGTGTGTCATTTTAAATGATGCATCAGCGAGTTATGTGCAAATAGAAGCAGCTACATAGCATGAAAGAAGATGAAAGATGTGTAACGTGTAACACTTGACTTAGTTATTATTATTAATATTAAAGATGTACCACAGACGAGGAGGGGGCGGGCGGGGGTACAAATGAAACCTCAATCAATCATTGACCTCAAGCTCCTCCACCTCAAACCCATGCCGACCGATCCCCGTCCAAACAATCACCAACCTGTGACCACTCAAATGGCATTTCAACCCTTACTTGATATCCTCACAAAACTATCACTTGTGGACGACTAAATACTAGACAGTCAGACAGACTGTAACAATAAGCAACTAATATATGTTATCATATAGCGTTGGAATCTGACAGCTTTTTCTCAATGACAGTCGACCGCTGCCCTTTGCTGCTTACAGGGGGGAAGTTGTTGCAACGGACACAGAAAAACACAAGTAAGGTTCAGAAGAGTAAATTGTATGGCTTTGTATTGTGACCGAAAAGATGAGCGCAGCTGCGACGGTGTCGAGACACCGTCTGAACGTTTGGTTGATAAAAAGACTGCAATGACCATGCGATGCGGGATCCGCGTCTCCGTCCGTGAGCCTACAAGACCAAGATATGTAGCACAGAGTAGGGGCACCTTCATGGCAGGGAGGACAGCCAGAGAGAGGAGCCAAGTTAATCCGTGGTTGATTCAAGTAAGATGAGGTTTCTTCATCTTCAACTTAGACATCAGCGGCGAATGTGGTTCAGGATTCACAAGTATAGTATGCTGTAGAACAACCCATATTGTGCTTTTAAATGAAGCAGCAGCGAGTTCCTTATGCACAAATAATAAATGCGATGAAGGATTACCAGAGAAGAGCCAAGCCAATCTGTGGTCAAGTAAGATGCGGTTTGGAGATCTGGCGCTGTGACTAGACATCAATGGCGAATGTGGTCAGGATTCACAAGTGGAGTATACTGTAGAACAACCCATATGGCGCTTTTAAATGAAGCAGCAGCGAGTTACTTATGCACAAATAGTAAATGCAATGAAGGATGTACCAATATAGTCTGGTATAAGCATGACTCATGACTTGCTGATAGCTAATGTGTATGTATAGCGTTAGTTTCTGTATTCTGAACATCAGAAGTGACTGCCTCTCCCCACACCCAGGAGGCAAAATAATCCACTGCTGGTAAGTCTTCTCGCCGCAACAAGCAAAACAAAGCTTCAAGGCTTAGTTCTTGTTAGTTCTGTCCGTGACACCTCTTTTTCCATCGATATTGAAGAACCTTTCTCTTGAGAAGCGAGGCTGGTACTTATGTCGTAGGGGTCAAAATGACTTCTGTGAAAGTCGCGAAGCTTGAGCCAATCAGAATCAGAAATGGCCCGCTTCAGCAAAAGAAATGGCCCTCGACTCTCGATAGGCCTCTATTCTCTCGATGATGGAACCGACGGCGTGCATAATTCAAATCACAGGTAAAGGGTAATATCAAACCACGCACCGCTTGGCTTGACGTGCAACGGACAAAAATAATACATACTCCTAATAGTCCTCCCTCAGCTACTACTACAAGTCAAAGCTCTGTCTGCATGCACAAATAATACAAGCAGCTTCTGAAGGCACAATAATGAATGATGATAAGATGAGCAGCAGCGACGGTGTCGAGATATCGTCTTGTGATTTGGTTCGCAGAGACGATTCGATGAAGATGGCCTCTCAAGTCAATGTCCTCCGAAATAAAGCTGACCACAATGACCAGTCACAGAGAGATGATGAGGAATCCGCGTCTTCATCAGTGACCTCCTCCAAGATGGCACGGTGCAGGGGCAAGTCCAAGGCAGCAAATAACAATCGTCGTCATGTGTTCGATGAGTTAGCAAAAGTCAAAAAGTTGAACACAAGCCTTGCTCACCCCGGCCGCAGTGAGATGCGGTTCGGAGATCTGGACTTTGAGTTTGACCTCAACGGCGAGTGGGTGCAAGATACACGAGAGGAGCGTGCTGAAGGGTTATTGTCACTATTAAGTGATGCATCAGCGAGTTATGTACGGATGAATGCTTGAAAATGATGAAGAACCAATACATCTTGATGAAGACTAGACTTTATATAGACTGTAACGAACAACTCTCATAGATGGTTGTATTATAGCGAAACGTTTCTACATCATGATTGCCTCTCCCCGCATCCAGGACAAAATTTAGCCACCGCAGGAATCTTCTCACCACAAGCAAAACAAAACTTTGTCGAACCACGTTCAGATTCATCATTCTGCAGTGGTGGTGGAGCAACCGAAGGCATGGTAACCGAATAGGCTTCCGATATAACGGTCTCTGTAATGGGAATATTCACTGCTTCACTATTATCATAAGCACCTTCATTTCCATTTCCCTCTTCATTCCATTGGATCAACAAGTCACTCAAATCAGCAAATCGATCCAATATGGCATCACTAAACTCTTCATGTAGTGCACTTGTCAAAAAGTCCGAATCACCAATTGACATTGTTATAGCACCATTGTTCTTTGCAATATCATTGACAAGATCTTCTACCGATCGTTTTGCAGTAGAATCAGCAGCAGCAGCAGTAGCTTCACCACCACCAAAGGCCTTTGCACCACCAATCAATTCACGAACCCAAACACTCCTCATACGAAATTCCTTCGCCGCTACAATATCCTTGAAGAAATCATCCCCAATATGTACCCACCATGGTCCCACTGCTTCAGAGAATGCCTCTACTGCATCTGGATCTATATCCTTCCAACTTGGTGGTTGTTGCATGCTATCATTACTCATTAAATAACTAGCATCTGTAGTAGCACCTCCATCACCACCTCCACCACCACTAAACTGCTGCTCACCCAAAAAGAATTCTTCCACACTCAACCCATCCCTAATCAACTGCAACATCAACTCTGCCACAGCCGCCTTGTACACACGTTTATCCGGTTTCGACACACCTACATCCTCCGCTTTAATGACAAAATCAAACAATCCGGATAGTTCGGGTACTGATTGGGGGTTGGAGTTGCCATCGGTGATTGCACCAATGTACACCTTCTTCTTTGGTTGTTGTACTAGTGAAGATTTGAGTTGAGATAATGTCTCCAAAGCAAAGGGTGCAAAATTTTGGGATATGGATTGAGTACGTGCCTCCATCCACACATTGAATGCTGTGTCTACCTCCGTCTCCAAATCTAATGGAGATAGTGGAATGCTCGGCTGCTGTTGTTGTTGCTGTTGGAGAATGAGGGAACGAATGGCATCCTTTCGCAGTAATGTAAGATAGACTGGTTTCTTCTTCTTTTTGGTTTGAATGTGCACTCCATCATCTTCTTCTTTTGCTGATGGTGATGAATTGATGATTGTATCTGTTCTTCCTACATTCTCCACACTATTTGCATACTCCACATCACTCCCCTCCTCTCCACTATTATCACCATTGCCACCACCATCATCCTCCCCATCATCGTCATCCAACAAACCACAATAACGATCCGGAAACTCACGAAACAACTTCCCCATTTCTACCTCACTCCTAATCTCAATCCCAAATTTGGATTGTAATAATTCAAAGAGGCAAGTGTTGGCATGTGTGATTGTTTCGGAAGTTTTCCAGAGGGTGTTGTCTAGATCAAATGTGATGATTTTAATTTCTGACGAGAGTGTTGTTGTGGAGGATGTTGGTGGTGGTGGTGTGGTGGATGAGGGTGGTGTGGTGGTGGGTAGTATTGGTGGTGATGTGGGTTGATAATTGTTGTAGAGACTTGTCCATTTGGACGTCTCGTCGTCGGCGTTGTCGTTTGGTTGTTCATTGTTGGCAAAGCCCATTTTGTTTTGATACACTCTTGTAGCGCTGCTGTGATGTCGAGTTCTTGGAGAAGTGAATGCTCTAGCTCTGGAAGGAGAAATGAAAGCAGCGGCTGATGGAAGAAGAAATGATGAACGAAGACTATGATTTGACAAAGGGGAACGGCGGGTGGTGGATGCAATTGATGATATCTTTGATCGGTATGCGAGCATGGAAGATTTTGATGATGCCGCCACGATGATTAGGTAGCTCAAGAGAAGACGAAGTTTAGAGCTGCTGCTGACATATACTTCTGACAACATCCTAATGATGATATGCTGCTACCTCAAGTCTATTGCACTGAAAGGAATGTCTAATGTACACTACAAGATCGTCAGGCCATCATGGAGCGGGGGGGATAGGTTTGCAAAAATCAAAATGAGTGAGGTGGCAGGTTTGACTCGACCCAATAATACCGGAAAAAATCTGGCCCAACCAACAAACAACTTCTTCCTCATGCTGATCTGAAGGAGTTAGTTATCTCTTGACGGTGCTTCTTACATGAATAGGTGATTAGGAAACTAATACACACTCCAAAGCTCTCACATGACAGTCTCCTAATTAAATTTATTTAGTTTCAACTTTCAAGCTCGTACAAACGCCTGTACAATTCGCTCAGCAGCCAACCTCGCACCAGCAATATTCCTAGCAGAAGGTCCAAGTTCCAACTCCGCAAGAGCTCCAGCTACAAACACTCGATCTGACCAGCGTAGATGCTCACTAACTATTGGATATCCACAATAGTCACTGACGTTGAGCTTACTATTATCATTGATGAGATTCTGAATCATCTTACCGCCAGGAAGTGTCTTGTCGAATCCAGTGGCTAGCAGGACTCTATCCACTTGAATCGATTCTCCACAGGATAGTTTCAGTATCATCATTTGATCATCTTCTTTTCCATTTCTATTCGGAACACGTTCCTTCTCCACAACGTAGGCTTGATGCCATCCTATCTCTCCCTTTTGAATAGCATACTTTAATCCATGATCTCCTCTGTAGACAGCCGGGGTGAGTGTGCCTGGAATACGTTCCTCGGCTATAATCTGTCTTCGTTCCTTCAAGCAATCACATTTCTGATACAGTACCTGCTTCTTTGGTAGACCATACCCTCCTCCATCCTTGCTACGCTTTGATGCAGCTTGATCCATCATCCAATCTTGATGTGTGTCAAATTGCTGTTCTCTGAGTGGGTGACGTGATATCAAGTGTATTGCCGGGCTTTTACTTTCAGTGCCGTCGTGTCTATTGCTGCTGCCTTTACTTTTGCGGGCTAGCTGTAGTGCTTTGTGAGCAGCTGTAATACCACCTCCTATGATTGCAATGTTCATGTTGTTGTAATTATCATCATCACTTTGACCAACCGTGTCATCATCAATATTATTATCCTCTAATAAATGTTTCACCAATCCATTTTGCAAGTCGTATTCATTTACCCAAGTAGGTATACTTGGTTCAGCATTTCCTAACGCCAGAACAATTTGCTTAGCGTGATAGTCTACCATCTCACCTGAATCAACCATTGCTACTTGGACCTTGACATGGTCATCGGACAGTTCAATTTTCGTGACATATCCTTTTGTATGTATCTGATCAAGATTATACTTTGCAATCACTTCATCACAATGATTGTTGAAAAAGTCCAATCTTGGTCTTTCGTAATCATTACTAAACAGTGATGATCGTCTTTGTTTATCTTTTTGAACACCTCGAGGATTCTTTCCTCTTTTCTTTGTATTAATGTTGCTATCTTCAGAAGCAGTTGCAGTTGTTGTCTTCTGATCAAACGAGCGGAGAGAATTCTCATTTAAATCTAAATGATAACCAGCAGACGATCGGAGATACTCCATGCCTGTACCACGAGTCCTCCTTTTCCAGCTTTGAAGCAACTCATCATGGCCGTCGATGATGCAAATGTCTTCGATGGAGCTGACGACACCGCTCCCGAGGAGACGAGCAGAGATGTGTACACCGTGAATTCCACCTCCGACAACGAGCCACTTGGTTTTTATTGAAGCTGCGGTGCTTGTGTGTGGAGAAGCATCATGGGATCTGGACGTTGCAATATTATCTGAAGTATGGTGGCTGGCTGAGAACCCAGATACAAGCGTTTGGTTCCAGACGAACAACCAAATCACTGTTGCTATTTGAAGATATGTACGGATGAGAGAGATCATTGTATTTGATGTTTAATATCAAATATGTGCTCCGCTGAGCCTCCTTCTTCATGCCAATGTACCTCGCCTGCCGCCTCGTGCTCGTAGCGTGCAACGCTCGGGGCGGGGCGGCACGGGTTTTTTCTTTCATGATGTCATAATGTGCTGGCAATACCACAATCTAATACCTATCGGGTTCGGATTGTCACCTAAATAAATGTAAGAGTCATATTCTTCTCTCGCTTCTCATTTTACTTTCCCTGCTTCTCTTCGTACGTAGGAATCGGAATTGACGTCAAAAGCTCAAAAATGGAACTTCTTTTGTCGCCGAAAGTCATACTTTTTAATGACTTACAACACACGTCACAAGAGAAGCTAACATGGGAGCGAGAATTGAGAAACCACTCCTCATGGTCCGAAATCAGTCGCGTTTCGTGAGTTCATTCCATCGTCTCGACAAGTTTCCTTGTCTAGCGACATCACACCGGAAATGACTCACTCAAATATAAAGATAGATTTGGCGACGGCCACTGTCTCATGTGTCCAAGTATTCCAGAAAGTGGTAGTTGATGTCTTGCTATGTGCCGTGTTATCAGGCTTTTACCAAGAGATAATCTGCTTTTACCATTCACCGGCGAGGCTTCCCGAAACAATCTCGGCTAGGCTTCCCGAAACAATCTCAGCCGATCACCAACGGCGTAAACATCGATGATACATCATAAATAGTATTTAGAAAGAGCAAGAGCACTCATGATGATGCACTATAAGAAGAATACATACGGTGCCGAGGTTTCATACGCGATCTACCCGAAGATGACTGCACCCCAACCAAATGTCACCCGAATTAATGCTGCTGATCACAACGACCCGGTGGCATCAAGAGATGATGAGGAAACTGTCGCTGCAGCCGCTAGCACCATGACACAGTGGCGAGGCAACACCGTGCCCGAGAAAGAAGCCAAGGCGCTCCGTCATGTATTTGATGACCTTCAAGATCACTTCGGCTATCAGCGTGTCGATCCAAGAGTCCGCTTCAACAGCACCAACCTGGCTTGTCTCGGCAACGGCAGAACGTGGTTTAGCGATCTGGATTTCACCTACGACATCAAGGGCGATCAATGCAACCTTGCCTACATTGGCATGGATGTCTGTGTTGATCTCGCCCCAAAGCTCGTACACAAGCATGGCCAGCCCATGTTGAAAGACTACGGCAAATCATGGGTGTATGTCTACCTACCGCAACTTACATTCGATAAGTTCAAATCTTATGTG